>Ga0105048_10004158_pt1 | contig 23662 bp, 10 predicted proteins | sample MAT05_FD_78382 | JGI IMG/M metagenome (GOLD analysis project Ga0105048, IMG submission 78382) | Freshwater microbial communities from Lake Fryxell liftoff mats and glacier meltwater in Antarctica - MAT-05 | ecosystem: Environmental > Aquatic > Freshwater > Ice > Liftoff microbial mat | place... | reverse complement strand
GGGCGTGGTGAATCGCTAGAGTCATTTGCCACACTTCCCACGCCCATCGCTAATCGCGCTAATCGCTTTGGGCGTGCCACACGGTGGCCTGGCCTGGTAGTCTTCTGTCTGCCGCTCGCCTAACGGTCTGAAACTAGAGATCTGCAAGGAGTGCGGCCAGCTCTGCGTCCATTTCGGAACTGCTGTCGCTCGGGTTACTGGCTGGAGCCTCAAGCGATGCGAGCAGCGAGTCTAGTTCGTCGGATTCACTTGCGGCTTCGACGCTTGCCGCAGGCTCGTCTGTGGTAGATGCAGGACTGGGAATCGTGGCAGATGGAGGAGCGGGAATTTCCATCGGAGGAAGCGGACTACCGCCTTGAATAGTGACGGGTGCCCAAGGGCCAGCAAGAGGAGCACCGTTGACAGAATTCATGCCTCCTAGTCGAACTTCGGATCGTCCTTGGATCGACAGGACGGGGATGATTCCTTGCGACGAGACATGTTGCGCTGTTCGAACGTTGACTAGTCGCTCCGTGCAGGGTAACGCAACTTGGTCTCCATGGGCATCGTTATAATAATAGAATGGAATGTCGTCGACCGTGAGGACCGATCCTAGTTTCATGCCCGACATTCCATTGTCTCGGAAATTCTGTCCAATCAACAAACCAGCAATGAACGCTGAGTTTCCCCACAGCATTCCTGACAGACCGCTCTTTTGCGTGAATTCCTCTAGCTTGAAAGACTCGATCGGCTCCGTTTTCTTACCGTAAGGCCAGCGAAGCATGAAACGCGGGGTGGTCAAACCTAAGTAAACGGATTCGGGCAAATCGCGTAGAGCTTGCCATGATTCCTTGGTTAAAGGATGCACTTCTTCCGGATTGAGCTTCTTCAAGAAAGAGCAATCAACGGACGCGATCAGCGGTGCTCCCGCGGAAGCTGCGATCTTAGCTGCTCGGGCGAGTAGCTCCGCGTGAGGTGGTATGTGTTCGAAACCAAAGTTGCAAACGAACAACGACAGCGGTCCCTGGGATGCATCCAGCCCTGGTACTTCGACAAGCCAACGATAAAGTCCAGTCTCGTCCAGCGAACTGGAAGAGGCTAGGTCCGCTGCGAGTTCAGCGGCATTGATGTCATAAAGCACGACATCCAACTCTTGGTCAATTTCAAGTCGATGAATAAGCAAATCGACAGAACGCCATAGGGCTTCCATCGCCTGAAAGTCCGGATGGTGCAATAGTCTTCGCATCAATTCCGATAGCGACTCGTCGACGGCAGCAATCAACTCGGCTTGGCCGTGCATTTCAGATACGACATGCTCTCGTACGACATCTCGGAGAAGTGTCTTTAATTCGGGCGCTTCATGCACGCGCGTTTCCAATTGAATTAAATCCGCAAAGCTTTCGATTCGACCACGTGGAATTGCGTTGCTCGATGAGGTGCGAGGTGCAGAGGGAACACTTTGGCCAGCAGATGTATCGGCCAACGCGTGAACGGCGGCTGCGGCTTTTGGAAATGTTGCTGGGTCTTGCAATCGCTGCCGAAGGCTTACCAATTTCTCGAACAGCGGAACGTTGCTGTAGAGTTGATCGGGATGGAAATCATCCATGCACTTGATAGGTACCTCAATGATCGCCCCACTCGAACCTGCGGGTAATTTGAGACGCACGTCGAGACGCGCAAGGAGCGAGTCGAGATTCTCAGGATTGACCCGGAGTGGCTTGCGAGCAGCCAGCGCATCACCGATCTCAACTCTGCCGGAATTGCCTTTGCCAGAAAAGTCTCCAAGCACTGCGATACGAAAGGTTTTACCTGGCTTTGAAAGATTTGCCTTGGCGTTAAGCGACCCAAACTGAATTTTATATTCCATGTGACGAAAACCTTGCTAAAACTAATTCGACAAACTGTCCAACCGCATTCTACTTGTTCGTCAGCTCGTTGGAAGGGAGGGCTTCGCCTTGCGATCGGGCTTTAACGAACTCATCGCTAGAAAGTGTTGGGACAAGCTTTGCTTGGCTCGTTGTCTGGAACGGGCGTTCTGGCAGAGAATAATCATTAAGCGTCGTTTCTGCCACGGCGGTTGTCCGAATGATGGACCGCACTGGACGTACACGGTCGACAAACGCAATGTTATTGTACTCAAGCAACGTTCCCTTTTCGAAGTGAATGTTTTTGAGTGCGATCATGTATCGCACCATCGCGTCATAGTAGGCCGCGTCTGCCTGCGATACTCGGCTTTGAGCGTCTAACATTTCATTGGTATTGACGCGGGCGCTGTTCTCCTCCAAATTGCGAAGACTCGCGAGTTGCTCGTGGGCAGCTAATCTTTGATTCATCGATACGTTGGCAATTTCAAAAGCGCGGATAACCGATGCGTACGCATTGCTCACATCGTGAATCACGCGACGTTGCTTTTGGTCGAGCAGGTCTTGATCGCGTGCCAGTTTCAGTTGTGCATTGCGAACATTGTTGTAAGCACGACGAAATCCAACGGGCAAATTCATTTCTAAACCGAATTGCCATTCTTGAAATTGTCCCGACGTCATGCTGGCCACTGCGTTATTGAACTGTTCGGTATTCGATCCCCAAAGATCGTGTCCAAATCCGCGAAGCCTGTACTGAGTCAGTACATCGATTTGCGGAAGAAGTGCATTTTTGCTGGCAATCAGTTCCAAATGGCCGCGTTTGAGCTGTAGGTCTTGCTTTCTAAGTTCAGGCCTAAGCTGGAGCGACTCGCCGACCACTTGCTGCCAATCAAAGATGATTTTTACTAAGATTGGGTCATGGACGGGCCTCAGCATGCGATCATCGTTGATGGGTAAATTCATCAAGAGTCTTAATCGACGTTCTGTCGTATGCACGCCTTCGGCTGCTCGAAAAGTGCCTCCACTACTGCCGTTGTTGGTTCGCGTCCCATCCACTTCTCGTCCAGTCAGCGCTTCCAGTACCTGCGCTTCAAAACGGTAGTACTGTTCACGTGCACGGGCTTCCTTTTCCCCTGATCCAGACTGTTGTTCGCGATAGACGCGTTCGACACGCCAAGTGTTTAGGGCAGCGTCGCGGGCCGCAATCTTGGCTTCCAGATTGCGATATGCGAAATAGAGGTCCCAGTAAGCGTTTTCGACGTCGCTTACAAGATCTCGAAGCCCCATCTCGAAATCCAAAATACTGGAATCTGCGTTCACCCTTGCGATAAGAACGCCATTGTAGACACCAGGGAGCGCTCCGGGGCCCGCAATTCGATTGTAGTCGAGTCCGCCTCCTCGCCCGAGATGATGGCGAAAGCCAGCCTCCAAATTGGTTTGCCATGAACTCGAAAAGAGATTGCTTGGAGCGTTGTTCGCGTCGTAGGTTGTATTCTTTCGAGCAAACAACTCGGTGCCGTAGGCAGTTGCCTTGGTGATCTCATTTTGAAATGTGATGAGGTCTTGCTGGAGCAGATTCGTCCCCCCCCCCGAGCAGGCGATTGTTGACTGGGAAATCGTTTTTGCTAACAAACGACTTTGAATTCAGTTGTGCATCAAAGGCCGCCAGCGCCGCTTCGATTCCAAGTCTCGGATCGGTTGATTGGATCGATGGCTCGTGGATGGTGGCGACACCATTCACATTGCGCAGTGAGCTGCCTCCCAAATCCTGTAGGACCTTTGAGCGTTCTACAGCGATTTGCACCGCTTCGGTAGGAGAGATCAACCAAGCTTTTTTTTCGGGAGTTTGCAGCGAGAGTGGTTCGAAGGCTTGCTCTTCGGAAAGTTCGATTGCTTGCAGTTGGTCCACCGGAGCAGTGACTTCGTTGAAGGGGCTGAACAGGCCAACCGTTTCGCCTCGAAAAAGGTTTTTTGTGGTTCGTGCTGCGCAGCCGCTAACGCCAACGGTAACTAAAGAGACCAAAAGTGTCTTCTGTAGCAGCTGCATCATGTAACTATCCAACGGTCCTTTTTGCTCTTGGTTTAGACGTCATGGAGCCTCGTAGAATCGATCTAATGGATGACTTCGCCTAGGGCTTATCGGACTAGTGGTTGCAGCGGAATAAACGATATAATCGTTACAGGGCGGAAATATCGCCAATTCCACCTCCCGGCCGTTTCCTAATAGGCTAGCTGGGGGGTTAGGGTGGTTTAGGTCGAGAACAAATGCATGACAACTCAGATTCGCGATGGTGAGACACTGGATGCGTTACTTGACGAATTAACCGATCTAGCGTCGACCGCCCCAATGTCCGGTACGTTCTTTCTCGCGATTCTCGACGTCGCTTTGAAAACGACCAACGCCCACGCCGGTGCTATCTGGAGCGTCGTGGGTGTCAATTACCGACTCGAGCAAGAAGTCGGATTGGTGCGGTTGGGAATCGGCACCGATTCCCAACTCCAGAAGCTCCACGAAGATGCATTGGAATGTGAAAGTACAGGGCACATCTCAGCAACTCTCACTCGTTCCGAAACGGAGCTGACCGAGCGAAGCCACGATGGCAACCGGTATCGATTTTTTGGTTGTCGCGATCGAAACCTAGCCTATCTAGTCATCGAACTAGTGCACGAGGAAAACGCAATCGTCCTTGCCGATCCAGGATTGGTGGGACGTATTATGGCAGCCTTAAGCGAAATCGCACGAGATTTTCGAAATGCTCAGACGCTTCAGCGACTCCAAAGTGAGGATGTCATTTGGAGCGATTTCAAATCGATACTTCCGCTGTTGCATTCGAGTATCCACCTTGAGGAGTCTGCCCACAGCATCGCGAACGAAGGCAGGCAGGAAGTTTCTTCGATGCGATCGATTGAGTGTTGCAATTTTCGACAAGAACAAAGCAACGATCATCGCCGTAAGCGGCGTAGCAACCATCGAACGACGAGCAAAACAAGTGCGTGAACTGGAGTCGCTCGTCGCATTGGTAGCTCGAAGGGGAAGCTCGCTTCGCTATCCTTCAACGGAAGTGGAAGCACCGCAACTGGCCGAAGGGCTTCAACGCTATCTTGATGAATCGAATGATGAACTGATTTGGATAACTTTGATGTTTCGCGATCCGTCTGCAACGGACTCATCGCAATCAGCGAGCGAACTTTGTTTTGGCGCACTGGTCGTTGAGACTTTCGGCGTCACGGAGTCACCGGCGGCACCGGCGGCACTGGAGCTGGCTCTCCGATCCGAACTGTTGCTGCAGCACGGACGGATCGCCATCCAAAATGCCTTGGAATTCGATCGACTGCCCTTGAAGCGATTGAGTCAGGCTTTGGGTCGATTGCCCATAACCTATCAATCCTATCGGGTTAAGGTACTGATAGGCCTGGTCGCGGGATTCTTATGCTTGGCACTTGCAATGGTCATTCCAGCCGATCTCAACATGGATGCCAAAGGAACGATACAGCCTTTAGCGATGCATCATATCTACGCTCCGGCGAACGGAGAAGTCGTCCGGATCCATGCTTCGCATCACAGCAAGGTACGAACTGGAGATACCCTGTTGGATATCCGGAGCCGAGAAATGGAATTGCGGAAGGAGGAGCTGTTAACGCAACGGGCAACGACACAAGAAAAGCTGCGAGGGATCGAGGTTGCGAGATTGCGAGATCGAAAGCAGACCAATGCTGAGTCCGCGAGCATGGGAGAGCTTTCTGCAAGCGAACGCGAATAGCGAGAAGTTGTGGCAAGCCAAGGTGCGCAATTGTCGATTCTCGGTGAAATGCTGGCTTCACTCCAACTGAAGAGCCCTGTAAGTGGCCATGTGATCAGTTGGGATCCAACCGAGACGTTAGATCGTCGCCCGGTTCAACAAGGACAGAAACTACTCAGTGTTGCGGAACTCGATGGCGATGGGCGTTTGCAATTGCGAGTTTTGGACGAAGACACGCGGCACGTTTTCAATGCCAGCAAGAGAGAGAAGGAAGCGATTCGTGTGACCTTTTCCATCGCAAGCGATCCCGGCATACGACATTCTGCTGTCGTCCATCAAATTGGCACGATGATCGAAACCGTGTCAGAGGAAGGAGCAACGCTGCGCATCGACGCAGTCGTGGCTGCCGCCGACATGAAGAATGTACGGCCCGGCGCAACGGTGAACGCGAAGATTCATTGCGGTAGATCCAGTATCGGGTACGTTTGGACTAGGCGATTTTGGGACTTTTTGTTTTTCCGTTTGCTCTAACGGTCATCACTTACACTTGCTCGAGGCAGTCCATGGACTTATTCTTTTCCAACCAATACAACCTTGGCTTGGCCAACCTTGGCTTGGCCAACCTTGGCTTGGCCAACACTAATTTGGTTGCACGAAGCTGGAACTTGGTCGTAAGTATCATTGCCATAAGCGGATTGCTCAGCTCGTACCTAGTGTATGGCATGACGGCGGATGGAATTGAATTGACAGTGAATCCGGTATTGATCAAAGTCATCGAAGAGGTCGAGGTTCCGGCCATACAAGAAGGGCCTATTATGGCAATCCACGTAACGGAAGGGCAAGTGGTTCAAATCGGACAACCACTCATGCAACTCGATGATCAACGTGCACGCTTGAAGCAGCAGCAAGCGGAATTGGAGCAAAAGATCGCAACCAAAAAATCGAACAATCGATCCGGTTTGTTGTTTGCTGAAACGGAAGTACGCGTGACCAATTCCAGTTTGCAAAGGGCATTGGAGTCTCGAAAACGGTTTCCCGACACTCCCTCGCAGGCAGAAGTCGATGAGATCGAGCTGCGAGTTGCGCAGGCGAAACAGCATCTGGAACAAGCAAATCAAGAGTTTCAGCTAGCGGACCTTGCGAAAGATCTTTCCAGTAAAAATCTTGCTCTTGCTTCATTGGAAGTGGATCGTCATCAAATCAAAGCTCCCATTCAAGGTGCGGTTATCGAGATTATTGCGAGAAGAGGTGAGTGGGTTCGGCCCGGCGAACCCCTGGTTCGTGTCATGCGAATCGATCGCTTGAAAGTGGAAGGGTTTCTGAAACGGGACGCTATCTACCCAGGTCTCTTGGAACGAGCCGTTACGGTCATCGTCGAAGGTAGTGAAGGAGAGAGGGAGCGGCACGTGGGAAAGATCGTTTTCATTAGTCCAGTGGTCGACTCCAATGACCGCACGCAGAGGATTGTTGCCGAAGTAGATAACTCCAAAGGGCTATTGGGGCCTGGGCTGCGAGCGAAGATGCTGATTCATTCCCGTTGACGATTTCTCAAGCACATTCTTCTCGATCATGCTTCAACTATTGCCATCGCAATATCTCGCTTCAAATGACCGTCCCGTCGGGCTGCGCATGAGGCCGGACTTATTGGTACGCGAGCGAAGAAGCCGAGGGCGAACTTATTTCATCATCAAGGACCCGATCACCTTAGCCCATCACCAACTTTGGGAAGAAGAGTATTCCTTGTTGCAAATGCTCGATGGTAAAACAAGCTTCTCTTCGATGAAGGATGCCTTTGGAAAGCGATTTAGGAACTCCCGACTCGACTTGCAGCTTCTTCAGATGTTGCATGGTCAGTTCCACCGTAACGGCCTTGTCCTGTCGGATGGCATGGGGCAATCGGGAGAGATGCACCGCAGGAATGAGCGATCGCGATCACAAGCCCGATGGGGGCGTGTTCGTCAATGGATGTCCATTCGATTCCGGGGCATCAATCCCGACTCGGCTCTCGAATATCTAGATAAGCGAGTGGGTTGGTGCTTCGAAGCTCCAGCCCTGGTAGTGATCGCTGGCTTAATCGTGTTCACGCTTACATTTTTTGTTTTGCAAGGCGTTACTGTTTCTTCAAGCCTACTCAACATGCACGAGTATCTTACAGCCAATACTGTCGGTTGGCTTTTGGTCACATTCCTAGCGCTAAAAGTGATTCATGAAGTTGGACACGGAATCGCTTGCAAGCACTACGGTGGTGAATGCAATGAGATGGGGATAATGCTCATTATCTTTACGCCATGTCTTTATTGCGATGTTACAGACTCATGGATGATCGAAAGCAAATGGAAGCGCGCCATGATCGCGTTGGCCGGAATCTGGTTCGAGTTGATCACAGCGTCGATTTGCATGTGGATATGGTGGTTTAGCAATCCCGGCATCCTCCATAGTGTGTGCTTTCACGCGATGCTCGTTGGGAGTATTGGAACGATTGCCTTCAACGGCAATCCATTGCTGAAATACGATGGATACTTTGTCGTTTCGGACTTATTGGATCGCCCGAATCTCTGGCAAAGCTCAAGGAGAGTAGTCTCGAATGGGTTCCTGCGCTTCTACGTAAGCCATGTTTCAAGTTCCGCCATGGATTACAGCGGTCGAAGCAACGGGTTCTTGTGGTTTTATGGTTTGCTTTCCGGGGCTTATCGTTGGATTTTGTTCCTGGTGGTCCTAATGATTGTTTACAAATTACTTCAAGTTTTCCGTCTTGATCTGTTGGGTCTTTTCTTGATCGTCTTCGCATTGATCGGTTTACTGGTGAGCGTTTTCAACAGGATGGTGACTTTTGTAGGAACTCCCGGTCGAATTCGTAATTTACGAAAAGGACGTGTTTCCCTATCTGTGTTCCTTGCACTTGCTCTGCTCGCGGCGGTTGTTTGGATACCGTTACCTGCTCGATTGCATGCTCCAGTATTTCTGGAAGTGAAGGATGCTAAGTCGGTTGTCGTCATGGTCGATGGAAAACTGCTGCGATGTCAACCAGAGGGGGCACGTGTCCAGTCGGGAGATGTGATTGCCCAACTTGTTTCGCATGATCTTCAGCTCAACTTAGTTGCTCGACGCGGGGAACTTTCACGCCAACGTGCACGCTTGGTCGGCCTGGAGTCTCGTCGGAGCGATGACGTTCTCATTGCTTCACGGATTCCGACTGTTCAAGAAACAATAGCTGGTTTGGAGCTTGAGGTGCAACGGCTGGAATCTGAGCTGGATCAATTGACAGTGCGCGCACCGATCGATGGAATCATTATTGCACCGCTCAGAACGGACGGGCCCATTCCGAACGACGTTCCATTTTGGTTTGGCACTCCCCTGGATATCGAGAACACAGGTTGCTTTTTACGTCGTGGAACTTTTTTGTGTCAAATTGGACAAGCGGACCACGTTCAAGGAACAGTCTACCTTTCCCAAGCTCAGGTCGAGCTAGTTCGTCCCGGACAAGCAGTGACGATCAAATCGAAAACGTTACCGAGCGCTTCGTTTCGAGGAACGATTGTCGAAGTTGGCACCACCGGCCATTCAGAGATTCCACTAGAGATTGCGAGATCTGACCTCGTTCCCCACAGGACCAACAAAGCGGGGCGTCCGGAGTCCACAGAGCCAATTTATGTCGCACGTGTTGAAATGATGCACGCCTCGTCTGCGGAGAATGAGGCGGTTCCAATGCATCACGCGATCGGCGTGGTCAGTATTCATGTAGATCCTCAGTCCGTCGGAACTCGACTGACCAGATTTGTCTATAGCACGTTCGCTTTCGATCCTACGGTACAACGAAAAGCAACCCAGTAATTGCGCTTGCCTGGACGACTCCAGGCTTCCATTGTAGTGGTTGCAGTTCTCTGACCTTAGGGGCTCCCCAACCCGCTTCGTATGGCCATCGGAAGGTGTACGTTTGATTAGGTTGTTGGAGCGTCATCGCATAGGGCAAGGAAGGAATGGTCGCAAAGAAACGAACGCCGGAAACAACTGGCTGCAATACGCCGCAGCTTCGACCGTAACGTTCCAAATTGACTTCTTCGAAGTAAAGTGGCTGATACGGAAAGACTTGGTCGCTATTGATTCGTTTCTCGATCAAAGTATCTCCAAGCATGTCATCAGATCTTGCAGCCAGAACGACCGGTACCTCTCCCAATGCCTGATTGGCAAGGTTTTCAGGAACGGCGTTGCTCGTTCCTTTGGACTTGGGCCGCACGTCGATGCTTACTTGTCCGATGGGCCGTTGTGCAGGCAGGAAGCTTGTTGCCCGCTTCCTCGCGTCACTGCCTTCCGTAGCATTCTCTCCATTTTTGACTTTCGGAATTCGCTCCGGTTCGTCAGGCGTGGGCTTCGCTTGAGAAAGTGTTAATGCGGTTTTGCTATCTAAGGAAGGATTTCGCGTCGAGAGTGGTTTCGAACCAGAAATCTGCGGTTCCAATGCTAGTTGAACGGCAGGTGGCTGTAAGTTGCTTTGGGCGAAGAGGATATTGGCGGAATCCAATTCGACTATGCCCAGCGAAAAAGGACTAAAAATGCTAAGTAAGACTCGCCGCAACCGACGCGAAGATACCGGGGAGTTTTTCTCCCGAATGTGTGCAACATCCATGTCACGATACATCCTAATAACCAGGAAATCCTGATATTTCTAGCAAAAGCTATCCGTAGCTGTGCCCGTGATAGCTTCGAACGATGGAAACCATCTGGCTCATTTTAATGAGACGGTATGCTATCATAGGAGCAATCGGTTCGAACCGAACAATTGGAAGAACCTCACGCAGCAAATCCGTAACAAGCAGACTTTGAAACGATAAGATCTTACGTTTAGGCTATAGACTGTCGAACATAAGGTTTGTCCGGGATGACTGAGTTGACGAATTGTCTTGTTCTGGCGAGCAAGGATAAGTGAGGAAAAATTCAGCATGCACCGCAAAATCAAAAAAACCGCCCTTTTCAGATACTTACCGATGTAACCAATGAGCGCCTCGTCATCGTTGGCTTAATCAGAGCGAGGTGAACGCACTGATCCAAATTCAGGAATGAACGCTACGATGGCTAGCACTTTAGAGTGGTTCAAAAAAATCGCCGAAAGGCTCGTTCGCCCAGAAGAGAAATCGACTCATAGGGAGCCAAACCTCTTCCCGAGAGTGTACGATTCTCGACTCGAGGATCGGCGTGTGCTCAGCGCAGGTGCCGTTGTATCTGCAGTCGATCTGATTGCATTGCGATTTGATGCTGGGCAGTCGGCAAACGACGGTAGCACGGACAAATTTGAGTTGGTGCGACTGGACTCGTCTAATGGGGCGAATCAGATTGCTGTAACGATCAATGATCAGCGTGTTTGGCAAGGGAATACGACGGAGTTGCGATCCGTCCGTTTTGACGGCTCGAACGACGCGGACCAGTTCTTCATCGATCCGACGATACAGTTTCGAGACGGCATCTACGTCAATGGAGCGGGAGTCGAAACAGGGCCGCAATCGCTAGGTTCAAGCGATCTCGTAGTTTTTGCAAACACGTCCCAGTTCCGATTCGATGAAATCACCTACCAAACGACGGACCAACTAACCCAAGTCCGCTTCGCTTCCCCATCTCAGCATTTGAATTCTTTGGTCCAAGTGCAAAACGTGGAAATGATAATGGACTTGAGTCTGGCAACAGATCGAACAATTGCGATCGGTTCCCAAGACAACTTCTATGTGTTGCGTAATGAGCAGCCGATGAGCGAACAACCGGCGCTTCAATTCTCGAATCACAAGAATCGACTCGAATTCGCCGCACCTTCGAACCGCTTGACGATCGACACGCTGGCTGCGACTGCTAACCGAAATTCGATCTTGATCGACACGGTAAACCTCGAGGGGCTGGATCAGCTAAAAATCGCCGGAAGTGACTCTGACATCGTGCGACAAAAAGGCCATTTAACAATTGGGCGATCTCTGACGATTGAGGCTGGGACGATCGATATCGACGGTTCCATTGCAACTGGCCCCGACGGCGAGGTGCGATTGGATGCTGGTCCGGGCATTCTAACCGTAAACGGAGTTATCAGCAGTCGCGGAGATGACCTGCAGCGCGGCGGTAGTGTCGTTCTCACGGGAGACAGTGTAAGTTTGCAGGAGCGGACTCGAATCGATGTTTCTGGTGGAACCGGTGGTGGACAGATTCGAGTCGGAGGAGGGTATCAAGGCAAAGACTCGAGCCTTCGTAATTCGCAACACACCTACGTTGCTGCTAGCGCTTCACTGAACGCGGATGCCCGTATTAACGGCAATGGCGGAACGGTAATCGTGTGGTCAGATGATACATCGATCGTTGATGGATCTGGCAATATTTTCGCTCGAGGTGGATCGACAGCCGGTGACGGCGGTTTCATTGAAACCTCAGGAAAGATGTTTCTGAAGGTGGATGGTGCAGCGAATGCCTTTGCCTTCAACGGAAACTCTGCTACTTGGTTGCTAGATCCGAACAATATCGAAATTGTCACGATCGCCGGTGCGGCGCCGCTCACCAGTTATGTCCTTATATCCACTATTGTATCGGGGCTTGCAACCGGTAACGTTTCCATCATTACAAACACCATTAGTGCTGGCGATGGAGACATCACGATTGTCGATGCTCTGACGCTGGCCCCGGTATCGCGAACACTCACTCTGAACGCAACTCGCGATATCAAGTTCCTGAGCGGGCTGACTGGAAACGCCAATCTTCAAGTATCGCTGGTTGCTGGTCGTGATGTTGACACCTCGGCAGTTACGATAGGACAGTTGGGAGCATTGACGGTCACCGCCGCTCGCAACATCAGTCTCGGGAGTGTCAATCTTTCGGGAGGTACTTTTGCTGCAACGATCGATTCGGACAACAACGACGCAGGAGCCACCTTTCAATCGACAGGTGCTTTGTCAGCTGGCACGATCAGTATTTCGGGATCAACAACCGTCAATGACAATGTTACTCTTGGTTCCACCGCGACCTCGACCACGGGTGCGATCCAGTTTTCGAACATTGTCAACCTTGCATTCCAGGGGGACGTTGCCGCTGCGACCAATGTCACGTTCACCAACGTTACAGGACCACTGGTGCTTGGGTCGAATGCAGACGTCACGGCCAACAACGGTTCGCTCGACTTCTCGTCCATCGCCTCTGGTGTTTTGCTTGGAGGTGCCAATGGAACCGTCAATAGCATCAACGCCAATGGCAACAACAGCAGTCTCACTCTTGCCAAGATCACTGCCACCAATTCCAACGTCTCCTTGACTCTCACCAGCGACTACCATCTCACCGCAGATGACATCGACATTCAGAGCGGCACCCTCGATGCGACGTTCAACGACCTGAATACCAAGACCGATGCGGTCGCCAGCTTCCAAGCGGTTACGGCGGGGAAGTTCGAGGTTTCAGGCAATTCAAATGTGAATGATCAAGTGCAACTCAACGGCATTGCTGCGATCGGCACGGGCGGTGTCTTGATCGACCAGTACAACGATTTGGAGGTCAATGCGACTTTGAGTTCGGCAGGCAATATCACCACGACCGGCATCGTTGGTTCCAAGACGCACTTGGCAGCCGATATCATCTCCAACGGTGGGAACATCGCGATGACCGGTGGGACATTGCTTATCAATGGAAGTGCCGCTCGCTCAATTTCCTCCGGGGGTGGGGCCGTAGCAACGGGTGGTTCGATCACGTTGGGTAGCGTCGATGGCGAGAATGGTGCAGCCGATTTGACGATCGACTCCCGAGGGACAGCAACGGCTGGTTCGGTTTCACTTGGCTCGGTTACCGCTACGAGTGCTGGTCTCAATCGGCTCACTATCCGCACAGACGCTGCAACGTCTGGCCAAGTGACTCTTGGCAGCACTCGCCTGGTAGCCAAGGCTCCTGGCACCGCAGCATCCTTGAATGTCAACTCCAACGGGGGCACCATTCTGGCCAGCGGCACGATCGACTTGAGCAGCAACTCTAGCATCAACGGTGGATCGGTGGTTTTAGGCTTGTCGAAGATTGCACCGACTACCTCATCGAGTACGTTGACGATCAAAACCAACAATACCAACACGTCCGGCGGTGATGGCGGAGCGATCAAGTTGGGTGGTGTGGTCAACAACGGCGTAAACTATTTTGATTCACTGCTGCTCGATACCAGTGCCGCCAATAGCGCGAAGACGCATGGCGATCTCGACTTTGGTGGCACGGCAAATCCAACGTTGGCTGTGGACGGCACGTCCGGAACCGGGATTAGCCTGATCGGGACGATTCTTAAAGCGTTCAGCGGAGTCTTGTCGTTCTTGACCAACCCAGGAGGGGTGGCGCAGAGCTCTAGTTCGATCGATGTGTCCAAAGCCGACTTCAAGACGACTCAAGGCCTGACGTTCGACACTTCGGGTGGAAACAACTCTACGACAGCCGGCAATGTGCTGATCGGTGATGTCGGCATCTCTGCTGCCGAGCGGCCAACGGCATTCAACGTCGATACGCGTGGCACGACCGCAACAGGCGATCTGGTGCTTGACGATGGAGCCGGGACAGCGACGGAGTTGCATGTCAACGGAGACTTGACTCTGACTAAGACGAAAGTCAAGCTGACCGACGATGGAGTGATCCGGACTTACGGAACTGGAAACATGACGTTAGGAGAGGTGGCCACGAGTACGGCGACGGCTCGCAATCTAACGCTCGATTCACAAGCCAACATTGCGGTAGGCTCCATTGCACTCTTAGGCGGGAGCTTAACGGCGACCATCGATTCGAACAACAACGACGCAGGAGCCACCTTTCAATCGACAGGTGCTTTGTCAGCCGGCTCAATCAGCATTGCTGGTTCGACGACCGTCAACGACCATGTCACGATCGGTTCCACCGCGACCTCGACCACGGGTGCGATCCAGTTTTCGAACATTGACGACCTCGCATTCCAAGGGGACGTTACCGCTGCGACCAATCTCACGTTCACCAACGTGATAGGACCACTGGTGCTTGGATCGAATGCAGACGTCACGGCCAACAACGGTTCGCTCGACTTCTCGTCCATCGCCTCTGGTGTTTTGCTTGGAGGTGTTACGGGCAGCACCAACCTGATTGAAGCTAGAGGCAATACTAGTCTGGTATCCCTTGCGCCGGTGACTACCACCAATGGCGGTGTTCGATTGAATGTGCGAAGTGATTACAGCGCAGATCTGCGAAGTATCGATATGCAGAGTGGGACGCTGGATGTGGTTATTGGTCGTTCAACGACTCGGACTGACGCAAACGTGCTATTGCGGCACGTTACTGCGGGGCGAATGTCAGTCGCAGGGACCTCTCAGCTTCATGACACAGCAGTGTTGAGTGACACACTTGCGATTGGTGCGAACGGTGTCTCGATTCAGAATTTTTCGGTTCTTGATGTGAACGCAAACGTGCAATCGGTTGGCGATGTCGTCGTTACCAATATCGGAGACAGGATTCGTATTGCAGGCTCGGTTCGAGTTGAATCCAACGGCGGGATCGATCTACAAGGAAATGTTCGACTGATACAGCTCCTTGGGGCGGACGGTTCAGGGAATACTATCCAAGCCAACGGAGATGCGAGTGTTCTCAAGCTTGCCGAATTGTCATCGCTTCAAAACGTGAACCTTGTAATCAGTTCGGCGAACAGCGTCCATCTTTTAGGCGTGGATACAAAAAACGGAATCCTGACGATCAACGTCGATGGCAATATCAATACGGTTGGATCGAGGCTGGATTCTAATTATTTGCGAGCTGGACAAATAGCCATCACTGGTAGCGCCGCCAAAGACGATATAGCCGAAATCAACGGCTCCATGGAAGCACGGACAGCCAATATCGTTATCGACTCATTTGGTAGCGTCAGTTGGAACGGAGATGTGACCGCGTCGAGCACTGTTCAGGTTACGAACCTGAGCAATCGACTCAACGTTGGTTCAGGACGGGTGGTCCGATCACTGAATGGGGATATCGACCTTGCAACCAATCTCAATCAGGTGCACTTCGTGGGTGGCGGTGGAACGACTACCACGATTGCTGCGATCAACGGTAATCTTCGCATCGCGGCCATGACGGAGACCATCGCGAGCAGCCTCATCGAACTGCGTGCAGACCGAGATGTGCATTTAACATCGAGCTTGCTGACGTCGAACTTGTTGGTTGTCGCTGGCGACCATAATGGCTCTTCCGGATCGATCAATACAGCATTTACCTTAGCCGCATCAGCGATTCGTTTGGAGGCAGCCACTGGCATCGGGACTACTTTGGAATTTGCCACTTCTGCTAGCAGCATTGACGCTGTAAATCGCCTTTCTGGGGCGCTGCAGATCGCGAACAATTTGGCTGGTCCCGTTTTGGTATCGAACCTCGAGTCTCACCTAGGTGGGAATATCGACTTTCGGCAATCCGGTGGCGGACTTGTCCGGTTCCAGCGAGTAACAAGCAATCCGGACACAACTCCGGCTGTGAATGAAGCCACCATTCGACTGAGGAATGATGGCGGAGGGCTCGTCGTTGAGGGAACAGGGGTCATTGCCGGAGGACTAGGGGGCGTGAATTTTGAGACATTCAATACAGGAGACATTCAACTAGACGCCAACGTGCAAGCACTTAACGGTGGCGTTTCCATTAACTCGGCACGGCGAATTGTCGGCAACGGCCCCGTTCAAGGGCTCTCCATTAACTTGAATGCTGGTACAGGTATTGGGACAGGCGCGCCCCTTCAATCTCAAAGCACTCAGTTGAACGCAATCACCGGTTTGGGCGCCATTAACGTCACCAATTCGTCATCCGTGCGGGCCAACGTTTCGGGGCTGAGATCCAATGCATTAGGTTCTATTCTCTTTCACCAAGTCGGCGGGGGGGACGTTGTGTTTTCGAGTGTTTCAACCGGACTTGCGATATCGAATGCCGATTCGAACATTAGTTTATTCAATGACAATGGATCGATCCTCGTGGAGCGTGCAAGCCCCATAACGGGCGGCATCGTGGCCGGGGGTGGAGGTTCCATACTCTTCACAGCTCAAAACCACCTCGTGTTGGAGTCGGGGGCGATCATTGAAACTCAAGGTGCCGCTGCGACGATTCGCGGGAGCGCTGGCGGGAGGTTTCAATTTATTCAAGGAGCTACCATTCGCGCGGGCAGTTCGAATCCGACCACGGAAGCAGTGTTAACTCGAATACCGCCTCTAGTATCGGTGCAACCAGTCGTTAATTCCGCTAGCGTCAATGTGGATTCGGAAGGGGTTGCTTCCATACTAGTTCAGTTGGGAGGCCCAAATCCTATCCTGGTCGATCGCAATTTTTCGGTAGTTATCGATTGGGGCGACAATCAAGTCGACCATCTCCCGAATGGATTGATTTCATCGGGAACGACTAACCCGCAGATTGCGAGATTTGATGCGTCCGGCGTAAACTATCAAATCACACACAGGTATTTGGGCAATCCGAGCCCCAACAATCCTGTCGCGGACATCCCGATCTCGGTCAAGGTGGGTGCGGATTCACTCAATCGCATTCAATTCACAGATTCTCAAGATGCGGCCTCAAGTCTATTCCAAGTCGTCAACGCGAGTTTGGTCGTTCCAGCCGCCGGATTGTTTTCGTTGAATTTTGTACTTCCACAGACCCCAACATTTCAAAATCGTTTCGTATTCAACAATGCGTTGCCCATCGACAACTCGACTACCTCATCGCAGGCCGTCAAGTCTGCCGAGATTGAAGTATCATCAAGTAATTCATCGGTCGAACAGAAGCGATCCTACGTGCTGCGAGTGATTACGCCAACCAACGAGGCAGGCGAAGTGGATACGAGCGACGATATCCCGTTGGCCGAGTCGGACATTGACGATTTGAGTGGTTTGTTCCGACGGCTTGGTGATGATCGATACCGTATCTATTTGATCCGGGAAGACGGCGGTCAAATGATGCTTAAGGATTTCTATCTGCGTAATCATCGTCCGATCGAAATCGACGATGTGCCTGTACCGGAGACATTGCCGGCGGAGGAACGAGTGCTTGACGAATCGGCTTCTGTGTCGACTGAAACATTGGATACTGCGGTGGCGGGAGCGAATGAGGATGGCAACATGCGAAACAACGAAGAGAAAACGCTGGTGACCAACGCGACCGTGGCGATTGTCGCATCCGCCCCAGCCATGCATTCTTGGCGCAAGGCGGCTAGGCGATTTCGAGCTAGTTGATGGAAGTTGCATTGAGCATTGGCTCAAACGAAATGTCAGTCCTCGCAGTTGAAATGGAGATTGTTGAATGCAAAAATGCGCTTTCTGCGAGTTCGATTATGGCGAGATAACTTTGCAAGAGGGACGATGCCCACAGTGCGGAAGCATTATCGCGTGGCCCGACGAGCCTGATTCTTCGCAACCGGGCGACACGACGGCAACCGTTGTCTTCCCTATAAAGCAACCGAATGCCGTCGATGCGAATGCAACGGTAATATTCGGTGAGGAGGTAACTCAACCAGCAGCGCCCATGGGTCCAAGCGCGGCAATCGCGGCGAGTGCGGTTCCGCGTTCGGAAGGCTTGGAAGACTTGGACAAACTATGGCGAGATTCGATCAGCAGTACTTCAGACCTTCGTTTCACCATTAAAGGTGTTGAATCGCAACACACGGTTTCTGATTCCTTGTTTTCCGTCCTGCCTCGGGAAGTGCGATCGCCACTGAATATCACCGATGCTCCCGTGGATTACGAGCTCTTGGACATTATTGGGCAGGGAGGAGTAGGAGTCGTCTATACCGCCAGACAAGCGTCGATAGACCGTACTGTTGCCATTAAAATGCTCCGCGAGGAATACCGCACACGCAATGAACACAAGGAAAAATTCCTTGCCGAAGCAATATTGACGGGCGAATTAGATCACCCCAACATTGTTCCGATTTACGACCTTGGTCGGAACAAAGACGGTGAACTCTTTTACTCGATGAAGAATGTGATTGGGACGCCTTGGGATCGAGCAATCGAACAGAAGTCGATTCGCGAAAACATCGAGATTCTTCTCAAGGTTGCGGATGCGGTTGCCTTTGCGCATTCACGCAGTGTCGTCCACCGGGATTTGAAGCCGGAAAACGTGATGCTTGGCAACTTTGGTGAAGTCCTCGTGATGGACTGGGGAATCGCGGTCGCGACGGAGGGTTTTCGTCGCACTGCGAGCATTTTGCGATCACAAGCCATGGGTGGTACTCCAGCGTACATGGCGCCGGAGTTAGCGACGGGCCCTGTGGACGCGATCGGGCAGCCAGCAGACGTCTATTTGCTGGGTGCCATTCTGTTTGAGATTCTTACTGGGACTCCACCGCATTTTGGTAACAATGTGATGGAATGTGTTCGGAACGCATCGCAGAATATCATTCGGGAAACAACCGTGACTGGGGAGTTAATGGAGATCGCAATTCGCGCGATGGCGACCGTCCCCCGACGTCGATTCCGTTCGGTTCAGGCCTTTCAAGCGGCGATTCGACTGTATCAAGCGCATAGCGAGAGCATCATGCTTTCCGACAATGCGGAAACAGAACTCAGCAAGGCTATTTCGACAAAAGATTATTCGGCGTTCTCTCGGGCGGTTTTTGCATTTGACGAGGCCCTTTCCCTTTGGAATGAAAACGAAGCAGCCACGTTAGGACTGATGCGTGCCAAAACGGCCTACGCAAAGACAGCCTTTGACAAGGGGGACTACGATCTCGGCCTGTCACTGCTGAACCCGGAAGACAGTGAGCATCAAGAGCTAGTCAAGAAATTGAGGGCCGCTATTGCGGATCGCGAAGCACGACAGAATCGGTTTCGAACCATCCGAAAACTCGCCGTGTCCCTCGCTGGCTTCATTATTATTGCAGGCTCCATCGCGTTGATAGTGATCCTGCAGTTGTACAGCCGAGCATCACACCTCAATGCAGAGTTGGATTTATCCCAGGAAGACCTGCGGAGTGAATTAAAGAAGACCGAGAAGGCACTAAAGGCGGAAGAGATCCAAAGGGAATTGGCGATTCGCTCGGGCGAGATCGCCGACAAACGGCGTACCGAAGCGGAAGTCGCACGCCGGAATGCGGAGTTAGCCAGATTGGACTCGATTGCACAAAAGCAACGTGCAGAAGAGAGTTCCTATTTTGCGGAAATTGGCTTAGTCGGGGCAAGCATCCAACAAAATCAATTCGCGATCGCGGCTGATATTCTGAATCAGCAAGAAAAATCCCCTGCCAAATCAAAGATTCGCCACTGGGAATGGGGTCGCCATCGCTATTTGGTTCGCGGAGGAAGCAACGATGATACGGTACAAAACGTAAAAACGTTTTCGACCGACGAATCTGTTGAGTGCATCGATTGTTCCTCCGATGACGCCTGGATTGCTGTCGGAATTGCGTCGGGTGAAGTCGATTTATGGAAACGCGGCGAAAAACAATCATCGATTCGTTTTCGACATGGCCGTTCTTTGTCTCATCTGGACTTCGATACCACTGGCACATTCATCGCGACGAGTGGTGTTGACGACGACAATACGGGCAGCGTGTGCGTTTGGAGACTTCAAGGCGATCAAGCTCCTCGACTTGAAAAGAAGCTCAAGATGAAAGGCAGTGGCGCGACAACCGTCGCCTTTTCCAATGATGCGCAAGCACGGTATGTCGCTGCCGGAGACACCAAGCGGATTGGACGAATATGGAACTGGAGGGAAGATAGAGAGATGAGCCCTCTGCTTGGCCATATCGAAGCCATCACTTCCATCGCGTTCTCGCCGAACAATCAGCTTGTCGCGAGTTCCAGCCGCGATGGAACCGTGCGCCTTTGGAAAACGGAAAATGGAATGGAGGTTCAGCGTTTCTCCGGACATCAAGCCCCCTCGTTTGCCGTAGCATTTTCGCCCGACGGAAAATCGATCGCTTCCGGAGGCGCCGATCGGCGCATTTTGGTTTGGGAGGTTGATCCACGCGAAGACAACGCTGGACGAATCGATGACGTGCGCCGGCAAGTGCAAGGGGAAACGCTTCAGCCGCAGCGTTTCCGCACCTTTCTGGGGCACACTGGGACGATACAAGATTTATCCTTCTCTCGCGATGGCAGAAAACTTGTTTCGTCTGGCAACGACAACCTTGTCTGTGTCTGGAATGTCGAAACACTTTCCTCGGACGAAGCTTCACCGCCAATGATAAAACTGCGTGGTCATGGCGGATGGGTGCGAGCGTGCCGGTTTACTGCCGATGAAACAGAGATCGTATCGGGAGGCGATGACCGTTCGTGGAAGAGCTGGATGTTTTCCAAATACCGCGAAAAGCAAATCTTTAGTGATGGAACCGATCCGATCTTGGATGCTCGATTTTCGCCGACCGATCCAATCATCGCGACCGCCCATGCGGATGGAACCGTCGGACTTTGGAATCCAACGCTGGGTGAACGAATTGCGGTCTTGAGCGACGGACATGAATACCTAACCAACAAAGCGAGAATGACTCCAAACGGCAAAATTATCGCAACGGCTGCCGGAGACAACACGCTTCGAATCTGGGAGGTACAGCGGGGAACACAGATGGCGATGATGGAACATGCAGGGCGTAACGGTGTTTTTTCGCTTTCCCAAAACGGTCAATGGCTGGTTGCAGGGGGAGATGAATTCGGTGTAGGCATTTGGAGCTTGGATGTGCTTGGGACACCAACTCGGATTCGTGGTTGGCCAGCCAAAAAAGCTGAGAATGCAATCAGGCCAACGATTTCGGAGGCCACGAGCGTTTCGATCTCGGATGATGGAAAACACGTCGTCGTAGGTGACAAAAGCGGTTCGGTCGAGTTTTGGGAAGTAGAGCAACCGAGATTGGTCAACAAGGTTTTCGGGCACTCCGAAGCGGTCGTGGCTTGCTTCTTCCTTGCCCCAGAGACAATTCAAGATCCCTCGGAGGCGGTGATGACTGTAAGCTCGGACGGAACCGCCGGTTGGTGGGACTTCAAAACGGGCAAGGAATTGCCGCGCGAGCGACTTCGCCATCTTTCTTCGGTACAGTTGGCTTCCATGTCACCGAGTGGAAGGTACCTAGTGAGTAGTACCTCCATCGACCAACGCAAAGCGCAATTGTGGTTATGGGATTTAATGACTGGGGAAAAGGTGGGAACGAAAGAGCTCTCAGGTGACCTTGTTCAAGATATCGTTTTTTCCTCGACCTCGACTCCCTCCGTTTACGTGACAACATCGGGGATCGATGACTCGCGGAAAAGGATTTGGCAATGGAATGGCATGCAGGAAAGTTGGAAAGAAGTGGGTAAGTCCGGAATGCTATCCGAATCGCTATGGGGCGCGATCCCGACCGACGGGGATTCGAATTTGGTGACGTACGGTGGGCGAGGCGCACGCCTTTGGCGATTGCAAGATGGCGTGGAACTGAAGAGCTTTCGACCATCGGCCTCGATAGGTGCGATAGCGTTTGCAGCCAATGGACGCTTGCTTGCATCGGCTAGCGACGACGGAACGGCAATGATTTGGGACGTTCAGAAGCGGTCCTCCACGCAAAAGCTGGTTGGGTCGCACTCGGGTGCGATTCGCGATTTGGCCTTTTCCAAGGATGACACGAAATTGATCACATCGGGTGCGGATGGACGAATCGTGGTCTGGGACGTAACTCTAGGCAACCCCATTCAGTCCGGGCGAATTTCCGAGACGGCGGTGGTTGGCAACTCCATTCGATTCTCGCTAGATGGCGAAACCATCTTGGTGGGTTGCGATGACGACTCCATTCGTTTGTACGATGCGAACACATTGGCCCAAACTCGCAAACTTCTGGGGCATAATGCGGCCGTAACTTGCGCGTCGTTTTCCCTGGACGGACGATGGGTTGTTTCCGGCTCCCAAGACAAAACGATACGGATTTGGTCGGTTTCGACCGGCAAAGAAATTGCAAGACTCCTCGGGCATTCTGCTCCATTGACATCGGTTTCATTTTCAAGCGACGGTTTGCGAGTTTTGTCATCGAGCCAGGACACGACGGCCCGTCTTTGGGATGTCGATCGCATTGCCCAATCCGCTGAGAATTCGTCAGATACCGCTACGGAAGAAAGCGGTGCCGATCTAGGTGAAGTGCTTTTGCTAGAGTTTCATTCGCGAGAAACGACGGTTGCCGGGTTCTCACCAGACGGTCGATCGATTTTGACGGCAAGTGTTGATGGAAAGGCAGTCCTTTGGCCTTCGGAACGCGTCCCACTTTCGTTGCGCATGAGTAACCCCAATATCACTTATCAACCAAGCGACGGCCCGAAGCGGATCGACCCATTGGCAGTCCTTTGCCAGCCAGGTTCGTTGGACCTCGATGGCGCAAAACTGGATGTGAAATTCGCCAAGGACGAAGGGAATTCGAAACGACTACTTGTCGATCAAAGCGATGGAATGTTTGAGATTCAGGGCAGCCAGCTTCACTATCATCCGACCAAGGATACACGGATTGAGATGGGCAGCTACGAAGAGTGGGTGGGAGTTGGAATGCAGATTACCTTTTCCAAATCAGCGACCCATGCTGGAGCCCAACAAGTGGTCCGACACATCGCCTACCAATCGGAATCGCAAACGCAGGCGGATCTGGACGTGAAAAGCAAAGTAATCATTCAAGTCATGAATCAACATGGACTTTCGGGCAATGCGGTACCGGAAAGCATCATCATCAGTCATCTAGAAAGTGATCGATAGTGGCGGAATCAATGGCTAACAATTGAACACGGAGGGTAGGATGGGACCATTTGTCCCTAATGGCAAGCGGAGTAGCGACAAGGGTTTTCTAGCGAACGGCTTCGTAGCCGTAGATCCGTCGCTCCGTCGACGGATGTTCTGCATGGAGAAACCCGATTGGATCTATAGCGTATACTACTATGTGCCAAGTCTTAATTTGAATGGCCGATGTGGGTGTTTTTCCCGGAATGAGTGGCGTAAGCTTCCAGCTTGCGAGGCGAAAAACGCAAGCTGGAAGCTTACGCCACATTTGAAATCAAACCGTTATTTATCGAACGGTCCTAAACCTTGACGGACCCTCGCGATCAACTGGCTCGAACTGTTACAATGTTTCTGCCACCGTTCCAAAATATCTAGCAACCAGTATCT
>Ga0105048_10004156_pt1 | contig 23665 bp, 19 predicted proteins | sample MAT05_FD_78382 | JGI IMG/M metagenome (GOLD analysis project Ga0105048, IMG submission 78382) | Freshwater microbial communities from Lake Fryxell liftoff mats and glacier meltwater in Antarctica - MAT-05 | ecosystem: Environmental > Aquatic > Freshwater > Ice > Liftoff microbial mat | place... | reverse complement strand
CACGCACACTCGCCGGGGTCAGACCGACTCGGTATTCGTGATTCTTGATCTCCTGAGGTAATCCGATTCTCATGGGTTTTGTGTGGTTCGATGGTGTTGAAGCCCAGTGGGCTATATGTCACAAATTTTAGGTCGATTGATTCATGAATTTTCAGGTATATCGGTACAACTGACCTTAGCATTCAGCGCAATTGCTTGCTGGCAATGCTGCCATAGGCCGGGCAACGATAGTCAGCGATAGCGCTTATCCACCCAGCCCAGCCCCAGGCCATGGTCATGGCAGGTTCGAGGCACTGCAAGCGCACATCGTAGCCGAATGATGCTGATTTCTGCATCCGCCGGCCCTGACTGTGATGGGGACTGTCACGCGCATGCTCATTCAGACATCCCTTGAAATCTGCGAAGCCTGCCCACTGCAGTCCGCCACTTACCGATTCGACGGAAAACTGAACACCGCCCCCTCCCGCACGCCCGCTGACGGCCACCTCTGCGTAATCGTCTTGCGTTTCGTATAAAACCGCACCGCATCCGGCCCGTAAGCATGCAAATCACCAAACAGCGAGCGTTTCCAGCCACCAAAGGAATGGTAAGCCACCGGCACCGGCAGCGGCACATTCACGCCGACCATGCCGACCAGGATGTTGTCGCTGAAATATCGTGCGGCCTCACCGTCGCGTGTGAAGATGCAGGTGCCGTTGCCGTATTCGTGTTTGTCGATCAGGTCCATCGCTTCCTGCAGCGTCTTGACGCGCACGATGCCCAGCACCGGGCCGAAGATTTCGTCCTGGTAGATCGACATGCCGGGTTTGACGTCGTCAAACAGGCAGGGGCCGAGGAAATATCCTTCTTCGTTGCCGGCGGGCACCTTGACACCGCGGCCGTCGACCAGTAGCTTGGCGCCTTCCTTGACGCCCTGGTCTACATAACTTTTCACTTTTTCGAAATGGGGCTTGGTCACCAGCGGGCCCATATCGTTGGATGCGTCATTGCCGGGGCCGACCTTCATCTTGGCGATCTCGGTTTTCAGGCCGGCAATCATCGCGTCGGCGGTCTCATCCCCTACGGCCACGATCAGCGGAACAGCCATGCAGCGCTCACCGCACGAACCGTAGGCGGCGCCCATCATGGCGCTCACCGCATTGGCCACGTCGGCGTCGGGCATGACGACAGCATGGTTCTTCGCGCCACCCAAAGCCTGTACGCGTTTGCCGTTGGCGCAGCCGGTGGCATACACATACTCGGCGATCGGTGTGGAGCCGACAAAACTGATGGCGGCAACGCGCTTGTCGTTCAGCAGTGCATCCACGGCTTCTTTGTCACCATTGACCACGTTGAGCACACCTGGCGGCAGGCCGGCTTCCAGCGCCAGCTGCGCGACCATCAGGGCGCTGGACGGGTCTCGCTCGGACGGCTTGAGGATGAAGCAGTTGCCGCATGTCACGGCCATCGGCCACATCCACAGTGGCACCATGATCGGAAAGTTGAACGGCGTGATGCCGGCGGTCACGCCCAGCGGCTGGAACTCGCTCCACGAGTCGATCGACGGGCCGACGTTCTTGCTGTGTTCGCCCTTGAGCAGTTCAGGCGCGTAACTCGCGTACTCCACGTTTTCGATCCCGCGCTGCAGTTCGCCCATCGCGTCACCGACGACCTTGCCGTGTTCGGCGGTCAGCAATGCGCACAGCTGGTCGGCATGTTCTTCGAGCAATTGCTTGAGCTTGGACATCACACGAGCGCGCTTGAGCGGCGGCGTGGCGCGCCAAGCCGGATAGGCCGCCTGGCTCGATGCAATCGCCAGTTCCAGCGTGGCGGCGTCGGCCAGCAACAGGCGTTTTTCCGCCTTGCCGGTGGCCGGGTTGAACACATCCTGCGAGCGGCTGCCGCCGGCCACCAGTTGGCCGTTGATCAGGTGGCCGATGGTCGGCATTGTGGTGCCGCTGGCACCTTGTTCAGCTTGGAGGAAGGGGTCGTTGTACATGGTGGTTTCCGTCAAAAAGTAAATTCAGCAATGGCGCCGGGTCCAACCCGGCGTCGGGCGCTAGTGCGCGCCCTGGGCAAGCGGTCGGTAGTCGTCGTGGCTATTGGCCGTGCGCCCAAGGCCTGCTTGCGAGCCACGCAGGCATGATGGGCCCGCGCCGCAGGCCAGGGCGATGAACCACTTTCCAGAGTTCAGTCCACCTGGCCCAAAGACTCGCCCAGCGCGTTAATCAGGCTGTCGATCTCGGCCTTCTCGATCACGAACGGTGGCGCCAACTGGATGGTATCTCCGCCATAACGCACGTAAAAGCCCTTTTCCAGGCATTTCATCGCGATATGGTACGGGCGCTTGCCCGGTTCGCCGGGCACGGCGGCAATCGTGAACCCGGCGGCCAGGCCGTAGTTGCGAATGTCGGTGACGTGTTGGCTGTTCTTGAGGCTGTGCACTGCCTGCTCGAAATACGGCGCCAGAGACTTGACGCGGTTGATCATGTCTTCCTTGACCAGCACATCGAGCGCGGCCACGCCAGCGGCGCAGGCCACTGGATGGGCGGAGTAGGTGTAGCCGTGCACGAACTCCAGCATGTAATCCGGGCCGCCCGCCGCCATGAAGGTGTCGTAGATGTCCTTCTTGACCACCACGGCGCCCAGCGGTTGTGTGCCGTTGGTAATCTGCTTGGCGACGTTCATGATGTCGGGGGTCACGCCAAAGGATTCCGCGCCGCTGTAGGCGCCGCAACGACCAAAACCGGTGATGACCTCGTCAAAAATCAGCAGGATGTTGTTGGCGGTGCAGATCTCGCGCAGTCGCTGCAGGTAACCCACCGGCGGAACGATTACGCCAGCCGAACCCGAGAACGGCTCGACGATCACGGCTGCGATATTGGACGCGTCGTGCAGCGCAATCAGCTTGAGCAGATCGTCGGCCAGTTCGGCGCCGGTGGCGGGCATGCCCCGTGTGAACGCATTGCTCGCCAGCATGGTGTGGGGCATGTGGTCGGCTTCGATCGCCTGACCGTAAGCCTTGCGGTTGGCCACGATGCCGCCCACCGAGATGCCGCCGAAGTTGACCCCGTGATAGCCCTTCTCGCGACCGATGAAGCGGGTCTTGCTGGCCTGGCCCCTGGTGCGCCAGTAGGCACGCGCCATCTTCAGCGAGGTGTCGGCGCTCTCCGATCCCGAGCCGGTGAAGAACACGTAATCCAGTCCTACGGGGGTCAGATCCTTGATCTTGTTGGCGAGTTCGAACGACAGCGGGTGGCCGTACTGGAAAGCCGGCGAATAGTCGAGCGTGGCGATCTGGCGGCTCACTGCCTCGGTGATCTCGCGCCGGCCATGGCCCAGGCCGCAACACCACAGGCCCGACAAGCCATCCAGGATTTTGCGCCCGTTGATGTCGGTGTAGTAACAGCCTTGGGCGCTGACCATCAAGCGCGGGTTGGCCTTGAAGTCGCGGTTGCCGGTATATGGCATCCAGTGGGGTTCGAGCCATGCGGCATCGGTGCGGGGTGCTGGCGACAGGTGCTGGGTATCGTTGAGATTCATCGTGATTTCTCCGGCAAAGACAAAAGAAGAACAACTTGAAAACATGCGCAAGCGCGACTGGAAGACGCCGCATTGTGGCCGGCTCTGTTACTCTTATGAATGCCTAAATATCACCATTCAGTTACCAGCTTATGCAAGTGAAAAGTCACGCCGTTCTAGGCCAGCTGGGCGACATGGATTTGCGCCTGCTGCGCGTATACAAAACCGTGGTCGATTGCGGCGGCATGGCGGCGGCCGAACTCGAGCTCAACATCGGTACCTCCACCATCAGCCGCCATGTCAAGGACCTTGAGGTTCGGCTCGGCATGACGTTGTGCCGGCGGGGCCGCGGTGGCTTCGCACTCACGGCCGAAGGCGAGCAGATCTATGCGGAAACCATCCGTCTGCTGGCCTCGACGGAGGCCTTTCGTGCCAGCGTGGACGCGATTCACAAGCGTCTGGGCGGGCAACTGCATGTCGCGCTGTTCGACAAGACGGCGAGCAATCCGGCGGCCCATATCGGCTCGGCAATCGCCTTGTTCTGCGCGCAGGCGCCGGACGTGTCGCTAAATTTGCATGTGGCGCCAATCAATGCGATCGAGCGCGGTGTCATCGACGGGCAGTTCCAGGTCGGCGTGATACCGGGCCATCGGCGCTCCGACAGCCTGAGTTACGACGTGTTGTTCGACGAGACCATGCTGCTGTATTGCGGTGCGTCGCACGTCTTGTTTGGTGCGCAGGACACCGCCATGGGTTGGGACGCATTGCAGAAGCACCGGTTTGCCGGCCTGGGTTATCACTCGCCGAACATGGAAATCAGCCAGCAGATGCGTCTGTCGCGTCAGGCCACGGCGTTCGATCAGGAGGCCATCGCCACCTTGATCCTGTCCGGCCGGTTCCTGGGTTTTCTGCCGGAGCACTATGCGCAACCATTTGTGCGGGCGGGACATATGCGCGACCTGCATCCGGCCCTGTTCCGTTACGCCTGCCAGTTTCTGGCCATTTTGCGCCGCTCTCCCGAGCCCTCCCGTTCGGCAAGGGTGTTTCAGGCATGTTTGTTGCAAACGCACCCGTAAGCCGCCAATTTTCGGGTGACGCAGTACGGGTAAGTCCTGCCCTGTAATCCGGCGTGCCCAACTATCCTGTTGTATGGCAAGAGTCAAAGCGGCGCATAGAACTCGTATGTAAACAGTATTTTGTAAATTGTTGACAATCTGAAACATTGCCTTGACACTGTGCCGACAACGAAAGTTGTAACATTTATGTCACCATGCGTACGTAAAGTGCTTCTTCAGTACCGGCCCGTCCGGGGACCATCAACCGTTCCGCAACAGGAGTTTTCACCATGTTCAAACCTACCGTCCGTAAACTGCTGCAGGGTGTGGCAGTTATTGCGGTCTCCGCGTTGATGGCCGTGCCGGCCCTGGCGCAAAAAACGAAGATCACCGTTTATACGGCGCTGGAAAACGACCAGCTCGGAACCTACAAGTCGGCGTTCGAGGCGGCCCACAACGACGTGGAAATTGCCTGGGTGCGGGACTCCACCGGTGTCATTACCGCGCGATTGCTCGCCGAAAAAGACAATCCGCGCGCTGACGTCATCTGGGGCCTGGGTGCATCGAGCATCGCCTTGTTCGAATCCATGGGAATGCTGCAGGGCTACACGCCCAAGGACATGGACAAGATCAAACCGGTGTTCCGCAGTGACAAGAACCCAGCCATGTGGACTGGCATGGACGCCTGGCTGGCAGTGATGTGCTTCAACACCATCGAGGGTGGCAAGAAGAACATGCCCAAGCCAACCTCCTGGGCCGACTTGACCAACCCGGTCTACAAGGACTCCATCGTGATGCCGAACCCGGCCTCGTCGGGTACCGGCTACCAGGCGGTCTACGCCTGGTTGCAGATCATGGGCGAAAAAGGCGGCTGGGAGTTCATGGACAAGCTGCACCAGAACGTAGCGGTCTACACCCACTCCGGCTCGGCACCTTGCGTGCAGGCGGCCAAGGGCGAGCGCGTGATCGGCATCGGCTTCGACATGCGTGGCGCCAAGGAAAAAACCGGCGGTGCGCCGATCGACATCATCCTGGCCAAGGAGGGTGCGCCATGGGATATGGAGGCTACGGCCATCGTCAAGGGTACGAAGAATATGGCAGCGGCCCAGAAGCTGGCAGACTTCGCGATCAGCAAGGGTGCATACGAGATGTATGGCAAGTTTTACGCCATCGTCGGCTACCCTGGCATGAACCCCGCGCCGCCGAACTACCCGCCAAGTGCCGACGCTGCCATGGTCAAGATCGATCTGTCCAAGATGGGCGCCGAGCGTGCACGTATCCTCGCCGAATGGACCAAGCGATACGACGGCAAGTCCGCGCCGAAATAATCCACCCATCCCTCCCGATCCTTTGACACTTGTCGGGAGCAACGCCTGATCCACGGGTCGGCCATTGTGGTCCGCGCACGCGCATGCAAGAAAAAGACGCTCAGCCGCCAAGGCACCCTTACCTGCGCATCGAGAACCTGACGAAGCAATTCGGCAGTTTCTGGGCGCTCAAGGAACTTTCCCTGGAAGTGTTTCCAGGTGAGTTCGTCTGCTTCCTGGGCCCGTCCGGCTGTGGCAAGACCACCTTGTTGCGGGCGATCGCCGGACTCGAAACCCAAACCTCCGGCCGCATTTTTCAGGCGGACCGTGAGATCTCCAACCTGCCGGCGTCGCAACGCGATTTCGGCATCGTGTTCCAGTCCTACGCATTGTTCCCGAACCTGACCGTGGCCGACAACGTCGGATACGGCCTGGTCAGCCGGCGTATGGCCAGAGTGGAAATCGCTACCAGGGTCGCCGACCTGCTGCGTCTGGTTGGCTTGCCCGATTCCGGGCCCAAATACCCGGCCCAGCTCTCCGGCGGCATGCAGCAACGTGTGGCCCTGGCCCGGGCACTGGCCTTGTCGCCCGGATTGCTGCTGCTGGACGAGCCGCTCAGTGCGCTGGACGCGCGGGTGCGTGCCTATCTGCGCCAGGAAATCCGCCATCTGCACAAGCGCCTGGGCGTGACCACGATCATGGTGACCCACGACCAGGAAGAGGCCCTGACCATGGCCGACCGCATCGTGGTGATGAACCACGGTGTGATCGAACAAGTGGGCACGCCGATGGAGATTTATCGCGAACCGGCCAGCGCCTTTGTGGCCGACTTCGTGGGCAAGACCAATCTGTTGGCCGGCATCGTCGTCAAACCGGGCCTGGTGCGCTACGGTGCCATGAACCTGAGCTGCGACCTCGACATCCGGCCCGGACCTGGCAGCGAAGTCACATTGGCGATCCGTCCTGAGGACGTGGTCGTTCGCAATGTTGACGCGAATGCGGAGAACACCTTCGCGGTGCGCGTGGCCGAGATGGAGTTTCTCGGCTCATTCTGCCGCGTCGGCCTGTCCCTGGACGGTGGCAAACCGGCGCTGCTGGCCGACTTTTCCATCAACACCGTGCGCGACCTGTCCATTTCCGAGGGTATGGACATGCTGGTCGGTCTGCCTGCCGAGCGCATCCGGGTCTTCCCCGGCGCGCCCCAGTCGTCGTGACCGTCACCAGCGCTGCGTCGGCCGTGAGCGCCATGGCGCCCACCAAACGCCGCCTGGACCGCGACGACTGGCTGATGCGTGGCGGCATCTGCCTGATGATCGGCTGGCTCGGCCTTACCCTGATCCTGCCTTTGTGGTGGCTGCTGTCCAAGAGCTTCCAGAACAATCAAGGCGCGTTTGTCGGGCTGGCCAACTACATCGAGTATTTCTCGACGCCGGCGCTGTTCGCCTCGGTGTGGAACAGCCTCTTCATCGCCTTCCTGTCGACCGCCATCGTGCTGCCGCTGGCCTTTGTTTATGCCTACGCCTTGCAGCGCAGTTGCATGCGCTGGAAAGGCCTGTTCCAGGCACTGGCGCTGATCCCCATCCTGGCGCCATCGCTGTTGCCGGCGATCTCGCTGATCTACCTGTTCGGCAACCAGGGTTTCCTGAAGGACTGGATGTTCGGCGTCGAGATCTACGGCCCGGTCGGCATCGTGATCTCGCAGGTGTTCTATTGCTTTCCGCACGCACTGATGATTCTGCTGGCGGCGTTGTCGATGGCTGATTCGCGATTGTACGAAGCCGCCGATGCCCTGGGCGCGTCCAAGACCCGCGTGTTCTTCACGGTCACCTTGCCGGGTGCCAAATACGGCGTGATCAGCGCCGGTTTCGTCATCTTTACGCTGGTGATGACAGACTTCGGCATTGCCAAGGTCATCGGCGGGCGCTTCAATGTGCTCGCCACTGACATCTTCAAGCAGGTCATCGGGCAGCAGAATTTCGAAATGGGCGCGGTGGTCGGCTTCGTTCTGCTGATACCGGCAGTGGTGGCTTTCATGGCCGACCGCATCATCCAGGGCCGGCAGGTGGCCTTGCTGTCGGCGCGCGCCGTGCCACTGGTACCCAAACCCGACTCCGGGCGCGACAACGGCCTGTTCATCTTCTGCGCGGTGGTGGGCTTTCTGATCTTTGTGCTTTTGGCCATGGCGGTGTGGGCGTCGTTCGTATCGCGCTGGCCTTACAACCTGGCGCTGACGCTGAAGAACTACAACTTCGGCGAATTCGACTCCAATGGCTGGAGCGCCTATTTCAACTCGGTCGAGTTGGCGGCGTGGACAGCGGTGATCGGCACCGCCATCATCTTCGTCGGTGCCTATCTGCTGGAGAAGACCCGTTCCTTTGGCGCCGCCCGCGCTATCGCCCAATTCATGGCCATGCTGCCGATGGCCGTACCCGGCCTGGTGCTGGGTCTGGCCTATATCTTCTTCTTCAATGCAAAAGGCAACCCGTTCGGATTCATCTACGCCACCATGGCCATCCTGGTGATCAACTCGCTCACGCACTTCTACACCGTCAGCCACCTGACCGCGACCACTGCACTCAAGCAACTCGACCATGAGTTTGAAGCGGTCTCTAGCTCGCTCAAGGTCTCGCTGCTGCGCACCATGGCGCGAGTGTCGGTGCCGGTCTGCCTGCCAGCGGTGCTTGACATCAGCATCTACCTGTTCGTCAACGCGATGACGACGGTCTCGGCGGTGATCTTCCTGTATTCGACCGAGACCAAGCTGGCGGCCGTGACCATTATCAACATGGACGAATCCGGCTTCACGGCGGCAGCGGCAGCGATGGCCGTTGCCATTGTGGCGACGTCGGCCACGGTGAAGATCGCGCATCTGCTGATCACCCGACGGCTCGAGCGACGCACACAGGCCTGGCGCCAGCGGTGAGGCAATTCATCCGGCTGTCGTCAATGCCCGGATGGCGCCGTGTCGATGCTCCAGCGATGCTTTAGCGATGCGGCATGGTCCTACTCTCATGTTGCGCCAGTTCCTGCAACTGTGTATGTACGCTGGTGCCATCATGTGCGCTTTCCCACTTGGCAATTAGTCCCATGGCGCAGCCGCGCATTTTTCTGACCCACAAGGCAGCGCCGATCCGATGAACACGACCGTGGCCGCATTGCAGCAGGCAACGCTCAGCGCCCATGGGTTGGCGATGCTCGTATTCGCGATCGGGGTGTTCGCCATTTTCATCTGGGACCGCTGGCCGATCGCGACGGTCAGTCTCGGGGTGCTGGCCGCGATTCCGCTAGGTTTCGTGCTCGTGCCCTATTCTTCAGCGGACGGGCCGATCGATCCGGCGCGATTCTTCGCGGGGCTGGGCCATCCCGCGCTGGTCGCTATCTGCGCGTTGATGGTGCTGGGCCAGGCGCTGGTAATCACCGGTGCTCTGGAGCCCGCGGCACGCCGACTGTCGAGCCTGGTGACGCAACGCCCGCGGCTCGCGCTGCTAGCCGTGCTGTTGGGCGCGGCTGGCGTCAGCGGCCTGATCAACGACACCCCGGTGGTCGTGCTGCTGATACCGCTGATCCTGGCCGCTGCGGCGCGGGCCCGGGTTCCGGCAGGCACGATGTTGCTGCCGATGAACTACGCGGTGCTGATGGGTGGAATGGCCACAACGATCGGCACGTCCACCAATCTGATTGTCGTGGCGCTGGCTGCTGGTCTGGGTGTGACAGGCCTGGGCATGTTCAGCTTCACCGGCATAGTCGCGGCGGCGGCGGTGCCGGCACTGATATACCTTTGGCTTGTCGCGCCACGCCTGCTGGCTCATGTGCAACCGCGCGTCGAGCAACTTTCGGAGCAGGTCTTTGACGCGGAACTCAGCATCACCGAGGGAAGTTCGTTCGAGGGTCAGACACTGCGCGAGGCGTTTGGCGCCAGCGGCAACCGGCTGCAACTGGTCGAGTTGCGGCGTAACAAGTTGTCCATCGTAAGACTGCCGACGGTTACCTTGCGCGCCGGTGACACATTGATTGTTCAGGGCACGGCCCCGGATCTGAAAGACCTGGAAGCGACGCTTGATGCGCCTTTGCACAACGTGCACCAGGACACGCAAGACAAGGGGACCGAGAAAGCCCTGGAGAAGAGCGATAAGGAAGCCGCAGGCAAACAGGGCGCTGACGCCGCGGAACAAGCTGAGGCGGTGCCGTCCGCGGTGGTGGCGCAACTGGTCGTCGTCAACGAATCGCCACTGGTACGGCGCACGATACGCCAGGAACGGCTGGCCGAACGTTACGGCGTGATCGTCGTAGGCCTGCGCCCGCGCACCAAGCCAAGCGGCTGGGAACGGCAAAGCCTTGCAGACCGCACGGTGCGTGGTGGCGACATCCTGTTGCTGCAGGGCAAGAGCGAGGACATCGCGCGCGTGCAACGCGACGGTTATGGCCTGCTGCTCGATGCCCGCTACATGTTGCCGCGCCAGGACAAGGCCTGGATCGCGCTGATCGTGATGGCGTCAGTGGTGGTGCTGGCGGCGTCCAAGACATTGCCGATTGCACTGGCAGCACTGGCCGGGGTCATCGTGCTGCTGCTGGCGCGATGTATATCCTGGGAGGACGTGGCGCATTCGTTGTCGGTCAAGGTCATCTTGCTGGTGGCCTCCAGCCTGGCGCTGGGCGATGCACTTAGCGTCACCGGCGCCACGGCCTGGGGAGCGCAACAGCTTGCCGGCATGACGGGCGCCATGGGTGCGCACTGGGTGTTGGTGCTGCTGATGGGCATGATGGGTCTGCTGACGAACTTCGTGTCCAACAATGCAGCAGCAGCCATTGGCACCCCGCTGGGCGTCGAACTCGCACGTTCGCTGGGTGTCAACCCGGAACCTTTCGTGCTGGCCGTGCTGTTCGGCTGCAACCTGTGTTATCTCACGCCAATGGGATACCAGACCAACTTGCTGGTGATGAACGCCGGGGGCTATCGGTTCGGTGATTTCGTGCGGGTTGGCACACCGCTGTTCTTGATCATGTGGGCTGGTCTGTCGTATGGTTTGATCCGGCAATACGGCCTGTAATCGGCCACTACCACCAACGCCAGCCCCATCGCCAGCCGCTACAAGGTGGTCAACCGAGCGGCTCGCTGTTCGCCCCAAATCTCCACATGCGCCACGGTGTCGCGATGCGCAAGCTGCGCGCAGGCGCCACGCACATAGCCCATGGCCACACAGGCGCCCGCTTTCGGGCTCCAGCCCGCCGACGTGAGTTCCCCGACCGGCGCACCGTCCAGCACAATGGTTTCGCCGCCCCAGACATACCAATCGGGATCGTCCAGCACCAAGCGCACCAGTCTCTTTCGCAGTGGTTGCGCCTGCTTCTGGCGCAAGGTGTCCTGCCCGATGAATGGCGTCGCCTTGTCCAGCGTGACGGCGAACATCATGCCGGCTTCGAACGGCGTTTCGTCCGGGCCGATCTCGGCGCCCCAGGCGCGCCGCCCCATCTCGATGCGCAGCGCGTCGAGTGCGTAGTAACCGGCATCGACCAGGCCCAGATCGGCGCCGGCCTCGGTCAACGCGTGGTAGACGTGGCGCATCATCTCCACCGGCACATACAACTCGTAGCCGGGTCCGCCAACGTAACTCATGCGCGCGGCGCGCACGCGGGCAAATCCCAGGTCGATCAGCCGGGTCCAGGAAAATTTCAGCGGATCGTTGGCAAACGCGTCGTTGCTCACTCTTGAAAGCAAGGTATCGGCATTCGGGCCCATGATCGACAACACACCATACAAGGCCGATATGTCGGTCAGGATGGCATGTTCGGTGCGCGCGATGTGGCGCGAGATCCAGTCGAAGTCACGTGTAGTCTGGCTCGATCCGGTGACGATCAGGAAGCGGTCGCCGAAGCGGTCGGGTTGTTGCCGGATGATGGTCAGGTCGCTCTCGAAGCCACCGCGATTGTTGAGCATCGCGGTATAGACCATGCGCCCGATCGGAATGTCGATCTCGTTGGCGCACAGGCGTTGCAATACGGCCAACGCGTCATGGCCTTGCAGTTGCAGCTTGGAGAACGAACTTTGGTCATACAGCGCGACCGCCTCGCGTGTCGCACGCTGCTCCGCAATCATCCACGGCAGCCAGCCAGGTTTTCCCAGGGTGTGCGCCGGTGCGTCGGCACCGCCGGGGCGGAAATAGTTGGCGCGTTCCCAGCCATTTTTGCTGCCGAATTCCGCTCCCTTTGCGCGCAAGCTGTCGTACAACGGCGAGGTGCGCAGCGGCCGCGCGGTTTCCAGTTCCTGGCGGGGCCAGCGCATCGCGTAATGCAGGCCCAACGTTTCGGCGGTGCGTTCGAACAAGGCCTTGCGGTTGCCGGTGAAAGCGGCAAAGCGGCGGATATCGACATCCCACAGGTCGGTGCTCGGCTCCCCGCCGATGATCCATTCGGCGATCAGGCGCCCGGCGCCGCCGGAGTTTGCGATGCCGGCCGAATTGAATCCGGCGCAGACAAAATAGTTGCGCAGCTCCGGCGCTTCGCCCAGGATGAAGTTGCCGTCCGGCGTGAAACTCTCCGGCCCGTTGAGCAGCATCTTGATCTCGGCCGTCTCCAGGCACGGTGTGCGGTGGATGGCATTGGTCATCAGGGGTTCGAACTGGTCCCAGTCCTCGTCCAGCAGTTCGAACTCGAATGTGGACGGAATCGGATCCACCTTCCAGGGTTTGGCCACCGGCTCGAAGCCACCCATCACCAAACCTCCGACTTCTTCCTTGTAGTAGATGAAGCCGTCGGGGTCGCGCACCACCGGCATCATCGGCGTCACGCCCTCGATCTTGCCGGTCACCACATAGAAGTGCTCGGCCGAATACAGTGGCACGTTGACGCCGGCCAAACGACCGAACTGGCGCGCCCACTGACCCGCGCAATTCACGACGACTTCGCAGCGGATGTCACCCTGGGCCGTATGCACGCCCACCGCCTTGCCGTTTTCGATCATGACGCCGGTCACCTCGATGCCCTCGTGGATCTTCACACCTCGATTGCGTGCCCCCTTGGCCAATGACATGCACAGGTCGGCCGGGTTGGCCTTGCCGTCGCCCGGCAGCCAGATGCCGCCCTGCAGATCGTCGGTGCGCATGATCGGCACGCGTTCACGGATTTCCCGGGTGTCGATCAGATGGCATTCCACACCGAAGCTGCGCGCCATGGCGAGTTGCTTCTTGAGCACCTGCATGCGTTCAGGTGTGCGTGCGACGTTCACGCTGCCGCATTGCTTCCAGCCGGTTGCAAGGCCGGTCTCGGCCTCCAGTGTGCTGTACAGCTCGATGCCGTACTTGCTCATCACGGTCATGTTGCGGTTGGGCCGCATCTGCCCCACAAGACCGGCCGCGTGCCAGGTCGTTCCGCTGGTGAGCTTGCCCTGCTCGAGCAGGACCACGTCGGTCTTGCCCGCGCGCGCCAGATGGTAGGCCGTGGAACAACCGGCAATGCCGCCGCCGACGATGACAATTTCCGCTTGACTTGGCAATCCCATGTTCTATCTCCTGATGACCAGCCTGGCTGGATGTGTGGGTTCCAGTGTTCCTGTGTTTCAACCCATGCGCAGGGCCATGACGCCCGAGACGATGACGCAGGTGCCGACGATGCGCCGCGTCGTGAGCACCTCCTTCAGGAACCAGATGCCGAGAAAGGCGGCGAACAGCACCGAGGTTTCGCGCAATGCGGCCACGGTGGCGACCGGCGCCTGTGTCATGGCCCACAACGCGATGCCATAGGAGCCGATCGACGCCAGCGCACCGCCGAGTCCGATCGGCCATCGCTTGCGGATATACGGACCGACGGCCCAGTTGCGGCGCGCAAAGACGATCAACGCAAACGGCCATCCGTCGAACAGGAACAACGCGGCAACGTATTGCATCGCGTTGCCGGTAGCACGCACTCCCAGCGCGTCGACGACGGTGTAGCTCGCGATGATCAGCGCGTTGACCAGTGCGAATCGCACCGCCTTGGGTGAATCGAACGCGTGTCTGCCCAAGCCCAGCGTCAGTACCCCGGCGCTGATCGAGACCACACCGGCCCAGGACACAGCAGACAGTGTCTCGCCCAACGTGACGGAAGCCGACAAGGCGACCAGCAGTGGCGCCGTGCCGCGCATCAACGGATAGGTCAGGCCCAGGTCGCCATGCTCGTAGGCGCCGGACAACGCGACGTAGTAGCCGATATGGATGACGATCGATGCGGCGATGAACGGCCATGCATCGGCCGGTGGCCAGCCGACCAGCACGACCAGCGGTACCGCGAGAAACGAGGCCAGCAGGTTGATCAGCGCTGTGTCCAGCGCCTTGTCGGTGCTCGATTTCACCAGTGCGTTCCAGCTGGCGTGCAGGAGCGCGCCGAACAGCACTGCCACGACCACCGGCCAGGTCAGTTCCACCGTGTCTTTACTCCAGAGTCAGTGACCGGCACCGCTTCAGGTCCAGGGCAGCGAATAGGTCTTGATGTTGGTGAAGCTCTTGATGGCTTCCTGCACGCCTTCCTTGTAGCCCAGCCCGGAGTCCTTGATACCGCCGAACGGGGTTAGCTCCAGTCGGTAACCCGGCACCTCGCGTACGTTGACGGAACCGACTTCGAGTTCGCTGACAAAGCGCGTGATGTAGTCGAGCCGGTTGGTGCACACGCCGCTGGACAGGCCGTAGGCGGTTCCGTTGGAAATGCGGATCGCCTCGTCGATGTCCTTGAAGCGGATGACGGGCGAGACCGGGCCAAAGGTCTCTTCCTTGACCAGCAGCATTTCGGGGCGGACCTGGTCCACGACGGTGGGCGAATACAGTGCGCCCTGGCGTTTGTTGCCCACCAGCAGTTTGGCGCCTTGTGCCACTGCCTCGTTGACACGCGATTCGAAGAATATCGCCGCGGCCTCGTCGATGACGGTTCCCATGTTCACCTGGCGGTCGCTGGGGTCGCCGTAGCTCCAGGCGCGGGTCTTGGCCACCACTTGTTCGACGAACTGGTCGGCAACGGCCTGGTGCACCAGCAAACGCTTGACTGCAGTGCAGCGCTGGCCCGAGTTTTTGTACGAACCGGCCACCGCCAGCGACGAGGCTTCGTCGATGTCGGCGTCCTCCATGACGATGAGCGGGTCGTTGCCACCGAGCTCCAGCACCATGCGCCGGTAACCGGCTTTGCTGGCGATGTATTTGCCGATGGACACGCCGCCGGTGAAGGTGACCAGTTCCACGTGTTCGTTGGTGATCAATTCGTCAGCGATCTCTCGCGGGTCGCCGGTCAGCACGCTGAACATCTCGGGCGGCAGGCCGGCCTCGTACAGGATGTCGGCCAGCAGGATGGCCGAGAACGGCACTTTCTCCGACGGCTTGAGCACCATGCGGTTGTTCGTGGCGATGCTCGGGATGACCTTGTGCGCCACCTGATTCATCGGATGGTTGAACGGCGTGATCGCGCTGATGACGCCCAGCAGTGGCGCACGCTGCGTGAACACGCGGCGTTTCTTGCCGTGGTGCGTCAGATCGCAGCTGAAGATCTGCCCGTCGTCCTTGAGCACCTCGGTGGCGCCGAACAGGAACACGTCGCTGACGCGCCCGGCCTCGTAGACCGCATCCTTCCAGCACAGGCCGGCTTCAGCCGAAATCAGCGCTGCCACCTCCTCCAAGCGCCGGCTGCTGATGGCTGCAGCACGGTTCAGGATGGCGGCGCGTTCGAAGCGGGTCAGGGTGGGCTTGTAGGCTACGGCCTGGGCGAATGTGGCGCGCACCTCGTCCAGCGTGGCTTTGGGTACGGTACCGATGCTGGCGCCGGTATACGGATTGGCGACCGTGATGGCGCGCTCGCCGCTGCGTTCGGCGCCGACCTTGGCGCCGAGCAGCCGCATCGCGTTCAGCTGGTTGTCGAGGATGAACTGTTCGATCATGCCGCTACCCCTTGCGCTGCTCATTGTGCGAAATTCAATGCCAGATCGAAGGCGTCGAAGTTGCGGAACCGGCGATCGCGGTCCAGCCCGGGCAGGGGGCGATTGAGAATCAATGGAACACGCTGTTCGCTGATGCCGCCGTGGGAGCGCAGTGGCACTTCGAGCGCCGTCAGGTCATGGCGCGCGGCGCTGGTTCCGATGACGGTGAACCGTTGCGACACCACGACCAGGTCGCCAATGCGATCCGCCGGTAGTTCGAACCGCTCCGCCGCCTGTTCACGGGTCAGCACCACTTCCATGCCTTTGACTGCTGCCAGCCGAGCGCGGGCGGCTTCGATGTCGCAGTCCTTGGGCAGGTACACGGTGGCAAAGGAGCCCAGTGCGCCGTGGTGCACCACGTATGGATCGGTGATCGGCAGGATGACACGTGCCGCTTTCTCTCCCAGCCAGGCGTCGAACCAGTCCTGCAGGTAGATCACATCGGGTGTGCCGTCCATTGCCACCTTGGCATTCATGCCATGGTCGGCGGTGAGCGCGATCACGCAGCCCATCGCCTCGAGCTGTCCCAGGTAGCCGTCCATCATGGTGTAGAACCCGTTGGCACCTGCAGTGCCGGGCGCGTGCTTGTGCTGGATGTAGTCGGTCGTCGACAGGTACATCACGTCGGGCCGGCGGGTTTGCATCAGCTTGACGCCGGCGGCGAACACGAACTCGGACAGGTCGGCGCTGTACACGCTGGGCACTGGCCTGCCGACCAGCTCCAGCACGTCGTCGATACCGTTCTCGGCCAGCGTGACCTGATCCGCCTTCTCGGACGAAAAGCAGATGCCTTTCATCTTGTGGCCGAGCAGGGCGCGCAGCTTGTCCTTGGCCGTGATGACGGCCACCGATTTGCCGGCGTCGGCCAGCGCGGCGAGCAAGGTGGGCGCACGCAGCCACTTGGCGTCGTTCATCATCACCTCGGTGCCGGTGGCGGTGTCGTACAGGTAGTTGCCGCAGATGCCGTGCACGCTGGGCGGCGCGCCGGTGACGATGGACAGGTTGTTCGGGTTCGTGAAGCTGGGCACCACGCAGTCGGCGATCAGGCCCGAGCCCAGCGCCAGGGTCTTCTTCAGCCACGGCATGTGGCCGGTGGCCACTGCCTGGGCAAGGTAGTCGGGTTCGCAGCCGTCGACGCAGACGACGACGGTGGGGAATCTGGGCAACCGGTATGGGCGTGAATTGACGTTGAGCATGGGATCTTTCTCAGGATGCGTTGGCAGTTGGTTCGGCTTGCCGGCGCAAGTTGTCGTTCTCGATCGTGCGATCGCGGCTGTGCATGGCATGCTCGAACATGGCGCGCCCGGCGACTTCCGGATCACCGGTCTTGATGGCTTGGAGAATGGCCCAATGCGCATGGGCGGATTCCGGCAACACGTTTTGCCCGGCCAGGTTCAGGCGCCGGAACAAGGAGATCTCCTTGACCAGTTTGCGGTAGATAGTGGCGAGCTTGCGGTTGCCGGCCATCTCGACCAGGCGATCGTGGAATTGCAGATTGAGCAGGTGGTAGGCATGGGAGTCGCCGGCCTTGACCGCGTCTTCCATGGCATGCACCACGGCTTCGGTTTCCTGCTGCTGCTGCGCGCTCATGTGGGCTGCCAGGCGGCGTCCGACCAGCTCTTCCATCGTCGCGCGCAACTCGAAAATCTCGATGGCCTCATCGATGGGAATGTCGCGCACGAATACGCCGCGGTTTTTCTCGGTGCGCACCAGACCGGCTTCGTCCAGCATGCGGAAGGCTTCGCGTACCGGGCCGCGCGAAACGCCAAGCTTCAGCGCAAGCGCGGCTTCGTTGAGTTTGCTGCCCGGAACGTATTCACCGGCCAATATCGCGCGCTCCACTTCCTGCTGAACTGCCATGGTCAGCGAATTGGTTTGCAACATGGTGATGGTGGTGGGGCCGGTCGCCGTCATGAACCAATTGAAGCACATCAGTCTGAATTGTCAACAATTTACAAAAAACAATTGACAAAACGAAGGGTGAAATTCCACAATGTCTGCAAGGAGCCGCCTGATTCGGCGCTGCGGCCACTGCATTATTGAAGGATCGGACCCATGGACAGGGACAAAATTCTGCTGACCCCCGGACCCTTGACGACCAGCTTGCGCACCAAGCTGGCCATGTTGCGCGATTGGGGTTCGTGGGACGCCGATTTCAACGCCGTGACAGCGCAGCTGCGCGCCAGCCTGCTGCGCATTGTCCATGGCGAAGATTCGCATGTCGTGGTGCCCTTGCAGGGCAGTGGCACCTTCAGTGTCGAGGCCGCGGTGGCAACGGTCGTTCCGCGTGAAGGCCATGTGCTGGTGCTCGACAACGGTGCCTATTGCAAACGTGCGACACGGCTGACCCAGCTGATGGGGCGACGCTGCACCACGCTGGCATTCGACGAGGCGCAACCGGTGTCGCCCGAAACACTGGAGGCCACGCTGCGCGACGACGCGAGCATCACCCATGTGGTGCTGATCCACTGCGAAACCGGCGCCGGTGTGCTCAACCCCTTGCAAGCGGTGGCCGATGTCTGCGAGCGCCATGCCAAGGGCCTGATCGTCGACGCCATGAGCTCCTTTGGCGCGCTGGATATCGACGCGCGCAAGATCCGCTTCGATGCGCTGATCGCTGCCAGCGGCAAGTGCCTGGAAGGTGTTCCGGGCATGGGCTTCGTTTTTATCAGGAAGGCAATTTTGCAGGCCTGCGCAGGCAACAGCCAGTCGCTGGCGATGGACCTGCACGACCAGTATGTCTACATGGAGAAGACCACGCAGTGGCGCTTTACGCCGCCCACCCATGTCGTGGTGGCGCTGGCCGAGGCGGTCAAGCAGTTCGAAGAAGAAGGCGGCCAGGTGGCCCGACTGGCACGCTACACCGCCAATTGCGAGACGCTGGTGCAGGGCATGGCCGCGCTGGGTTTCAAACCCTTTCTGGATCCCTCGGTGCAGGCGCCGATCATCGTCACCTTTCATGCGCCGAATCACCTGAACTACGAATTCAAACGTTTCTATGAGGCGGCCAAGGCCTATGGGTTCGTGTTGTACCCCGGCAAGCTGACCCAGATCGAGACTTTTCGCGTGGGCTGCATCGGCGCCATCGGGCCGAACGAGATGCGCCAGGCGGTGCAGGCCATTGGCTGGGCCATGCGCGACATGGGCATTGCGGTGACGTAGCTTGCGGCATCAATGGCTGCTGATTGACTTGGATCCAATAAGGATTCAAAATGCATCAAAAATTCATTTTGAATCCAATATGGCCAATATATCTATCAAAGACGTGCCCGATCAATGGGCGGACACGTTGCGTCAGCGCGCCGCACGCAATCACAGGTCATTGCAAGGCGAACTCATGGCCATTCTTGAGCAGGCTGTTCAGGAGCCGATTGCCGCGGCAGGCCGAACGGCCGGAGCGCAGTCAGTAGGCGCTGGCGCTACCGTTGTCGGTGCGGATCGCCTCGGTCATGCCATCGTTCGCAACGGCTGGAAAACCGTGGAACAGGTCGTCGCGGAGTTGAGTCAGAAATATCCCGAGCCGATTGTCGACCAGATGTCCAGCATTGACATCATCCGGCAAGAGCGCGACAGCCGATAAGCCGCGCGTGCAAGTCCCAGTCCCAAACCAGGGCGCCGCGATGCCGACCCTGCATGTGGCCGAGCCGCCCGATCAGTACCGCTTGCGTCCGCCGCTCGTGATCGACTGCAGCGCCTTGGCGGGCATCCTGTTTCGGGAGGCATGGCAGGAGCAGGCGCGCCAACGCATCGAGGGCCGGTCCCTGCATGCGCCGCACCTGTTGCAGGCAGAGATCAGCAGCGTTGCCGTCAAAAAGTTGCGGCGTGGCGAAACCCATGCTGCCGACGGCTTGGGCATGCTTTCGGAAATGGCGATTGACCTGTACCGAATCGAGCCCCAAGCCGTCACGGCCCTTGCCATGCAGTACCAACTCTCGGCCTATGACGCCGCGTATTTGTGGCTCGCTGCCGAACTCAAGGCGCCGCTGGCCACTTTCGACGACAAGCTGGCGGCGGCGGCCAGGATTCATCTCGCTGGACTGGCCTGACCCGCAGAAACAACACTGCCATGACCGCAGGGACCCGCGCGCTGAGCATCGGCGCCTTCGCCACCTTGATGCTGATCGCGCTGATGATGGGCGCCAACCATGTTGCAGCGCGAATCGCGTTCAACAACGGAGTCGATGTGGCCACCGCCGTGGTGTTCCGCAGCGGCGTCACCACGCTGGTCATTGTTCTGTTGTTGTTCATCCAGCGCGTGCCGGTTGCGTTCAATGCGCGTCAGCGGCGTTTCCTGCCCGTCATCGGCCTGCTGGTGGGGGTGCAAAGCCTGTGCCTGTATTCGGCGGTGGCACGCCTCCCGGTGGCGCTGGCGCTGCTGGCCTTCAACACCTATCCACTGTGGACGGCCCTGTGGGCGGCGGTGATCTATCGCAAACCACCCGAACGCGCGGTGCTGCTGGCGATGCCGGTGATCCTGTTTGGCCTGGCCCTGGCGCTTGACGTGCTGGGAGCGTCATCGGGACTGGGCGCGGCCGATCAGTGGAGCCGCATCGGCGTCGGCGTTCTGTTCGCATTGGCGGCCGGGGCGACGTTCGGCGCCGCGCTGGTGTTCACGCAGTACGAGGTCGCCGATGTCGATGGGCGAGTGCGTACCGCTACCACGCTCGGGCTGGCCGGACTGATCGCGCTTGCCAGCGTGACCGTGCAGGGCGGCTTCCATTTCCCGAATGCGGCGGCTGGCTGGTGGGGCCTTGCCGCATTGACGTTCCTGTATGGCACCGCGTTCACCATCATGTTTACCGTGTTGCCGCGCCTGGGGGTGGTGGGCAATTCGGCCATCATGAATGTCGAACCGGTGTTCGCGCTGGTGCTGGCCTGGCTGATCCTGCAGCAGTCCATCGCGCCAGTGCAGATTGCCGGCGCATTGTTGGTGGTGGGCGCCGTCATGGCACTGGGTTTGCGTCGGCGCTGATCACGCTGGCTTTGCATTCATCACCGGCCCCTGTATCGGTGCAAGGTGTCGGAGGGCTTTTCGCCGAACAGGGCCTGGTAGTCGTGCGCGAAATGGCCAAAGTGCCAGAAACCCGAGCTGGTCGCGGCCTCCGTGACCGAGCCGACTCGTTTCAAAGCGCGCCGTGCCTGCTGCAGCCGCGCGGCTTTCAAATACGCCAGCGGACTGACACCGAGCAGCTGTTGGAAGCCGCTTTGCAGCGTGCGCCGGCTGACGCCGAGTTCCAGGGACAACTGGGCAACGGTGGGGGGGGATGCCAGAGTCGCATTGACCCGTTCACACGCGCCGCGGACCATTGCCCAGCGGCTCGCAAGGCCAGCGGTGGAGTGATCTGCGCCGGCGGCAGGCGTCATCTGGTCAAGCAGAAAATCGTGCACGGTCGCGACGACCGCCGTATTGGACAGAAGCTGCGGGTCCGCCTGGGCTGAGCGCAGAAGCTCCAGCAGATAAAAGCGAAGGCCTGCCAGTACACCGCATGGCAAATGCAATGTGCCGGCCTGCCGCGGCAGCACCCGTTCATGCGGCGCGTCGATTTCCTGCCCGGCCTTGCCAGCAACCCCTGGCTGCAATTCTATGCCCAGCATGGTGTGCTGGCGCGGCGGCCGGAACTCGAAACCCGAAGCACCGGAAAAGACATGCAACACGTCGTCGGCGCATGGTGCGCCACAGAACATGCCCGTACCGTTGGTGAACAAGGGGATGCCCAGCGCCAGAACGCCGCTGTCCAGCACGCCGGTCTGGCGAACCGATTGCTGCACCTGCTCGATAAAAAGACGGACGCCACTCCCCTGGACCTGGCTCAACGCGCCCTGGAACTGCCCGGCGCTGAGCTGCAGATAGTGCTGGTTCCAGCCGTTCAGCGCCTGGGCCTGCTCATCCGCATCCTGAAAGCGCAGCCGGAGCATGGCCGGTTGTGGTTGGGTGCACAGGCCCGGAGATCCTGTAGCAGCTGGTGAGTCAGGGATGGTGTAAGCGAGCACCTACGGATTCTCGCAGTGGCCTCTGCGCCTTCAGGGTCAGGGTTTCTACTTATGTAGACGCGCCATGCGCCGGTTCCACCAGGTTTAGACGCGAATTGCCGATTCCGGATAGCAGGTGACGCTATCAATTCCTACCATCGCAGTTTCTCGATCGATCTCACAACTTGCAGGAGTACACAATGAACGAGCCCTCCGGCGTAAGCTACACCAAGGTTGACCAGAGCTATTTCGACAAGCGCGGCTTGCGTCGATACGCCGGCGTATGGTCCCTGTGGGCGCTGGGGGTCGGCGCCGTGATCTCCGGCCATTTCTCGGGCTGGAACCTGGGGCTGGCAAACGGATGGGGCAGCATGTTTCTGGCCACCATCGTCATTGCCATCATGTACCTGGGACTGACGTTTTCGCTCGCCGAGATGTCACCGGCGCTACCGCATACGGGTGGCGCCTACTCGTTCGCTCGTACCGCGATGGGGCCATGGGGCGGTTTCCTCACCGGATTGGCAGAAAACGTCGAGTACGTGCTGACGCCGGCGGTGATCGTTTATTTCATCAGCAGCTACATGGCTGGCATTTTCGGTACGCCAACCGAGTGGTTGCCGTTGTGGTGGATTGCTTTTTACATCGTGTTCGTCGGACTCAACGTCGTGGGTGTCGAACTGTCATTCAAGGTGACACTGGTCGTGACACTGTTGGCGCTGGGATGTCTGGTGGTGTTCTGGGTCAGCGCATTGCCCAGCATTGACTTCGCCAAATGGGCGATGAATGTCGGCGCCGACGGCAAATTGCTGGAGCAGGGCGGCGGCCCGTTCCTGCCCAAGGGAATGCTCGGCGTGCTGGCCTGCCTGCCATTCGCAGTCTGGTTGTTCCTGGCGATCGAGCAACTGCCGTTGGCGGCCGAAGAGTCGGTGGACCCCAAGCGTGACATGCCAAGGGGCATCCTGGCGGGGATCTTCACCTTGATCATCTCGGCTTTCATGATCCTTTGGCTCAATCCATCGGTGGCCGGCATCGGATCGCATAAGCTCGCAACGTCTGGTGAACCGTTGCTCGACGGCTTCAAGGCCATCTACGGCGAAGGTATTGCCAAGACCTTGGCTCTGGTTGCCGTGCTGGGGCTGGTTGCCAGTTTCCACACCATCATCTTCGCCAAAGGCCGGCAGATTTATTCGCTCAGTCGTGCCGGCTATTTTCCGTCTGGCCTTTCGGTGACCCACGGCAGCCGCAAGACACCCCATATCGCGATGGTTGCAGGCGCAATATTGGCGCTGGCCGTGATGTTCATTCTGTGGTTCAACCTGGGCGCGGACGCGGGTGCAGCCGTGATCGGCGGCACCCTGCTCAACATGGCGGTGTTCGGCGCAATGTTCTCGTACATCATGCAGGCGCTGTCGTTCATTCAGTTGCGCAAGAAGTTTCCAGACCTGCATCGACCCTACCGCAGCCCATTCGGTCCTGGGGGCGCCATGCTGACTGTGTTGATCGCCACCGTCACGATATATATCCAGCTTACCGACCCGGTCTACCGTCAAGGTGTGGTGTGGGTGGCGGTTTGGTTTAGCGTCGGCATCCTCTATTTTGCGCTGGTCGGCCGCAACCGCCTGATCCTCTCGCCGGAAGAGGAGTTCGCCCTTGACCACACCAAATCGACCGCGAATTGACCGTCCGGACCCCCTGCACAAAATGGCCGCTACCAAAAAAAACGGATCGACCGAACACCCGGCAGTCAAGAACGTCAAGCTCTGCGGCGCGTCCAAGGTCAAGGTCGCGGTCAGCGACATCGACGGCGTACTGCGGGGTAAATACCTGCACATTGACAAGTTCCTTGGTGCCGCCGAGCCCTACCCCGCAGGCGGTTTCGGTTTCTGCGACGTGGTGCTGGGTTG
>Ga0105048_10004155_pt1 | contig 23666 bp, 14 predicted proteins | sample MAT05_FD_78382 | JGI IMG/M metagenome (GOLD analysis project Ga0105048, IMG submission 78382) | Freshwater microbial communities from Lake Fryxell liftoff mats and glacier meltwater in Antarctica - MAT-05 | ecosystem: Environmental > Aquatic > Freshwater > Ice > Liftoff microbial mat | place... | reverse complement strand
TTTCTAGTGGCGATGTGCCGCCGCTGGCCGATGGCAGCCCGCCCGAGTCGTTGAAGCCGGGGGGTGGGGTGCCAGGCGAGTCGTAGGGATCGGGCACGGGTGTGGGTGTGGGCGGCATCGGCGTGGGCGAGGGTGGGACGCGGGTGCTGGTCGGCGGTGCTGCCGTGCTCGTAGGCAGGCGCGTGCTGGTGGGCTGCGGCGCCGAGGTGCTGGAGGGTTCGGCCGGGCTCGTCGGCTGCGGCTCATCTTCGGGTGTACTTGTCGGGCGGCGCGGAGCGCGCGTGGCCGTGGGCGCCACACTGGTCGGCGGCACACCGGTCGTGGTCGCCGCTGGCGCGGTCGGCACACTCACCGGTGCTCCACCCGCCGCTGCCCCACCCGCTAGCAACTCCGCTCCGAGCCGGCCAAAGAGCACCCGCGTTGTGCCACCGTCCTGGTGCAGCTCGAAGCGCGCCCGCTCGAACCACTGCACCGTGTAGGGCTGCCCCTCCACATCCTCCACTTGCGCCTCGGTCAGCGGCAGACCAAACAGGGCCAGGCTCTCGGCGGGGCTGATCCCCACCTGTCCGTCCAGCTCTAGCCCCACGCTCTGCCAGGCGGCCAGGAACGGCGGGCACAGATTGTGCCCAGTCTCGGGGAAGAAGCGGCAGCCATCCTGGGGCAGTGCCGGGGGGGCGCTCTGCCAGTCGCGCCCGAGCTGGGCGAGGCGTTCGGCGCCGACGCGACCCAGGAGCAGGTTGTAGGGTTGGGGGTTGGCAGGATGCAGTTCGAGGCGGTGACGCTCGAACCACTGCTGCGCGGTGGCGCTGCCAGGCGTGGGGGGGGCGGTGGCGGCGCTCAGCGGGAAGCCGATTGTGGCGAGGCCAGCCCGCTCCCAGAAGCTGCGGAAGGCGCCATCGATGCAGAAGCTGGTCTCAGCGAAGCAGACCTCAGTAGACTGTGCACCAGCGGGAGGCAGCATGGTCAGAGCGCTGCCCAACAGCATTGACAGGAAGAGCCCGGCGCCCACCATCCGCGTTGTTCGTGCCATGCTCGCCTCCTTGTTCAGTTAGGACAGTTCGGTTAGGGCAAATGAGCAGATCTGAGCGGTCGGCCTCGATCTCCTACTCACACTTCCAAACTGGCTCCTTCGACGCCACGCCACTCTGTCTGTCGGCGAGCCACTGCTTGTGCAGACCGCCATCCTGTTGCTCGGCGCTGGCTGGGTCAAGGCTATTCGCCTTCTGGCGCTCGATCTCCGCCTGATCAAGCTCGCCGAGGTAGCCGTGGATTGCGGCCAGGCGGTGCAGGAACGACGCCTGGCGGTAGGCGTAGCCACTAAGCTTGCTCGCCGAACAGTACTCCTCGCCCGCACGGCGCCAAACGGCGTCCACCGTCGCGCGGTCACGGGAGCTCAACGATGAAAGATAGACCACGGCGAGGCCGGCGTGGGACTCAGCGAGAAAATCTTTGGCGTAGGCACCTTCCTGGTCGAGCAGTGTGATCGCCTGCTTGAAGAACTGCTCGGCGTCTGGCCAGTAGTTCATCCTCCCCGTCTCGTCGGCGATCTGGGCCTGGGTCATGCAGGAGTAGAGCTGGCCCAGGCCGAACGCGGTCATCCCGCGAACCGTTTTGTCGAGCGCGCTGTCGCCTGGGGCATCCACTTGCTGGTAAAGACTGAGCGACTCCCTAAGACCCTCCGTATCCGTAGGCTGCTCAGCGTCGCTCTGCTCGGCGGGCGAACAGTTGCCACGCGCCCGCCAGAAGCTGGCGTCGGCAAGCGAGTAGAGCGCTGTCTGGTTCGAGGGATCGAGCTCCAGCACCTTCTGGTAGTGCTCGCGCGCCTCGTCAAACTCCCTGCGGCGCGATGCGGTCGTCCCCTGATAGAGGGTAACCATGGAGGTGATAAACTTGTCGTCGAAGGCGGGGACGGCGTTGGCTGCGCTGAACGCGGTGTATGCCTGATCGTATGTGCCGGCGTAGTAATAGTCAAGCCCCACTAAGAACTGGGTAAGCACCGTCATGCGCGGAACCAGGCCCTCAGCGATACTCTGGCGTGTTGGCCCACTGGTGGGCAGGCCCGAGCTAACCAACTCGGGGCCGAACGCATGCTCGCCGATAAAGAGCAGCTGGTCGAACGACTGGAGCTTGCGGTCGGAGATATAGATCTGGGGCCGCAGCAGCGTCTGGCGGGGAGCCTCCTGGCACGCGACATCGCCGTAGAGCACCACGTCGGCGTTGAGCTCCTCGGCTTTGGCTTTGGCGGCTGCGGCCCGACTATCGCCCGAGACGAGGCCGCCCGTTTGCTCGGGCGAGCGGAGCTCGAAGTCGCCGAGGCTCACCGTGCCTGCGCCGCTGGGGGTAGAACCACCCTTGGCCGTCTGCATCTGGTCGAGCAGCGCCTGGTAGACCACCATGGCCAGGCCGCTGGCCTCGTCTGCCTGCACAGCGCAACCGGCCTGCTCGGACGGGGTAAAGTCGGCGACGGCGATATTCAGGCTCCCCTTCATGAGCTCGGCGGTGGCCGGGACGACAACGGCCGGGACGCTGGTCGGTGCCGCAGCAGGGCCCCTGGCGGCGTTCCAGCCAAGGACGCTCGCACCCGCCAGCGTTACAACCGCGCCGACGCCCAAGACAAGCTGCCAGATTGGGCGCCGGCCTGCTTGTCGCTGCGCTTCTTGACCAGGAGCAGGGAGGCGGATGGTACTTCTGGCGCGGGTAGGCTCCTGCAAGTTCCCTTGACGAGTGAGCAGTCTGGCGTTCCGGCGCAGCGGCAGATCCAGCGAGGCAGAGTCGTGGACGGCGATCCGAAGACTCTCGCGCATTTCGGCCGCAGAATGTGGCCGCTCGCTAGCCTTCTGGGCCAGCGCCTGCATCAGAACCTCGGCCACGGCTGGAGGCACTGCGGGGTCGAGCTCGTCGGGCGGGGTAAGTGGATCGAGCTGATCGTTGACGACCGCACTGGCACGGCTCACAGCGTCGACCGGCATCTTGCCGGTAAGCAGATGGTAGAAGGTCGCGGCAAGCGAATAAAGGTCGGTCCTGGCGTCGGTCCCCAGGCCCTGGATCTGCTCGATGGGCGCGTAGTGGGGCGTGTAGCCAAAGATGCTGTCGGAGCCACCGGCGCCCGCGAACGAGGTTTTGGCCAACCCGAAGTCGAGGAGCACAATCTCGTTCTTGGCAGTCAGCTTCAGATTTTGCGGCTTGATGTCGCGGTGGATCACCGGCGGAGTGTGGTTGTGCAGATAGTCGAGGGCGCCAAGCAGTTGATCGGCCCATAGCAGAACATCAGTCAGCCCGAAAGGCTGCTGGCGCTGCGACAGCATCGTGCCGATGTCGTCGCCCGGAATGTACTCCATCACCAGAAACTGCCCGTTCTGGTCGACGAAGTGGTCGATCACGCGCGGGATGGTTGGGTGGCGGAGGGCGGCAAGGAGCTGGGCCTCGCGGTTAAAGGCGTCGCTAAGGCGATCACCGGCCACAAGCATCTGCTTGATGGCAACAGTGGTATGCAGCCGAAGATCATCGGCGAGGTAGACCGAACCCATCCCGCCCCGCCCAATATGGTCGACAACCCTATAACGCTCTTGGAGGAGCGTGGCCTGTGGGAGCATATAAGTTGCCTCTGCCTGTCAGCGTACTAAATCGGAAAGGCGCGGAGATTTGAAGTGGGCACGAGCATGCGAGACCAGCATATACCTTTTTTTCCCTCTTGACAACTGTTGCCCCGTCCAATACACTGCATCCCATCCTTACCGGTTTTGACAACGCCAGATAGAGTGTGTGCGACAAGCTAATTTGCTGGCTATCGACATCCCACTGTTAGCACAGCGGGATGTGAACCAATGCAGATTAAGTCTCTATTAACACGGCTGGTCTTCGTTGACGTTGTTGCGAAACATGTAAGTCCTTTGTTCAACTGGGTCTGTCAGCTGCTACAACACACTCGGGTTAGGAACAGTACCATCTAGCGTATCACTTCCCTCACATAACGGTATCTACCGAACAGGAGGCAAAGACAGATGGCCGACGAGATTCAGGCGGACTACGACAAGCTCGGGCAGGTCGCAAGTAAGTTCGCCAACCAGGCCCAAGCGACGAGTGATATGACACGCAAGGTGCGGGCAGCCATGCAGAAGCTGGAACAGGGCGGGTGGATGGGTCGCGGCGCCGACTCGTTCTTCAAAGAGATGAACGGGGTGGTGTTGCCGGCCCTGAAGCGCATGGAGACCGCGCTGCAGACGGGGTCGCAGGTCTCGAAGGAGATCTCACAGAAGATGCGTACCGCCGAGGACGAGGCCTGTTCACCGTTCAAGCAGCCGATCTAGGGCATCTCTACAAGCCAGCACCACGAGCAGGAGGAGACCAGGATGGCAAACGATAAGATCAAGCTCAACTACGAGCAGGCCGAGGCGATGGCGAAGACCTTCAAGGAGGGTGCCGCGCAACTCCAGCAGACCATGCAGGAGATGCAGAAGCTCGCGCAGATGCTTCAGGAGGGCGCCCTGCTGGGCCGTGGCGGCACAGAGTTCGTCTCGGCGATCAATAGCAACCTCTGTCCTTCAGTCAAGCGCATGGGCGACAAGTTCACCGAGCTTGAGGGCGACGTGCGGGCGGCGATCAACTTCATGCGCCAGGCCGACTCCGAGTCGAAGCAGCAGTTCCGCTAGGTGCTGGCAGACTGAGCACCGTATGCGGTAGCGACACTAGAAGGAGAGCGCGATGATCGGGAAACTCCTGATGCGCCTGGCGCGCAAGGTTATCGAGGGGGTGCTCTCGCAGCTCAACCAGCTGCTTGGCATGGTCCAGGAGCTCGCGATGGCCCCTATGCGGATGATGATCCAGCAAGTGACTGGGGGCGTCTGGCGCGGCAATGGCGCCAACGCCTTTGTGCAGGAGGTCTCCAGCCTAATGATCCCCGGCGTCGGCAAGGTGGCCAGCACCATCACCGGCATCAGCAACAACCTCAAGTTCGCCCAGAGCGTGATTGATCGGGCCGACGATGAGGTGAGCAAGCTGGTGAAGTCGAAGATCACCGATACGTTCAAGTTTTTCTAGCGGCCTACGCGGCTAGCAAATTGGGAGGTGCTTCGGTGACCGTCAACGAAGTTTACATGGAAGTGCCGGCTGTACGCAGCATGGCCAAGAAGTTCGGCGAAATCGGTCGCACGCTCCAGTCGATCAACAAGATGCTGGAGAACCTCAGCAAGGTGCTCCAGGCCACCGCCTTTATCGGCTTCGTGGGAACAGCGGTGGTGGCGCAGTACATCAACATGATCAAGCCTTACGTCAAGCAGATGGCCGATAAGTGCGAGGAGCTTGGCAAAGACCTTAACACCTCGGTCACTGCCTACGAGCGCGGCGACCAGCAGGGGGCGACACGGTTCCACTAATGGCCGCTGGCAACGCTCCCAGCTAACATGGCCCAACACAAAGCCCCGTCGCTCGGCAGCGGCGGGGCATGTGCAAGTACGTGGGAGCGTTGGCGGCCTAGCGGATAAGCGACACGAACGTTGCGCCAAGCGTGATGACGAAGGCGACGGCCAGCAACACTGCGGTTACGGTCAGGGCGGTACGTGGCGCCGGCCAGCGGCTTGGCTTCTTGGGCGGGGCGTCGCCGGTGATCTTCAGCAGCACGGTGGCGATCTCGGCGGCGCTCTTCTGGCGTCGCGACGGGTCTGGGCTTATGGCGGCGACGGCCATCTCGGCAACCTCGCGCACATCCTCCACCCGGCTCATCCGTACCGGTTTGCCTGCCAGAACGGCCGCGTAGACTTCGGCATCGCTGCGGAGTTTGTACGGATAGGCTGGCTGGCCGACCAGGAGCTCGTAGAGCACCAGGCCGATGCCATAGACATCAGTGGCGTAGCTGGGCTGGGGAACGGCGTCGATCAGCTCGGGCGCGGTGTAGGCGGGCGGGACCAGCCCGGGATACCAGTTTCTCGCCAGGCCCTCGCGGTCGCTGGCGACGCCCAGATCGAAGAGCAGCACCTGGGGCGCCGCCGACTCGGGGCTGAAGCGCACCAGCAGCGTCTCCGGCGTGATGCCGTAGTGGTAGCGGCCCTTGCTCTGGAGGACAGCCGCCGCTGCAGCCAGGGCTGTGGTGATCCAGCCCACGTGGAAGATCCAGAGCTGCGGGTTCTTCAGCAGGACGTCGCGCAGTGGGTCGCCCTGGAACTGCTCGAACAGGCAGTAGTAGAGCAGGTGCTCCCGGTACATTGCCCGGCCGTAGGGTTCCTTCTCGATGGTGGCGTTGGCGTAAGGTGGCAGCAGTCTCGGGAACGCGCCGTCGCGCTGCTTCTGGCCGGCAAGATCCCGCAGAAAGGTGGCCTCCCGCTTGAGGCGCTCGGTGTGCTCGACGCCGGGGTGGGCGACCTTGAGCAGCACCGTCTGGCCGTTGTGGCGCGCCTCGTAGAGCGCTGAGGTGCGCAGGACGATGATCGGTCGGGCGATCTCGATGTCGCCGAGCCACTCGCCGTAGTCGAAAATGTACGGCGACATCTCGGACGGACAGTACGTCTCCTGGCAGAACACGTTGCTGTCTGGCGAGGTTCGTTCGCAATACAGGCAGACCCGCTTCATGGCTCGCCCTCCTGCCTAGCTTTAGCTTCTCGTCACCGGGGTGCCTGGTACTCTACTCGTTTCCATACGGCGTGTCAAGGGTGTGGCGCTCCCACTGCCAGCCCGCGCTACGATAAGTGAGCTGCGCCAATGAAGCAGATCTTCATCGATCGCCCACCACGTATTCAGCCGGAGCTCCCGCTCGGCGAACACCAGATCCCTAAACCGCCGACCCACCCCCAGAGCGGCAACCTGCTGCTGATCGAGATCGGCCTGCCGCTGGTGACAATCATCGGCTACGTCTTTGTCTCGGCATTCGCCGGGGGCAGCCTCGGGCTCATGATTCCCATGGCCCTCTCCGTCGTGGCGGCCGTGGCCTTCTCGATCTACACCATCCGCCAGACGAAGCTCAAGCGTGAGCAGAGCGATCAGGCCTACGCGAACCGCCTGGTGGAGCTGAACAAGGCCGTGCAGACCTCGCACGACCTGCAGCGGCGCTTCTACCGCTACAACTATCCCGATGTCCAGGGCACGGCCCGGATTGTGCGCCAGGCGCTCCACGAGGCCCGCAAGTCCGAGCGCACCCTGCGCTCGGAGTCGCGCCTTTGGGAGCGGCGCACCGACGACGACGACTTCGGGACGGTGCGGCTCGGCGTGGGCACCCTGCCCTCCACCGTGGTCTACCGCCTCGGCGATATAGAGGAGTACGACAACCCCCAGGCCCGTGCCGCCCTCAAGCTGGAGAGCGACGCGCGCTTTGTCTCCGAGATCCCGGTGATTATCTCGCTGCGACCGGCCGCCGCCCCAGAGGATGACGAGAACAAGGAAAGGCGGGCGATGCGCGAGCTGCTGCGCACGCCCGTCGCCCACTCTGTCGGCGTCGCCGGCGACGCGGGCGCGGTCTACAGCTTCGCGCGGGCGCTCATCGCCTCCTACGCCGTCTTCCACCCGCCTGCCGACGCCCGGCTCTACCTGCTCGCCAACCAGCGCCGCGAGTGGGCCTGGACCGACACGCTGCCCCACTGCCGCGGCGATGACCAGAACCGCTTCCGCTGCTTTGTCAGCGAGATCAAGGCGCAGGTCGGCGAGAAGGCGTTCGACGACGACGACGGCGGCGAGCTGGAGCAGTACCTGGAGGGGCTGCGCAAGCTGCTCGCCCAGCGTAAGATCCGCCTCCAGGAGCGCGAAGGCGAAGAGGGCGCCGACACGGGCGGACCCGCCCTCCCCTTCCTGCTCCTGGTGGTCGATCTGCTCGACACAACCTACGATCTCGCCTCGCCCCTGCAAAACGCCACGGCCGACGCTGCGCTCGCCTTCATTCTTGAGGAGGGGCCGGCCCTGGGCGCCGCCGTGATCTTCCTCGTCCCTGAGCGCAGCAAGATCCCCGGCAGCTGCACCGCCGTGGTCGAGGTCGAGCGGACGACGCCGGCCACCAACAGCCGCGACAGCGAGAACCAGAAGATCCACTTTCGCTTCGCCACCGTTGGCGTGAACAGCCCCCACTATGTCGGCGTCGCCGACAGTGTGCCCGACCCCGCCGAGTGCGCCCAGCTCGCCCGCGACATGGCCTCGGTCCAGCTGCGCCAGGGCGGCGGCGCCAGCCTGACCAGTGCCGTCCCCTTTCTAGATCTGTTGGGGCATAGCTCGCTCGACGATCTTACGGGCCAGGCGTGGCGGAACTGGCAGGCCAGCACCGAGCCGCGCTACGCCAACTGGCTGCGGGCGAAGATCGGCATGATGTCGGGCAACAAGCCCCGTACCATGGTCTTCTCCGCCAAGCGCGATGGCGTCCACGGCATGGTCGCCGGCTCCACCGGCTCCGGCAAGTCGGAGTTGCTGATCTCGCTGATCGCCGCGATGGCCGTTACCTACGACCCGAGTGTCTTGAACTTCGTGCTGGTGGACTACAAGGGCGGCGGCACGTTCAAGGAGTTCGTCGATCTGCCGCACTGCGTCGACATCATCACCAACCTGGCCGCCGACGGCGTGACGCGCATGTTCACGGCGATCAACGCGGAGATGAAGCGGCGCCAGGCGCTCAACGCGGAGACCGGCACCAAGAATATTGTCGAGTACCGCCAGAAGGCGCTGCACAACACCCACCAGCCCTACCCGTTCCTGTTCATTATCATCGACGAGTTCGCGGAGATGATCGCCGACCGCGCCGAGTACAAGGCCGAGCTCGAGAGCATCGCCCGCGTCGGCCGTGCCCAGGGCGTCTCGATGCTGCTTGCCGCCCAGCGCCCCACCGGCGTCACGGATCAGATGCGCTCGAACATCAAGTATCGCATCAGCCTGCGCGTCGAGACGCCCGCCGAGAGTCGCGAGATGCTGCGCCGCGCCGACGCCGCCTTTCTCCCCGCCGGCATCCCCGGCCGCGGCTACCTGCAGGTCGGCAACGAGGAGATCGAGCTGATCCAGGTGGCCTACTCCGGTGATCGCTACGTCGACCCCAAGCAGCGCGGCCGCCAGGACCCGGTGATCTGGCCCGATCGCCGTGGGCTCGCCGCCGTCGCCACGCAGGATCAGCAGCCGCCCGAGCTCTACAAGGCGATCATCGACTCGCTCAACCAGCTCGCCCAGGCCAACAATCTCCCGCGCCAGCGCGCCCCCTGGCCCGGCTTCCTGCCGCGCCAGCTCGCGCTCTCCGAGACGCTGATCGCCGCCGATAGCGCTGTGCGCGCCGTGACCTCTGCCGAGTATCTCGCCCAGGTGGACCGCATCACCCTTGGCCGCGACGCCGAGCCCACCCTGACCCTCAACCCGGCGATCAACAGCTGGCTCGACGGCGAGCTCCCCTGGTCCGAGGAGCTCGACTGGCAGAGCTACGCGATGCGGCCCGTGATTGGCCTGGTCGACGACCCCTACGGCGCCCGCCAGCTGCCGCTGGTGGTCGATCTGCCGCGCGGCCACGTGGCCCTTTTCGGCGCCTCCGGCTCCGGCAAGACCACCTTCGTCCGCACGATGATCGCCAGCCTCGCGGCCACGCACTCCCCTAGCCAGTTCCACGCCTATCTGCTTGACCTCGGCGGGCGCAACCTGGGCGTGCTGGGCAAGCTGCCCCACGTCGGCGCCGTGGTGATCCCCGACGAAGAAGGCTATGAGGAGCGCGTCGAGCAGATTTTGCGCGAGCTCGACGAGCTGATCGAGCGGCGCAAGCTGCTGTTGAGCGGCGCCAGCGTGCCCGATATCTATCAGTACAACCAGGCCCACCCCGAGGCTCCGCTCCCAGCGGTCGTGCTCGCCGTGGATAACTTTGTGGAGTTCGTCGAGACGTTCGGCGGCGATGCCGAGGGCGACAACGCCGTGACGGTGCTGGAAAAGTTCGTCGGCATTGCCCGCCAGTCCAAGCCCTACGGCATTCACTTCCTGATCACCGCCACCCACCCAGGCGTGCTCTCCACGCAGCTCGGCAGCCTTTTCTCCGAGCGCCTAACCCTGCGTCTGGTCGATCCCACCGACTATCGCGGGATCGTCGGCGTGAGCGTGCCTGAGATCGGTGATATCCCGGGCCGTGGCTACGTGCGGATCGGCCGCGAGGGCCTCGCGTTCCAGGTGGCGATCCCGGTGGACACCTGGCGCGGCGACGACGCGCCCGGCAACGAGGTGCGCGAGATCGAGCGCCTCGTCGGGCTGATCGCCAGGCACGTGGAGCAGGGAGGCCAGCGCTACACGCTGCCCGCCCGCGTCGACGCTCTGCCCAAGGCCGTGCTGTTCAAGCAGATGCTCGCCCGCGAGCACGGCCTGGAGCTCGACGCCAGCTTCCTGCCCCGGCTTGCCGAGGTGACGCGGCAGCGCTGGGCCCAGAGTCTCGAACCTGCCAGGGCCGACTGGCTCAAGGTCGCGATCGGCGTGGTCTCCGGCAACCGGCCGCGCACGCTCGCGCTGGAGGCGAAGAAGGACGGCGTGCATGGGCTGGTGGCGGGCGGCACGGGCGCGGGCAAGTCCGAGCTGCTGATGACGCTGATCGTCGGCCTGGCCCTGAACTACGACCCGAGTGTCTTGAACTTTGTGCTGGTGGACTACAAGGGCGGCGGCGCGTTCAAGCCCTTCGAGAAGCTGCCGCACTGCGTGGACACGATCACCAACCTGAACAAGGCTGCCGTGATCCGCTTCTTCACCGCCATCGACGCCGAGATGCGCCGCCGTCAGGCCCTGAACGCCGACACCGGCACCAAAGACATCGTGGAGTACCGCGAGAAAGGCCTGCACAAAAGCCACAAGCCCTACCCGCACCTGTTCATTATCATCGACGAGTACGCCGAGATGATCAGCGCCAACCCCGAGTTCGGCGCCGCCCTCGACAGCATCACCCGCGTGGGTCGCTCCAGCGGCGTGAACCTGCTGCTGGCCGCTCAGCGCCCCGTGGGCGTATCGGACCAGATGCGCGCCAATATCAAGCTGCGCATGTGTCTGCGCGTGGAGGGACCCGACACCAGCCGCGAGATGCTGCGCCGCCCCGACGCCGCCTACCTGCCCAACGGCATGCCCGGTCGCGGCTACCTGCAGGTCGGCAACGAGCAGATCGAGCTGATTCAGGTGGCCTACACCGGCGAAACCTACCCCTTCGCTGAGGCGAGCGAGGGCGGCGAGAAGCCCAAGTTCTACGATGTCTGCGTGGGACTCTGCAACGCTATCCTCAGCGGCCCGCGCCCCGCAACCGCCTGGCCGCCCTTCCTGCCGAACGCCCTCACCTTCGCCACGCCGCTGCGCAGCCGCTACCTCGACCCGGCCTACGAGCGCATGCTAACCCTTGATCGTAGCTCGCGCCTGACGATCAACCCCTTCCTCCAGGACTGGCTCGACGGCAAGGGCTCCTGGGAGGGTGTGGACTGGAGCAGCATGGCGATGCGCGCCATCGCCGGCCTGCTCGACGACCCCTTCAATGCGCGCCAGCTGCCCCTGGTGGTGGATCTGGCCCGTGGCCACGCGGTGCTCTTTGGCGCCTCGGGCTGGGGCAAAACCACCATGCTGCGCTCGATCGTGCTTTCGCTCGCCGCCACCCACTCGCCCGACGAGTTCCAAGCCCATGTCTTCGATCTCGGCGGGCGCAACCTCGAGTCGCTCAAGGCTCTGCCCCACGTCGGCACCGTGATCGTGCCCGACGAGCGCGGCTACGAGGAGCGCGTGCAGCAGCTGCTGCGCGAGCTAGGCGAGCTGGTGGATCGGCGCAAGCTGCTCTTCAGCACCGAGCGCGTGGCGACTCTGGCTGAGTATAACGAGGCCCACCTCGACACGCCCGAGCCCGCAGTGCTGGTGCTGGTCGATAACTTCGGCGAGTTCATGGAGACCTTTGGCGGCGGCCAGGCCGACGAAGAGGACAGCCTGTTCGCCAGCTTCATCGCCCTCGCCCGCCAGGGCCGCGCCTATGGCCTGCATGTGCTGATCACGGCCAGCCGGCTGAATGTCCTCTCCAGCAAGCTCTACAGCATCTTCACCGAGCGCTTTACGCTGCGCCTGGCCGACGCCGACGACTACAGCGGCATTGTGGGCCAGAATATGCCCGATCTGGAGGAGATCGCCGGGCGCGGCTACACGCGCCACGACCGCGCGGCGCTCAGCTTCCAGGTGGCCCTCGTGCCCGGCGCCATCGACGCCCAGGGCCGCACCCGCGGCGAGGCCCAGCAGATCTACGCCGTTGGCGACCAGATGACGGCGTTTATCAAGCGGGGCAGCCGCCGCTTCCAGCAGCCCCTGCGCATCGACGCCCTGCCCAAGAGCTCCTCGTATCGCCAGGTGCTCGCCGAGGAGCGCAATATCAGCCAGGCCCCCGGCCGCTTCCTCGCCGAGCTGCAGGCCAGCACGGCCGCAATCTGGGCGCGCAACGCCGAGGCCGAGCACGCCGAGTGGCTCCGTGCCACCCTTGGCGTTACCTCCGGCAATCGCTTCCGCACCCTGCGCCTGGAGGCGAAGCGCGACGGTGTCCACGGCATGGTGGCGGGCGGCACGGGTGCGGGCAAGTCCGAGCTGCTGATGACCCTGATCATCGGCCTGGCCCTGAACTACTCGCCCGACCTGCTCAACTTTGTGCTGGTGGACTACAAGGGCGGCGGCGCGTTCAAGCCATTTGAGAATCTGCCCCACTGCGTCGACATTGTCACCAACCTCAACGTCGCCGCCGTCGAGCGCATGTTCACCGCGATCAATGCCGAGATTCGGCGCCGCCAGGCCCTCAACGCCGAGACAGGCACGAAGGACATCGTCGAGTACCGCGAGAAGAACCTGCATAAGACCAAGGCGCCCTACCCGCACCTGTTCGTGATCATCGATGAGTACGCCGAGATGATCGACCAGAACGACGCCTACCTGCGCGAGATCGAGAGCATCACCCGCGTGGGTCGCGCCCAGGGCGTGAACTTGCTCCTGGCCTCGCAGCAGCCCAAGGGCGTCACCGACCAGATGCGCGCCAACATCAAGCTGCGGCTCTGCCTGCGCGTCGAGCAGATGGACACCAGCCGCGAGCTCCTGCGCAAGCCCGACGCCGCCCTGCTGCCGAATGGCATGCCCGGCCGTGGCTACCTGCAGATCGGCAACGAAAACCTGGAGCTGATCCAGGTCTCCTGGACCGGCGAGACCCAGCCCGACGACCGGCCCGTTGCGGCGGAGTGGCCCGACCGCCCGGCCCGCCCGGTGTCGGACGAGGAGCTGCCTAAGTTTTACGACATGGTTGTCCGCATGACCTCGGACCTTGTTGGCGGGCGCAAAGCGCCGAAACCCTGGCCGGCCTTCTTGCCCGAGCGCTTCAGCCTAGAGTCGATCCTGCAGGACGCCCAGCACGGCGGCAGCTTCAATCTGCTCCCCGCCGTCACCGATTGGCTCAACGGCGACAGCGCTGGGCTGTGGCCCGGCGTGAACTGGGAGGGTGGCGCCCTCACCCCGGTGATTGGCCTGGTGGACGACCCGGCCGAGGCGCGCCAGGACCCGCTGCGGCTCGATCTGAGCCGCAGCCACCTCGGCCTCTTCGGCGATGCGGGCTCAGGCAAAACCACGCTGCTGCGCACGCTGCTGATGAGCCTGGTCGCCACCCACTCGCCCGCCGAGCTGCAGCTCTACATCGTGGATATGGGCGGGCGCAACTTCCGCAGCCTGGAGGGCCTGCCCCACACCGGTGCGGTGATCTACGGCGACGAAGAGACCTTCGAGGAGCGGCTGCGGCGCCTGCTCAGCTTTATGTGGCGCACCGTAGACGAGCGGCAGCAGCTCCTGAGCGCCGCCGACTGCGGCTCGCTCGCCGAGTACAACACCCGCAACCCAGATCGCCCGCTGCCCGCGCTTGTGATCAGCTTCGACAATGTGGCGCAGCTCCAGGAGAGCTTCCCCGCCCTGCTGGAGGACGGCTTGATCCCGGTCGCCCGGCGCTCGCTGAATATTGGCCTGACGCTCGTGATGGCGAGCAATCTCCATTCGCACTTGCCCAGCCGGCTCTACGGCCTGATGGGCGAGCGGCTCACACTGAAGCAGAGCAACGCCGACAACTATCTCGACATTGTCGGGCGCGGCGCGGTGGAGCTCGGCGAGATCCCTGGCCGTGGCTATATTCGCCGCGACCGCCGACCGCTGATGTTCCACGCGGCGCTGCCCGTCGGGGTGCTGGACGCCGCCGGGCGACCCATGCGCCCCGAGGCCGAGGAGGTGCGACGCATCGCCGAAGAGATGCGGACGGTGGCCGAGGCGCGTGGCTACGCGCGGCCCGCGCCCGTGCGTACGCTGCCCGAGAACGTGCCCCTCGCCGCTCTGCTGCGTGACGCGAGCCCGCCCCAGCCGCGGCGCGTCGAGGCTGTGCTTGGTCTCGGCGAGAATTTGCAGCCGGTGCAGTTCGACCTGCGGCGTGCTGGCCCGCACTTCATGGTTGTTGGCCCGCCGCTCTCTGGCAAGACCACGGCGCTCTACGCTTGGGTGCTTTCCCTCGCCGAGCGCTACGAGCCCGCCCAGGCCGGCATGGTGCTGGTGGATCTTCAGCGCACCTTCGCCGAGTATGGCGGCGACCGCTCGTTGGCTGGCTTGCCCCACACCCTCGCCACCATCACCGAGCTGGAGCAGTTGGAGGCGCTGCTGCCGCAGCTGGAGGCTGAGTGCGCCGACATGGCCGCCGCCGAGGAGCCGCGCGCCCTGTTCCTGGTGATCGACAACTTCGACGACTTCAATGAGGAGCTTACCAACAAGCGCGAGATCGAGGAGCGCCTGTCCACGCTGGTGCGCCGCTACGGGCGCGAGGGCCTCCACGTGGTGGCCAGCCTCGCCCCGGACGGCAACTCCAGCGACCTGCGCCGGCGCATTCAGAGCGCCAACCTCGGCGTTGGCCTGCGCTCGTCGGCGTCGCTCGACGCCCTGCGCGTGATGCGAACGCCAGACGCGCTGCGCAACCGCGAGCTGCAGGTGGGCCGGGGCTTCGTGGTGCGCTCGGGCCAAACCAGCATGATCCAGATCGCCAGCCCCTACGACGACGACCCTGGCGTGGACGAGGAGGAGCGGCGCGCCCGCTCGCTCGACGGCCACATCGAGCGGCTTGTCGCCCGCTACGGCGAGACGCGCGCCGCGTGGCGGGCCGAGGTGGTGGAGCAGGCGCCTGCCGCAGAGCAAGCCGCGGGCGCCGTGGCGGGCGGGCCACTCTCGCGCCAGGCCCAGCGTGTACGCACGGTGGCGTGGGCGCGGGTGCGCCGCGAGGTGGCGCACCTGAAGGAGGGCAATGGCAACGGCAACGGCGAGCTGTTCCTTGAGCGTCTTGCCACTGTCGATAATAACGACCTGCAGCGCGAGGAGGTGCGGATTGAGCTGCTGCGCGAGCTCTACCTGCGCCAGCAGGTAGAGCAGGGGCTCGACGTAGACAATGCCCGCACAATTATGGAGTGGCTCGACGAGGAGTCGCTGCTGATCAGCCTGGAGAACGAGGAAGAGCAAGGCGAGCAGGCGGAGGAGGCTGAACAGTAAGCTACCCAAGCCGAAAGGGCTTGGGCTTTACCCTGGCGCTACCAACCGAGGAGCGGCTGGCATCCGGGTAGTATGGCCTGCTTACAGAGGCCCTGTCAGCGCAAGCCCTGACAGCGATTGCCTATGCCGGAGCATACGACCTTGCACCTTTTACCCACCGGAGGTTTCCCCGATGGAACGCCAAAGGCTCAGTTGTGAACGTGCTGCAAACTGTTTCCACCGGCGAACCGGCTTCGTGCCTTCGCACGATGGGGCCAATCCTCCACACGCACAATTGCACCACAGATCGCGTTATTCCGCAACAGGACGCGCTAAAGCGGGCGTTTCCTCCCAGGGCTAAAGCTCCTGGGTCTCCACACCTAAAGGGTTTTTTATGAGCGGAGACGACACCAGGATCGAGCTCCAGATCGATCTCTTCGACCTGGCCGCACAGCGGGCCATGGCCCTAAATACCCTGACACCACCACAGCTGGTGGCCGCAATGCTGGAGGAGTTCCGCGAGCTGGAGTTCCTTGGCGATGCCCCCGGCGACTACCAGCTGCTCAAGCTTGCCGACCGCTCGCCCCTCGACGACACGGCCGCGCTCGGCGATCAGGTGCGCGGCGGCGACCGGCTCATCCTGGTGGAGCGCGTCGCCGCCGCACCCACGGGCACGCGCCGGCCAAGCAAGCCGGTCTATCTGCGCGAGCAGGGCAGCGGCAAGGTGTTTCGGCTCGACTGGCAGCCGGCGATCATTGGGCGCCCCGACCTGGGGCAGGCGGGGAACGAGCTGGTGTCGGTCGATCTCACAGCCCACCCGGCCGGGCAGCGCGTCTCGCGGCGCCACGCCCAGATCGTCGAGAGCGACGGCGTGTTCTTCGTGGAGCCGCTTTCGCCTAACCCCACCCTGGTGCGCGACGGTCAGGGCAACACCCTGCCACCCGAGAAGCGCCAGCCGCTGCGCCACGGCGACGTTGTGTTTCTGGAGAATAGCCAGATCGCGCTCAAGTTTATTGTGCGCGCCGAGGGGGCGTAGCGATGGCCCCCGAGATCGTGCAGGCAAACTACGAGGAGCTCGACAAGATCGCGGCGCAGTTTGGGCGCGGGGCGGCGGCGGCAGCGCAGCTGCGCCAGCGCATGCAGCGCAGCTTCGAGCCCCTGGCGCAGGGCGGCTGGCAGGGTCGCGGCGCAGACGCCTTCACGGCCGAGATGCGCGCGAAGATCTTCCCGGCCCTGGAGCGCATGATCCGCGCCCTTGAGGCCGGCCGCGCCGTGACCCTGGAGATCAAGGGCGTGATGCAGCGCGCCGAGGAGGAGGCCGCGCGGCCCTTCAAGGGCGATGCCAGTCTGAACGGCGGCCTCCCCGGTGGAGGCGGCGCTGATGCGGGCGGCGGCGCTGGCAGCGGTGCGGGCGGCGACATTGGCGGCGACTTTGGCGCCGGCGAGCTCGGTCGTGCGCTGGACGGCGGCGCGGGCGACCTCGGTGGTGGCGGCTCCGCTGGTGGCGGTGATGGCGGCAGCGGCGGCCTCGCCCCAGGCGTCGTGCCGGGTGGTGGCGCGGGCAACCTCGGTGGCGGCGGTGGCAGTGCCGGCGCGGGTGGCGGCGGTGACAGTGGCGGCGCGGGTGGCGGTGGTGACAGTGGCAGTGGCGGTGGTGGTGGTGGCGGCGGTGGCGGTGGCGCCGCTGAGAACAAAGGCGGCGGCGGTGGTGGCGGCGCCAAGAAAGCCTTGAGTCGTGAAGAAGAGATTCTAAAGCTGATCAAGGCGGGCGACCGCAACGGCGCGATCTTGAAGGCGATCGAGCTGTATAATCTCGACGTCAGCGCGATCAAAGGCACACCGGCCTACGATAAACTTGTAAGCGGCGAGGGTCTGACCTCGCCCGATGGCAAAGTCACGATTGGCGATGATGCGTTCTCCTCGCCTGGGTGGCTGGCCTCCTCGATCGGCCACGAGGCGCTCCACGCCGCGCAGTTGCAAGACGGTCGCTGGAACGACCATCCCGAGAGCCGTGGCCTGAACGAGGTCGAGGCCTACGACTACGAGATCGCCAACGCCAGCCAGAATGGCCTCAGCGACAAAGAGGTCGCCGAGCTTACGTCCCGCCGCGAGGCCGAGTACAAGCAGCTGCCGCAGTCCGCGCGCGACCGGGTAGACAATGGCGACTATACGCCCCCGGCGAAAGGTGATAAATAGCCATGCTGTCGCTCACGCTCAGCCTGCCGCAGCGCAGCTTCGCCCCCGACGACACCCTGCCGCTCACCGCCGCGCTGCAGAACACGGGCGCCGCGCCGCTGCTCGTCAACGCCCGCCTGGCCCTGAATGCCCCATCGGCGCCGGCTGTTTTCCGCGAGGTCGAGCTGCGCATCACGCGCGGGGGCGACGCCGCGCCGCTGCCCTTCCAGGCCCGTGTGAACATCGGCGCGCCGCAGCCCGAGAGCTTCCAGCTGCTTGCGGCGGGCCAGGAAATCACTAGAGTGTATCATGTAGGAAGCTACTACGGGCTGACGGCTGGCCTCTACAGCGTGGCGGCGGTCTACAGCAACCGGCAAGACTATGAGCGTGGGTCCGAGCGTGCCTGGCAAGGGGAGGTTGTGTCAGATGCTGTCACATTCGAAATCGGCGCGGCCCGGCCCGCGTAGCAGTGCCGGCCTGCGTCTCGCACTCCTGATCGGCGCCGTGTTGGGCGCCATGCTCCTCGCGCCGCTCACCAGGGCCCAGGAGCGTCCACCTGAGATCGCGGTGCTGCATACGGCGATCCAGCAACAGACCGACCCCGCCAGCCTTCCGTTGAGCGTCTTCTTTACGCTGCGCGACCAGAACGGCAACATTGTGCCGCGCTCGGCCGTGAGCCTCGACGGCGCCGAGGGCGAGCTTACAGTGAAGCCCACTGGCGCGCAGGCGTTCCCACCGGTGCCGATCACCGTCGGCACGCCGCAGTCGCCGATCAAGATCGCCCTGGTGATCGACCGCAGCGGCAGCATGAACCAGCTCGTCGGCGATAGCAACGTGAGCGAGAAGCAGACCCTCGACACGATTGTGCGCAACGCCGCCGTGGAAAGTATCAAGTTGGCCCCCGAGCAGGCCGAGTTCGCCGTCTTCAGCTTCGCCGAGCGCACCGAACTGCAGAGCGACGGCTTCCTGCGCAAGGCCGATCAGTCCCAGCTGATCGAGGACTCGATCCGGCGCTTCACCACCAACCCCTCTGGCACTGGCAACACCTGTATCTCAGACGCAGCTCTAGAGGCGATCAAAACCCTCAACGGGGCAGATACACAGGGCGACCAGACGGTCGAGCGCAAGGCGGTGATCCTCTTCACCGACGGCCTCGATAAAGAGGCCGACAAGCCCAATGGGCCCACAAACTGCACCAACGCCGACTTCGGCTCCGTGATCCGCAACGCCCAGCTATCCTCGGGCACGATCATTCCCATCTATACGATCTGGCCATGCACCGAGCCCTGCGACCAGAACCAGCGCGTGGGGCTGGAGAACCTCGCCCGCGAGACCAGAGGCGCCTCGGCGATCGGCTCGCTCCAGGATGTTAGCTCGCTCTTCCAGCGCGTTATGGAGTTGCTCAACAGCCAGTGGCTCGTGACGGCCAACGTGAGCGCCATCGCGGGCGCGAACACGGCCACCCTGGAGGTGCGTCTGGAAGATGGTGGCAGCCCCCTGACGGTCGCTACCCCGTTCGAGTCGCCGATCACCACGGTGCTTGCCCCACAGCTCACTGTGGCCCAGCAACGCTACGACTCGGACAGCGACACCTACAAGGTGACGCTCACGGTCGTCAACCCGCAAAACGTTGGTCAGGTGGTCGCCGGCGTGTACAACCTCGACAGCGGCGGCACGCTGATTGGGCAGGAGCAGCGCTTCGACAACCTGAAGGAGCGCCTCGAATTCGATCTTTCTACCGATGGGCTCAGGTCGGGCGAAAACTATTTTCTGCGCATCAGTGCGACCGGCACGAATGAGGAGCCGCTCAAAGATCAGCAGGGCGCTCCGCTGCTCATCACCTACCCGTTCGTCTACGAGCCCAAGCTCAGCTACACGATTGGCGCCATCACGCCCGAGTGGCAGAATGGGCCTCTGGTGGTTGAGGTAAATGTGCGCGGCGCGGGTCAGCGCGACCTGAGCTTTAGCGGCGAGATCATCAATCGCAACGGCGGTGCGAAAGAGGCGCTCGAGCTCACCACCTTCCGCGACGGGCGGCTCCGCTTTCCGCTGCCGACGATGCTGCGCGAAGCGAGCGGACCAAGCGAATATGAGCTTACTCTGCGCCTGGAAGAGGGTGAGAATGTGCTGGAGCAGCGAACCGAACAGCCGGTGACGCTTACGCCCCCAGATCCCCCGTCGCCGCCGATCCTGCTGTTCGTGCTCGCTGGGCTTAGCGTGGTCATTGTTGGCGTGATTGGCAGCCTTTTCTACGTGCGCAGCCGCCCCCAGAAGCGCGAGATCCCGCTGCCCTACAATTCGGCGACGATGCTCCCCCAACAGCCATCCGCACTGTCGAAGCCTGCGCCCGACAAGGCGAAGCTCACCCCCGACTTCGCTCCTGTGTCGCCGGTTGCCCCAGCTCAGGCGAAGATCCCGCCCGCCGTCAAGATCACGCCACCGGTAAAAAAGCAGATCCCCATGGCCCCGCCCACAGAGCTACGGTCGTCCCCGGCCCCGGCTGCGGCAACGATCATCCACGCTACCTCCGAGCCGACCGTGCTCCACACGGCGCAGCGCAAGCCCCGCGTGCGGATCAAGGTGCTCAAGACTGTCGACCAAGCTCAGATGCGAGAGCAAATTATCGATTTGCCGTGTACCATCGGACGTGAGCAAGTGAGTTTTGCGATCACAGGGGATCCAAAAATCTCGCGTCTCCATGCCGAGATCCGCGTCGAGGACGGCCGGCTGCTCGTAGGAGACGCGAAGAGTACGAACGGTACAATGGTTCATGATCAGCAGCTTGAGTCAGGCGCAACCGCCCCTCTCGAAGGTGTAACTGTGATCGGGATCGGTCCGAACACCCTTCTGGAGGTCGAGTCTCAATAGAAGCATGCTTAGCTCGCCGCCCCGATCAATTCGCGCTCGACGCCGTCTGGAGCGCGCAGTACGATGTGCGACTGCGCACCTTTATCGCTGAGCAGTGCTGGGCGTGCCGCGTGAGTGGTGCCGCGAGTTGCACGGTGTTCGCCTCAACCGTACTGGTCTTCTACCTTCTGAGCCGCCCGCGCCTCGGCGCCGGGGCGGGTATGTGGAGCTTTGAGCCTGTTGGATGCACTCTTAATCAATTGGTTCAGGGTTCGATCCCCTGGGGGCCCACCAAACACACGAGCGGCTGAAGGTATATAACCTTCAGCCGCTTTCTTTGCGTATCGGGCATGTTGTCCACAGATGACCAGATTTCCGGACTATTTTCTGCTCTAACGCTGGCGCTTATTCGGGCTGGTCGGGCTGCGCGCGCAGCGTTCCCAGGGGTTTGCTTGTGCGCTCAAGGTAGACGTTGGCGTAGATGTTGATCGACGCCCAGCCTGTCACCTGCTGGCCCCAGGCGTTGATCGCAAGCCGCCGACCCTCATAGGTGACCTCGTTGCTGCTCGCAATCGTCGCCACTTTATCAGGGTGGCCAACTGCGTAGACTCGGTCGCCCAGCTGAACCCGCCCGTCGGCGAGCATGTCTGGCAGACGGTCGCGCCCGCTCAACCGGGTTGGCTCGTCAAACTCCATCTCACTCGGCATCCCATGGCGGGCGGCCATCTCGCCGAGGGGCTCGATCGCGTAGCGCGTGATGAGCGCAAAGATCTGCCTGGCCCGCTCCTCGACGAAGAAGCCGAAGAAGCCGTTGTAGGTAGAGTCTGTAAGCAGGTCGGCTGGCACCAGATGGCTTGCCAGGGAGATCGCCAGCTGCGGGTTCTTCGCTGCCTGGAGCTCAGAGAGGTAATCGTGCGGAGCGCGCCGCCCGATTTTGATGTTTAGCAGCCGCGGAATAAGCGTCCGGTTGGCGACACAATCCATAAGCTGCTCCGCCTCATCGTTGTCGGTCGGCGGCCACCAGCCCGCCGCAGCCCAGAACTACCTTGTGACCACGATGAAAGCGTTGTTAAGGCGGAGGACGACAATGGTTGCTCGGCCAGTAGCTGTGAGGCCTAGGGCCGCTGGCACTTGAACGGCAACTGTGCTGTCGCTCATCGTTTTGCTCCTATGCCATGCTACGCCGGGGGTTATCTGCGCGCATTGTACCATCAGGCTGCGCGCCGGGCATGGTATCCACAGATGCCACAGATTTCCGGGCTATTTTCTGCCGCAACAGGTACAAAGGGATCAGCGGCCCCGCTCGGATCAGGCGCGTCCGTCATCGTCGTAGAGCTCCTCGCGGCGCAGCGGCAGATCGGCGGACCAGTGGCCCGAGGTGATCGCCGGCAGCGGCTCACGGGTGGTCTCTCCCCGCTGTGTGGCTTCAGGCTGATGTGCGAGCCCGTGTACTTCGGCGGCGAGGGCAGCCAGCTCATCGAAGGTGTCGGCGTCCACCATGGAAGTGCCACCGCGCTGCAAAGCGACGAGGAGATCCTGAAGGATGGCGTGCGATAGGCGGGCGAGCTCGTCGGTCGGCAGGCGGCGTGCGAGCGTCAGAGCCTGATCAAGTGCGGTTGACGGATTTACCATAGCTGACTCCCTTGTGCGCTGCCCTGGCGCGTGGGGCGGCGCACGGTTGCTGGGATGTATTATCGCACGGCTCGGGGCGGCGCAACAGGTGCAAATGGCCTTGCTACAGAGCTGATGCAAAGTCCGACCGCCGGGCGTTTTATCCGCAGATGACGCAGATTTCCGGCCTATTTTCGACCCCAACTGGCCTTGGCCCGGGACTTTGCATTCGCCCTGGGCCTTGCTACCGCCGGTAGCGGGTCGTCACCTGCTCGCGGCGCACCAGGCGGCCCGCCGCGTCGCGCACCAGGCGGCTGTTCACGACCTCGATCAGCTCGCCCTCACGCACGAGGGGCGGGCGTAGCTCCACGCTCCTGCCGTCGCTATGGCCCCAGAGCGTGACGGTCGCCACGCCGTCTGCGGCCTGCGCCGCGACATAGAGGCGCCGCCCGGTATCGTTGCGCGCCCGCAGGTCGGGGCCGGGCGCGGCGATGGCGGCGTCTAGGCCGGGCATGTCGCTGTAGGCGGCGAGCCAGCGCGAGTGGCCCTGGCGCTCCAGCACGGGCAGGCCGGCGACCCAGGCGGCCCGGTAGAGCAGCGTGGCCACGCTACAGATCCCGCCGCCAACCTCGTTGGACACAACTTCGCCGCTCACCACGGCGGGGCCAGGTAGGTAGCCAGCCGCCGCCGAGATCTCGCCCACTGCGACGAGGAACGAGAGCCGCGCCCCTGGCTCAACGATCACCCCGCCGAGCTTGGCGGCGGCGAGCTCGATGTTTGCGCCCCATGCTGTGCCGGGTGTGTAGGGCAGCGTGGCCGAGGCGAGGGGCGCAAGCGGCGGGCCGGGCGTGCGCTCGGCCAGGGTTAGGCGCTGCTCCGCCAGCCACGCGCCGAGCGGCGCTTGCTCCACCTCGCCGCCCGCCGGGGTTGGGTGGAAGCTGAGCAGGCCGCGCTCGAAGTATTGCACCAGGAGGGTCGAGCCGTCGGGCTGTGGCGCCTGGAACTCCTCTGAGATGGGGTGGCCGAGCAGGGCCACGCCGCCGCTGCGCGCGTGGTGCCACGCGAAGGCGCCGCCAAGGGTGTGCCCAGAGTCGGCCACGTAGCGCTGGCCCGGCGCCAGGGGCGTGTCGGCGGGGAGCCACTGAAACGGCGCCTCGCCCACGCGCCCCGCCGCGCGCAGGCTGCCGAGGCGCGTGAGGCGCAGCTCGTCGCCGTGGCGCTCCAGCCGCGCGTAGGTGAAGTACTGCACCGGCACGCCCAGCTCCGCGTCTAGGAGCTCGTCGCTAAGCGGCTGGCCAAAGGCGGCGAGGCCCCCGTGGCTCAGCACAAACGCCTGGAACGGCCCATCCACCACGAAGCCAGCGGCCTCGATCACTGGCGCCGGTGCGAGCGGGGCAGGGGCGGAGCCGGCGGCGCGGGGCAGGCAGAAGGTCGCAGCCATGAGCAGGGATGTGAGCAGGATGCTGGCGCGGCCCACGGGGTTAATCCTTATCTGGTAGACGGTGGACGGTGGACGGTGGACGGTGGACGGTGGACGGTGGACGGTGGACGGTGGACGGTGGACGGTGGACGGTGGACGGTGGGCG
>Ga0105048_10004154_pt1 | contig 23667 bp, 21 predicted proteins | sample MAT05_FD_78382 | JGI IMG/M metagenome (GOLD analysis project Ga0105048, IMG submission 78382) | Freshwater microbial communities from Lake Fryxell liftoff mats and glacier meltwater in Antarctica - MAT-05 | ecosystem: Environmental > Aquatic > Freshwater > Ice > Liftoff microbial mat | place... | reverse complement strand
TCGCCTCGAACGCCGCGCGCAGCTCGTCCTCGGTCGGCTCGGGCGTGACGATGCGCGACTGCAGCACGTACGCCATCTGCGATGCGATGCGCTCGCGCACCACCGCATCGCCCTCGGCGAGCGAGCGCGCGAGTCCTTCGCGATACAGCACCTCGTCGTCGATCCACCGCTGCTCGAGCTGCTCGAGCTGCCCGGCATCGGGTGGCGCCCGATGGGTCTTCGCCCACTGCTCGGCGAGCGCCGCGCGAACGGTGGCGTCGACCACGATGGGCCCGGACGGCACCGCGAACGCATCGGACGCCGCGGCCGCCGCACCCTCGGGCTCGTCCGTCGTGACGGCATCGAGCGCGAACAGCAGCGCACCGAGGATCCCGAAGTGGACGAGAGGTTCGCGCACCACCGCTCGCAGGACCGCCCGCACGAGCGGCACTATACCTGGGACGACGCGCCGGCGCTCAGTCGCGCATCGCGAAGGTCGGCAGCTTCGCGTCGATGACGACGCAGTCGGCCTTGTCGCCTGCCGCGTAGCTCGGGATCGTTGCGGCATACTCCGCGCTCAGCTCGCGCCACGTGAAGTAGCCGTCGTTGTCGAAGCACTCCTCGAGCACGAGATCCCCGAACGCCAGGTCGCCCTCGCCGTCCTCGAGCGCGCTGATCGTCTCTTTGCCCGAGCCCGCGCCGTCCTTGTTCCACTGCAGCTCGAGCGTCATGCGCTCGCGCTGCGGCCCGCTCCACACCTGGGTCTGGAACGTGCTCACCAGCGAGAACACGAACTCGCCCGCGCCGTCGGCGTTGCGGCGGAAGCTGTACTCGTCGGCGCTGAAGTAATCCTTGATCGGGAATTCCTGCGTCACCTCGAAGCCGTCGTACACGACGTCGACCAGGTGGTGCTCGGTCGTCGTGTCGCGCTCGAAGCGGATCTCGATGCTGCCCTTGTAGTTGCGATCCTTGTCGGGACCGCGCTTGAGGTCGTACTTCTCGACGGTGTCGAAGTCCATCGCGAACACACCGCTGCGCATGCGACCGTCGATCGAGATCGAGCCGTCGAGCAGCTCGTCGGTGTCGCCGCCGGTGCCCTGCCCGACGAGCACCTCGAAGTGGCTGTCCTCCTCGTTGCCCTCGATGCGGATCGTCCAGCTCAGATCGGTCTCGTTGTCGTAGTACGGACCGAACACGTCGAAGTCACCGTCCTGCGACGTCGGCGGCAGCGACTGCAGCACCTCGATGATCCGACCCGCCGCATCGACACCCTCGCCGACCCAGCCGTTCACCTCGTGCGCCGTCTGCATGCCGAGCGCGTACACGTCGCCGTACTCCGCGGTCGCGCCGTCACGCATGGTGCTCGTCGACGGCGCCATGCGAACATCCTCGGAGCTCGGGAACGCGTAGTTGTTGGTCTGCCAGCAACCGCCAGCGACGAGGGCGAGGGGAAGGACGAGTGCAGCGTTGCGGGTCGGCATGCCGGGCTTGTTAGCGGGTCCTACGCCAAGCCCGGCTCGCTGAACAAGTCCAGTGATCTCGAAGGGCTCAGTCCCCACGCGGGCGCGACCAATCCGTGGTGTGGTGACCCGCAACGTCGCGCGATGCCGCGGACCCGCGAGGTCCGTCGCCGTGGGTTTCGCGATGGACGGTTCGCGCGATCTTCTCGTAGGCCGCCTGGGGCAGGGCCCGCTCGAGCCGCTTGGTTCCCTCACGTCGATCCTCGATCGCGTCCACCAGTACACGTGGATGCCAGCTGTCCAAGCACCGGAATGCGAGACGCAGTTGCGGACGTATGCGCGGCCCAGGCTGAGCATCGCCAGCTCGGCGCGAGGTCCGGGTAGCTCTTTTAGCCGCGCGATGGATCGCGAGTCGTCGCGTATCGAGCTGCGTGGTGTTTGGCAACGAGCTCCACGCTCGTGATCAGCAGATCTTTGCGAAGGTGCTGACCGCACGTTCCTCATAGAGTGCGCTCCCGCTCCCGCTCCCGAAGTACGTCGGGTAGTTCCTTCTTCGGGACGGGCCCCTCGAGGTAGAGGATATGGCGAACCAACTTCACGGGCGCTGCCGGGTCCGGCGCGGTCACTCCGACCTTCCGGTCGCCGCGGTACAGAACCACCGCCGCCTTTCTCTTGGGAACCGCCTACCACGAGGTCTCGCGCGCGATCGAGAACGTAAAACGTCCACGCGCGGGCGAGCCGGTGACCCGGTTGCTCGCGCGGAACGCTTCAGCCCAGCTGCGGCGGTGGTGGGTTCGGCACAAAGCCGCGAACTGCGTGCACGAGACGATCGTGCTGCGCGTGTGCAAGCGGACGGGCATGCCCGCGATCGATGCGCGGAGCATCGTGCGTGAGATCGGCGACGTCGACGTCAGCCTTCGCAGCGTGCTGTCGACGGGGTTCGAGCCCGACGCCATGATTTCGTCGAACCCGTGAGCGGCTATCGGAGTCGCGCGGGGATCGGCAGTCGACCGCGCGCAACGCTGTGACCGAGTGGATCGATCGTGTAGGGCAGATCATCGTGATGCTGGGGCATCGGCGTCGGACTCGGCACGCCGGGTGGCTCGCCGTTCGGTCCGACCTCGGGTTTCTCGTCGGGCGCCGGCACGCCCGGCGGTGCCGGCGTCGGCGGTGAAGGCGAATCGGGCTGCGGTGCATTGCGCACGGGTGGCGTCAGTCGGATCATGTCGCGGCATCTCCTTCGATCGGGGTGGGAGCGTCGGGGTCGTCGATCTCGCGCGGCGGTTCTGTCACCGGCGGTGTGTCGGTCGGTGGCTCTTGCCGCGGCGGTGTGTCGGTCGGTGGATCGTTCGCTGGTGGCGTGAGTGTCGTGGATGTGGGCATGGTGGGCTCGGACACCTCGGGAGTCGCGATGACGTCGATTGCGATAGCGGTCAGTTCGTGCTCGGACACCGCGGCGGGCGGGCGTGAGCGCGTGCGAGCCTTGGCCCGCGCCTTCGCTGGGGCGCGGGGGCTCGGCGTCGCGAGGCTCGGTGCCGGTGGCACCGCGACCGATCGCATGATGACACCCGACGCCATCGGCATCGCGTCGACGGATACAGCGGGCGGTGAGGGCTCTAGCGGATCGGCGAGCGTCGTCGACGGAGCAGCGGCGATCGAGGCGACGGCGAGCGGTGCGGGCGGCACGTCGAGCGCCTCGCGGCCGCGCGCCGCGTCGCGCAGCGTGTCGATGCCATCGCGTGCACGGTCGGCGACGCCGGGCCAGAACTTCGGCGCGACGAGGTACACGGCGGAGACACCGACGACCGCCGCGAGACCGATCCATGGCCATATTACGCGACGCGATCGCACCTGCGGTTCCGCGACGCTCGCGGCCGCTTGCGTCGTCGGCGTCGCGAGCACCGCTGCGGTGGTGCACGTGATTTCCGCGGGCTGCTCGATCGGTCGTGAGCGCCGGCGCGGGGCCGGCACATGCACCGCATACGTCGTGTCGTCGTGGGGCGCTGACGGCATCCCGACGAGATCGTCATCGATCGCTGCGATCGCGATCCCGAGCTGCTCGACGCTCGCGTAGCGAGCCGAAGGCACCAGCGACCGCGTCCGTCCGAGCACGCTGCTGAGCTCCGCAGGTGGCGGCGATACGACACTCGGATGGGTGCCGACCTGACCATCCGGCCCGTTCCCCGCCACGAGATCCTCGACGATGCGCCCGATCGCAAAGACTGCGGCTCGCTCGTCGCGCTCCTCCGGTGTCATTCCCTCGAGAAGGGCCCACTGGGCGAGACGGATGTCGTCGAGCGCGCGGCCGTGCCGCGCACGGTGGCAACGATCGAGCGACAGATCTGCGGGCACGAGATCGTGCTCGCGTGCCGCCGTCACCGCGTTGCACAGCTGGAGCGCGATCGACCGCGCACGCGTCCACGTGACGCTGCCCTCGCGCGCGACCAACGTCGCGAGCGACTCCATGTCGAGCGCCTCACGCACGAGGTACGGCCTACCGTCGGAACCGACGCCGTGCTCGAGCGCGTACATCACGTGGGGATGGCGCAGACGGCACTGCAGCCGCGCCGAACGGATGAAACGCTCGCGGAGGCCCGGATCGACGCCCACTTCCTCGATCGGCATCTCGATCGTCACCCAGCGCCCGTCGGCGACGCGGTTCGCATCGTAACGTTCGACGTGCTCATCGACCGAGATGCGCCCCTCGACTCGGTAGCGACCGGCGAGCAGCGGCTCGAAGTCCATGGTCGGACGGCGCTCGCGCAATGCCAGCGCAATCCGTTGGCCGAGCTCGTCGTCGTCGGCGCGTGGGCTCGAGCTCGAGCGCAGCACGTCGTTCCAGTTGGAGCCCGCGACGGAGTTCATGCGTGCGGTCGTGTGCAAGATCCACCGCAGCGGGGGTTCACGAAACTACGTGCGCGTCCGCGTTCGTGATCCTTTCTGTTCGTCGGACTCGTCGGTCCTGCGTGGGCAAGGACGCGCTGTGGCGCGGTTGCACGGTCGAGCGCGCGCGCACAGGCGAGCCCGGGCTACACCGGTTCTGGCGCCCCGTGGCGGCGGTTTCCCGTGCGGACCCGTCCTTGCAAAGGCTCGTCACCGCCATGCGTAACCCACTTCCCATCTCCACCAACGGATTTCTCAACATGCTCGGACTGCAGACGCGGCGCAGCGCGGCGTCGCACGTGCTGCCGAGCCTCGGCATGCTCGGCGTCGGCATGCTGGCCGGCGCGGGCCTGGGCATCCTCTTCGCGCCGCAGCGCGGCACGGACACGCGACGCATGGTCGGCACCAAGCTGGCGGATCTCGGCCACGCAGTCGGCGACGGCGCCGGCAAGGTCGCGCGGAAGATCAAGCGCGTCGCGCAGAACAAGACCAACGGCGCTGCGGTCACCGATGCGCTCGCGGATGTGCGGACGTCGAGCTACGCGGACGATGCGTACGACGCGAGAGTCGGGACCATGGGCGTCAACACCTGATCCACAGAGTCGATCCCATGTTCCGACGAACCAGCGCCTCCTGCCTACTCGGCGTCTTCATCGGCGCCGGCGTGACCACCTCGTGGGCGCTCGCCGACAAACCGAAGTCGCTCAGCGAGAAGGTCGGCGAGAAGATCTCGCGAGGCGTCGTTCAAGAGTCGCTCGAGGTCCTCGACAAGCAGGAAAATCGCGATCGGCTCGGCCGGATCATGGGGTCGCCGCAGCTCCGCAAGGCGATGCAGGACCTCACGTCGTCCATCGTGCTCGGCGCGTTCGAAGGCGTGCGCGAGGCGAAGATCGGTCCTCTCATCGGTGACATGGACATCGCGAAGTCGGTCGGCGACGGGCTGAACAAGCACATCACGCCGGCGGCCGGGAAGCTGACCTACAGGGTCGTCGACTCTGCGCTCACCGCTGCGCTCGAGGACCGGCACATCGCGCAGATGGAGAAGATCGGCAACGGCGCGACGCGAGCCGTCGTCGCCGGCCTCGCCGAGGGTCTCGAGACCGAGCTCGGACCTGCGCTCGCGGCGACGCTCGACAAGGACATCGGCCCCGCGGTGGCGATGATGCTCGAGCGCGACATCCTGCCGGCCGTCGGCCGCGGCCTCGACACGCCGGAGATGCAATCGGCGGTCGCGAATCTGACGCGTTCGGTCGCGACCGAGCTGATCGCCGGCACTTCCGATCAGATGCAAGTCGAGGCGGAAGAGGACAAGGCAGAGGGCAAGGAGAGCAGCCTGTCCCTGTTCGGCGGCAAGATGGCGCTCGGCTATGCGATCGCGCTGTTGGTCGCCTTCGCGTTCGCCACGCTGTTCATCGTGATGACCGTGCTCCTCGTTCGCAGCAGCCGGCGTCAACGCAAGCAGGACGAAGAATCGAAGCGGCGCGAAGCGACGCTGATGAGCCTGCTCGACAGCGTCGAGCAGGACAACCCCGAGGCCCGCACCGACGTGCACCGCCTGATCCGCGACCAGCTCCATCGCGAGCCCTGAGAGGCGAGAGAGACCATGGCGACCGCACCATCACCATCCCTACCCGTCACCGCGCTCGCGCCTCGAACGCCCGCCGAGGTCGATTCAACCGCGTCGATCGTGCGCGGCGCGATCACGGACGTCGGCGACATCCTCAAGGCCGAGATCGCGCTCGCGAAGCTCGAGATCGCCGACGACGCGAAAGCGCTCGCCCGCACGCTGCCGATCGGCACCGCGGGCATCGTGCTCGCGTTGCTCGGTACTGCGCTCGTGCTCCACGCCGCGGCGATGGGCCTCGACGTCGTGCTGCCCGCATGGGCGGCGTATCTCATCACCGCGGGTGTCGCGATGGGCGGCGGCGCCGCGATGATCGCCTACGCGGCCAATCGTTTGAAAGACTGGAAGTCGTTCGTGCCAGAGCGAACGATCGCGAGCCTCGAGGAGAACCAAGAATGGATACGCAGAAAGCTCAGCTAGAGTCGACGATTCGCGCCAGGCGGGCACGGCTCGATCGCCGCTTGAATCGGCTCGGAGACCGCATCGAGACCGTGAAGCAGACCGGCAAGCAGGTCGGCATCATGACCGGCGCGGTCGTCATCGCACTCGCGGTGCTCGGCACCATCGCGATCATCACGCGGAAGATCATCGTGAGCCGCCGACGGCGGCCGGTCGTGTTGTTCTCGCGTTGACGAAGATGTCCGCCTGATCGGAACCCCCGAATGCCGCCCGCCTCTCACGCTCTGGATTCGTATCGCGACAAGCGTGATTTCCAGCGCACGGCGGAGCCTGCGGGTGCGTCGGTGCCCGAGGCGAGCGGCAACTCGTACTGCGTGCAGCAACACGCGGCGACGCGGCTGCACTACGATTTTCGCCTCGAGCTCGGTGGTGTGCTCAAATCGTGGGCCGTGCCGAAGGGCCCGAGCCTCGTGCCGGGACAGAAGCGACTCGCGGTGGAGACCGAGGACCACCCGGTCGAGTACGGATGGTTCGAGGGTGTGATCCCCGAGGGCGAGTACGGCGGCGGCACGGTGATGCTGTGGGATCGCGGCACGTGGTCGCCGACCGGGGACGCCCTGGCCGGTCTCGCGAAGGGCAAGCTCGAGCTCGAGCTGCACGGCGAGAAGCTGCACGGCAAGTTCGTGCTGGTCAAGGTCGGGAGCGACGGCCCCGAGTGGCTGCTCATCAAGCGCACCGACGAGCACGCGCGGAAAAAGGGCAGTGTCGAGGTCGTCGAGACCGCGACCCGCAGTGTCGCGAGCGATCGCGAGCTCGACGAGATCGCCGCCGACGCCGGCGCGACGCCGAAGCAGTGCAAGACAGCGAAGCGAGTGACGCAGGCGACCGCGGCACGGGCAGCCGGCGGCGATCCCCTGCCCGACTTCGTCGAATTCCAGCTCGCGACACTCGTCGACGGTGCGCCGGACGGCGAGGCCTGGTTCCACGAGATCAAGCTCGATGGGTATCGTGTGCAGTGCCGCATCGACGGCGATCAGGTCGAGCTGCTCACGCGCAATCGAATCGATCGTGCGGGCGACGTGCCTGGCGTGACGGAGGCGCTGCGTGGCGTCGGTGTCGGTACTGCGCTGCTCGACGGCGAGCTGGTGTGGTTCGACGAGGGTGGACGCACTGTGTTCTCGCGACTGGTCGATGCGCTCGGTTCGGGCGGGCACGGCGTTGCGTTCGTCGCGTTCGATCTGCTGCACCTCGAAGGTCGCGATCTCCGACGCGAGCCGCTGCACGCGCGCAAGGAAGCGCTGCGACGAGTGCTCGAAGGCGTGCCGTATCCCGTGCGCTATCTCGATCATGTCGTCGGCGAAGGGCCGGCATTCCTCGCCGCGGCGTGCGAACAGCGGCTCGAGGGCATCATCTCGAAGCAGGCCGATGGGGCGTATCGCGGCCACCGCGGGCGAGACTGGCTGAAGATCAAGTGTCTGCGGCGGCAGGAGCTCGTCGTCGTCGGCTTCACGCCGCCGACCCACGCGCGCGATTGCTTCGGCTCGCTGGTGCTCGGGGTGTACGAGGACGATGCGCTCATCTACGCTGGCCGCGTCGGCACGGGCTTCGATGGCGACGATCGGGCACAGATCGGCGAGCGCCTCGAAGCACTCGCCGTCGATGCGTGTCCGCTCGTGAAGAAGCCGCGCGCGCCGGGGCTCACGCGCGTGCAGTGGCTGCGCCCGGAGCTCATCGCCGAGATCGCGTTCACCGAGTGGACGACCGACGGCCGATTGCGCCATCCCTCGTTCCAGGGCCTGCGCGACGACAAGGCCGTGACCGCCGTGGCGCGCGAGCACGCGGCGTCGGCGAACGATCCCGCGCCCGCCGATGCAAAACCGGCCGGCGTCACGCTGACGCACCCGAACAAGGTGCTCGTCGCGGATGCGGGCCTCACGAAGATCGCGCTCGCGCGGTACTATGAAGCGATCGCGCCGCTCATGCTGCCGCACCTGCACGGGCGGCCGCTGATGCTGCTGCGCTGTCCGGATGGCAGCGACAAGCCGTGCTTCTATCAAAAGCACGCCGGCCACGCGCTGCCGGACGGCGTGATCACGTTCGACCTGCGGGAGGACGACGGCACGCGTGCGACGTATCTCGCGGTCGAAAGCGCGATGGGCCTCGTTGGCACGGTGCAGATGGGCGCGCTCGAGCTGCACGTGTGGGGCTCGCGACGCGCCGCGGTGGAGAAGCCCGATCGGCTCGTGATCGATCTCGATCCGGATCCTGCGGTCGGATTCTCCGCGGTCGTCAGCGCGGCGACCGAGATCCGCGATCGCCTCGCCGACGCGGAGCTCGAGTGCTTCGTGATGTCCACCGGCGGCAAGGGTGTTCACATCGTCGCGCCGCTCGATCCCGTGCACCCGTTCGACGTGGTGAAGCAGTGGGCGCGGCGCTTTGCCGAGCAGCTCGTGCGCGCCGCACCGACGCGCTACATCGCGACGGCGAGCAAGGAGCGGCGTCGCGGCAAGATCTTCCTCGACTACTTGCGCAACGGTCGCGGTGCGTCCGCGGTGTGCCCGTACTCTACACGCGCGCGACCGGGTGCACCGGTCGCGGTGCCACTGTCGTGGGAAGAGCTCGTCGAGATGGCCGCGCCACTGCGCCTCGGCGCCGATGCGGTCCTCGAGCGGGTTGGCAGGATCGGCGATCCTTGGGCGGCCTATCCGACCATCAAGCAGCGGCTGTGATGACTACATGAACGGCCCGGGCACCGGCCCCGAGCCCGTGTCGGGCGTGCCGACTGCCGGACATCGACGAGGACGCCGGTCGCGCCCGCGAACACGAACGGCACGTTGCCGATTCAGATCAGCGTCGCGGAAGGCGTCGGCATTGGTGTAGGCGGCTTCGGTGCAGGTGGCTTCGGATGCGGTGGCGGCGTCGGATTCGGCTCGGGTGTGGGCTTGGGCTTCGGGTTCGGCTTGGGCGTCGGATCGGGCGACGGATCGGGGCCGGGCGGCTTCGGCGGCGTGGGCTCGGGCTGAATGGGTGGCGGTGTCGGTGATGGCGACGGGGCGGGTTGCACCGTGATCGCGAGCGCGTGCGAGTTGGGCCCGATGGGCACTGCGAGGAGCGCGGCGAGATGGATCGCGAGCGAGAGCATCGCCATACGGTGTGATGCCGAGCGATGCCGCGATCAAGGTGCTCCCGCGTGGATCCACCGCGCACAATGGACGCGTGTCCCTCGCGCTCGTGCGGCACGGCACGATCGTGCGGCTGCGTCACGCAGGCCGGTTTCGGCGTGGTGACGTGCGGACGTCGGTAAAAGGGATTCTTCGGGACAGCACCACGTGACGAGGTCGAGCGCGGCGCAGAATGTGTGCACGACGTCGAGCTCGAGCGCGAAGATCCGCGCGGTGCGAGTGAACGCCGCACTCCGGCGGCGGACGCTGCGAGGCCTTCGCAGGACACGCTTGCAGCCGGCCCGCCTTCGCCTCATGGTTCACGGTGCCAACGGCCGGCTCAGATGCCGCCGCAAGCACGACGACGGCGAGACATCTCGGGAGCGCACAGGGCTTCATGCGCCGACGATGCCAGCGCGTGCGGTCGACAGAGTCAAGCCGGTGAGGCGTGCCCGTCACACGCTGGGCCGCGGTCCGCCATCGAGCGAGCCCTGCTCGCCCGGCATCGTGGGCCGGTGCGCGATCGCGATGCGCGGATGCGTGCGATGCTGATCGGATGCCGAAGAAGAAGTCCGCGAAGAAGAGCGCGAAGCGGAGCGCCGCCGCGACGAAGGCAAGTGCGGCGAAGGCTTCGAAGCGGTCGAAGGCGTGGGCGAAGCGCGTCGCGACGAAGTACGAGACGCCGAAGAAGATCGGCAAGACGAGGACCGCGATGGCAAAGAAAAGAGCTGCGGTGGTGAAGACGGCCGGTGGAAAAGACGGGCCTGGGGTGGTGATCGAGGTCGATGAGGGGGAGGGGGATGAGGACGTGGATGCGCTCGAGGACGACGCGGACGACGACGAGCAAGCGTAGGCCGGCGATGGTGCTCGGGCATCACGCCGAGGACTTCAGCTCGTTCACGCCAGATGGTGGTTTCCGGCGGTGGATCCGGCGACGCGCGTGACTTGTCCGTGAGCGGCTACGACGGCGTGAGGCTCGACGCGAATGCGCCGAGCAGCGTATCGACGCTCACGCCGCGCACCTCGACACGCTTGCGCTTGCCGCTCTCTCCCGCGAGCAGCACCACGTCGCGCCGAGGCACACCGAGGACCTCGGCGAGGAACCGCACCAGCTCTTCGTTCGCGGCTCCGTCGATCGGTGGAGCAGCGATCGCGACCTCGAGCGCGCCGTCGCGGCGAGATCGGCAACGCGGATCGGGTCCGGGCCGTACGCCAACAGATGCTCGCTGCGCTCACGCGGCGCGGGTTCCATGGATCGGTGCTTCAGTCGCGCCGAGCTTCCCCAGAAGGGAACTTCGCGCGTCGTGAGGCGCTCACGCGGCGCGGTATGACGGGTTTCTGTCGTGCATCACAGCACGGTACCTCGGCCGCACGCGACGCCCCCGAACACCATGTCGCGCTCAACCGCGGATCGCAGCCAGAAACACCGCCGCCGGCAGCGTGTCGCGACGGGGCTTGCCGTCCCACGCAATCGCGCCGAGCACCTCGCCGCTCGCACGCACCTCGTCCCGCGGCGTCAGCCCGCGCAACACCGGCCGCCGAGCCTCAGTGGGCGCGGGCATCGCCATTGGGCACCTCCAACGCCGCGACCGCGTCCTCGAAGCTGCACCCGCGCGCCGCAAGCTCCATCACGTGCGCGCGCCGACTGTCCCCGACGACGATCATCTCGCACGGCTGACCCGTGCTCGCGGCGCAGCGCAGCTCCTCGACGTGCAGCCTCCTGCCCGCGAGATGGTTGAGCACGGCCTCGAGCATCCCCGCGAGCACGTGGCAGCAACGGCCGTCCTTGGCAGCTCGAGTGACCAGCGGGCTCGACTCGACCTCGATGCGGAGCACGCCGCGCGACGCGTCGCCGAGATCGAAGCTGACCAGCCCCCACCCATGATCGCGCAGGACCCCGGAGACAAACGCCATGGTGTCCTTCATCGGCCGCTCGCGCAGCGGCTCGTCGTCGACGCCCGCAGTCTCGAGCTCGATCACCAATCGCCGTCCCGCCGCGAGCCCCCACGCATGGCCGATCGTGTGGCGCAAGGCCGGCGCGTGCGTGTCGAGTGTCGCACCGAGCATCTCGAACAAGCTGGCGGGCGCAGCGACGATGCGCTCCGCGAACTCGTTGCGCAGCACACCGCGCTCGGTCTCGCCCGGCACGAGCTCGCCCTGGCGCGGCGCCGGCTCGCGAGCCTCCGGCCCGCTGCGCTCGGGCAAGAACTGCATGCGATTGATCAGCAGATAGAAGCGCGGCGCATCGGGTGCCCGCACGAGCTCGATCTCGACGTTCTGCGCGCCGAACTTGAAATCGAAGACATACGAGAAGCGCAGGCTCGCACCGCTGGTCTTGCCGTCGGCGAACGACCGAAAGCGACCGTAGAAGTCCTCGGTATACGTGCACGGCGCGACGTCCGTGAAGAAGTTCCGCCCGACCACGGTGCTCGGGTCGAGGCGTGCGAGCCGACCCTCGGCAACGTTGTAGCGGAGAATCAGCCCGTCCGATGCCACGCACACCACGCCGAACGGCAGCTCGTCGAGCGCGGCGTCGTCGAGGTCGTCGACACGCGCGGGATCGGGCGTTGCTGTCGTCCGCACTGCACGTGGGCGAGGCATCACGACAGGAGGTGGGGGCAGTGGTTGCATCGACATGCGGTGCTCACGGACGGGGTTCGGGTTTGACGCTGCGACTGCGCAGCCACGTGCTCAGCGCGTCGCACAGCTCGCCGAGATCGGCATGCCGCTCGGCGGGGGCCTTGCGGGTGCCGCGAGCGAGGATCGCGAACAGTCGCGGATCCATCTCGGCATCACGCGGGTACGACAGCGGCGCGCCTCGGATCGCGTCGAACAGTGCCGGCAGTGACGTGCGCGCGAACGGTGCGCGGCCGGTGACGAGACTGTACAGGGTCACGCACGCCGACCACTGATCCGACGCCGGTCCGACCACCTGCCCAACGACCTGCTCGGGGGACATGAAGTCCGGCGTACCGGCGAGCGAGCTGGTCTGTCCGCGGTCGGGCTCGACTGCATGGGCGAGGCCGAAGTCGAGCAGCACGGCGCGCTCGACACCCGTGTCGTCGGCGGCGAGCAGGATGTTGTCGGGCTTCACGTCGCCATGCACGATGCCGTGACGATGTGCGGCGTCGAGCCCCGACAGCACGCCGAGCATCAGCCGCACCGCGCGGATCTCCGGCAACGCGCGGTCCAGCGCGATGACCCGCGCGAGATCGGCCCCGTGCAGCAGTTCCATCACCAGGTAGGGCGCCTCGCCATCGTCGACCAGGACGTCGAACACCTGCACGATCGACGGATGACGGATGCGAGCGAGCGCACGGGCCTCGCGGACCAGGCGGTCGCTCGACTCGGGGTGGTCGCCACGCATGCGCTTGATCGCGACCAGCCGATCCAACCCGAGATGTCGCGCGCGCCAGACCTCGCCCATGCCCCCGGCGCCGAGTCGGTCGAGCAGTCGGTATCCCCGCCGCGCGAGTCGCTCGGCATCGGCCCGGGGCACGCCCGGCACCGGCATTTGGCCCGACGTAGCGGGACCCCATCCAGGCAAAGTGTCGTGTCGCTCGGCGCCCATGGCCTCGGTCCCCGTCGTTTAGCGGAAAAACCCGCGGCGACAAGCGGGCCCGAGCCCGCGCGATCACGATCCGCGTGCGAGGTGCCGCGCGAGGTATGGCCCGGTGCGACTCGCTCGACTGTGCGCCACCGCATCCGGCGTCCCGGCCGCGACCACTGTCCCACCCGCATCACCAGCGCCTGGTCCGATGTCGATCACCCAGTCTGCATCCGCGACGATCTGCATGTCGTGCTCGACCACGATCACCGTGTTGCCCGCATCGACCAACCCGTTCAGCTCGCGCATCAGCGTCGTCACATCGGCGGGATGCAGCCCCGTCGTCGGCTCGTCGAGCACGTACAACGCATCGCCGTTGCTGTTGCGCTGCAGCTCGGTCGCGAGCTTGATGCGCTGCGCCTCACCACCCGACAGCTCCGTCGCCGGCTGCCCGAGCCGCAGATACCCGAGCCCGACCCGCCGCACGATCCCGAGCCCACGCGACAGCACCGGCTCGTCCGCGAAGAACTCGCACGCCGCATCGACCGTCATGTCGAGCACCTGCGCGATGTTCTTGCCGCGGACCTCGACCTCGAGCGTCTTTTTTTCATAGCGCGCACCACCGCACACCGGACATTTCGTGCGCACGCTCGGCAGGAACAATAGCTCGACCATCACCGAGCCCTCGCCCGCGCACGTCGGACACCGCCCCTTCGCGACGTTGAACGAGAACCGCCCGGCGTCGTAGCGCCGCGACTTCGCCATCGGCGACGCCGCGAACAATCGCCTCACGTGATCGAACAGCCCCGTGTACGTGGCGAGATTCGATCGCGGCGTGCGACCGATCGCGCGCTGATCGACGAGCACCAGCCGCTTGATCCCCACGAGTCCACCCGCAATGCGCCCACCCGCAGTGACGACGCTCGGCTCCTCGAGCAGATCGCGATCGTCGTCGTCCTGGTCGGCGACCTCGTGCCCGAGCTGCTTGCCGACGAGCTCGACGAGCACCTGACTGACGAGGCTCGACTTGCCCGAGCCCGACACTCCCGTCACGCACGTCAGCACGCCGGTACCGAATGCGACGTCGATCCCCGCGAGGTTGTTGCGCCGCACGTTCTCGAGCCGCAGCCACCCACGCGGTGTCCGAGGCATGCGACGCACGATCGCTTGCGTCGCGAACAAGTACTCCGCCGTGCGCGACTCGGCGATCTCCGCGAGCCCCGCGAGCGGCCCGCTGTACAGCACATGCCCGCCCGCCTCGCCCGCACCCGGGCCGACATCGACGACCCACTCCGCGTGCCGCACGATGTCGAGCTCGTGCTCGACGACGAACACCGAGTTGCCGGCCGCCTGCAGCTGCGCGAGCGTCCGCAGCAGCGCCTCGGTATCGGCGGGATGCAGTCCAGCCGAAGGCTCATCGAGCACGTACACGACACCGAACAGGTTCGATCGCACCGCCGTCGCGAGCCGCAGCCGCTGCAGCTCACCGGGTGAAAGGCTCGGCGTGCTGCGCTCGAGCGTCAGATACCCGAGCCCGAGATCCAGCACCGCCCGCAATCGACCGCACAGATCCTCCGCGATGCGCTGCGCGACGATCGCCTGCTGGGGCGATCGAGCACCGCGCTTGGTATCCGTCGCACCTTCCGCGACCGGTCGCAGCAGATCCGCGAGCCCGCCGAGCGATAGCCGCCCGATCTGGGCGATGTCGAGCCCCGCGAATCGCACCGCGAGCGACTCCTTGCGCAATCGCTTGCCGCGACACTGCGAGCACTGGGCCCCACGCATGAACTGCTGCACGCGCACCCGCATCTTCGCACTCGGAGAATTCGCGAACGTGTGCAGCACGTGCCGCTTCGCGCTCGAGAAGGTCCCGAGATAGCTCGGCTCCTCCTTGCGCTCGAGCGCCCTTTGCGTCTGCGCCGGCGTGTACCCGGCATACACCGGCACGACCGGCTGCTCGTCGGTGAACAAGATCCACTGCCGGGCTTTGCTCGGCAGCTCGCGCCACGGCGCATCGACGTCGTACCCGAGCGTCACCAAGATATCGCGCTGGTTCTGCCCACCCCACGCCGTCGGCCACGCCGCGATCGCCCGCTCACGAATCGTCAGCGCCGGATCCGGCACCATCGACGCCTCGGTCACCGAGTACACGCGCCCGAGCCCATGACACTCGGGACACGCACCCTCGGGCGTGTTCGGCGAGAACGCCTCGGCATGCAGCATCGCCTGCCCGCGCGGATACTCGCCCGCGCGCGAATACAACATGCGCAGCAGATTCGACAGCGTCGTGACACTGCCGACCGACGATCGCGAGCTCGATCCGCCGCGCTGCTGCTGCAACGCGACCGCCGGCGGCAGCCCCTCGATCGTATCGACCGCGGGCACGTCCATCTGCTGGAACAGCCGCCGCGCGTACGGTGATACCGACTCGAGGTAGCGCCGCTGCGCCTCCGCGTAGAGCGTCCCAAACGCGAGCGACGACTTGCCGGATCCCGAGACACCCGTGAACACGACGAGCTTGTCGCGCGGGATGTCGACGTCGATGTCCTTCAGGTTGTGCTCACGCGCACCGCGTACGCGCACGGTCGCGTGCGTGGAGCCGGGAAGGAGCACGGATACGCGGGACAAACTCCGGCGATGCTACACGCCCGGCTAGCCGGCGTTGAACGCCGACATATGTCCGACATCGATCGGCTTGTGCGTCCGCAGCATGAACTTGCGCCGCGGGCCGGGCTCGGTCGGCGGGAGGTGATCCGGCCTCATCGCCGGTACCGCCGGTACACCCGTCGCGAGCGCGCGCACGGCTCGCAGCGCATCCGTGGTCGTGAACACGCCGACCACCTCGTCGTGCTCGACCACGATCGCGCAGCCCCAGCGGTGCGCTTCCATCGTCAGACACACGTCGGCGAGCAGCGCATCCGGTGCGACCACGAACGGCTGCTCGCTCATCGCGTCCTTGACCTTCAGCTTCTTCGCATCGACCCCCGGCATCGACAGTGCGAGACCGATGTCTCGGCTCGACAGCACGCCGACGATGTGACCGTCGCCGACGACGACGAGGTGGCGGATGTGGTCGAGCGACATGCGCTGCTCCGCGTCGGCGAGCATCAGATCCTCGTCGGCGCTCGCCGGCATCGAAGTCATGTACTCGGACACGGTGGGCTGCTTCGCGCTCATGGCTCCAAGCTGCGATCGAACCGCCGGCCCGCAAGCGCAAGAACGTCACGGATCTCCGCAAACTTCGCGCGGTCGGTCTATGCTCGCCGCGCCATGCGTCCACTCACGCTCGTCGCCCTCGCGCTCGCCCTCGCCTGCTCGCCGAAGTCCGCGACGAAGACACCTGCAGGCAACGCAGCAGCGCCGAGTGCACACCAGGAGCAGCCAGGCAAGCCTGAGACCAAGGGCCCGAACGGTGCGACCGTCGTCGAGCGCATCATCGATGCCGGCACGACGGACTCGAAGGTCGACGCGCACCTGCATCACCTCGCGAAGGTGATCGGCCCGCGGCTCACCGGCTCACATGGCCTGATGGAGGCCGAGAAGTGGGCGCGTGATCAATTCGCGAGCTTCGGCCTCGACGCGCGGCTCGAGCAGTGGGGCGAATTCCCGATCGGCTTCGATCGCGGGCCGTGGTCGGGCAGGGTGGTGACGCCCGAGAAGAAGTCGCTCGACTTCATCACCCGCGCGTGGACGCCCGGTGTGTTCGGCCCGAGCAAGGGCCCGGCCGTCGCGTATCCGGCCTCGGTCGCCGAGGTGAAAAATGCCGCAGCGCGGTTCGCCGGTGCGTGGGTGATCCACCCGGATACGAGCAAGGGTCCGCGCCGCGACGAGAAGCTGCTCACGGCGATCGACGACGCTCTGTTCGCCGCGAAGATCGCCGGCCACGTCGAGCGCGCGCTCGATCCGAAGGGCGTGCTCGTGCACACCAGCGGCAAGCACCAGATCGAGTGGTCGGCGCTGCCGCGCGACGTGCGGGTGATCCTGCGCGGTGATCAGCACGACGATCTCGTGCGCCGGCTCGGCTCGGCCGAGAAGGTCGAGCTCGAATTCTCGATCGACAATCGCTTCTTCCGCGGACCGGTGCCGCAGCACAACGTCGTCGCGGATCTGGTCGGCAGCGAGCTCCCGGACGAGCTCGTGATCGTCGGCGGCCACATCGACTCGTGGGACGGCGCCGAAGGTGCAGTCGACAATGCGACCGGCTGCGCGACGACGCTCGAGGCGGCGCGATTGCTGGTGGCCGCCGGCGCGAAGCCCAAGCGCACGATTCGCTTCATGCTGTGGTCGGGCGAGGAGCAGGGCCTGCTCGGCTCGGAGGCCTACGTCGTGCAGCACCCCGAGCTCGTCGACAACGCGTCGGTCGTGCTCGTGCACGACGGCGGCACCAACTTCCTGTCGGGCCTGCGGGTCACGCCGGAGATGGCGGATGACGCGAAGCTGGTCTTCGCGCCGGTGATGAACCTCGATCCGAACCTGCCGTTCGCGCTGTTCTACGCGGATGCGCTGCGCAAGGGCGGCAGCGATCACGGGCCGTTCATCGACAAGGGCATCCCCGGGTTCTTCTGGGAGCAGGACGGTCGCGCGGACTACGAGCATTCGCATCACACGCAATTCGATACGATGGCGTTCGCGATTCCCGAGTACCAGAAGCACTCGGCGATCGTCGTCGCGATCGCGGCACTCGGCTTCGCGAACCTCGATCACAAGCTCGATCGCACCGACTCGCCCGCGCTGCCGCGGCGGCAGCTCGGTGCGGAGCTCGACGGTGCGGTCGTGAAGTCGGTGACCAAGGGTAGCGCGGGTGCGAAGGCCGGCCTGAAGAAGGGCGACGAGATCGTCGCGGTCGAGGGCGAGGGCGGATCGCCGCGACAGATGCTGCGCAAGCTCGGCGGTGACGGCACGGTTCGCAAGCTCGCCGTGATGCGCAAGGGCAAGCGCGTCGAGATCGTCATCGACTTTGCTGGCGAGCCGGCGGAGGTCGAGCGCGAGGTCCGACGCGCGCGGCGCAAGACACGATTCGGCGAGCTCGACTACGACAAGCCGTTCGCGGGGCGTGTGGTCGAAAAGCCGAAGCCTGCGGTCAGCGCCGAGGCTGCGCCACCACCCCCTCCGCCCGCACCGGAACCCGGCGGATGATCCCGCCTCGCGTTCGCGGATGCTGATCCGACGGATCGCTCGCTACATCGTCGTCGCGCTCAGCCGCCGCCGCAACGATCGCGGCCTTCGGTGGCCAACGTGGAGGCGGAATGCCGCCACACCATGCACAGCGCGAGAGCGGAGCGACGCATGTCGGGGCATTGGCCACGGCCGGCACGCATTGTTTCGGCGTCAATCGGTCCGCAGCACGAGCCCGAGCTCGGCGCCACCGATCGTCAGCCGCGACGTGTCGATCTCGAAGCTCAGCGGTCCTTCGACCAGCAGCTCGCGCAGATGCGCGTCGATCGACTGCCCGACTTCATCGCCCGGACACACCGGCGGATCGATCGCGACCTGCTCGAAGATCAGCAGCGCATCGTCCGCAACGTAGTCCGCCGCACCCGACGCGCACGGACCGTCGATCACCCGCTGAACGCCGGCGCCGAAGGTGATCGTGCCTTCCCCGTGCTCCACGCCCATCACGAGCCCTGAGTCGACGATGCCCTCGATCTCCCACGTGGGTCCGACGAGCGGACGATCGGGATCCGCGACCTCTTCGTCGAGCAGCACGATCGTCACGACGTCGTCGGTGAGGGTGAGCCGCGGGCCGTCGATCTCGTACGAAGGTGTCTCGTTCAGAAATCTCTTCATCCACTCTTCCTGATCGTCGACTGCGATCCCGCAGCTCACACTGAAGTCGCTGTCAGCGACCTCGTCACCGACGACAATAGCCCCGTCCGCGCGCCAGTACGCCGCGGACATCCCCTCACAACCAGCGTAGGCGGACAGCTCGCGGCCATAGAAGCGAAGCTCGATCCGCGACCCTGGCGCGAGCTCCCGGCCTTCGATCGACTCGAGCAGATAGTCGCTCTCCTCGAACCAACTCTTCTCCGACTCGCAGCCGAGCGCGAGCGCGAGCATCACCATCGATCGTGGCACCACCTGGTCACGCTAGCAGCCGATCACCCGCAACGCTGCCAACGCCGTTGTCGATCGCGACGATTCTCCGCCGAGAATTTTCTACACGGCCCTCCGGGCCTGATGGTCACTCCTCGAACAACCCGAGCTGCCCGTTCCCCGGCCGCCGAAACGTCGTGCCTTCGAGCTCGAACCGCTCGCGCGCATCCGCATCGCGCTGCGCATCCACGAACCCCAGCCGTCGCCGATGCACATCGAACAGCGCCTCGATCGCCAACCACCGCGGCCCCTGCCCGCGCATCCGCTGCCCGAACTGTGCGTTGTTCATCTCGCCGTCGCGTACGTCCCTCACCGCCGACAACACATGCTCCGCGCGCAGCGGCAGGCTCTCGCGCAGCCGCTCGGTGAACACCGGCCGCACTGCTGCCGGCAGCCGCAGCATGATCATGAACGCGAGCTCGGCACCGGCTTCACGCGCGCGCTCCAAGATCTCCGGGATCTGCGGATCGTTCAACCCCGGGATCACCGGCGAGATGCTCACCCCCGTGCGCACACCCGCTTCGCTCAACCGCTTCAGCGCGGTGAACCGCCGCGCGATGCTGCTCGCATACGGCTCGATCGCCCGCGCCTGCTCCTCGTCCGCGAACGGAATGCTCACGAACACCGTGCACCGTGCGACGCGACCGAGCTCCGCCAACAGATCCACATCGCGCTCCACCAACGCACCCTTGGTGATCACGCCGACCGGATTGCGAAACTTCAGGCACACCTCGAGCAGCTTGCGGGTCAGCCCGTAGCTCGCCTCGAGCGGCTGATAGCAATCCGTGACGCCGGAGAACGCGAGCATATCGCCCTTCCACGACGGCGCGCAGAGCTGACGATGCAGCACCTCGGGCGCGTTGCGCTTGACCACGATCTTGCGCTCGAAGTCCGTGCCCGCGCCGAAGCCGAGCAGCTCGTGCGACGGTCTCGCGTAGCAGTACGCACACCCGTGGAAGCAGCCGCGATACGGATTCACGCTGAAGCGGAACGGCACGTCGGGGCTGTCGTTGCTCGCGATGATCGAGCGCGCGTCTTCCTCGTACACCGACAGCATCGACGGCGGCGGCGCGCCGAGATACTCGACGTGCGTCGTCTGCCAGGGGTTCGGCGGGTTGGCGACGGGGCGGGGCAACCACCGTTATGCTATGCCGTTCGCGCGCCCGTGCCAGTCTCGACCACCCTGCGACCGATGTTGCTCGCGTTCGTCGTCGCCTGCAGCGGCTGCGCCGGTGAGCTCGCGGTGTTCGCGGCGCTCGCGTTCAGCATGAGCCTCGGTGCGTGGATCCTCGGCCGCGATCGCATGCGCCGCAGCTTGTACGAGGCCGAGTCGATGCGTCTCGCGATCGCTTCGGGCAACCATCGCGACATCGAGGACGATCTGCGCAAGGTGCTCGCACTCGCGGCTGCGGGCGAGGCCGTCAGCGCCGAGCGCCAGTGGCTCGCGCGTGCGCAGCTCGGCGGTCTGCTCGTCGCCGAGTGGCGACTCGACGAAGCGCGCGAGATCTACGGCAGCAAAGACGAGCCCGCATCGGTGCACCTCGCTGCACTCGCGGCGTTCGGTCGACACGAGCTCGCGGTGCTCACCGAAACCCCGGACCAGTCGCGCCTCGATGCGATCCGCTGCGATCGCGACGCGAGCCTGCAGCACGTGCCCGGCGCGTTCCGCCGCGACGTCGAGCGGGCATGGAACGCGATCGAGGGCCTGTGTCTCGTACGCATGGGTCACGCGCGCGAAGGCATCGCGTTGCTCGAGCCCGGGCTCGCCTCGCTCGAGTACAGCCCGTCGCTCGTCGTGTACCTGTTCCATCTCGGTCAGGCGTACGAGCACATCGGCGAGCGTCAGCTCGCGGGCACGCGCTACGACCAGGCGATGCACGCGTTCCCCGGCACGCGTCTCGCAAGCGAGGCGCGATCGCGGCTGCACGCCCTCGGTCCCGGCGCGGGCGACGGGTTGTTTCGACGCATGCTTCCTGAAGCGCCGCAGGCCGAAACGAAAGCCCCGCAGGCCGAAACGAAAGCCCCGCAGGCCGAAACGAAAGCCCCGCAGGCCGAAACGAAAGCCCCGCAGGCCGAAACGAAAGCCCCGCCCGCGATCCCGCCGAAATCGTCCGACGACGACAACCCGTGAGTCACGTCTCTTGCTCGCCGGAGGCGTTACCGACGCGCGACGTCTTTCGGCGAAACGTTGTTTCCCTGCTATGTTGGCGTGACCTTGGGCAGCTCCGACGCGCGGCGCTCCAGCATGGTGGTCCGGACCCTCTCGCATGGGGCCGCATACGCCCGGCATCTGATCCGCGGCAATCACTTGCCCGGTGACATGAAGTGGAGTCGACCGGGCGCACCGCCGGTGCTGCTCGCCCACGGCTTTCTCGGCACGCGCGGCACGATGCAGCCGCTTGCGCGTCGCTTCAGCGACGACGGTCGCGCGACGTTCTCGTACCACCACGGCACGTTCCATCTGCGCTCGCTGCTGACCTCTGCGCAGCAGCTCGTCGATCACTTCGCGCGCCTCGAGAAGTCGCTCGGCATCTCGCGCTTCGACGTCGTCGGCTTCTCGATGGGTGGGCTCATCGCGCTGCACGCCGTGAAGTTCCTGCAGGCGCATCGCTGGGTGCGACGACTCGCGCTGCTCGGTGCACCGACCGACGGCACGTGGGCCGGTCTGCTCGGCGTGGCAACGGTCGGGTGGATCAGTCCGAGCGTCTGGCAGTGCCTCCCGACCTCCGACTTCGTCGGCGATCTGCGAGCGGCACCGATGCCACCGGGCCTGCGCGTCCGCCAGATCCACGCCTCACACGACGCGCTGTGCCCTCTGCCGCGACCGCTGCCGGGCATCGATCCCGCGCGTGACTTCCTCGTGCTGCCGGGTGGCCACTCCTCGCTCGTCGTGACCCACGGATTCTACGACGCGATCAAAGAGTTCTTCGACGAGCCCGAACCTTCGACGATCGAAGAAGAGACTTCGGCAGCGGAATGAGGCGCAACAGCGCCGGAGGGATGGGAGGCTCCGGCGAGCTCTGCCCGACGGAGGGAAGGGAAGGGAAGGGACGGGACGGGACGGGACGTCCCTTCCCAATCATCAATAACTGACGACGCCCTTGCCGCGCAGCGCGACGAGCAGCTTCATCATCGTGATGTCGTGGACGGTGCTGCCGTCCATCACTTCCCACCAACCGCCGGCCTCGAGGATGTCCTGCACGAGGTCGAGCTCCGGCTGCGCGAGCTTGTGCCAGCGGGTCGGGCTCGGGCGCACGAGCGACACCGGCTGCCCATACGCCGGCAGCGTGTGCTTCTTGCCGAGGTTCGCGCGCTCGTCCTGCTGGCGCGCCGCCTCCATGAGCATGTGCTCGAGCGGCATGTTGATTTCTATCGGCGGATTCTCGATCGACGTGTTCTCGAGCTCGAACATGCCCTTGTCCCAGAGCAACATGCGCAACAGCGCCTTCTCCGGGTGCAGCAAGCGGTTGCCGACGATCTCGGCGTAGTAGACCCGACCCTCGCGTAGGTGCAGCGCACCTACGCGACCGCGATCGACGTCGCGGACCTTCAAGCATCCGGTCTTGCGACTCGTCGCGAGCCACTGCAGGACATCCATCAGCGGGATGTCCTCGATCGCGCCGGTCATCGATCGACCGGCGGCTTCGTTCGGTCGACGCCGACGTTGCTCGCCGGCCTTGCGCTGCGCGACGTCGGCGGTCGCCTTCACGTCGATGCGCGCGAGGTTCGATCCGATCGCGATCCGATCACCGGGTCGCAAGCACTGATGCGCGACCGCTCGACCGTTGACGAGCGTGCCGTTGCGCGATCCGAGATCGCGAACCCATACGCGGCCGCGCGCCGCATGGAAGCGCGCGTGCTTGCGACTCACGGCATCGTCCGACAGCACGAGATCCGCCTCGGTGCTGCGACCGGCGATCACCGCTTTGCTGGATTCGAGCGCGAATTCCTGACCCTGATACTTGCCGCGCACGAAGCAGAGCACGACGACGGAGGGTGCAGGAGTCGGGTTGGCTGGAGCCATCGCGAGGTGGTCTCAGGTTCGCGCGACCGGCGACGCGCCGTCAACGGCACGGGTTGTCAGTGTCGCATTCGCGGCAAGACCGCGTCGCAGTGTCCGGTTCGCGCGTGTCGTGCGTCACGCGACGACGCGTTCCGGCGCAGTCGCAGCGCTCGCACACGCCCATCCGCGAGTTTTTCGCCGCCACCGCTCGAATGTCGGTTGCGACCAGCGCGTCGGGGGACAAGACTCAAATGGAGATGGCAATGACGTCCTCGACTCGAGTAGGCAAGACGCGGTGGTTCCGAACGAACGCGCTCGCGGCGCTCGTGGTCGCAGGTCTCGCGCTCGTCGGCTGCGGACGCGGCCGCACCAACGACGCCACGGCCAACCCGGATGCGCCGCGCACCGTCATCGCCGAACCCGGTGCCTACGACGACATCTACGTCGCCGACTCGCAGTACGTGGAGCGCACGACGACCACGACGACCACCACCACCACCGACGGCCAGACCGTTGGC
>Ga0105048_10004153_pt1 | contig 23669 bp, 23 predicted proteins | sample MAT05_FD_78382 | JGI IMG/M metagenome (GOLD analysis project Ga0105048, IMG submission 78382) | Freshwater microbial communities from Lake Fryxell liftoff mats and glacier meltwater in Antarctica - MAT-05 | ecosystem: Environmental > Aquatic > Freshwater > Ice > Liftoff microbial mat | place... | reverse complement strand
GGGTTCCATGGTGTGCCCTACGAGAAGCCGATGCAGCGCATCAAGGAATACATCGAAGCGTGCCGGATGATCTGGAAGCGTGAAGAGAAGTTCAACTATCAGGGTCAGACCTTCCAGGCGCCGCTGGCCGAAGGCCAAGGCACCGGCCTTGGCAAGCCGTTGAAGCTGATCAACCACCCTGTGCGGAGCGACATCCCCATCTGGTGGGCGAGCCTGAAGGACATGAGCGTCGAAGCCACCGCCGAGATGGCGGACGGCTGGCTGCCGATCATGTTCATGCCCGAGAAGTTCCAGAACGTCTGGGGTCGCCAACTGAAGGCCGGCACTGCCAAGCGCGACCCTTCGCTCAAGCGCCTCGACATTTCCGCCGGCGGCATGCTGGCCATCGACGAGTCACTGACTGGCGACGCACGCACCAAGATTCTCGACATGGCCCGCCCGGGCATGGCGCTGTACGTCGGTGGCATGGGCGCACGCGGTAAGAACTTCTACAACGACATCGCCTGCGCATACGGGTACGAGAAGGAAGCCGGCGAGGTGCAAGACCTGTACCTCGACGGCAAGAAGGACGAAGCCGCCGCCGCGCTGCCTGGCGAGTGGTTGGAGCTGTCGCACCTGGTCGGCCCGAAGAGCTACATCAAGGAGCGCGTTGCCGCCTTCAAGGAGGCCGGTGTCACTGTTCTCTCGGTCAACGTCGTCGGCCCGAACGCAGTGGAGCAGATCGAGATGCTGCGCGAGATCGTCGACGGCTGAACAGAGTCGGCGCGGCTCAGTCGCTCAGGCTCAGCGACCACACCCGAACCGGTTGGGTGAAGCCCTTCAACTGCCGTCGGCCTGCAGGGTCGAAAGCTCGTCCGCGCGCGGACAGTGTCACGACCTCGCCGTACACGTCACCACCGCTCGTGATGACGTGCCCGTGAGCGAGGCCTCCGCACGCGACGTATCCCCAACTGGAGATGGCCTCGATGAGGGCTGACGCGATCCTGCAGGCCTCTGTGCAGTCGACGGAGCTGAACATGACCTCGTCGCCGATCAGCTTCACGAGCCGGCAACCGTGCGCGGCAACCAGATCGACTGCCAATGCTTCGAAGCTCACGACAAGATCTAGCAGGTCACGCGTCGACAGCGAACTGGACTGGGCCGCGAACCCGTTCAGATCGATGAAGCCAACCGTCAACGGCATCTCCGTGTGGTCGTGCGAGCCTGCGAGTGCGGTGCGGGTGGCCTGATCGGCGTACTCGAGATGATTGCGAAACAACGGCTCGAAGATCGCTGCTGCGGTCCGCGCCAGATCGAACGCGGCCGCCAACGACGCGCACGAAGTGCGTGAGTTCCTTCTCACTGAACAGTTCCGACGCGAATGCGAACTGGCGGAACATCTGCAAATCCGTTTCGACATAGACCGGCTCACTCGTTGGTACGTCGGGGAACCCGCTGGCGCGCCGGATGGTGGAAATGCTCTCTATCGACAATCCGGTGATGGCAGCCGTTTCCACCATCGGGTACCGACGTCCGGGCCGAAGGCGAAGTTCGCCCACGAGCGAAATCAGCTGATCGACCCTCTCGGCGGCGACCATCTGCTCGATGGTGACGTCGTGCTCGACGATCCACCGCAGAAGTTCGAGCCGTTCATCGGCCTGAGTGGCCGTCGGGTCGTAGAGCCCGGCAGCGATCCACGCTGCAGTCGAGTCGGCGTCTTCGGCCATGGAGCCGGACGCTACTCGGCTACGGTCGGCGGGCATGTCGACGGTTCTCATCACAGGTTGCAGCTCCGGGTTCGGCGAGCTCGCCGCCCTCACCTTCGCCGATCGCGGTCATCAGGTGTACGCCACGATGCGCACGCCAGGGAAATCCCAGCAGCTCAATGCGCGGCCCGACATCCACCAGTTCGATATGGACGTCACCGACAGCACCAGTGTCAACGCGGCCGTTGCGCACGTGCTCGCCGAGGCCGGGTCGATCGACATCGTCGTCAACAACGCCGGAATCGAGGTGTACGGGCCGATCCATCTTCTCGCCGATGACGAGGTCACCCAGCAGCTCGACACGAACGTCACCGGCGTCGTGCGAGTCATTCGGGCCGTTGTGCCGTCGATGCTTGCGAACGGCGGCGGCACCATCGTCACCGTGGGGTCCGTCGCCGGCCTGGTGGGCACTCCCTACGGAGGCATCTACGCAGCCAGCAAGCACGCCGTCGAGGCAATCAGCGAGGCGCTGCACTTCGAGTTGTCGCAGCAGGGCATCCGCGTGCGTGTGGTGGAACCCGGCCAGTTCGCCACGCGTCTCGGTGCCAATGGCGTGTACGCAGCGGCGATGACGCCCGAGACGCCGGAATACCAACGGCGCGAACGCTTCCATGTCGCTCAACGCTCGCTGGTGAACGGCGAGCCGGCGCCGGCGCAGCGTGTGGCCGATGTGATCTACCAGGCGGCCACCGAACAGCCGGGCCAGTTGCGGTACCCGGTGGGTGACGACGCAGCGTTGATCATCGCGACGAAGTCGCAGATGAGCTTCGAGGACTTCGACACGACGATGCGAGCGGCCCTGAACTGGTACGAATGACCGCTCAGACCGCGTGAGGGTAGTGCGCCTCGACCATCTCGGGGTAGCTGCGCACGTAGTAGTTCCACATCTGCTGGCCGAACACGGGAGCGCTCTCGCTGGCGATGTCGGCGAGTCCGCTGAGTAGCTCGTCGCGCTTGGCCATGAAGCCGGCAGAGCGGTGGCGTGGACTGGCAGCGACGGCAGCAGCGAATCGTGGATCGAGATCGAGCGGCGTCAATGGTGTGCGCAGGTCCGGCCCGTGAAAGTACGCGGTGGAGAATCGGGGTTCGGTCGCGATCACGCGATGCGTGCACGCGACGAAGTAGTTGCCGGTCATCGCCTGCAGCATCTCGCCGATGTTGACGATGATGGCGTCCGGCGGAGGCGAGACGTCGATCCACTCTCCGTCGGGCGCCAGTGCCTGCAAGCCACCGACCTCGTGTTGTAACAGCAACGTGAGAAAGCCTGCGTCGTGATGCGCGTTGACGCCCGCCTCACCCGACGGTGTGCGTGGGTAACTGATCAGCTTGGCGAACGACAGCGGCCGCTCACCGAAGATGTGGCGTAGTCGGTCTCGCGGCAGTCCGAGCCCGATCGACATGACCTCCATCAGCTCCCATGCAACGTCACCGAGGCGGTCGAAGAACTCCTGGATGACGGCGCGGAAGCCGGGCAGCGTTCGTTCCGGCAACCATTGGTTCGGACCGTCGAGGTGCAGGTAGGAAGGCTCGATGTCGAGTGGGTATGGCGAGAATTCGGTGCTGACATCGAGTTGTTCGCGGTAGTCGACGTGGTTGCCGGTGAGCTCGGCTCCAACACGCTCCCAACCGCGAAAGTGTGGCGACCGACGTTTGTCGATGAGTGCCTTGGTGGCCTCGGGCAGCTCGAAGAAGTCGGTCAGCAGCTCGAAGTAGCGGTCGACGAATTCCTGCGGTACGCCGTGGTCCGTCAAGTACAGAAAGCCAACGCCGTGACACATCGTCAGCAATTGGTCGGCGACTTCCTGCTCGTCGGTCGCGCTGCGCCACTCGGCCAGGGAGAACGTGGGAATGGTGGCGCTCACAGTTCCAGTGTGGCCACTCGGGGACCGGTTGCACGAGTAAAGGGCGCCGAGACGTTCGTCACAGCCCGAGAGAGCGGCTACGGTGCTGTCACTTCATCTGGGGGAGGAGACAGGTCAGCGTGACGTTGCTCGATGTAGAAGATGTAACGGTGCGATTCGGTGGGATCGTGGCGCTCGATGGGCTGTCGTTCAACATCGAGGAGGGTCATATCTGTGGCCTCATCGGGCCGAACGGCGCCGGCAAGACCACCATGTTCAACGTGGTCAGCCGTATTTACCAGCCCACGTTGGGTTCGGTGAAGTTCCGAGGCAAGGAGTTGCTCGGCGTGCCTGCCCATGGCATTGCGCAGCTGGGAATTGCCCGTACGTTCCAGAATCTTGCCCTCTTTCCCTCGATGACGTTGCTCGAGAATGTGATGGTCGGGGCGCACAGCCAGGGCCGCGTCGGGTTCACGCAGGCAATCTTCCGAATCGGTGCCGCTGCGGAGAACAAGCGCACTCGCGACGAAGCCGGCGACCTGTTGCACCAACTCGGCTTGGGTCACCTTGCGTTCCGCTCGGCCGCCGGCTTGCCGTTCGGAACGCTGAAGCGGCTGGAGATCGCACGTGCCCTGGCCGCTCGCCCCACCTTCTTGCTGATGGACGAGCCGGCCAGTGGCCTCGCGCACGGTGAGGTCGACGAACTGGGCCACACGATCCGAACGATTCGTGACCAGTTCAACCTCACCGTCTTGTTGGTCGAGCACCACATGGCGATGGTGATGGGCATCAGCGATCGTGTGGTGGCGATGGAATTCGGCCGCAAGATTGCCGACGGCACGCCAGCCGAGGTCCAGGCCAACCAGCGGGTCATCGAGGCGTACCTGGGGACGACGTCATGACGCTCCTGAAGGCCTCGGGGCTCACCGCCGGGTACGGCCCCGTCACGGTGCTCCAGCATCTCGACCTGGAAGTGCAGGAGGGCGAGTTCGTCGTGATGCTCGGCGCCAATGGCGCGGGCAAGACCACCACCATGCGTGCCATCAGCGGTCTCATTTCCCGTCAGGGTCACGTCGAGTTCGAGGGCGTCGACATCACCAAGGCCCCGCCTGATGCGATCGTTCGTGCTGGTATCGCGCAAGTGCCCCAGGGTCGCGGCACCTTCCCCGAACTGTCGGTCGAAGACAACCTGCACACGGGTGCGTTCATTCGTTCGGATGCCGATTCGGTCCGCGACGACATCGCTCGCTGGCTCGAGGTTTTCCCCCGGCTGGCCGAGCGGCGCCATCAGCGGGCGGGCAGCCTCAGTGGTGGCGAGCAGCAGATGCTCGCTATCGCACGGGCATTGATGAGCCGACCAAAGCTGCTGCTGTGTGACGAGCCCAGTCTCGGCCTCGCACCACTGATCACCCAAGAGCTCTTCGCGGTGCTGGAAGGGCTCCATCGCGACGAGGGTTTGTCCGTCCTACTGGTCGAACAGAACGCAAACCTCGCGATGCACATCGCCAGCCGGGTGTACCTGCTGGAAACAGGCCGCATCGTGGCCAGTGGTTCGGCCGCCGAGCTGAGCGCCGACGATTCCATCCGCAAGGCATACCTGGGGTTCTGATGGCACTCTTCTTTCAACGAATCGTCGATGGCCTGAGTTACGGCAGCGTGTACGCGCTGATCGCTCTTGGCTTGGTCATCGTCTATCGCGGCACCGGCCACCTCAACTTTGCGCAGGGCGAGATGGCGTTGTTCTGCGCCTACTTCGTGTACCAGTTCGGCGAGTGGGGCATCCCCATCTGGCCGGCGATGTTCCTGGGCATGGGCGTTGGCTTCGTGGTTGGTTCGGCGACGGAGGTGACGCTCATCCGACCGATTGCCAAGCGATCACCCTTTGCGGTGTTCATCGTGACCATCGGGCTCTTCACATTCCTCAACTGGCTCGACGGTGCGATCTGGGGCAACCAGCAGCTGCCGAACTCGGGTGTCGGCAGCAAGCAGTTGAAGTACCCCAGCCTGTTTCCCAATGATCCGCAGGACCAGTGGTTGCCATTCGGTGTCTCGATTCGCTACGAGCGTGTCGGCATCCTGGTCTTGGTCCTGGTGCTCACCGGCTTGCTCTTCCTCTTGTTCAACAAGACCAAGTTCGGCCTCTCGATGCGGGCAGTTGCCAGCAACTCTGAAAGCGCGAAGCTCACAGGTATTCGCACCAACCGGGTGCTGATGATGAGCTGGGGGCTTGCTGCGGCAATTGGTGCGCTGGGTGGTGTGGTGCAGGCCGGCCTCAACGGCAACGTCAACCTCGGTCTGATGTTCACCGTCTTCATCTATGGCTCGGCCGCTGCAACGCTCGGCGGTTTCGACTCGCCCGGCGGCGCGGTGATCGGAGGCCTGATGATCGGCGTGATCGAAAACCTTGCGTCGGGCTATCTGCCGAAATGGGTAGGTCAGGAAATGAAACTCGGCGTCGCGTTCATCGTGATCCTCGCGGTCCTCCTGGCGAAACCGTCAGGTCTGTTCGGCACAGCGAAGGTGGAACGGGTATGAAGTCCCTCGTCTCGATACGCGAGGGTGGCCTCGCCAACTGGGCGTTGCGGCTGGGGGCCGCCGCCTTTGTCATCGGCCTGGTGTTCTGGGTCCCCACCAGCGCCGGCGCCGGACTGATCAGTACCGCCATCGAGGCGCTCACGCTCATGTCCGCCGCCATGGCCCTCAACCTGATCCTGGGCTACACCGGCCAGATCTCCATAGGACACTCGGCGTTCCTGGGGATTGGTGCATACACCACCGGCATCATGGTGTCGCGCTGGGGGCTCAGTCCGTGGATCACCTTCCCTGCGGCGTTCGTGATTGCGTTCGTGGTCGGCGTGATCGTGTCGTTCCCGGCATCGCGGATCAAGGGGGTCTATCTGGCACTGGTGACCTTGGCGCTGGGCCTCGTCTTTCCGCAGTTGCTCACGTGGAAGAAGTTGTCCTGGCTCACCGGCGGTGGCGCCGGCTTGCCCAACGACGACAGCCAATTGCAGACCACCGGCTTCAACATCGGTCGCAAGTCCGGGCAGATGCAGCACTTCGAGATCTTCGGCTGGGACCCCTTCGGCGACCTCCGTCGGCCCGACAACAAGGCGGCCTTCTGGTATTGGATTGCCGCCGTTGTCGCCGTCATCGTCTACCTGGTCTGCCGCGGTGTGGTGAAGAGCCGCGTCGGTCGCTCGATGGTCGCGATTCGCGACAACGAGACAGCGGCGGCGGTGATGGGTGTCAACTTGGTGAAGACGAAGGCGATGGTCTTCGGGCTCTCCGCCGGGCTGTGTGCACTGCCCGGTTGCGTGATCGCGATCAAGATCGGCAGCGTCAGCCCGGAGGGCATCGCCAGCCTGACGGTGAAGGGCGCCATCACCTTCCTGATCGTGATGGTGATCGGCGGGGCCGGTTCGTTGTGGGGCCCCGTCATCGGTGCTGCGCTGTACGTGTTCGTCACCGAGAAGACCGGTGAGTGGGCAAATGACGACGCGATTCCGGCGTTGATCCGCCCGTTGTTCGCGTGGGCGAAGGTGCCGCCGGGCGATGGAATCTTCGCGATCCTCTTGATTTTGCTGATGTTCGTCGCGCCCCGAGGGATCGTCGGCGTGTGGAACCAGTACAGTTCCAGGATCGTTCGAGTCCTGCCCCGCCCTGCGGGCGCGGTTGGGCCGGCGCCGATGGCCGTAGCGGTCATGTCCACCGTTACCGACTCCGAGAGGGAGCCAGAATGAAGCGTACGAGAGGCCTTGCAGCCGTCATTGCTGCCGGTGCTTTGTTGGTTGCTGCGTGCAGCGACGACAAGACCACCGATTCCACCACCGCACCGTCCACGGCCGACACGGCCGTCGAGACCACGGTTGCCACCGGTGAGACCACTGTCGAGACCGTTGCCGACACCACTCCGGTCACCGAGCCGGTCGCTGCAGGCTGGGTGGTCGACACCGATATCTGTGTCGACGCCGATGCCGCCAATGCGCCCATCGAGGGCACTGTCAAGATCGGTTCGGTGATGCCGTTGTCCGGTGGAGCCGCCGCCGCCGCCTTCGCCCCCGTCAAGGACGGCTACGAGGCGTACATCAAGTACGCCAACGACCAGGGCCTTCTGGGCGACGTGAAGCTCGAGGTCACCATCGAAGACGACCAGTACAACGCCGAGCTCACCCCAGGCGCTGTTGCCAAGCAGATCGACGCCGGCGTCAACATCTTCTCGGGCATCATTGGTTCGCCCAACAACCTGGCCGTCCGCGACACGCTCAACGACAACTGCATCCCGCAGCTGGCAGCCCTCACCGGTTCGCCGGCATGGGGCGACGTGGCCGACTACCCGTGGACCACTGGCCAGCTCGTGCCGTACTCGGTGGAGTCCGCTGTGTACGCCGCGCAGATCGCCGAGCTGTACCCCGATGGCGCCAAGGTCGCACTGTTCCACGTGAACAATGAATTTGGTCAGTACTACGTCGACTCCTTCAAGGATCTGGCTGACGAGTACGGCATCGAGATCGTTGGCGAAGAGACCGTCGAGGCCACCGACTCGAACCCGCCCACCGCGCAGATCACCAACATCGCCGCCCTCAAGCCCGATGTGATCATGGCCGTGCCGCTGGGTGCGCAGTGCATCAGCTTCCTCAACGAGGTCGCCAATGCGAAAGCAGCGAACCCGGACTGGACGCCCGCCACGTTCCTCACCAACACATGCGCCAGCTCCCTCATCCTGGGTGCTTCCGGCCAGGCCGCCAACGGTCTGTACACCTCCAGCAACCTGATCGACGTCGTCGACCCGGCCAATGCTGCCCTCCCGAGCGTCGCCGAGTACCTCGCCTACATGGACAGCGTCGGCAAGGCATCCGTCGCCGCCACGGCCACCGCTGGTTGGACCACCGCGGAGATCACCGTTGCCGTCCTCATCCAGGCCCAGGCGTCGCCGGAGGGTCTCACTCGGGCATCGATCATCAACGCTGCTCGCAACTTCACCTTCACCCCGAGCCTTGGCTTGCCCGGTGTCGAGTTCAAGATGAACGGCGAAGACGATCCCTTCCTGGCGGAGAGCCTCGTCGTGCGTCAGTACGCAGTGGCAGCCGACGGTTCGGGAACCTTCACCGACATCGGCAAGCTGATCACCGACTTCGAGAGCTGATCACCAACTTGCTGACTGTCGTCAGCACTGCACGTTGAACGTGGCCCATCCTTCGCGATGGGCCACGTTCGCGTCCATCACTCGAGGCGGGCGAGCCGGGCCCGGCGCAGGGAGTCGGCGGTGAGCACGATCAGGCCGATCCACACCAGCGCGAATCCGAAGAGTCGTGTCGTTGGCAGCGACTCGTCATAGATCAGCCAGCCGATGACGAAGTTCATCGAGGGCACGATGTACTGCATTGGTCCGATGATCGTCATCGGCATGCGCTGTGCGGCGTAGGCGAACAGCATCAGTGGGCCGACTGTCGCCAGCCCGCTGAAGACAGCGAAGGCCAGCTCCTTGTGCGACGCGCTGTTGGGAATGCTGTCGGCATGGGTGGCGAAGACTGCGGCGACGATGAGGGCAGGCACGACGAGAATGAACGATTCGGCGGCCATGCTCTCCACCGGTGTCAGCGGTACGTGCTTCTTGATGTAGCCGTACACCGTCCATGAAGTCGCAATGAGGAGTGCCAACCACGGCACACCGCCGTAGGAGATCGTCAGCACGACCACGGCTGCGGTGGCGAACACCAGCGCAACCTTGAGCGCCGTCCGCAACGGCTCGTGGAGCACGAGAACACCGACGGTGACGGTGCCCAGCGGTGCGATGAAGTATCCCAGGGCGGTCTCCAGGACATGACCGTGCACCACCGCCCAGACGTACGCCGTCCAGTTCACGGTCAGCAATACCGAGGCGGCGCCAACGCGGGCCAGTAGGGCGCGATCGTGGCGGAGCACCGCGAGGAATCGCCAGCGTCGGGTGACGGTGAGGACGATGGCCATGATGATGGCCGAGACTGTGATTCGCCAGCCGATCAGCTCGAACGCGTTGAAGCCGTGCAGCTGCTTCCAGTAGATGGTGAGCAGCCCCCAGATGACGTAGGCCGCGATGCCGGCGATGATGCCGGCGCGCTGTTGTGCGTGCTGCCCCTCGGCTTGCCCGTTGGCCACGCTATTGCAGCAGTGCGAGCGCGAGGCCGTTGAGATCTGCGGCGCGGCGGAACTCGACGCGTGGGTCCTGATGCAACGTGTCGTGCAGAAACGCGAAGCTGAGGCCGGTCTCGGGGTCGACCCAGCACAGTTGGCCGCCGGCGCCGGCGTGCCCGAATGCGCGTGGGGCCGACGGCATCCAACGATGGAGGTGGAAGCCGTCGTTGCCCGACACGTAGCCGGCGACCGTGCGGTTGGCGGGCACCTTGTCCGACACGCTGATGCTGCCATTGCGGATGGTGCCGATTGCGTCCGCCAACCACGCGTCAGGAAGTGCGCCGCCGAAGTTGTGGATGAAGTGTTGATAGATCGCCGCCATGTTGGCGGCCGATGCAACCGCTCCACCACCCGGGATGCCCGCTGCCTGGGCGCGGCGGTCGTTGAGCGAGAGCAGCGCATCGGCGCCGATGGAGGCGACGGGCACGTACTCCTCACGGCCGTAGGTAGCGACGAGGTCAGCCAAGTCTGCCGGGTACTCACCGGTTGCCCGCACGGTGACGGCGCCAACGGCCTCCGGCCCGAGAATGCGCCCGACTCCAGCGGGTTCCATGACGCGCTCGTGCACGACGTCGAGGTAGCTGCGGTGGTTGAGCGCCTCCAGCAGCTCGGCGATCACCCAGTGCGCCGACACTGGGTGGTACTCCGTCTTCGAACCGGCGGGATGGTCCAGCGACCACTCGGCGAACTGTGCCCGCCGGCCCTCGCTGGTGCCCCATCGATCGGGGCCGATCGGTGCCTGCGCAAAGCCGCCCTGCATGGTGAGCAACTGCAGCACGGTGACCGTGTCTTTGCCGTGATGGCCGAACTCGGGGAGATAGTGGGCGACCGGTGTGGTCAGGTCCAATGTGCCGTCCGCGAAGTGCGGCAGTAGCGCCATCGCCACGAGTGCCTTGGTGGCGGAGAAGATGACGAACCGGTCGTCATTGGTCGCGTCGCCGAACGACTCGAAGTGAACCACCTTGCCATCCACGCCGAGAGCAAGCTGAGCGGCGGTGATGCTGCCCGAGCGCAGCTCGTGCTCGATGCGGTCGGAAAGGGCGTGCAGGCCGGTAGCGGAGAGGGTGGTCACGCTTCGTACAGTACGTGGCGAGGAGGGGCAGATGACAGATGTGCGTGTGGAGCGAATGGGCCACGTCGATGTGGTCACCATCGATCGACCCGACGTGCGCAACGCGCTGCGGTTCCAGAGCTACGACGAACTGGAGCGCGCTGTCCGCGAGACGACTGCACGCTGTTGGTGATCACCGGCGCCGACCCGGCGTTCTGCAGTGGCGACGATGTGCGCGAGGTGATGGGCGGCGGCGACGGCCCCGAGCCGACCCCGGTCTTGCCGCGGCTGACGCCGGCAGCGGGCGGCGGAACTGCTGCTGACCGGCGACGTCATCGATGCAACGACGGCGGCGCGCTGGGGTTTGGTGTCGCGCGTCGTCCCCGACTGGGACGATCTCGGCGTGTGGGTGTCGAAGTCGCTTTCAGAGCTGTTCAAGACCGCTGACCACCGTGAAGGCGTTCGCTCGTTCCTGGAACGCCGCGAACCCCACTTCACCGGCGAGTAGTCAAGCCGCCGGCTTTGTTCCACTTCGGTGAAGTGACGTGTCTGTTTCACACAACCACTGCTCGCGGAATCCGTGGCGCGTCACTTGTCGGTCGAGGCGGTGGGTGCACTCGACCGGGGTGGACCGAGGTGTGCTGTGCTACCCATGCACGGTGACCAAGGAACAGATCTACTGCGAAGGCGTCAACGGGGTTCGGCTGGTGGCCGACGCATACGGCGACCCCGCCGCTCCGGCGGTACTGCTGCTGCACGGCGGCGGTCAGACCCGTCACTCGTGGGGTGGCACGGCGAAGGTGTTGGCCGCTGCCGGCCTCTACGCAGTCAGCGCCGACCTGCGCGGCCACGGCGAGAGCGACTGGGACCCGACTGGCGACTACAGCATGTCGGTGATGCGTTCCGACGCAGAAGCGTGGTGCACCGCACTGCAGACCCCGGCGTTGGTGGGCGCATCGATGGGTGGCATCACCGGTATGTGGATGGAGGGAACTCGGGCTGAGGAGGGTTTGCCACCAGCTGCACGCGCGCTCGTTCTGGTCGACATCGCCCACCGCTCCGAGGCCGCCGGAATTCAACGCATCGTGGACTTCATGACGGGCCGGCCGGAGGGTTTCGAGTCGCTCGACGATGCGGCCACGGCGGTCGCCGAGTACATGCCGCACCGACCGCGGCCGGCCAACACCGACGGCCTGGCGCGCAACCTGCGACTGGGTGAAGACGGCCGCTATCGCTGGCACTGGGACCCAGCGTTCATGACCGAAGACCGCCGCCCTCGCACCAGCGACCGAGTCGACATTTTCGTCGAGCACGCCCGCCGCCTCACCCTGCCGGTGCTGCTGGTTCGTGGCCGGATGAGCGACGTGGTGAGCGAGGCGACGGCGCAGGAGTTTCTGCGGATCGTGCCCCATGCGGAGTACGTCGACGTCCGCGATGCACATCACATGGTGGCTGGCGATCGCAACGATGCGTTCACCGCGCCGGTGGTGTCGTTCCTGCAACGGCTCTGATCTGACAGGCTCGCGACATGGACATTCATGTCACCCCCGACGCACCGCAGGCAGCCAGCGTCGCTGCGGAGTGGATGGCGCGCCAGCTGCGCAACGCAGTGCGTCGGCGAGGCACCGCGACCGTTGCCGTCAGCGGCGGCAGCACACCGGCGTTGATGTTCGCCGATCTTGCACAGATGAATGTTCCCTGGGCGGCGGTGGACGTATGGCAGGTGGACGAACGGGTAGCGCGCGACGACGACCCTGCCCGCAACGCCCACCTACTGGCGGCGCTGCCGATAATGAAGAGACGACTGCATCTGATGCCGGTCACCGCGCGCGACCAACGAGGGGCTGCCAGGCGGTACGCGGCGTGCCTGCCCGAACGATTCGATGTGGTGCACCTGGGGATGGGCGACGATGGCCACACCGCCTCCTGGCCACCTGCGGATGCAGTGATCGACAGTGCCGACCCTGTCGCGTTGAGCAGGCTCTACAACGGATTCGTGCGGATGACGCTGACCCCGATAGTTGTGAACGCAGCGCGGCATCGGCTGGTGCTCGCGCCCGGTGCGGCGAAGGCCACACCCATGCGACGATGGTTGTTGGAAGATCCGTCGCTGCCGATCCAACGCGTCCGACGCACCAACACCGTCGTCATCATCGACGATGCAGCGGCAGCACAGCTTCCCGCGGCAATGCCCTGAACACTCCGTTCACCCCAGGGCGGTAGCGTCGGCGGCGATGGACGTCACCACCACCCCCGAATGGGCCGCACTCCAGACCACCCCGCCGCCGGCCCACCTGCGCACCCTGTTCGCCGATGATCCGGGTCGAGCGGAGCGCTACCTGGTGACCGCCGGTGACCTGCGCATCGACTACTCGAAGCACCTCATCGATGATGGCGTGATGGCGGCTCTGCAAGCAGTGGCTGCGGCCGCAGGCGTTGAGGAGCACCGCGACGCAATGTTCGCCGGTGAGCAGATCAACACCACCGAGCAGCGCGCGGTGTTGCACACTGCATTGCGTGCGCCGGCTGGCGAGACCGTGCTGGTGGACGGCCACGATGTGGTGCCCGACGTACACGAGGTGCTCGATCGGATGGCGGTCTTTGCTGGTCAGGTTCGAAGTGGCGAATGGTTGGGTGCCACCGGAAAACGCATCGCAGCTGTCGTCAACATTGGTATCGGTGGCAGTGATCTCGGCCCGGCGATGGCCTACCTCGCCACCGTCGCGTTCGGTCAGCCGGGGCTCACCTGCCGCTTCGTCAGCAACGTCGATGGCGCGGACATCACCTCCAACCTGGCCGACCTCGATCCGGCGACCACGTTGGTCGTGGTCAGTTCGAAGACGTTCACGACCATCGAGACCATCACCAACGCCAGCGAGGCCCGGCGTTGGCTGACCGAAGCGCTCGGCGACGACGCGGTGGCGAAGCACTTCGTCGCAGTGAGTACGAACGCGGCGAAGGTCGCCGAGTTCGGCATCGATACCGCCAACATGTTCGGCTTCTGGGATTGGGTGGGCGGCCGCTACTCCGTTGATTCGGCGATCGGTCTGTCGCTGATGATCGCCATCGGCGCCGATGGCTTCCACGAGTTTCTGGCGGGCTTCCACACCATCGACACGCACTTCCGAACTGCTCCCGCAGAACAGAACGCGCCGATTCTCATGGGCATGCTGGGCATCTGGTATCACAACGTCTTGGGCGCTGAGACCAAGGCGGTGCTGCCGTACGCGCACGAGCTGCGTCGATTCGCTGCCTACCTGCAGCAACTGGACATGGAGAGCAACGGCAAGCGCGCCCGACTGGATGGCGGCGTGGTGACGACGACCACCGGCCCAATTGTGTGGGGCGAGCCGGGCACCAACGGGCAGCATGCGTTCTACCAACTGCTGCATCAGGGTACGCGGCTGGTTCCCATCGACTTCATCGGGTTCGCACAGCCGAACCATGCGCTGCATTCGCAGCACGATCTGTTGATGGCCAACATGTTTGCACAGGGTGAAGCGCTCGCCTTCGGCAAGACGTTGGAGGAAGTGGTGGCAGAGGGCATTCCTGCGCACCAGCAGGCGGCACGGGTCTTCCCGGGAAACCGTCCGAGCACCACCATCCTCGCGGCGCGCCTGACTCCTGGGGTCTTGGGCCAGCTCATTGCGCTGTACGAGCAGATCGTTTTCGTGCAGGGCGCCGTGTGGGGCGTCAACAGCTTCGACCAGTGGGGCGTCGAGCTGGGCAAGGCGCTGGCCAATCGCATCACACCGGAGCTGACCAGTAGCGACGACCCGGCACACGACTCCGACACCAGCGCACTCATCCGCTGGTACCGCTCCAACCGCCTGAGCTAACTCGCCTTCACGACCGTGTTACTGCCGGCCTCGACGGTGTAGGTGCCGAAGGAAGTGACCTCGCTGTCGGGGTTGTCGACGTCGGTCACACTCCTGTATTCGGCGGTCCACCGCTCGGGCGTCACGGTGTGCAAGCTGTACCCCCGGCGTGAGAGCTCGGCGTCGACGAGGTCGGGAAACGACTTGAGCACGTCGCCCAGCGCATCGTCGATCAGGCCGTCGGAGCTGATCGAGGTGGTCACGAACTCCGCTCCGACACTGACACCCGAGGCACGGTCACCGGCACGTAGCTGTGCGACCGCAGCAAGGTGAATGTCGCCGGTGATCACCACCAGGTTCTGAATGTCGTTGTCCGCGAGGGCCTGCAGCAGGCGGGCGCGGGCGACGGGGTAGCCGTCCCATTGGTCGTAGTTCAGCACGGCACCGTTGAAGGTCGCATCGGCGAGAACCACCTGGTTGCCCACGACGTTCCACGCCGAGGTGGATGCCGACAGGGTGTCGAGCAGCCACTGCTCCTGCTGGGCCCCCAACATCGTGCGCGTGGGGTCGAGGGCTTCCGCGCAAGGCGGATCGAGGTTCAAGGTGGCGTCGCCACAGGCCTGGTCACTGCGGTATTGGCGGCCGTCGAGCAGCGCCAGTTCGATCAGGTCGCCCCACTGCGTGTCGCGATAGATGCGGTACTCCTGGTCAGCCGCGACGGGTGGATCGAGTCGTACGGGTTGGTGTTCCCACCATGCCTGGTATGCGGCGAACCGGCGCTCCTGGAAGCCGGCCGCGTCCGCCGTGTCTTGTGGGGTGAGGTCGGCGTAATTGTTCTCCACCTCATGGTCGTCCCAGATCACGAACCACGGGCATGCGGCATGCGAGGCCTGCAACTGCGGGTCGGCTTTGTACTGGCCGTAGCGATTCCGATAGTCGTCGAGGCTCTTGGGCTCCTCACCGATGTGCGCCCGCGCCGCCACGTCGGGGTCGAAGGGCAGACCCCCGCCCTCGTAGATGTAGTCGCCCAGCCAGATGGTGAAGTCGGGCTGCTGCTCGGCAATGTCGCGGTGCGCGGCGTAGTACCCATCGGAGAAGTTCTGGCAGCTGGCCGCAGCGAACTTGGCCTGCGCCAACGGCGCGTCCGCCGGCGGGGCGGGGCGGGTGACGCCGACCGGGCTGGTGTACGAGCCCACTCGAAATCGGTAGAACCAGTCTCCCTGCTCGATCTGGGCGATGGCATGGACGGTGTGGGCGTGAGCGGCCGTGGCGGTCTCGGTGCCGCTGAACGCAATCACGGCGAAGTCGTCGGTGGCACTGACTTCCCACCGCACGTCGATGTCGTCGGTGGGCATCCCACCACCGGTGTACGGCTCGGGCGCGAGACGCGTCCACAACACCACGCTGGCGGCATCTGGGTCGCCTGACGCAACACCGAGGGTGAACGGATCGCCCACGAGTTCCACGTCTGCGAGTGTCGACGTCGTCGTCGCCCCCACCGTGCTGGTGGGGGCATTGGTCACATCCACGGGAGCAGACGTAGCGGTGACTGACGTTGACGCAGTCGAGTTGGTGGTGTCGGTGCTGTCGCTGCACGCCGCGACGGCCACCGCCGCTGCACCAGCGAGAAACACTCGCCGGGAGATCGGTGGATGGAGTGGGCGGGGCAGTGGAGGCATCGCGTCAGTCTGCCCTACACGGGTTGCACGACGCATCAGCGACTAGGGGACCGTGGCGAAGACGGCCTTCAGGTAGTGGCCCTGGGGGAAGTCCACTGGATGGTCGATGGGATGCCGGGTGCGGCGGAACTCTTCCAACGGCCTGCCTGCCTGGGCGGCGGCGTGCGAGACAGTCGTGTGGAACTCGTCGGCGGTGACGCGGCTGCTGCACGACGCCTGCACCAGCACACCACCGGGGCGCACCAGCTTGACGCCCTTCTCGGTGAGCAGCGCGTACGCCTTCAGTGCCCGATCCACGCTGGCCTGGCGCGGCGTGAATGACGGCGGGTCGATGATCACGACATCGAACCTGTCACCACTGCGGATCAAGCGGTTCATCGCCTCGAGTGCGTCGGCCTTCATCGGTCGGAACTTGCAGGCGGCTACCGCGGGCACGTCCATGTTGCGCTGCATGTTGCGGCTGGCAGCGGCAAGAGTCGGCTCGCTGAGATCCACGGCGACCACTTCATGGGCGCCGCCGGCGGCAGCATTGACGGAGAAGCCGCCGGTGCTGGCGTACATGTCGAGCACTCGACAACCCTCGGTGATGCGACGGACGAACCAGCGGTTGTCGCGCTGATCCAGGAAGTGGCCGGTCTTCTGGCCATGCACGACGTCGGCCTCGAACGACAGGCCGTTCTCCAGGAACGGCACCGGGTCGGCCGGCGAGATGCCGATGAGCGCATCGCCCTCCTCCAAGCCGAACAGGCCCTCCGGTTCGATGTTGCGGGCGAATCGAAGCACCAGCGCCTCGGGGCGCAGAACGTCCTCGATTGCTGGAATCAGCTCGGCGAGATGTGGAACCCAGATGGTGGAGTACAGCTTGAGCACCAGCGTGCGGTCGAACCGGTCGAGGACCAGGCTGGGGAAGCCGTCATTTTCGCCATTGATGCAGCGGTAGCCGGTGGTGGCGCGGTCCGGCTCGGCCGCTGACAGATCGACCAGCGGCTGACGACGGGCAACGGCGGCACTGACATGTGCCGCCCAGAAGGTGCGGTCGATGGCAACTGGCTTACCCTCGTGAAGCAGCTTGATGCGGATGGGGCTCGCCGGGTCGTACAGGCCGATGGCGGCGAAGTTGCGATCGTCGTCGAACACGACGGCAAGGTCGCCCGGCTTGCCGGTTTCCGGCGCCGCCGCGGGCACCTTGACGGTGTTGATGGAGGTCTCGTAGACCCATGGGTGCCCGCCACGAACTTGACGCAATGCGTCGGGCGTGACACGCACGGCCAAGCGGCTGGCGGACGGCCGAGGAAGGCGGGCAAGCGAAGTCACCCGCACAGGGTAGGGCAACGCCGCCGAACCCCCGCAGGATGCGGCAGAGTAGAGGCATGGAGATTGACCGAGTCGGGGTAGTAGGCGCCGGCCTCATGGGGTCCGGCATCGCCGAGGTGTGCGCTCGCGCCGGGCTGAGTGTTGCAGTGCTCGAGGAGACGATCGAAGCCGTCGAACGCGGGCGCACCAAGATCATCGGCAGCCTCGACCGAGGTCTGCGCTCGGGCAAGCTGAGCGAAGAGGAACGCGACGCGACCATTGCCCGCCTGTCGTTCACGACCGACTTTTCCGAGCTCGCCGATCGACAGTTGGTGGTGGAAGCGGTCATCGAGGACGAGGCGCTCAAGACGCAGATCTTTCGCAAACTCGACGAAGCGGTCGCAGATCCGCACGCCATTCTCGCGAGCAACACCAGCTCGATCCCGATCATGAAGCTCGGCATTGCGACGCAACGTCCAGAGCAGGTCATCGGCATCCACTTCTTCAATCCGGTGCCGGTACTGAAGCTCGTCGAGCTGGTGACCTCGTTGCTCACTTCACCCGCCACCACTGAGCGCGCACACGCGTTCGCCACCGACGCCCTCCACAAGCGCGTCATTCGTAGCCAGGACCGCGCCGGATTCATCGTCAACGCGCTCCTCATTCCGTACCTGCTCTCGGCAATTCGGATGATGGAGTCCGGGTTCGCCACGGCAGACGACATCGATGCCGGCATGGTGGAAGGTTGCAACCATCCGATGGGACCGCTGCGTCTGACCGATCTCATCGGGTTGGACACCACCATGGCCGTCGCCGACAGCTTGTACGCCGAGTTCAAGGAGCCGCTCTACGCGTCGCCGCCGCTGCTCTCTCGCATGGTCGAGGCAGGGTTGTTGGGCCGCAAGACCGGCCGCGGCTTCTACGACTACCAGGCGGTGCGCTGAGTGGCCGACGCGCTCGAACGAATCACCAACCTCGTTGCCCTGCTGATGGAGGCCCGTTCGCCGCTGACGCAGGACCAGATCATTCACGAACTCGCCGGCCAGTACCCGGAGGGTGACGCCGCACAGCGCGGTGCCTTCGAACGAGACAAGGCGCTGCTGCGCGAGATCGGCGTGCCGCTGGAGAGCGAGGTGCTCGGGGGCAACGACGCCGGTCGCACCGCGTATCGAATCGATCGCGACCGCTACGAGTTGGCCGACCTGCAATTGGCACCCGACGAGCAGGCCGCACTGCAGCTCGCCGTCGCAGCCGCCCGTCTGGCCGACGCACAGTTTGGTCTGCTGAAGCTGGGGGGCGATCGCAGTTCGGTGCCGGTGGTGGTGGCCAACATCCCTGATCTGCCGGCGCTCCCTGACATTCGCGAGGCGAGTGCAGCGCGAGCGGAAGTCGGCTTCGGCTACCACGGCTCGCCACGTCGGCTGTTCCCGTATGCCCTGTTGCTCCGTGAGCGCTTCTGGTACGTCATCGGCCTCGATGTGGATCGCGATGAGGTGCGTACTTACCGGGTCGACCGCATGGAAGGCGAACTGACCGTCGGCGAGCCGGCTGCGTTCACGCGCCCCACGGACTTCGATCCGCGATCGGCGTTCCCGTCTGATCCGAAACTCCTGGGCGACGAACCGGACGCGCGTGCAGAGGTCTTGATCGACGAGCCACGGGCCGCTGCCATCGAACGCGAGTTGGGCGACTCGTCCGTGCTCGGCCGGCGCTCGGATGGCTCGATCGTCGTAGAAGTGCCATGCGCCAACATCGACGCGTTCCGCTCGTGGCTGTTCGGTGTCGGCGAGCACGCGGAGGTGCTGGCCCCGCCAGAAGTTCGCGCGGACGTCGTTGCATGGCTGCAGGCGATGGCGGCTGCACGATGACCGGGCGTCGCGGCCCGCGGCCGACCAGCGATCGCCTGCGCCGCCTGCTGGTGATGCTGCCGTGGCTGATGGAACACGGCGAAGTCGCGGTCGAGGAGATGTGCGATCGCTTCGAGCTCACCGAAGCGGAGCTCGTCAAGGACCTCGAGCTGGCAGCGATGTGCGGGCTGCCGCCCTTCGTCGACGAGATGGTCGACGTGTTCATCGACGAAGGTCGTGTGTACGCGGGCGTGCCGCGGCTGTTCACCCGGCCGTTGCGCTTGACGGCGCCCGAAGGGTTCGCGCTCCTGGCCGCGGCTCGTGTAGCGATGCAGTTGCCAGGAGCCGACGTGGATGGAGCATTGGCGCGAGCACTCCAGAAGCTCGCTGCCGCCCTCGGTGACGACGCGGTGGTGATGGAGACACCACAGCCGCCGGCGGCGGCGATGGTTGTCGATGCCGCCCAGCGCGGCGAGCGACTCCACATCACCTACTGGTCGCCGGCCGCAGACCAGCGAACCGAACGCGACATCACGCCGCGTCGGGTCTTCTTCGATGGTGGCTACTGGTACGTGATCGCCGACGATCAGCGCAGCGGCGAGGAGCGAACGTTTCGCATCGACCGCATCGAGGCCGTTTCACTGACAGGGGTGATCGAAGAACCTCGTGAAGTAGAAGTTCCTCACGCCGACACGTGGTTTTCCGACGGCGAGCTGCCTGTTGCGGTGCTGCGGGTGCCGGCCAGCGGCGGCTGGGTGGCGGAGCGCTACCCCACGCGCTCGGTGCAGCCCGATGGCGACGGCTGGCGGATCGAGGTCACTGTGGCCAGCGAGCGTTGGCTGCGCGACCTCTTGCTACGGCTTGGCGCTGAGGCGCACGTGGTGGAGCCGGCGGAGTGGGTGAACCTGGGCGCCAACGCCGCGGTGGAGATGCTGCGCCGATACAGCTAGTGGCGAAGGACGAGCACCGGTAGCTGGTCGACCGTCTCGAAGCCATGGGCACGCAGCAGATGAGGAAGGACGGCAGCCGTTGCGTCGGCGTCGGCCAATGCATCGTGCGGTCGCGTGAGGTGAATGTCGTAGCGACCACACATGTCGCCGAGGCGATGCGAGAGCTGCCGCTCGGGGTCCAGCTGGCGTGAGAGCCGAAGGGTGCACAGTGGCTGATCGAGAGCCAGGGTGATGCCGGTGCGCTGTGCAACCTTCCGCAGGAAGGCCATGTCGAACTCTGCGTTGTGAGCGACGAACCGCGCGCCCTGCAACAGCGCCGCCAGCCGAGCCAGCACCTCCGGTGCCGGTGGCGCCGACCGCACGTCGCGCCGGTGGATGCCGTGGATCTTCGTCGGCCCCACACGAAACCACCAGCGCGACCGTGGGGCCACCAGGCTGCTCCAGCGTTCGAGCACGGCGCCAGTGCCATCCACCACCACCACACCGACCTGCAGCACATGATGGTGCTTCACCGAGAGCCCCGACGTCTCCACATCGACCACGGCGAACCGCTGGGCGCTGACGAGTTCCGGCATGCCCTGAACCTTACGACAGGGGTGTGATGCAGTTGTTGCGCGGCGGTGCGTCAGACCTTCACACCGCGAGCGCGAATCCCGATCGGCGCCGAAACGGTGAAGCCTGCCAAGTGGCGGTCTTCCTCGCTCTCGCCGGCCCAGAACCCGTATTCGTGGTGTTCGCGGGCAAAAGTTCGGCAGCTGTCGGCAACGACGCAGAGGTTGCAGAACCTGCGGGCCTTGGCCTCTCGCCGCTCACGTGCCTGCGGCCGTTCGGCCTTCGGGGGAAAGAACAGCGGCGTGTGGCCTTTGCAAGCCGCCAGCTCGGTCCACGCGATGTCGACCGGTCGGACATCAGCCTCGGAGAGTTCCGATGGGAAGAGAAGTTGCACTGGACTCATGATTCGTCCTTCGCACGTGGCAGGGGCAGATCGTGCCCCTCATTTACTACTAAATGATGTCGGCGATGTCAAGGGCTTGTGCGCGTAGACGTCAGAGAGGGGCGTGACCTTCGTTACAGCTCACACGGCGACAGGCGGATGGCGCGTCACAGCAGCTCGGCGGCGAGGCTGGCGACTGTGCCGCGCTCGCATGCACTCAGGGTGACATGCCCGAAGCACGGCTGACCGCCGAAGGCCTGGATCAGGACGGCCAATGCGTTGTTGGACTCGCCCAGGTACGGGGCATCGATCTGGCTGGTGTCGCCCGTGAAGATGACTTTCGTGCCCTCCCCAATTCGGGTGAGCACGGTCTTCAACGTCGTTGGCTCCAGGTTCTGTGCCTCGTCGACCACCACGATCTGGCGATGAAGGCTGCGGCCGCGAAGGAAGGTCACCGACTCGAGCGACAGTTGCTTGCGGCCAACCAGTTCGTCGACGAGGCGGTGCGCATCGTGGTCGCTGCGCTGATCGGTGAGCGCCACGATCGCGTCATGAATGGCGGACATCCACGGGTCGAGCTTCTCATCGAGACCACCAGGCAGGAAGCCGACATCGGCACGCCCAACTGGAACCAACGGCCGATAGACCGCCAGCTTCTCGTACCGGCGCTGCTCGACGACCTGCTCGAGGCCGGCGGCGATGGCGAGCAGCGTCTTGCCGGTGCCGGCGCGGCCGTCGAGGGCGACCACGCTGACGTCCGGGTCGAGCAGCAACTCGAGAGCGAAGCGCTGCTCCTTCGAGCGAGCGCGCAAACCCCAAGCCTCGGGTGCCGTATGCGGCAACAGCACGAGTTCGCCATCGATGCAACGAGTCAGTGCGCTCTGCGATCCACAGCGAAGTACCGCGAACTCGTTTTCATACAGACCAGCCGCGCCGTCGACCTCGTCGGTTGCGAGTGCACCGGCGTGGTAGAGGCGGTCGATCAGTTGGTGGTCTGCCTCCACCGTGATCCACCCAGCGGAGCGAGTGGCGGCAGAACGACCGACCGGGTGATGCTCGGTTGCCTCCAGCCCGAGGTGCGCTGCTTTGATGCGCAGCGCGGCATCGTTCGACACCATGCGAGTCGGTGCGTGCATGGCCTGGCCCAAGGCGGCGCCGATGATGCGATTGTCGGGAATGTTCGGGTCCAGCCCGTGCTCGATGAGCAGATGCTTCTGCACCCCGTTGATCTCTATCTGCAGCGTGCCCTCTGCAGCCGGGTCGCCGATGGCGAACGGTGTGGCGAGCGAGCCCCCGGCCTGGACCCGGAGCTCCTCGATGGTGCGCAGCGCTGTGCGCGCCGCCCGACCGACATCGTCGGGTCTGGTCTTCAAACTGTCGAGTTCCTCGATCACGGTGAACGGGATGACGACATCGACACCAGCGAAGCTGTGAAGGCAACCAGGGTCACCGACAAGCACCGACGTATCAAGTACCACCCGTGTACGCACACCTCCCTTCGCCGAATCATCAGACAGACGGCCGGTCAGGAGATCGGTCAACGCCACTCCCTTCGTAGGGTGAATTGGACGGGGACGAACGTGCGGTTCCTCAACGGCTTCAGTTGTAGCGCGCGATTCGCAATCGGTGGTGGATGGCACCAAGTGTTCACATGAGCGCCGGAGTTCCGCGATCGCGTCCACCGCTCGTTCATGCGAAAGCGTGTCGCCGGACACTTAGTGCAAATGCAACAACTTAGATGCTTGTATTCGTTGCGCGAAACCTGTTCGATACGCGGGCGTAACAATTCGTTACCCCGAGCAATCCGGTACCCGGAGGTATCAAGTCACATGACCACCAAAGCAGAGCTGATCGACGCCATCGCAACCGAAGCAGGTGTCACCAAGGCCGATGCCGAGCGCACGGTCGCCGCCTTTTTCGACGTCGTCACGAAGGCAGCCAAGAAGGACGAGAAGGTCGCATGGCCGGGCTTCGGTTCGTTCAGCACCTCGAAGTCGGCTGCGCGCACGGGTCGCAACCCGCAGACGGGTGAGGCAGTGAAGATCGCTGCCTCGACCCGCATGAAGTTCACCTCGAGCAGCACGCTCAAGGCTGAACTGAACCCGAAGAAGAAGTGATCCAGCAAGTCCCGAAGTCCAACACCGAGCAAGCAACACCATCTACGGAAGGAAAGTGAAAGTGGCAGCACCAAAGAAGGCTCCGGCCAAGAAGGCAGCACCTGCGAAGAAGGCAGCTCCTGCGAAGAAGGCAGCTCCTGCGAAGAAGGCAGCTCCTGCGAAGAAGGCAGCTCCTGCGAAGAAGGCAGCTCCTGCGAAGAAGGCAGCTCCTGCGAAGAAG
>Ga0105048_10004150_pt1 | contig 23673 bp, 14 predicted proteins | sample MAT05_FD_78382 | JGI IMG/M metagenome (GOLD analysis project Ga0105048, IMG submission 78382) | Freshwater microbial communities from Lake Fryxell liftoff mats and glacier meltwater in Antarctica - MAT-05 | ecosystem: Environmental > Aquatic > Freshwater > Ice > Liftoff microbial mat | place... | reverse complement strand
TGAGTTTATACGAAGCCGTATTCTGCTCCACATCAGTACACGCATAAATATTTCGCTTCTTTCGGGTTTTTGGGCAAAACTGCTGAAACTGCCCATGCACTTTTTCGATAGTAAACATCCCGGTGACATCATACAACGCATTGGCGACCATCATCGGATTGAAAGTTTTTTAACCGGTACGGCACTAAATACCTTTTTTTCCATCTTCAATCTTGCTATTTTCTCTATTGTTCTGCTCAATTATAACAGCAGCATATTCTTCATTTTTGCCGTTGGTAGCGCTTTGTATTTCTTATGGATACAGCTTTTTTTAAAATACCGCCGCCAGTTAGATTATAAACGTTTTGCTATTGCTGCAAGAGAAAATAACGCCACCATGCAGTTGGTATATGGCATGCAGGAAATAAAGCTCAACAATGCCGAAAACACGTATCGCTGGGCGTGGGAGGGACTGCAGGCGGGTTTATTTAAGCTCAACTTTAAAAGTTTATCGCTCAATCAATACCAGCAAATGGGCGCATTTTTTATTAACCAGGGCAAAAATATTTTGATAACGGTAATTGTTGCCAAACTGGTTATTGAAGGCAAACTTACATTGGGTATGATGCTGGCCGTTCAATACATCATAGGGCAACTCAACAGCCCCATAGAACAGTTGATCGGTTTTACCCAACAGGCACAGGATGCAAAAATATCACTCGAACGTTTAAATGATATTCATGCATTAGATGATGAGGAGCCTGCGCATAAACATTTCACTCATCATTTGCCTGAAGTACAGGATATTCATGTAAAAAATCTTTCATTCACCTATCCGGGAGCAGGCAATGAGCCGGTGCTAAAAAATATTAGCTTAACCATCCCTCAAGGTAAAGTAACGGCCATTGTAGGCATGAGCGGCAGCGGAAAAACTACACTCATTAAGCTGCTGCTTCGTTTTTACGAAAATTACAAAGGGGAAATTTACCTGGGAAACTCAAGCTTTAAAATGCTTAGTCCTAAATTTTGGCGAAGTGTAAGCGGTGCGGTAATGCAGGACAGTTTTATTTTTAATGATAACATCCGCAAAAATATTACGGTTACCTATGAAAAGATTGATGAGCCGCGCCTTATTCATGCCTGCAAAACAGCCAATATTCTTTCTTTCATTGAAGGGCTGCCTTTAGGTTTTTATACAAAATTAGGTGCCGAGGGCAATGGTATAAGCGGCGGACAAAAACAACGTTTGTCCATAGCAAGGGCAGTATATAAAAATCCTCAATTCATTTTTTTTGATGAAGCCACTAATTCGTTAGACGCCAATAATGAAAAAGTTATTTTGGAAAACCTGCAACAATTTTTTAAGAATAAAACAGTGATTGTAGTGGCTCACCGCCTTAGCACTGTAAAAAATGCTGATAACATTGTAGTAATGGAAAATGGAGAAATAGCCGAAGAAGGCACCCATACAGAGCTAACTTTTAAAAGGGGAAAGTATTACGAGTTGGTTAAAAATCAGTTAGAGTTGGGAAATTAATTCTATTAATAGTTACGCATTTTCACGCAAAGGCGCAAAGTAAAACACGCAAAGCAAAAAAAACTTTGCACTCTTTGCTCCATATGTATTCTTGGCGTGAAACTAGGACAACTCAGTATTTAAAGAAATTTAGTGCCAAAAAAACAATTATACTTTGGAAACGGAAAAATTCATGCCGCAATCAGATAGGATTACGGTAGAAAATGAAACTGTTCTAAACAATACATTTTCTGACCATAGGAATGAAATAGATGAAATTATATCTAACAAGCCGCCTTTTGTTGTGAAGTGGGGAACAGTGTTTTTCTTTTTCCTGTTATTATTGATCGGATTAATTTCCTGGTTTATTCCCTATCCCGATATCGTTACAACGAAGGCAAAACTTACCTCTATTAATGCCCCGAAAACTATTGTTTGTAAAACAGATGGAAAACTGGTTAAGCTTAAAATAAAGGATAATGATATTATACAGGCAGGCGGTATCATTGGTTTTATAGAGAGTACTTCCGATCACGAACAGGTACTTGCACTATCAACAAACATAGACACCCTGGCCGTTCGGTTTTCCAAAAACAACAATTTGGTATCTGCTAACTTTTTTAATCCCTCCTATAAAAACCTGGGCGAATTGCAGCAGGCTTACCAAACTTTCTCACAGGCTTTAATTGATTTCAAAAATTACCTGCACGGAGGATTTTATGAAAAGAAGAAACAAATGCTCCAAAATGATCTATCAGATGTAAAACGTTTAAAGCTTCATCTTTCCGAACAAAAGGTTTCGCAGCAGCAAGATGTGGCGCTTGCCGAAAAAACATTTGAGATGAATGAGATTCTAAGAAAAGAAAAAGTAATATCAGAACTTGAATATCGTAATGAAAAAAGCAAACTGCTAATGAAGCAATTGGCCATACCTCAAATAAACGAAGCGATGATTGCCAATGAAACACAGCAAAACGAAAAGCTGAAGGAGATAATGGATTTGCAAAATACTGTCGCCCAACAGGCATCTATTTTTCAACAGGCGCTGCAAACTTTTAAAAGCGATATTGATGCGTGGAAGAAAAAATTTCTGCTGGTAGCTCCTGTTAGTGGCAAAGTAAGTTTTATGGGTTTCCTACAGGAAAATCAGCAACTACAGAACAATCAAACAGTATGTTTTATCAATCCGGATAACAGCGGCTTTTTTGCTGAAATATTTATTCCACAGGAAAATTTTGGAAAAGTAGAAAAAGGTCAAAAAGTATTACTAAAATTTTCATCGTATCCAAGCCAGGAATTTGGTAGTGTTACGGGCAGGCTGGATCTTATATCAGCCATCCCAACAGACAGTGGTTATTTAGCAAAAATACTTTTGCCAAATGGCTTAACCACAAACTACCATAAAGAAGTTATATACCGGGAGGGACTGACGGCCAAAGCAGAAATCATTACAAAAGATCTGCGTTTGCTGGAAAGATTGTATTATAATTTAAGGAAGGAGATACAACGCTAATGCTAAATCATTTATCCACGTCTTTGAGAGAAAAATATGGTAAATATTGAGAAAGATAATACTGTAAAGATATATAGCTGGCACTGGACTTTTGATAATGGCTGATAAAAGAACCAAGAACACTTTTCATCAATCACTATTCCGTTTCCTGCATTTACCTTAAAAGGCCAAGGCAATTGTTTGGTTTGTACTTGTGAAAAATAGGCAAGGTCGCCACCCACCTTTTACATTTTTTATATCGTAACTTTTGGTGCCAAAGTTATTAAAGCATACATACATTTCTTGATTACTATAACCTGTTTGATTGCTATTTTAGCAACCGTTTTTTACTGATAATCTTTTTCTTTTTATGATTAACATTCGTTTAATCAGGTTTTAAAATAATCATAAAAAAATGCTAAATACAGTATGGCGCTCCTTAAACACAAACAAAGCCAGGTCATGGAATTACTTCGTTTTTTTATATGGCGGTTGTTCGTTAAAAATGTTCAATATAATTACCGTTGTATAATGTGTGCAAGGGCCGCACGCCTAAACTATTTAAACGGGCAACAACTGATTTATTTATATTAGCCATACTTATCCCACCTTTAATAACCGTCAATTGCTTTCAAACGCAAGTTGTGAAAAAGCCTGATAATAAAAATTAAATGAACAGATAAAAAAAGAAGAAACCATCATCGTGTATCCTTACAGCTATTTACCCTAAATTAATTACTTTTCATGAAAATATCAAATTGACAATAATGAAAAACGTGCTGCTTGCTTTGCTGCTTTTATTGTGCTCGTTAACCGGACATAGCCAGGCGCTAAATAATACCACCAAAGTAAAAATCGTAAACAATAAAAATGCTTTTCAACTGTTGGTAAATAACAAGCCCTATTTTATAAAAGGTGCGGTTGGAAGTGACTACCTTAAAAAGCTGAAACAATATGGTGGGAACTCAATACGTACAGAAGGTAAGCCTGACATATTAGACCAAGCCCAATTACTTGAACTTACAGCGTTAGTAGACTTACCGGTAGAAGCCGAGCGTGATGGAATGAATTACGATGACACTGCTGCTGTTCAAATACAACACGACAAAGTGATGGATATTGTTCGCAAAACAAAAAACCATCCTGCTGTAATTATGTGGGCGCTTGGAAACGAATTGGATTTTATACAAGCCAACGTTAAAGAACATTACAACATAAAAGTTTGGGACGCAGTAAACGCACTAGCAAAAGAAATACATGACATCGACCCTCATCACCCTGTAATGACCGTGGTAGGTTCAATTGATTCAGGTAAAATAAGGGATGTTATTAACAGGTGCCCGGCCCTTGATTTGCTTGGTATTAATGAATATGGAGATTTAGGAAAAATCCCTTGGTGGCTGCGCAAATTTGGGTGGAAAAAACCATATGCAGTTACCGAATGGGGACCTACCGGATTTTGGCAGGTACCGAAAACTGCATGGAAAGTGCCGATTGAAGAAACCAGCACCATGAAGGCGGAAAAATATAAAGGACGATATGAGCAAACCATTAGCGGTGACAAAGAAATGTGTCTCGGTTCTTTTGTTTTTCTGTGGCGACAACACCAGGAGCGGACACATACATGGTTTGGGATGTTTGATGCAAAAGGTCTTGAAACCGAAGCGGTAGATGTGATGCATTACGAGTGGACAGGCAAGTGGCCACAGAACAGGACACCTCGTTTAGATTCTTTAAAGGTTGGGCAGTTTACAGCTTATAACAACGTTTATTTACAGCCCTCGCAAAGCTATACTGCGCAGGTTTGGGTTAAAGACCCCGACAACGACAACATACAATACAACTGGGAAGTTTTGCCCGAAGGAACTACTTTTCCATATGGTGGAAATGGCGAGAAAAAACCCGCAGCAATTAGCGGCTTAATGGGTAAAGTAAACCAATCACATATAAATTTTAAAAGCCCTGATAAAGAAGGTGTTTACCGTTTGTTTGTGTATGCCTATGATGGAAAGGGCCATTGGGCTACGGCTAATATTCCGTTTTACGTAAAGCTATAGCCTTATGCCCATGTCTTTTTTTTTAGAAGGATGCCCTGGTATATCGGCATTAATGTTAAAACAGCCGAACCGGCATAACCTACTTTACCGCAGGCTCATATACTCTTATCTCTCGTAAATCCCTAACCCCTTTTCCAGTTAATCTCAATTTGTGCTGGCCATTTTTAACACCCTGAACAATAGTTGTTACACCCGATACAATAGGTACAACTTCATCCTTACACATACATTTTATTTTCCAATGTAACACATTGCCCGGCTTTACCCACCTATACCCCGCAAACTCTTTTGCCCTAAACCAATGCGTAGAATCAATAATAATTTTACCGGAATTTGAAGTGAAGGTTCTTTCACTCGTACCCATGCCATCTTCACCTGTTATGGATCCTTGCAACAAAAACGCCATTTGTTGCCTTACACTATCTGCCGCTGTAATGGTCATCGACCACTCTTCTTCTTTTGCTATATCGGTCAGTTTCATCCCCAGCACCTGGCCTATCTTTCTTAAAAAGTAAGTACTATCAAACGCAGGTCTTGTATAGTAATAACAGCTCCTAAAATCCGACGGCTTCTTTCCGTCTATGTTCACTGCTATTTGTTTACCGCCTACGTTCGTATTCCATACCAGGTCCACCCTATTTCCGTTTACAGGTATTTCTATACTTATTCCTTTAATTAAAAAGTCCTTTCCTGCCACCATTTTCTTCACATATTTGTCCGTCGGCATCGCCTTTATTAACGTAGTAAAATATTGTTTTACTATTGACGCCATCAGGAAATTGCCATGAGCATTCAAATGCACCCCGTCGGATAGCAAATCCTTGATGTCAAGATTATTTTCTTGTAAATACATCTTCCATACGGTGCGAACATCTATCAAAGCCAAACCATATTTACTGCATATGGAAGGAAGCCATTGGTGACTATGCCTGTCGTGCCACTCCTGCCCCTGCATAGCCATGTGATCTGTTTGGATGGCTATCTCTGCGGTCGTTTTGCTTCGAATGGTTTTAATGATCATTTCATAATCTTCCTCATTTCCATAGTCATGAAAAAGGATAAGATCGGGATAAAAAGAGACAATATCATTTTCCACCATCAGTTTTAGCCGTTCGGTACTAAAGCCGCCAATTGCTTTATTAATGAAAGTAATATTTGCAAAAGGAAATCTTTCTTTAACAAAGTCTCTAACATCTTTCCACCACAACTGCTCACTAATTGACTGCCCATAAACCAAAATTTTTACTGCTTTTGGTTCGGCGTTTGAAGAAGAAGTCAGCAGCCATGCGGTGCGTGCAACCCCTTTTTTAAACTGCATGGTAGCAGGTACGTCAGGCACCGAAAAACAGGACTGCCCAACCACATTAAAGCTTACTGAAAACAACAGTAACAGGGTAAAAAAGTAATTACTAAACATGAGAAAGTCACTATTGAAATGATATCCTGACACTCTTAATCGTTCGGTTGATGATTGACGAATGCAGTTGGGGAAAGCTTTTTACATATACGACCCAATATTAATTTTCACTTTGACCTGAATTAACAAAAAGCCCTGCTTGAAAAGGAATCTCCCAAATGCCGGTAGCCTATTTATAATTAGTAACGTCAACACCCAAATAACAGTAACGGCGCCAATGATGTTATACAAAAATACAAACGAAGTTTAAAAATTAAATTTCTCTGAAAAATTTTAGAATAGAACATATTACTAATAGCTATAAAGATCCTCTTTTAATTAAAACAAAAGGATTTTGAATATTTTCCCTGCTATTGTTAAGAATGAGGTCCGCTGCTGTTTCGCCCATTTTTACGTGGTCTGTCGATACAACAGTTATTCCGCTTAGTAACACTTCTTTTAAAGGTGTTTCGTTATAGGAAATTATACCCACATCTTTGCCCGGTTCTAATTTTTTAGAGAGACAAAGTTTAATAATATTAGCTAAATCTGTTTCCTCTATTACAATAAAAACATCGCCTTTGGTAACAGGTGTCTTCATCGTAATCTCTGATATTACCTCGCGTTTAAAAGAGTTCTGCATACAGAACTTTTTAAATCCGCAAACAATTTCAGAGGGATAAGGTACAATGGTAGGATTAACAAGATAGAGTTTAGAATATTTATGGAGAAGATCAAGCCCCTGGTCTAATGCATCGACAATGTCATTTTCAAAATCCTGGTAAACCGCTGCACACTTAAGATTAGCATACGGAATTCTTTTATCCAGTAATACCAGTTTTTCGGGTGGTATTGTTTTTATAATAGATAGTGCTTCCTGTGGATCATCATAGAAGTAAGGCATGATTACAAAATAATTGTAATCATTTATATAATTCTCTACCAGGTCTCTTAATATCTTAACATTAAAGTGATGTATTTTAAGATCAACAACTGCATTGGCTCCTAGCTTTTCAATAAAAGATTGATAAATCTGTTTTTTATAATTGCTGATTTTATTAAACAACAACAGGACTTTTACAGGAGTATCAATGTTTACATCATTTATATAAAACCCTTTACCTTTAATTGGTATAATCGTTCCTTTTTCTCTTAATACATTGTACGCTCTTTCTACCGTTACCCTCGACACAAAATATTCTTCACTGAGTTCGTTAATCGATAAAATTTTTTGCCCTTTCTTTAGGCTGCCGCGCCGTATAGCATCATTAATTGCATTAACTACCTGTAAATATTTAGGCACCTGGCTTTCTATTTCAATATTCATTGAAATTAACATAATTGGCTTCGTTAATTTTAGTTCTACAATCGATGTTATTCTGTCATATATGGTATTACGCCAACATTTGTACAGTTCTGAAAGTCGTTCGTTAAATCATAAACAATATTTTCAGTTAGTCAGTCTATTACTGTCAGTCGTTATTTTAGGCATTCATGTCCTTTTCCCGATTACTGACATCTGTATTATAATTATGTGCGCAAGCCCCGGTCTGCTATCATTCATTTGCTAATTTTCAAAGTTATGATATTTATTATGAGGCAAAAAAATTGGCAGCACCTATATGGGCAAAATAACGTGCAATTTCCAAACAAACTATCCTTACCAATCCAGGATTAAAACCTTGAATGAAATACGGTGATTCCGTTTAACCCTACTAAAAGCGCTCAGGTAACACACGCCCAGCGGCAGCGCTCTCTTATACTTAAGCATAAAGGGCAACCCAAAAGCCACAAATAAATACCTTTCAATTACCACTAAGTCACTTTTTTTTCATCCACGTACTTACCTCGCCCCCGGTTTGGCTGGCATCGGCATAGGGTACCAGCACAATGGGTTTACCCGTTCCGTCGCTGGTTAGTTCAAACCCTTCTTTGCCAATCCAGTTGGCCGGCAGTATTGCTGGTTGCAACATCACATCTTTCCATGGAAGCTGCACCTTACCTTCTTCTGTTGAATTGAGCGATCTATCAAATGCCAGCACCTGCGGACCACGCTGCAGGGCCACCATACCCGGGTAGCTAATGCCGCCATCCAACACCATCACCGGCATATCAAAATAAACACGAATGTTGTCGCCTTTTTTCCATTGCCGTTTCACTGATATAAAGTCATCCTGCCCAGCCTGTATTGCTAAACCGTTTACCGTTGCTGTTATATTGGTTGCCCAATAAGGTTTGCGCAGCAGTACGGTAAAGTTGGAAGCATTAGTGGGGTTTACCTGTATGGCTACATTTCCATCTTTTAAAAAATCGGTAGTGGTCGCAAATTGCACTGCCTGCTTTTTTCCCTTTTCCTCTATAATAGTGGCAAAGGTGCCTGGCTGGTAAAAATCAAATACCGGGTTTCCCCTTAATTGTCCGTTGGCAAACAAGGGTATCATGGCAATGCCCCTAGGCACGCTTGACATACAGCAGGTAATATTGCAGCCGTAAGGTTTTTTACCCTGCAGCGGCGTATAATAACTTACACAGCCGGTTTGTGGATTTTCGGCTCCGGCCAAATGATTGTACACCGCCCTTTCCAGTTCATTTATGTAGTCCATTCTTCCAAAAATGGTGAGCAATTGATAATTCAATTGTATCCATGTAGTGGTCACACAACCTTCGCCCATATTATCTTTTGGCGAGGCAGGTAACAAATCATCATCCTTAAAATGTTCAAACGAACTGGTGGTGCCTGTAATGTACAACCTGTTGTCAGCAATGTCAGTCCACGCTTTCATTACCGGGTTTAGCACCGAAGTATCGCCCGTCATTTTATACAATTTTACCAACCCCACCAGGTTCGATAGCATTTCGTACGCCTTTGCATTGGCGGTTTTATCTACCCTGCCTGTAGCGTTCAGTGTTTTTATAATGGCCGGGCCATTTGCCACATCATAGCTGTTAACAATGTAATAGCAAAAGTCAAGGTATTTTTTGTTGCCGGTAAACTGGTACAGGTCGGTCATAGGGTCAAGCACGCTGGTGGCTGCCATGCCTACATGCGCACCGGCTTTTACAATGTTTAACTGACCAGCGCCCGTACCAAATTTGCCAACCAGTAGATCGCCGATTTTTTTAGCGCCTTCCAGTGCTGGCTGGTAACCCGATAATTCAAAATAACTCAGCAGCCCAACCAGGTTGTATTTGTGCGACCATACATCCCAGCTTGTCCACTCATTATCGGCGGTGTAGGTGCCCAGGTAACCATCTTCTTTTTGCGATGCCAGCAGTTGCTGTACGGTTCTGTCAATTTGAATTTTTAAGGCGGCATCGCGGGTGCTTTTATAGGTATTGCAGGCAGCTTCTAAAAATTTACCTACATGCTCACCTATCCAGGGATGCTTTCCGGGTTTGTTAAAATAGCCTTCGAGCAAGGCCAGTTCATCTACCTGCTTTAATCTTTTTTCCTCGTTAATATTAAATCGCTCCCCAAGCCATCCACCCATTTTTTGATTGAAAATTTTTGCTGGTTCAAACAACAACGGCACCTTAACAATTAATGCTGGTTTGGTTTGCTTGTACACCACCGGCTCGTAGCCCGCCATTTGGTTCCAGTTGAGCGATAACCGGTAGGTGGGTATTGACAGCGTATACACGATTTTTACAAACGAAGCAGGCGACCGGTAAGCAAAAGGAATGGAATTGGCACCAGGTGTAAGAGAAACACCTTTTTCGGCGGTATGCAGTAAAACGTTTTTGTTATTGAAAAATTTGGCAATTACCACGCCGTTCACCGGCTTATCCAGGTTATTTTTTACCTGTAGTGTATACGTGGTATTTTTATTGAGCGCCGTTGTGGTCCTGATGGTTTCGCTACCGATGGTGCCAGGTGCAAACAAATGAACAGGCTTTGCTTCTGCAAGGTAAGGCACGGATGCGGTGCCGCCCTTTTGCCCCCAATGCTCCACCTTCATTTCTATGGTATTTTCGTTGTCCCAGTTTACCAGGCTATCAGGAATGATGTACACCCGTTGCACATCAGACGAACCGTTTTTACCAATTAGCGTACCGTTAAAATATGTTTCATCAGCCTGCAGTACCCGACCAAGGTATAAAGCGGCAACACCCGTGTTGTTCCATTGCTGTTTTAGTGAAGATGGTAAGACCACCTTTCGCTTAAAAAACACCAGGCCCGATTTTCGAAGCATCGTATCCTTCTCCACCCACGGCCCCTCTTTTTCGGAAGGACGGCTTACCGGTTCAGCACCATTTATGGCACTAAACGAATAGGTCCAGTTATTGACCAGTTCCAGCTTTTGGGCGCCGGCAAAATAACTCATCAAACACGTACTTACTAAAGCAATACACCGTTTCATATTTATGTTCGTTTCAATAGTTTAATAATTGGCTGGCCATAAATAAGCCTCTGCCGGTTTTACAATGGGTTTTTCTATCGTATTTCAACTTTATTTTAAAGCGGGTAATTATAATATTTTAATAATCATTCTGCACACCAAATAACAAAATTTCTATGGCTATCCTTTGTTAGGAAGTACGTTCTTTTGTAACGGATAATACAAGTTACACTTTGCAGAAAAATGGACAAAAAGTACAAGAGTGCGACGCAACGGAAGCTCAATAAAAGCGATATTGTTTGGTTAATCAATATTTATAAAATGCCGGATAGCGATTTAAATTTTGTTATAACCCCGCATAAATAATCAACCCAAGCCCGGCAATAAAACAAATAAACATAGCGGCCAGCAACGTCGAAACGCTTTTACTTCCGCCCTTAAATTCTTTCCAGACAAACACACCCCAAAGTGCTGCCACTAAGGTAGCACCCTGGCCCAAACCATACGACACTGCAGCACCGGCCTTACCTGCGGCTATCAGGTTAAATGAGTTACCGATGCCCCATATAATTCCACCAGTGATACCTGCGAGGTGAAGTTTCCAATGACCCGAAAAATATTGGCGATACGTACCCGGGGTGCCCGACAACGGATGTTTGATGAGGATGGTATTAAACACGATATTACTAACCAAAATTCCAATAGAAAAAATGAATACCGCAGTATAAGGGGTCATTTTACCAGCGGCAGGTGTGTAAAAATTTTCAAGGTCCATGGAGGCGGCAATGAACCGGTAAAAGAACGACATGAGCAAGCCGGCAGCCAGTGCCAGCAAAATACCTTTGCGGGGCGAAGTGGTTGTTGCTCTATTCATTTTGCCAAAAGCCGAGGCGTTTAATACAATAGCAACGGCCACCAACAACACGCCCATAAACAAAAATGTGAAGTCTCCTTTTTGCGAAGCCATATAATTGACCAGCACACCCAGTATAAGGGCTAACCCAATACCTATAGGAAACGCCACTGCCATACCGGCAATAGAGATGGCTGCTACCAGTAAGATATTAGCAGCGTTAAACACCACTCCTCCCACCAAAGCGCCTGTGATACTGCTGCTACCTGCCTGCTGAAGATCGGCCAAAAAACTTCTGCCATACCCGCCAATGCTGCCTAATGTAAAAGCTGAGATAACCGAAATAAGTACAATGCCTAAAACATAATCCCAATAAAAAAATTCGAACCGCCAGCGGCTGCCGGCCATTTTTTGGGTATTGGCCCACGAGCCCCAGCAAAGCATGGTGATGAAACAAAAAAGTATAGCAGTAGTGTAAGACTGAATAATAAACATTGGTGGTTATTAGTTGGTTGGCAATGAAGGGTTTAACTGATAACTGTAGGGCGCCGAAGCCTGTGCGCCCATTTGCGTAACAGAAATTGCAGCGGCCTGGCAGGCAAAAATAACCGCCTCTTGCCAATCCTTTTGGTCGGCAAGCGCTACCACAAGGGCTCCATTAAATACATCGCCGGCGGCAGTGGTATCTACGGCTTTAACCACAGGTGCCTCAACCAGCCCGGTAAAGCCATTAGCCAATACATAAGCGCCTTTGCTGCCCAGTGTAATAATCACGTTTAAAACGCCTTTCGATTGTAAAATTTTGGCTGCCTGGCGTGCCGAGGTGGTATCGCTTACGGCAATACCGGTAAGCAATGTAGCTTCAGTTTCGTTCGGTGTTATAAGAAAAAGTCCCTGGTACAAAGCTGCCGGCAATTGGGTGGCGGGGGCCGGGTTAAGTACCAGCCTTTTGCCATATTTTTTAGCTTCAACTGCAATAAATTCTACGGTAGGCAAAGGCGTTTCCAATTGGGTTAAATAGTAATTTGCCTTGGCCAACATCGACGAAGCCTGCCGTATGTCTTCCACTGCCAGCCAGGCATTGGCACCCTGTGCCACCACTATTTCATTTTCGCCGTGTGCATCTACGGTTATCAATGCAACCCCCGAAGGTGCTTTGTCGGTTTGCCCAATTTGCGATACGTTTATTTTTTCGTTTGTATAATGTGCAATGGCATTATTGCCAAAAAGGTCGTTGCCTAGTTTGCAAATAAAAGTTACTTCGCCCCCAAGCCGTGCGGCCGCTACTGCCTGGTTGCCGCCCTTGCCGCCCTGAAACATAAAGAACTCGCCCCCCAAAATAGTTTCACCGGGTTTAGGAAAGCGTGCTGTTTTTAGCACCATATCGGTATTAGAGCTGCCGATAACTACAATGGCTTTATTCATGGTATAAACTTATAATTAAAAAAAACCCGAAGTATAGAAATACTAAGGGTGTTATTATCGAATGCTTGCTATGAAAAATAGAGGTGGTCAATGATGACCTTTTTGAAGTAAAGATTTAATGATTATAACCATTGTTTATTTATAACAATCAGGGAGGGTGTAAGGAGTACGGGGGGAAAGTAAAAAGTAAAAAGTAAAACCATTTTTAGGGGTGGTGGTTGTTATTGGTAAAGGCCTTTTGCTATTGTTGGTTTACTTAATATGCCAGCCTGTACGTGTTCATTTGCAGCGGCTTTATCTGCAGCTTAAGCGTTTTGCCAATTGGTTTCATTCGCAGTTCGTCCGTTTCAATGTGTGATGTTTTCCAGGCGGATTTAATGGGGCGGCTGTTTTGTAACATTGGCTGTGCAGGCGTGGTAGCCATATTCCAAAAACGGGTAATCAAACCTTTGTCTACTCCATCTTCGGCGGGCTTAATGCTCCAAAGCAACACATTGGGATCGTTTATTTTTAGCAGGGAAAAGGTGGTGGCGGGGGTAGCGGTAGGGTTACCGGTTATCATTGCTGCAACCAACGGGTTTTGATGCTCCATGGAGAAACGCATTGACTTTACCGGGTCAAATTTTCCCTGTTGGGTACTTAATGCAAAATGATATAGAAAGTCTTTGTTGCCATTTTGTTTAAGGATGCCCAGCGTGCCACCGTCTTCCACTTTTTTATCGATGTTGCCGCCGGCCAGCGCATTCAGTTGCGCCGATCCTTCCCACAAACTATCGGGGCTGCTGTTGCCTAACTTAAAAAAACTACAGTCGAGGTTGCTAAGGTTTACCCCATAATTGTTGTTGCCTACGTTGGCAAAATGATTAAAGGTTTGCCAGTCGTAACGGGCATTTTCCTCTGCGTAGTGTCCACCTCTTGATTGTTTTTTTGAAGTTAGTACAGTACCCAACTCCTCATGGTGGGTGGTGGGTTCAGGTACATTAAACGAAAAAGCCCAGGAAGTTACCTCACCAAAATTTTGTTGAATACTATCTTCAATTTCTACGCGGTTGTTATGCGCATACATTGTAAGCCGCACCGTGTGCAATATGGGCGAAGTAGAAACCGCTTTTATTGTTACCGAAACGGGACCCGCGTTTTCCACCACCAGGTCGTTACCGCTATCACTTCCGCCAAGGTCGTTCAGATATTTTCCATCAGTTAGCTTCACTAATTGTCGACCGTTGCCCAGGCTGTCGTACCACTCTGTAATTGCGCCAGACCGGTTCATCCGTAACCGGTAAAAGGCATTGCTGATATAGTGGCCATCCATTTTTACACCTGCTGGCATTATTGCCGGCAAGCCATTTTTCAGGTCAAATATCTTATACCCAACAGAAGGAATATTTTCCACCAAAATACGCAGGTATTTTTTACCCGACTTTTCAACCCACTGGCTTCTTACTTCTTTACCGGTAGCCCTGTCCATTACTTTAATTGGATAGGGACCATCGTACAACAAATCAGTTACATCGCTGCGCATCCAACTCAAAGCGTTAAATACATAAAAAGATGGCTGAGTACCCCGGCAAAGCTGACTGCCCAGCGTTTGCAGGCTGCGATCAAACAACGTATCCACATAAGTACCCAACAATTGCTGCTGTCTAACCTGCCAATCGGCCCTTGCCTTTCGCGATACCGGACCATCGGCGGTCCAGTTATGCTCCCAATACATACCCAGGCTTTGCCACGCATTGTCACGTGCCTGTGCAAGGTCGTAGCCAAAAGTTTTATCGGTTAGCGATACAATGCTGGCCAGCGCTTCGGCGGTACGTAATTTTTCCACCGAGCGCCTAACCTTTGCGGTTGGCTCATTCATGGATGCTGGCAGCAAGTCCCACTCATTACCATAAGTTACCGATTGGGAGGGCAACCCTGTATATGTTTTTTCAAAGTCTTTAAAAAAATCTTCTTCGTTGCTTACCCTTATTTTACGGGCTGGCGTAGTGCCATTTTTTGCAGCAGTAATGTATTCTTTCGCCAGGTAAGTATCAAGGTCGTCGTGACCAAAACCAAAGGCCCCGGCAATATTGTACGGGTAAGCTGTCGTGTTGGATACTGTATCACAAAACCCATCCAGCAAATCAACCACCTGTGCAAAATCTTTATTTATATCCTTATACTGCATATGCACCCGGCATTCAGCATAACCACCAAACGAGCCAGTTGTTTTTTCGTTGTAGGGATACCATTTCATCAGCACCCCCGTATTGTCCAATCCATTGTAGTGGTACATGGGGTGCTTGCGTTTAGCCCGCATGTCGTAACTCATCTGGCTGCCATAACCACCAATCCCCTTCCAGCTATACTTAGCACCGCTACCTGCCCACAACGATGCCAACCCCAACGGCAACGTATTATTTTCCATACTGCCTGCCATGGTAAACCGCAGGTTATACTGTCGTTCCAGCTTTCCCGCATAATACATACCCCGCAACACCGCTTCGGTTGGTTGACCGCCAAAACAACTTACCAGCATGTTTAACGGGCTACTAATATGTCCTGATTTTATAGCGGCAATCAGTCTGTTAAACTGCGCCGCCGAACGTTGCTGCTGGTAGGCCTTTAACCACAAACTGCCATCACAATTAAACCGCGACTGATAGTCCGCTGGATCATTTCGTGTGCTGTCTATTTGAGCCAAATAATAATCCAGCATTTTTACAAAAGCAGTGTCGTAGGCGGCTTCATCTGCCGTCCACATATAATCGGTATGATTGTCGTCGGCAATGTACAAGCGCTTTTGTTGTGCAAATGAATGAACAGCAACAAAACACATCACTATAAAAATCAACAGTCTTTTCATAAAGGGTATATTTTATTTGGTTATACAAAACATGATCGATTTAAACTTAAAAGCAGCCGAAAGTATTTCTCCACAAGGTTGTTTCCATCAAATCCTATTGCCTGTTTACCAATTGCATTTCTATTTCCTCCAAACTTTTGCCTTTGGTTTCGGGTATTTTGTATTTTATAAAAAAGAAGTACACAAGGCATATAGCCCCGTGAACGGCAAAAGTAAAATGCAAACCCAAATAGTGTTTTAAAACAGGAAAAGAAGCCATAGTTATAAAGTTGGCAATCCATAGCGTAAGGGTAGCTAAACCCATGGCACTTCCGTATCCGGTTCAAAAAAATTTCGGACAACAAACCCAGGTAACCGGCCCCAAAGTAGCGGCGTAGATTGCAATAAAAGCAAGTACAAATGTTAGTGTTAGATAGCCGGGCGCATTAAAATAAAAACACAAGGCAAGTGCAAATGCAGCTAACATTAATAGAAAGGATCTGTACAACAATAGTTTTTTCTTCCTGCTTTTTCTATAAAAGCTATGGCTGTAAAGGTAAAAATAAAAATGACCACGACTACCAGCACCGATGGTACAAAGGCAGTATCGACCGACATATTAGCCTGTTTAAATATTTCGGGCGCATACGAAAACAACGAATTCTGCCCCTCGGCCTGCGAGAAAAAAGCTACCGCCATACCAATCAAAATAATGGTTCGCACATCAGGTTTAAATAGGGCCGATATCTTTTCCTTTACTTCCTGCCAAAAACTTTTTTTTATACTGTGCGCTTCGGCAGCCGCATATGCTGCCCCGCCTATTTTTAAGAGGATGAGTTTTGCTTCGTCGCTCCTGTTATTTTTTATAAGCCACCTCGGACTTTTAGACACAAAAAACAGTACGCCAAAAAATAACAATGAGGGAATGGTTTGGGAGCTAAACATCCAGCGCCAGTTATTGACACCACTATTTAGTAAAAGATAGTTGGACAGGTAAGCAAGTAGCAAACCGGTAACAATTGCCAATTGGTAAAAAGTTACCAGCCTTCCACGCACAGAAGCGGGTGCAATTTGAGCAATGTAAATAGGGCATACCAAGGCAGCCATACCTACCGCCACGCCGCTGGCCAAACGTGCAATTATAAAAATTGTAAAATTGCCGGCCCACCCCGTTATAATACCGGTGATGGCAAATAATACTGCACAAATAAGTAATAGCCTTTTACAACCCAATGCAGCACTTAGTTTACCCGCTATTAATGCGCCGAGTGCAGCGCCTTTATTAATGCAGCCAACCGCCCGGCCGGTACCCAACTCGCCCAACTGAAAATACTGCGTAAAAAAAGGAACGGTACCGGAGATAATCACCAAATCGAAACCAAATAAAACACCACCCAGTGCCACCACAATACTTACCGGGTAAATATAGGCTGCACAAATAGTGGCGCCGCTTTTTTCGTTTACCGGTGCAGAAAGAGGTATGCTAATAGCCATACAGTTTGAATAGAAATTTTTAGAATTACCTGAGCGTTACGTCGGCTTCTTTGTTTAAAAAATCGACACCGTCCTGCAAGCCCTTAGTATCCCATTCCATCAATGCCTCGTTGGCCACGGCCAAAATGGGCGTTATGCAGGAGGTTGATTGCTCGTTGTACGGCACATTCGTTTGGCGGTTATAACACGATATCATTGACCAACGTGAATTGTCGGACAGGTTTGCGGCCGATCGATGCAACAGGTTGCTATGAAAAAACAGTGCATCACCGGGCGCTACCTCAACATACACCAGTTCCATTGTTTTTAATGAAAGGTCAACATGGTGTTGCGATGCACCTACCTGCTCGCCGGCAAAGCCATGCTCAAGCCTGCCCATTTTGTGCGACCCCTTTATTACCTGCAAACAGCCATTTTCTTCATTGGCAGTTGTAATGGCTATCATTACCGAAATCATTTGACCGGGTAGCAAAAACTCATTCTTATACCAATATCCATAATCCTGGTGCCACTCCCATGCACCACCCACCTTAGGCTCTTTTTGCATCAGCTTTGAGTGAAAATGACATACCGCTGCATCACCTTCCAGTAAAATGTTTACAGCATCAACCATGCGGTGGCTTCGTGTTAGTAAACCATAGGCATCGTTACCCGGTGTAAACCAAAGTGCCAGTTTTGATTTTTTTCCGCTGCTATCGTTTACATCGTACGAATGTTTCTGCATCGTATCATCTTCGGTAGCTATATGGTATAGCTTGCCTACTTCATGTGCAGTTAAAAAGCCCGGAACAATCAGGTAGCCATCCCTGTTGTACGCCTCAACCTGTTCAGCTGTTAATTGGTTTGCCATTGTTTGCATGTTTAATTGTATAAAAATTATTTTACTTTAAGTTAAGAAACGCATTGGTTAATGTACTTTTTCATAGTCAATATTTTACAACCCCAGGCCTGTTAATTTCCCACCCGGTGCACACTTGTCATCACTGCTTTCAAAGTCTTTGTTGGCTTACACATGTTTCGATCGGCACACGCTTGCCAGTTTATAAAACAGGTTTATCACCCATCACAAATTCAATCGTACCACCGTTTTCAATTTCCTGGTGCGTAAACCAAAACTTTGTCCATGGCTTACCATTTATTTTACACGATTGGATATAGATATTTTTATCCGACGCATTTTTTGAAACAATCCGCAGGCTTTTTCCATTACCCATTTTTAACGCGATGGATGGAAAGGTAGCACCGGTGAGATAGTAAATATTTTGACCGGCATTGGGGAAAAAACCCATACCCGAAAAAATGAACCAACTGCTCATGGCGCCACTATCATCATTATCAATGCTGCCCTTTTCTGTAAACCTTTCTTTCATCAACTTTCGTACATAATAACTTGCCAGGTCGCTACGCCCCGCATAATGAAAAGCATGCACGGCAACAAAAGCCGGCTCATTGCCATAATCAATCAGGTTGTTTTCAAAAGCATATTGTAGTTTTTTGGCAAAAGGTTCTTTACCACCGGTCAGGCTTACCAGCGTATCAAACATGTGTGGTGCAAAATAGGAGTACGTCCACGAATTGCCTTCGTAAAAATAATCTCTCCATGAGCCCCAGTTCTTCTTCAGGTCAATAGGTACAAAACTTCCATCCAATTTTTTTGGCATGATGAAACCTTTATACCCATCGCTTTCAGCATTCGCATTCCAAAGGGCAATCCATTGCCTGCTGCGGTTAATATATTTTTGATAGTCCGCAGGGCTGCCCAATTGCCTGGCCATTTGTGCTGCGCAAAAATCGTTATAGGCATACTCAAGGGTTACTGAATTACTCATTTTGCCGGCAGGTATCCAACCAAGTTCCTTATACATTTTACTGCTATCGGGCTTGCCATAGCTAATACCGTTTCGTTCGTTTTCTGCATGAGAGCGAATCATTTTATAGGCTTCGCTCCAGTCTACATTTTTTATGCCCTTCACAAAAGCATCGGCAACAATATTGTCTATATCATTTCCACCCTGCTCGGCACCCATCTCGTTCAAAGCCACATAGGCATCCTTTACCCTTCCGTTAATTTGAAACCTTTTTATAAACGCATTGATGGTGCCGCTAACCAACAACGGATTGGTTAAAACTTTTAAGGGATACAATGTTCGCCAGGTGTCCCACACAGCCAAATGGTCATCCCACACCGGCACATCTTTGTCAAAACCTATCGCATCATTGGTGCGATTGCGCGGCATTACCGATGCATGATAAAATGCCGTATAAAATATGCGCTTCTCGCTTTCGCTGCCACCCTGCACGGTTATCTTGCTTAGTTCTTTGTTCCAAATATTTTTGGCCGACCGGCAAATTTTATTATAATTCCAACCCGGTATTTCGGTGTTTAGCCAGGCAGTTGCCTGCGCTATACTTTTTAACGATACGGCTATTTTTAAATACACCGCTTCGCCCGCTATTGTATTAAATAGCGTAAAAGCCCCTATTCTATCTTCCTCGTTTTGAGAAACCTGTGCCGTAGCGCCTTGCCCAATATTTCCATTTAACCAGGTGCCAAAGGCCCGTGGCTTTTTACTAATACGTGCACAGAAAAAAACTTTATACGGCCCGTCCGAAAATCCACCAACATAGTTGCCAAACCCTTTCATTTCAGTTTTACTGTCGTTGGTAAATTCAATACTCCCGTTTAAAAACCTGCCATACTTTCCTTTCATTGCTTTGGCTATATCGGTAATGTTGTGGGTTACATCCAGCAACAACGCAGCACTATCGGTAGCCGGAAATGTAAACCGGTAAATGGCCGAATGAAAGGCAGGCGTAACCGCTGCTTTAATCGAATATCGATTTAGCAATACCGAATACTCAAAGGGTTTAGCCACTTCCTGTTCCTTTGGCGAGTCATGTTCCGCCTCGCCAACCGCCAGGCCCACCTGTGGCGAAACAAAAATTTGCCCATACTTTCCCCAGCCCGTTCCGCTAACATGCAACTGGGCAAACCCACGTATCGGTTGCCCCATAATATAGCCATCCATATCGTAATTAATTTTACCCGGCGCAGTGTGCGGACTAGGATTAATAGATGCATTAGGCAATTGAGGACCTAACACCGTACTGGTGTTCTGGTCGCGAACACCAATAAAATTATCTACATAATCAACAGGGGCCGTAGCCTTTTGCGCAAAGCCTGTTTGCAACATAAAAATGCAAACAGGTAATAACAGAAAGGCTTTTTGGTAACCGGCATTATAGCTACGATGGAGCGATAGTGGCGACGCTCCGTTCAACAGTATTTTTTTAATGAAGCATTGCAAAAAAGGATGGCTATGGACCAGCGCAAAATGATTTATATACTTGAGTATTCTTCTCATAATTTAATAACGATCGGTGAGGATGTTTTTGTTAATTGATAGGTAATCGTTTGCACGGCTGCACCCTTTTTTACCGTTATTTCATATCGACCCAAATGGCCATTATTTGTTACGATCCCATTTTTATCAGCTACTTTGTTAAATGATGTTTTCCATTTTCCTGTTACCCATTCGCGCCACACGGCTGCATTGGGTTTAGCCGACCAGTCTTTTCTAAACATGGCAGCATCGGGCTTCCAGTGAGCACTTTCCCAAAAACCCCAATTGGTAAACCCCGTTACTACCGGGTGGCTGTAGCAGGCAATTAAAAAGTCGCGGGTGTAATCGGCTTGTAATGCCTCATCGGGCGAGTTAATATCAAACTCGGTTATCTGCACCGGAAGACCGAGCGGTTTAAACAAGTTCAAATCCGTAATTATTTGTGCAGGGTTACGTGGCTGGCGGCCTACGTGGCCCTGCACGCCAATGGCTTCAATAGGGGCACCGGCGGTACGTAGCCGCATAACGGTGTCAATATATTCCTGTATATTTTTAGGACTAACAACGCTATTGAGCATAGCGTATTCGTTAAAAAAAAGCTGTGCTGCCGGGTCTAACTCTTTTGCCAGTTGATACCAGTGTACAACCTCACTTGTTGGCAGAACTTTAAAAAAGTCACTTTCGTGAACATATTCGTTTACCACATCCCAGGCAATAACGTGGCCTTTGGTAACGGCCATCTTGGTGCGTATGTCTGTTTCCAGCAACTGCCTGAAAGCGGCCGTATCCTTCTCAGCCGTTTCTCTAAAAACCTTCGGATTAAACTTCCACCCCGGCCAAACAAGGTTGTGGCCCCGCTGCCGCAAACCGCTTTGCAACAGCCATTGAAAGGCGCCCATAGTTTCAGCTTTCCGCTCAGATTCACCATACCAGCGGGCGGCCTTAAAACCATTTTCAATAACAGCAGTGTTGAATAATTCTTTTAAATAACGGCGGTACGGCGCAGCGTCGGGTAAGTCTTTTGCCAGCAACGATTCCTTTACTGCGGTACCCCAAATAAATTCAGATTGAAGCATTGTAGCCGATACGGTGGCACCACTAACCGGGTTTCCTTTAGCATCTACAATTTTTATGGTAAGTGGCGCAGTGCGCAGGTCTTCTATCCGCTGCAAAGCCTCTTTGCGCCAGGCGGCTCCTGCCTCCCTGCCGGCGTAGGTAAATTTGGTAGTGGGCAAAGCAGCCAACGTTGTTTGCTGTTCAAAGTTGAGTACCTGCACAGAGGCTATTTCTACTTTTTGTGGCAGTGCGCCAAAGCTAAAGGCAATGGCTGTTTCACCTGCCTGCATATCCCTTATTGCTGTAAACGGAACGACAATCGTTTTCCATTCGGGTCCTGCGCTAATGTCAACAATAATAAGTTTTGTATGTGGTTCTTTATCTTCCTGCACATAAAAATAAACAACGGCTTCACCCGATTCCTGCTTCGCATATATGCTCCGTATGGCAAACCTTGCCAATAGTGCATCTCCCTTTTTGAATGCTGCCGTGCTCCTCCACGACGACTGCACCTCGTAATGAGATTTGCCTGCAGTAAACACCTCGGCGGTTAGCACGGCAGAACCATTCTTCAACTTCGATACAATAAAAGTGGAGGGCTTCAATGCTTTTGCACGGTCGCTAAAGCGGTATGCCGAAATAGAATCCGGAAAAACATTTACAGGTTGTAAGGCAGCCAGATTTGGCGAAAGCGGTTCAAGTTTTTGAGCAACACCCAATGCGCTCATCATCACCATACAAAAAGCCACCAACCATTTTTTAGTGCCTGTTACCATGTTTGTGTTCTTACATTTTTTCTTAGTCATCTCTTTATAATTTGTCTTATTTCTTTGCGGGTCTGCTCACCCTTTCAAGTTGTTTCATTGCAGTGGCATGCCTTGCCTCCACAACTTTTTTTGCCGCGGTAGCCTTTGATTTTGCCTCCCGGGGGTTTCTTGCCATTTTTAATACAGCAGGCACAAAACGCTTAATTTCTTCTTCGTTGTCAAAGTCAAAAAGCCAATCGTCTATACCAATATCTTTCCACATAACGCCTTTGGAACTTTGCTCTTGCCACCGGCAAACAATGGCCGGAATACCCTGGCCAATGCACATAATAGGACTGTGCATTTCGTTGGAGAATAAGCCAGCAGAGCATTTGTAAATGCTCAGCGCTTCGTCGGGTAGCCAAAGCCGGTTATGCCACACACATTTTTGTTTTACATCTTCGGGCAGCTTGTCCAATATCCATTCTTTACCTATGGCTATTTGCGTTTCATCTTCATGGCAAATCAAAATTTTCAAACCGGTTGTCCTAACAATTTGCGTAATGGCTTCCCGCATAGGTAGGTGGTCATGTTCTTTCATCGCTTCGTTGCGTGTATGTCGGGCTTCATCAAAGGGTCGGTTTTTATGAGGATGTAACCACACCGGTGTAGCCCGGTGTTTGGGTATGCAGCACATAAACTTTTGATCAATAAGATCAGATGCTTTTAAAAACGCGGCGGCTTTTTCCTGGTCGGTTGTATCAAAAGCAAAAGCCGCATCGGGGACCAGGCCCATGTCGGCATTGTGTACCCCGGCCTCCTTAGCCTTTTGCAACGAAACGGAATCGCGGAAGTAAACAAAACCCGCATCGTTCAATGTTTCTGTCTCCGGTGTGCCATACAAACCATAGCTCACACCAAACACACCAAAGGGTTTACCGGTTGTTTTTTTAAACGCTGCCAGGTCGGCCCACCCTATAGTAGCCGGACCGGAATTGTGCAACAAAAAATCGGCTGAGGCAATGGTTGTTTGCAGTTCGGGTGTAGATGCCTTGCCTTCTCTATCAAGGCTTCCCTGCACAATGGTAGTTTTCGGAAAACGCTTTTTCAACATCGCCACTTCATTATCGGGCAGGTAGTGGTAAAAAGGC
>Ga0105048_10004148_pt1 | contig 23684 bp, 20 predicted proteins | sample MAT05_FD_78382 | JGI IMG/M metagenome (GOLD analysis project Ga0105048, IMG submission 78382) | Freshwater microbial communities from Lake Fryxell liftoff mats and glacier meltwater in Antarctica - MAT-05 | ecosystem: Environmental > Aquatic > Freshwater > Ice > Liftoff microbial mat | place... | reverse complement strand
CAAGCAACTACCAACCTATAGGATTGGCAAACGTTGCTAGTGGTGTTTACTTTGTACATGTAACTACCAAAGATGGTGGTAACAAAGTTATGAAGTTGATGAAAAACTAATAATTAGATTGTTATATTAGTGAGAAAAGGCTGTTTCGGTAAAACGAAACAGCCTTTTTCTTTTTTGCCTTAACAACAGTAAAATATTTTTGTATTTGTAAAAAAAGTGTATTATTGCAACTCATTCATTAGCCAATCGGCTACGATTAAAAAAACCAACAACACATTTTATTAGAACCCTAATATTAATATTATAATATTTTCATGCACAGTATTATTGAACTGAATGCACTTGAAACTGAAGTGCTTTTAAACATAGCAAACTCAGTTGGAGTGAACAACTCAAACAACTTATCAAAAGAAGATTTAATTATTCAAATTATAGAAAAAGAATCAGGAATTTCTATTGTGAATAATGAAGAAAAAACTATTGAAACAGAGCCTTTAACCAGCGCTCCAATAGAAAAGAAAAAGGTAGCTAAGCCAAGAATAAAAGCTGCAACGCCCAAAACTGAAAACGTTTTAAGCGAAGAAACTAAATCTGTTGAGCCAGAAACTATTAAAAGTGAATTGCCAATTGTTGAGAAAAAAGCAACTGTAAAAAGACCACGAAAAAATGTGGTTGCGGAACCGATTGCACAGCCCGAAATAATTGAAGAAGATAGAATACCAGATACGGTTGTAAATATTGAAGTACCTGCACAAATTGCAGAGCCAATAGTTGATATTGTAACGGAAAATACTGAGGAAGTGAAACCGACAATTATTGAAAATGTTGTGGCAGAAAAACCGCAAACACTCAAGCCAAATGTGCCTAAGCAACCACAACACAATAACCCACGAAATAATACTAATCCGAACCAAAACCCCAACAATAAAAACAACCAACAACAGAATAACAGAAACCAAAATGTAGATGTTGCAAATGCAAATGTTCCAATTGCAAACCAATCGCAGCCAGCAAATCATAACCAAGCCAATGTTGGGAATGGAAATGGAAACTCAAACGGAAACTCAAACGGGAATGGGCAACCAAACCAAGTGAATAACGCCGTTAATACTAACCTAGAACGCAGCGAAAGAGACAATGAACGTAACCAACAAAAGCAAAAAGAAAATAGAATACGCGAAGAGTTATTTAATTTTGAAGGTTCAGTTTCATCAGAAGGTGTATTAGAAATTATGCCAGATGGTTACGGCTTTTTGCGTAGTCCCGATTATAATTATTTGAATAGCCCTGATGATGTGTATGTATCACAATCACAAATAAAATTATTTGGTTTAAAAACAGGTGATACTGTTTACGGTAGTGTACGCCCTCCACGCGAAGGCGAAAAGTTTTTTCCGCTTACAAAAGTCGAAAAAATTAATGGCCGCGACCCTGCATGGGTGCGTGATAGAGTACCATTTGATTTTTTAACGCCACTATTTCCGCACGAAAAACTTAACTTAATAAATAAATACAAGCCAACACTTTCTACACGTATTGTTGACATGGTAGCTCCCATTGGTAAAGGGCAGCGTGGGTTAATTGTAGCACAACCAAAAACAGGTAAAACAATTTTATTACAAGAAATTGCGAATGCCATTGCAGCAAATCATCCCGAAGTTTATTTAATTATATTATTGATTGATGAACGCCCCGAAGAGGTTACAGAAATGAGCCGAAACGTGCGTGCAGAGGTTATTTCAAGTACATTTGACGAACCTGCCGAGAAGCATGTGAAAATTGCAAATGTGGTTTTAGAAAAAGCAAAACGATTGGTAGAATGTGGACATGATGTTTGTATTTTATTAGATTCAATAACACGTTTGGCGCGTGCCTACAATACAGTACAACCAGCATCGGGCAAAATATTAAGTGGTGGTGTTGATGCAAATGCACTGCACAAACCGAAACGTTTTTTTGGTGCTGCCCGCAAAATAGAAAATGGTGGTTCGCTAACGATACTTGCTACAGCCCTTACAGATACTGGCAGTAAGATGGACGAAGTTATATTTGAGGAGTTTAAAGGTACAGGCAACATGGAGTTACAACTTGACCGCAGAATAAGTAACAAACGTATTTTCCCTGCCATTGATATTGTGGCAAGTAGCACACGCCGCGACGATTTATTAATGGACAAAGACATGCTTAAACGCATTTGGGTATTGCGCAATCACCTAGCCGATATGACACCTGTTGAAGCAATGGAATTTTTGCGCGACAGAATAAAAAATACACAAACCAATGAAGAGTTTTTGTTGGCAATGAATAGTTAGTGTAAAAAAATTGTAAGTACGATACTGGGTACAACCAAGCATTTCAAACAACGACTATACAAGGTATATAAGCATCCCAAAGGAAATTCTGCTAATAATACAAAACCTGTTTACTTTAGTATATTTTATATGCTACACTAAATATTTTGCTTATAACAAACTACTCGCAAGGTTAGCTAATTCGCTTCTCTCTCCCTTTTCTAATGTAACGTGGGCATACAAATGCGTATCACGCATTTTATCAATTAAATAACTTAACCCATTACTGTGGGTGTCTAAATACGGCGTGTCTATTTGATAAATATCGCCCGTAAAAATAATTTTTGTGCCTTCGCCAGCACGTGTAATAATTGTTTTTATTTCGTGCGGTGTCAAGTTTTGTGCTTCATCAATAATAAAACAAATTTTAGAAAGACTGCGCCCTCTAATGTAAGCCAGTGGCGTTATGTGTAGCTTTTCACTCTCCACCATTTGCTTTATTTTTTGATACTCTTTGTCGGTTTCTTTAAATTGGTTTTGAATAAGTTTAAGGTTGTCCCACAATGGCTCCATATATGGGTTTATTTTAGATTTAATGTCGCCAGGCAAAAAACCAATGTCTTTGTTACTAAGCGGTACTATTGGACGAGCCAAATATATTTGATGGAAATTTTGTTTTTGTGCAATGCTGCCAGCCAATGCTAATAAAGTTTTACCAGTACCTGCAACACCTTGTATTGATACCAACAATGCATTGGGATTTAGTACTGCATGCAATGCAAAAGCTTGTTCGGCATTGCGTGGTGTTATGCCATACGCATTGTCTTTTTGTACCCTTTCAATAAAGCCTGAAACAGGGTTATAATATGCCAACACGCTTACATCATTATTTTTAATAATATAGTAGTGATTAGCAATTGATTTCTTCAATTTTAATTCTTTTATACTGCAATAACCTTTTTGGTAAAGCTTATCAATAGTGACTTGCGGCACGTTTTCTATCGTGGTTTTTCCTTTGTATAAATCTTCAATATTTTTCACTTTGCCAGTCAAAAAATCTTCGGCAGGTAACTCTAACGCCTTAGCTTTTAAGCGCAAATTAATGTCTTTGCTTACTAAAATAACTTTGCAATCTGGCGAGTCTTGTTGCGCACGCAAAGCTGCATTGAGTATTTTGTGGTCGGCCTTGTACTCGCCAAAAACCTTGTTGGCATCAGGTTCATGGCTTTCATTCATCAATATTTTTAGTTTACCTTTTTTTGCATTTACAGGTATCCATTCATTTAATAAATTTTCTTTTGAAAGGTTATCTAAGTTTCTAATAAACTCACGTGCTTCAAAATTTATTACATCATTTCCTTTCTTAAACCTATCAACCTCTTCAAGCACTGTTATTGGTATTGCCACATCATGTTCATCAAAACTTTTTATAGAATTATGGTCAAATAATAGTACAGAAGTATCTAACACAAATATTTTTTTTTGCTTTTTAGCCATGCAATTTTTTATTAATACAATTTGGGTAGCTAAGCTAATACTCATTTATTTTTGATAACTAAAACTTATCAATAGTTATTAAAAACGAAGAATATTTACAAACAAAAACGCCCCTCACAATTTTTTGTAAGAGGCGTTTTATTTTTATTATTTTTATACTTTATATCAACTCTAAACTGCGCGTAATAAATTTAGAAAGTTCTTCGCCTTTAAGCATGTTCTGGCTTAGCAAAGCTAAATCAGCGGCTTGCTTGGCAATGTTGGTGCGCTTTGCAGCATCTGTTTCCGAAATTATTTTTGTGCTAAGCGGATGGTTTGTATTCACAACCACATTGTACATTTCGGGCATAGTGCCAAACATACTCATTCCGCCACCACCGCCCATTTTGTTCATCTCCATCATACGGCGCATAAACTCTGGTTGTGTAATAACTAATGGAGCATCTTTTTCACTCATGTTTTCAAACTGAACACTGTATTTTTCTTTCGGCAATACTTCTTCAATTGCGGCTTTCAAAATTTCTTTTTGTGCATCGTCTAATTTAGAAATTGTTGGTTCGTCTTTCTTAATTAAATTGTCAATTACATCAGCATCCACACGTGCAAAAGTTACGTTTTCTAATTTGCTTTCTAAGTGGTTTACAAAGTGCGAATCAAAAGAGCCATCCATTACCAACACTTCATAGCCACGGTTGCGTGCAGCCTCAATGTAAGTGTGTTGTTCTATAACATTGCTGGTGTATAAATAAATTGTTTTGCCGTCTTTGTCTTTGTGTGTGTCTTTAATTTTTTCGGCAAATTCCTCAAAATTATAATACTTGTTTTCGGTAGTTTTAAATAAGAAAAATTTGTTGGCACGTTCATAAAATTTCTCTTCACTCAACATTCCGTATTTAATAAAAATGTTTATGTCGTTCCATTTACTTTCAAAATCGGCACGGTCCTTTTTCATTAAATCTTCTAACTTATCAGCAACTTTTTTGGTAATGTGGCTGCTAATTTTCTTTACATTGCCATCGGCTTGCAAATAGCTACGGCTTACATTTAACGGTATGTCTGGCGAATCTAAAACACCTTTTAATAAGGTTAAAAATTCAGGAACAATATTTTCTACGTTATCCGTAATAAAAACTTGGTTGCTGTATAACTGTATTTTATCACGTTGCGGTTCCATTGTGTTTTTTAGCTTCGGAAAATACAATATCCCCGTAAGGTTAAACGGAAAATCAACATTCAAATGAATATGAAACAATGGGTCTTCAAAATTCATTGGGTACAATTCGCTGTAAAAATTCTTGTAATCTTCATCCGTTAAATCGGCTGGTTTCTTTGTCCAAAGCGGGTTTATATTGTTTATTACTTTGTCTTCAAAATAAATTTCGACAGGTAAAAATTTGCAATATTTATTTAATAATGTTGTGATACGTGCAGGCTCTAAAAACTCTTCAGAATCATCAGCAATGTGCAATGTAATAGTTGTACCTACTGCGTCTTTAGTAGTTGGTATAAGCGTGTAGTCGGGGCTACCATCACATTCCCAATGCACTGCTTCAGCATCTTTTTGGTGCGACAAACTTGTAATTTCTACCTTTTTAGAAACCATAAAAGAGGAGTAGAAACCCAAACCAAAATGACCAATAATGGCATTTTCATTTTTGTCTTTGTATTTATTTACAAATTCTTCGGCACCCGAAAAAGCAATTTGGTTAATGTATTTTTCTACCTCTTCGGCAGTCATACCAAGCCCTGTATCGGTTATGGTAATTGTTTTAGCTTCTTTGTCAAGCTTTACTTCTACTTTATAATTTTCTGGCGTTGTGCCTGCTTCGCCCAATGTGCCTAATGTTTTAAGCTTTTGGCAAGCATCTACAGCATTTGAAACTAACTCACGTAAGAAAATTTCATGGTCGCTGTACAAGAATTTTTTAATGATTGGGAAAATGTTCTCTGTTTGAACATTTATTTTTCCGGTTGATTGCATGTTGTGTGTTTTAAAATTTTTCAGCGCAGTTTTCAATTACTGTACCAACAAAATTTTGGTGTCAAAATGGCAATGGAATAAAGCCAATTACGCCAAAAATGCCAAGCTGTTTCCAATCAAAATTTCATCCTCATTTTCATCATTGCTAAAAAGCAATATTTATATACCTTGCGCGACTTTTTAAATCAAAATCAAACAAAAAAAATCAAATGAAAGAAGTTTATATTGTGTCGGCAGTGCGCACTCCTATTGGTAGTCAAGGTGGTGTGTTAAGTAGTATTGAAGCTACAAAATTAGGTGCAATTGCAATTGAAGGTGCATTAAAAAAAGCCAATGTAAAACCAGAGGCTGTTAATGATGTGTATATGGGTATGGTGTTGCAAGCCAATGCCGGACAAGCTCCTGCGCGACAAGCAGCGCGCTTTGCGGGTATTCCTGACAACGTGCCTTGCACAACAATTAACAAAGTATGTGCTTCGTCGATGAAGGCAGTTATGATTGCGTCGCAAAATATTATGTTAGGCGATGCTGATGTGGTGGTTGCTGGCGGTATGGAAAGCATGAGTAACGTTCCATTTTATTTGGATGGTGCAAGGTTTGGTTACAAATTCGGACACCAAAAAGTATATGATGGTTTGGTTAAAGATGGTTTAACAGACGTGTACAGCCAAACAGCAATGGGTGTTAGCGGTGAATTGTGCGCAGCAAAATATAATATTACACGTGAACAACAAGACGCTTATGCAATACAATCATATAAACGCAGCGCAGCAGCTTGGGCAGCTGGCAAGTTTGACGAAGAAGTTGTACCTGTAACTATTCCATCAAAAAAACCAGAACCAACTATTATATACCAAGACGAAGAATACAAGCAAGTAAAATTTGAAAAAATACCAGAACTTAGAACTGTATTTCAAAAAGATGGAACAATTACCGCAGCAAATGCCTCTACTTTGAATGATGGTGGAGTTGCTTTGGTATTAATGAGTAAAGAAAAAGCACTTGAATTAGGTGTGAAACCAATAGCGAAAATTATTGCTTATGCCGATGCAGAACAACAACCCGAATGGTTTACAACAACACCCGCAATTGCAATTCCGTTGGCATTAAAAAAAGCTGGATTACAATTAAGTGATGTAGATTATTATGAAATTAACGAAGCGTTTTCGGCTGTAGCGTTGGCCAATATGCAATTATTAGATATTGATAATGATAAAATAAATGTAAATGGTGGAGCAGTTGCATTAGGGCATCCACTTGGTTGTTCGGGTGCACGAATTATTGTTACTCTTATTAATGTATTGAAACAAAACAACGGCAAAATTGGCGTAGCAAGCCTTTGTAACGGCGGTGGCGGAGCAAGCGCAGTTGTTATTGTAAATATGAATTAAAAAATGTTTGCAAAATTGTTTTGTAACTCTATTTTTGTAAAAAATAAAATTAAATATTATGACACAAGTTTGGTATGCAATAGGTGATGCAGTAACAGCAATATTACCAGCCATAAAGGCTATAGGACGCGGAGGCAACATTTTTTTTAGCTTAGCTACAGCAGTTTTAAGCTTCTATTGGATGTGGGTACTTACCAAAAATCCTGACGCAGTGCGTTCAAATAAAATAAGCGAACAACCAAAATAATTATTGGTTTACCTAATTTAAAAAGGCTGAATTCTAATAGAGTTCAGCCTTTTTTTTTGTGTTTCTATCCCTAAGTCAATACGCAACATAAAGTAAGCAATTATTATTTTTTTCTCCGTGGCTGTTACTTTCTTTTGCCACGGAGATACTGAGAAGCAGGGAGTTTTTATTTGCTTTTGCCGCAGAAACACGGAGAAGAACGAAGTTTTTATTTTAATTTTTATCCGTGAGTTCCGTGCCTCCGTGGCTGTTACTTTCTTTTGCCGCAGAAACACGGAGAAGAACGGAGTTTTTATTTTCTTTCCTACGTGAGTTCCGTACCTCCGTGGTTTTTACTTTCTTTTGCCACGGAAACACGGAGAAGAACGGAGTTTTTATTTTAATTTTTATCCGTGAGTTCCGTGCCTGCGTGGCTGTTACTTTCTTTTGCCGCAGAAACACGGAGAAGAACGGAGTTTTTATTTTAATTTTTATCGGTGAGTTCCGTACCTCCGTGGCTAGGGTTTTAAAACACCACACGTTTTATCTCTAACTTAGTTCTTCCGAAATTAAGAATCAAACCAACTTTAATGCCCGAACATTTTAAGTAATTAATAGTTTGCGCATAGTCTGCATCTGCAATTCCATCCTTTGCTTTTATTTCTAAAATTACGCTTTCTAATACCAAAAAATCAGCATAAAACTTATGAGGCAAAATAATTTCTTTGTACCGAATGTTGAATTCTTTTTCCCTTTCGTAAAAAACATCTTGCTTTCTAAACTCATATTCTAAAGCATCTTTGTAAACAATTTCAAGAAAGCCGTGTCCCAATATTTTATGAACATCAATAGCCAATCCAATTATTTTGCTTGTTTCATCTTCTATCGGAAAATTATCTATTCTGATGTTTGACATGTTCTTGGTTTTTGAATTGTAAAAGTAAAAATGTGTTGCATGTTATTATAAAATTTTGCCACGGAAACACGGAGAAGCACGGAAATTTTATTTTCTTCCTCCGTGAATTCCGTACCTCCGTGGCTATTACTTTTATTGTTGTCATTTGCCACGGAGACACGAAGAAGCACGGAAATTTTATTTTCTTTCCTCCGTGAGTTCCGTGCCTCCGTGGCAAGAAAAAATTAGTGGTAAAACCTTACCCCCAACTAACAACCAACTCCCCTACTCCATTTTCAAATTCAATGGTATTAATGTCCATAATTACAACCCTGTCTTTTGGTGGTTTGTGGTATGGGTCAAAGTCCGAAAGTGGCTCTACAAAACTGATGTGTTCTTGAATAATATTCTGTGCTACTTCATTTAGTTTTACAGAGTTTTTATACGCTGCAAATCCATGAAAATATAAGCGAATTGTTTTGTAATGTGAAGTGTAATTTCCTACGGCTTTTTCAAAAACCAATTGGTTGTTTTTTGATTTGTGAATGATGTTGCGCTTGCAATAGTTTTTGTTTTCATACGCAAATGTTTCTCCATCATCTTCATACATTTCAAATGTGCAATCGGCACCTTCATACAAATGCAAATGCAATACATTTTCTGGCTTTTGTTTGAGCGTTGGCACATCGCTTTGCATAGGAATAATGCTACCTGCAAGTACGTACAATGGCAATGTTTCTTTGTGCAATTCTACTAAGTGTTCGCTGTTGCCATCGTGTTTTTTATCGGTAAAAAAATCATACCATTTGCCTTCGGGCAAATACACTTTGCAATATTCTTTGTAACTCTCAACAGGGCAAACCAAAATACTTTGCCCGAACAAATATTGGTTTTGGAATGCCGATGAATATATTTTATCATCATGCGTGTAATCAATTGCTAAGCTACGTGCAACGGGCATTCCGGTAGTATGCGCTTCGTAAAAAGCCGAATAAATATATGGCATTAATTTATAGCGTAACTTTATAAAATTGCGGCTAATGTCTTCTACTTCTTCGCCGTACGTCCACGGTTCGCTGTCGCGGCTATTAACCATGGCGTGGCTTCGAAAAAAAGGCGAAAATGCGCCAATGGCAATCCAACGTGCAAAAAGGTTTGCGGTACATTCTCCTGCAAAACCGCCAATGTCATAACCTGCATTGGCAACGCCTGTAAGCCCTAAACTATTTACCAATCGTATGCCTGCCATCATGTGTTCGTCGCTACTCGTGTTGTCGCCTGTCCACACTGCTGCGTAGCGTTGTATGCCGTTGTAGCCAGCACGTGTAAGCACAAACGGACGTTTACCATTCAGCATTTTTTTACCCCCTTCATACGTTGCGCGTGCCATTTGCATACCATACACGTTGCGTGCACGCTTGTGTGTGGCTTTGTCGCCTTCATAATCAAACTCAATTAAATCGGGCAAATGCTGCCCCCAAGCAGCCGGTTCATTCATGTCGTTCCAGAAACCTTCTATACCTGTTTCGGTTAAGGCCTTTAAATTATCGCCCCACCAAGTGCGTGCTTCTTCTTTTGTAAAATCAGGAAATGCACTCCAGCCAGGCCAAACCTGCCCTTCGTACACTTCGCCATCCGGATATTTTACAAACAAATCTTTCTGTTTCCCATCTTCGTAAGCCGCATAACCATTTTCGGTTTTTATGCCTGGGTCAAGTATCACAACTACATTAAAACCCATGTCCATCAACTTCTTGTTCATGGCTGTAGGGTTGGGAAAGCGCGACGGATGCCATGTAAAAACTTTGTAGGCTTCCATGTAATGAATGTCTAAATAAATTACATCGCACGGAATATCTTTTTGTCTGAAAATTTGTGCCGCAGTTAAGGGTTCATTTTCTGGATAATAACTATACCTACATTGCTGGAAACCTAAGCTCCACAAAGGCGGCATATCCATTTTGCCAGTTAGGTATGAGTATGATTTTAATATGTCGGCAACATTTGGGTGATGAATAAAATAATAGTCCATTTCGCCATCAGGTGCCGAAAAATACATGAACCTGTTGTTGCTTGCACCAAAGCTAACAGTGGTTTTATAGCTACTGTCAAAAAATATCCCGTAAGGTAATTTGTCTTTTATACCTATGAAAAAAGGAGTGCTACAATACAAAGGGTCAGCATCTGTGCCATAACCAAACTTGTCGGTATTCCAGTGTGTATAAGCTTTTCCTCGTCTGTCTAAGCCACCAGTTTTTTCGCCCATGCCAATGTATCTTTCATTGTCGTGCATTTTTTTGTAGGTGGTTACTTCATCGCCAATCCACGATGTGCCAAAGGCTGTATCATCAGCATTTACAAGTTCGCCAGCGTTGTTGTAAAAGTTGAAACGCACACCATTTTTCGGAATTTTTAATTTCAATTCTGATGTAGAAATAATTAGTTCACTTTCATTTTCTTTTACTTGTAAAATATTGTCAAGCGGCGAAGCAACTATTGCATAAGAAAAATCTTTTATAAAATTTTTTTTTTGGGTTATGCGAATGCGAATGGTATTTGGATTATACGAAGTTAACGAAACCAAAGCATTTTCTACTATAAGTTGTATGCTATTATTTTGTGCTTTGTAGCTAACTAATTTACCTAACGCTTGGTTTAGGTTATTGCTTGTATTTGTTGACATAATCTATATTGTGTTATTATTACACTTTGCAAATATATATAAAGAGATAAGTTTTGAAAATTAGGTGCGAAAGTAAAGTTATATCCTTCATACAAATCACCTATTGAAAATAATTGGGAATGAAAACTTTCAAATACTATGCAAATTGAATTTAGATAATTTCTATTTTCAGTTTGAAAGAACGCTACTACAAAATACAAATTCCGATTCTACACTTTTGCTTAAAACTTTGTTGAAAAGTAATTATATGTTTTTAAAACTCAAAGTTTCTAAAGTTATATTTGCACTTTAATAATAATATAAAATGAATTTTATAGTTTCAAGCACAACCCTTTTAAAACCAATACAACAGCTGAGTTCAGTGTTAAATTCAACTAATGTTTTACCAATATTGGATAATTTTTTATTCAATTTAGATGGCAATGTTTTAACTATTACAGCATCTGACTTAGAAACCACAATGACTACCAAAGTGCCCGTAAGGTCAGAGTCGAAAGGTATTATTGCTGTGCCTGCTAAAATGTTATTGGACACACTAAAAACTTTACCCGAAATGCCAATATCGTTTCAAGTGAACATAAATGATTATAGCATTGAAATGAGTGCTGGAGAAGGTAAATACTCGCTTACAGGTTTTGATGGGGATGATTTTCCTCGTCTGCCCAAGATAGACAATGCCAATAAATTAACCATAAATAGTTACATACTTGCATTGGGTATTACAAAAACTATTTTTGCGGCTGGTAATGATGATTTGCGTCCTACCATGAATGGCGTATTTTTTCAGTTAACTACAGATGACCTTACTTTGGTTGCAACTGATGCACACAAATTAGTTAGATACAAAAGGTTAGACGTAAAAAGCAATGCCGACGCCTCTTATATAGTGCCTAAAAAGCCGCTAAATATCCTTAAAAATGTATTGGGTAATGTGGATACAGATGTGGAAATTGAATACAATACAACAAATGCAACATTCACTTTTAACGAAACAAATTTAGTGTGCCGTTTGGTTGATGGAAAATACCCAAATTATGAAGCAGTTATACCAAAGGACAACCCAAATAAATTAACCGTTGACCGTGCGTTGCTTTTAAATACTGTAAAACGTGTAATGTTGTTTTCAAACAAATCAACTTACCAAACCCGTTTAAAAATTACAGGTAGCGAATTGCAAGTTTCAGCCGAAGATTTTGATTTTAATAATGCAGCTGTAGAACGCCTTACTTGTAGCTTCACTGGCGAGGATATGGAAATTGGGTTTAATGCTAAATTTCTAGTTGATATGCTTTCTAATTTAGATTCGGAAACCATCGCAATTGAAATGTCTATGCCAAATCGTGCAGGTATTTTATTGCCAGAAAATAATGAAAATAAAGATGAAGATATCTTGATGTTGGTAATGCCTGTAATGCTTAATTCATAAGCAATACAGCAAATAATAAAATAAAAGCTACTCAATAGGGTAGCTTTTTTTATACGAAATAAAAGTGATTACGAAAACCACCGATAGGGTAATTTTAGGCATTGACCCAGGCACTAACATTATGGGCTATGGCGCTATACACCAACAAGGAAGCGGTGTTACAATGCTTGCCTTGGGTATTTTGAATTTGAGTAAGTATGATAATCATGCGCTTAAATTGAAGAAAATTTTTGAACGAACACTTGGCTTAATTGAAGAATATAAGCCAGATGAATTGGCAATTGAAGCTCCTTTTTTTGGTAAAAATGTACAATCAATGCTCAAGTTAGGGCGTGCGCAAGGCGTTGCTATTGCAGCCGCTGTATATCGCGATATTCCAATTTTTGAGTATGCACCCCGCAAAATAAAACAGTCAATTACAGGTAGCGGAGCAGCAAGCAAAGAACAAGTGCGTGCTATGCTTTCAAGCGTTTTAAAAATAAATTTTGAAGGTGAACGTTTGGATGCTACCGATGGTTTGGCAGCTGCGATGTGCCATTACTACCAACGCGCACCTGGCAAAGCCGATAAATCTTATTCGGGTTGGGACTCTTTTGTAAAACAAAATGAAGGCAGGGTAAAGTAGGTTTTTGGTTTAAATATAAGCCATTTAAAAACTATAAGTAATTAGTAATGAATGTATTTGTAAAAAAAAGCATCATTTTTGTAAAAAATATTTTGGTACTTTTGAAATTTATATACATTTGCACCCCACAAAAAATGCGAAAGTAGCTCAGCTGGTAGAGCACCACCTTGCCAAGGTGGGGGTCGCGGGTTCGAATCTCGTCTTTCGCTCTAAATAAATTATCTTTTATTTATATTAAGATAATTTTACGTTCTTTTAATTTAGCGCTACGCTAAATGCCCGGGTGGTGGAACTGGTAGACACGCAGGACTTAAAATCCTGTGGCTTCGCGGCTGTACGGGTTCGATTCCCGTCTCGGGTACAAAAATTGTTTGGTATTAATTGTTTAAATTAAAAATATAAAGTTATGGGCAGAGGAGATAAAAAATCAAGAGTAGGAAAAAGAACAATGGGCAGTTTTGGTGTAAAACGTAAATCGCGTGTACAATCAAAATCATTAACCAATACGTCTTTAAAAGTTGTAGAAGCTGGTGAAGAAAAAGTAAAAGTTGCTAAACCAAAAGCTGCTGCTAAAACTACAAAAGCTAAAAAAGAAGCAGAGTAACATTTATACAAAATACTTAAAAAGCCCGCAATTTTGTGGGCTTTTTTGTTTTCAAAAATTAAGTTATAGAACTAATTATTTATTGTATATCAATTATTAGGTGTAATAAAGCAGTAAAAATTAAACCGCATTCCTTGTTTTATCATAAATTATTTACTTGAAAAAAGTAACAAAAAATACATGCAAAGTGATTTAATACTGAATTTATTTATCTACAAATTCAGGCAATTATTTCAAATATATAAGCTTGAATATAGCCGAAATTTTACTACATTCGCGTCCTCAAAAAAATAAGCAAAATGGAAGCCACAATGAACGCAAAACCAACTACCACCAAAGTACAACAGATTATTGCCACTGAAGAAAAATATGGTGCTCACAATTACCATCCATTACCAGTTGTGTTGCAACGTGGCGAAGGCATTTATGTGTGGGATGTTGATGGAAGATGTTATTATGATTTTTTGTCGGCTTACTCTGCTGTAAATCAAGGTCATTGCCATCCGCGAATTGTAAAAGCATTAATAACCCAAGCTTCTAAACTAACGTTAACATCGCGTGCTTTTCATAATAATATTTTGGGTGAGTATGAAAAGTACATAACAAATTATTTTGGTTATGATAAAGTATTGCCAATGAATACGGGTGTTGAAGGTGGTGAAACAGCCATTAAATTAGCACGCAAGTGGGGCTACTCAGTAAAAAAAATTGAAGCGAACAAGGCTAAAATAATTTTTGCAGAAGGTAACTTTTGGGGTAGAACATTGGCCGCAATTTCCACATCAAACGACCCGAGTAGCTATGAAGGTTTTGGCCCATTTATGCCTGGCTTTGAATCAATACCCTATAATAATTTAGATGCATTGGCAAAAGCTTTAAAAGACCCTAATGTTGCAGGCTTTATGCTGGAGCCAATACAGGGAGAGGCAGGCGTAATTGTGCCTGATGAAGGTTATTTGAAAAAAGCATTTGATTTATGCAAAGCCAATAATGTTTTATTTATTGCCGATGAAGTACAAACCGGGCTTGCCCGTACAGGTAAAATGCTGGCTTGCGACCATGAAAATGTAAAACCAGATATTTTAATTTTGGGTAAAGCCTTGTCAGGTGGTACTTTGCCAGTAAGTGCCGTGTTATGTAATGACGAAATTATGCTTACAATAAAACCAGGTGAACATGGCAGCACCTATGGCGGCAATCCGCTTGCATGTGTGGTTGCAATGGAGGCTTTGCAAGTTTTAAAAGATGAAAAATTAGCAGAAAATGCAGCGTATTTAGGTAAAATTTTACGCGAAGAGTTGCTTGCAATAAATTCGGAAATGATAACTGCTGTAAGGGGTAAAGGATTACTAAATGCAATTGTAATTAAAAACATTGAAGGCAAAAATGCTTGGGATGTTTGTATAAAATTAATGGAAAACGGCCTATTGGCTAAGCCTACACATGGCGATATTATTAGGCTTGCGCCATCACTTACCATTACCGAACCTGAGTTAATGCTGTGTGTTGAAATTATTAAGAAAACTATTTTGAGTTTTGAAAAATAAATTTATTTGAGTCAAAACTAATTAGCTTTTCCAAAAAATAACCATTTAAAGCAAATATAGAACATATAAGGTTTACGTGTGTATGATACCGTTGTTATCAAACGGTACACAAAGCGTCAAATATAAATTGCCCATGCTTCGTGTTCTGCCATGTGCGTAAAGCAAAGAATTTTACGAAACCGCTGAAATTCATGTACCGCAAGGAATCTGAAGGGTTCCAATTTGAATAGGTTAGCATAAAAAGTATATAAAAATCAGACAGTAACTTTCACACAACCACGAAGTGGTTCAATGGATTTGGATATTCAACCACTTCGCGGTTGTTGTAGCGGGTATCTTGTTGTCGATACCTCGAACCTCATACGAGGTTATTGATATTAAAGACCTTTAGCCATAAAATAATTGTTCTTAACTTCAAGCGGATGATGTCCTCGCCAATCAGATTAATAAAACTCAAGATAAGTTAAGAAAAATAAATTTATTAAAACCAAAATCTTTACTCTTCTTCTTCTTTGTTGTTACCTAAATATAAATCAATTAACCCTTCGGGAGCCGATAAATAAAGGTGCTTATTTGCTTTGTCAACCCTATCAATAAACTCATCAACAACGGGTACAAGTATTTCTTTGCCCAAATGTTTTATTGAAAATATTTGTTGGTGCGGGTATTCTAAAACGGTTTGCAATACGCCAATTTCGCCGTAAGCTTTATCAGTTACTTTATATCCAATAATTTCGTGGTAATAAAATTTATCGCCTTCTAATTTTGGCAAATGCTTGATTGCTAAATATACGCTACAACCCACAAATTGCTTTACATCGCCCACATCTTCGCAGGTAATGATGGCTTCATTTTGTTTTGCGAAATTTATTTTACTGATAAATAATGGCATCAAATTTTTATTCACCTCCACAAACAAAGAGTCAATATTTTTGTAATTAGAAGTATCATCAACGTCTAACTTTAATAGCAAATCGCCTTTTAAACCATGCTTTGCAGCAACATATCCAAAATAAAAAACATCATTTTTGTTCATTTACAGTAGCTTTTAAAATTTCGTTTAAGTGTATTCCTATTTTATTCCAATCGTGGTTCTGTGTTACAAAATTGTATGCATCAGTAGCTATTGAATCTGCCAACGCTTGGTTTGAAAGTAGTTTCAATATTTCATTCGCAAATTCAACGTCTGTATCAGCAATAATTATTTCTTTGTTTTTTGCAGCCAATAGCGCATTGTTGGCAAGTGTTGATGTGATGCACGGCACTTTCATTGCCATAGCCTCTAACAACTTATTTTGCAAACCCGAATTAATAAAAAGTGGTCCAACAAAAATTTTGGATTCATAAAAATATTGCCGCATATCGTTAACTCTTCCAGTAATAATAACGTTTTTAGAAGCTAATTTCTTAACCTCATTGCTGGGCGATGTACCTACTATTACCACTTTACAATTGGGGTTTTGTTTCCAAACCAATGGCATAATTTTTTTTACCAAAAACAATGCACAATCAATATTTGGCGGATATGCCATGTTGCCACTAAATATTATATCATAACTTTTCTGAAGATTTTTTTCTCTTGGTTTATAATATTCTAAATCAACACCATTGGTAACAATATCTATTTTTATATTGTTTGGATGAGGTATTAGTTTTTTGTCTTGTTCGGTAATAATTAATTGTTTTTGAAAACGATTAAATATTGCATTTTCATAATTAGCAACTCGATTAAATTCATTTTTAAAAAAGATTTTTTTGAATAAATTTTCTTTTTCGATTCTGCGCTCTAAGCCCACACTCAGGGTATCCATGTAGTCTATCACTTTTAAAATGTCAACATTTTTAGCATATTCAGCAGTGCGTAACATTTGGTAAAAAACAAGGTCAGGCTTTTGCGTGTCAATAATATTTTTAATTTTTTTATCAACGCTCCTATGCATAAAATATGCAACTTGAAAAGGTTTTGATGTAAATAAATTTAAAAATAAATTCAAGAATATTTTACCTTTTGTAATACCATAAAAGTGAACATCTTGGCAATATTTTTTAAGCTCATTGTAAGGCAATTTACTATATGCATCATCGTTTACGGCCACTAAAATAATTTCATTGTACTTTGATAATTCTTTAATAAAGTTGAACGTTCGCAGTTTGTCGCCCTTGTCAAGCGGAAACGGTACACGTGAACTAATTATTAATATCTTCATCAAATTATATATTTGGCAGTTTTCAAACCTACACGAAAAAATATTTATTAAAAATTTAAAATCAATAATCAACACTTTATTTTTTGCAAACAATAAATTATGAAAGGAAAATTAGAACATAAAGGGCAAATATTTAATGTAAATTTTGACGAACCCTTTGATATTTCGATGTGCTTAAATGCCAGCGAAAATGCAACGCGGGCTTGGTATGCAGACGTACTAAAAATAGAACCAGTAACAATGGGAAATTGGATTGGAAACGTAAAAAAAGGCGCAAGTGTAAACTTCAACAATATTTTTTTTAATCCTCATGCACACGGCACGCATACTGAATGTGTGGGACACATAAGCACAAACGAAGAAAGTGTAAATGATGCTTTAAAAACATTTCATTTTATGGCGCAAGTAGTTACAGTTGTTCCCGAAAAAATTGAAAATGATTTTGTAATTACAATAGCTTCTTTACAAAAAATATTTGAAAACAAAAATGGCGTTGATGCCCTAATTATAAGGACTTTTCCGAATAATGATTCAAAATTAACTACCAATTATTCTGATACCAATCCAACATATATAGATGCTGCCGCAATGCAATATATTGTAGGTCAAAATATAAAACATTTGCTGTTAGATTTACCCAGCGTTGACCGCGAAAAAGATGATGGCGCATTAGCAGCACACAAAATATTTTGGGAATTTCCGGCCAACACGCAACACCACAAAACTATTACCGAAATGATTTATGTGGGCAATAAAATTGAAGACGGCATGTATTTATTGAACTTACAAATGGCTTCAATAAATAACGATGCAAGCCCTAGTAAACCTGTGCTTTACAAATTAATAAAATAATTAGAACATTAAGTTTCTTATCACTCTGAGAAAAATCAAAACAATAAAAATAATTTCAGACCTTAATTTTTTTAGTATGAAAATAAATAACATGTATCCTTGCCTTTGGTATTATGGGCAAGCCAAAGTCGCAACCGATTATTATTGCTATATTTTTGAAAATTCAAAAATTACTTCAGAAAACTAAATGGTTGTTAATTTTGAATTAAACGGACACCAGTTTATGGGTTTAAACGTGGCACACTTTACAAATTTTCGCCTGCCACATAGTTTGTAATTGAGTGCGAAATGCAAGTAGAAATTGATTATTACTGGGACAAGTTGGGCGATGGTGGTGTATATAATAAATGCGGATGGTTGAATGATAAGTTTGGCATGTCGTGGCAAATTGCACCAAGTATTTTAGGGCAATTAATGTCGAATCCAGAAAAATCGCAAAGAGTAATTGCTGCATTTACGCAAATGTCGGAATTTGACATTGAAACAATGAAAAACGCATAGTTTAAATTGTTAAGCGAAGAATTTATATAGCTGCTTTTATACCTGAAAAATTCCAATTACCACTTTCACTTTTTTTATAGATTTGTGCAAAATATTTATTTTAAAAGAACCAAATTACAATGAATCAATATTATAGAAATTGATTTAATTGATACCACAAATTCAAATTAAACAACAAAAAAAAATAATTAAAAAAATATGATTTCAATTAATGACGTTTACACACATAAGTTTTCTTATTCGCAGCAGCAAGTAGAAGAGTTTGCGCGCGTTACAGGCGACAATAACCCTGTGCACACCGATGCTGCATTTGCTGCCACCACATTATTTAAAGTACCAATAATGCACGGAATGTTGGGTGCGGCATTGTTTTCTAAAATTTTTGGAACGCTTTTCCCAGGAGACGGCACTATATATTTGAGTCAAAATTTATCGTTTCTTAAACCGATGTATGCAGGCAAAGAGTATGAAGCAGTGTTTACTGTAAAAGAAATTATTGCTGAAAAAAACAGGGCAATTGTTGATACAAAAATTATAGACCCTGAAACAGGAAAAGCAACCACAGTGGGCGAAGCAACAGTAATGAATGTAGAAAAAATAAAATAATTTATTAGTTAAATACAATATGCAAACAGCAGAAATAATTACCGAAAAAGGTACAATGAAGGTTGAGTTTTTTGACAAAGATGCTCCCGAAACAGTTAATAATTTTGTAACCCTTAGCAAAAAAGGATTTTACAACGGGCTTACTTTCCATAGAGTAATACCTGATTTTGTGGTGCAGGGCGGATGCCCCAATGGTACTGGCACTGGCGGCCCAGGTTACAAAATAAAATGTGAGTTAACAGGCGAAAATCAATACCACGACCGTGGCGTTTTATCAATGGCTCACGCTGGCAGAGATACTGGTGGTTCGCAATTTTTTATTGTGTTGGCACGCGAAAATACTGCGCACCTAGACAAAAACCACACATGCTTTGGCAAGGTGGTAGAAGGGCTTGATGTAATAGAAAATATTAGAATGGGTGATAAGATTATTGAAATAAAAGTAGCTTAATTTATTTTATAAATAAAAATAATGGCATCAATTTTTAAATTGTTGCCATTATTTTTTGCACCAAAACATCAGCCATTTTATAATTCGATTCGTGCGTCCAGCCTGCAATGTGCGGGGTTAAAACTACATTGTGCATCTTCTTTAATTCATAAAAAGGAAAATGTTCATTGTTATTAATATTTTCAAAACTTGTGCCTTCATATTCAATAACGTCTAAACATGCGCCCAATATTTTATGGTTGCGCATGGCTTCTACAAGGGCGGCCGTATCAACAATTTTACCTCTACTGGTATTTATAAAATAAAATGGTTTTTTAAATTTTGAAATATAATTTTCATTCAATAAATAATGAGTTTCGGCATTGTAAGGCAAGTGAAAACTCACAATATCAGCCTCCACAAAAATTGTTTGCATATTGGTTTCTTTACACAAATTTGCATCCGCATAATTAGTTTTATACTTATCATAACAAAGTACATTTACACCAAAGCCTTGCAAACGCTGGGCTAAAGCACTGCCCATGTTTCCATAACCAATTATTGCAAAAGTTTTTCCTTCAAGCTCAATGCCCCTATTGCCCTCACGTATCCAAGTATTTTGACGCACTTGGTTATCGGCGCGGTTTATATTATTGAACAAACTTAGCAACATGCCTATTGCGTGTTCGGCAACGGCAGTGCGGTTTCCTTCGGGTGCGTGCAAGCATTTTATGCCTTTACTTTCAGCATATTCAACATCAATATTTTCCATTCCAGCGCCAACCCTCGCCACAAATTTTAATTGTACGGCAGCATCAATAAATTGTTTGTTAATTTTAAAACGACTACGAATAATTATTCCATAGTAAGTGTCAATTTTTTTTACAACATCCTCAATTTTTGAAGTGTAATCTTCATCACATGTAAAACCATTTGCAAGTAATTGTTGCATTAAATGCGGATGAACGGTATCAATAAAAAGTACTTTCATATTATGCTAATTATTTTTGTGTGCAGCACGTTGCAAGCGGTCATTGATGGCACGTCCCAAAAAACTATTCGGTAATTTTTCTGCAACAATACACGCTACATTTGTGCCGTCAAAATATCGCAATGCAGCAAATAAATTATGCGCAGCTTCATTTATATTTCCACTTATGGAAAGTGTTTTGCACTTAATATTTTGCCCAGAATATTCTTTTTGAAATGAAATAACGCCAATATTTTTGTCTTTATATGCTGCTATAAAATTATCAATATCATCAATAAATAATTGCTTTGTTGGTGCATAGTGGCTTTTGAGCATACCAGGTGCAGCAGGGTTCGAAGATTGATTTATTTGCAAACGCACTTTGCCCACCACAGCTTCAATATCTTCAATAGCCAAACCACCCAAACGATACACAATGACTTCATTATTTTCAATGCCCACAATTGTTGATTCTATGCCTATGTTACATTCGCCACCATCCAAAATGTAGTCAATTTTATTATGTAGTTGATTATCTACATGTGCCGCAGTTGTTGGGCTTACGTACCCAAACGGGTTTGCACTTGGTGCCGCTAACGGAAATTTTAATAACTTCAATAATTGCAAAGTAAGCGCATGATTGGGTATGCGAACAGCCACATTTGGTAAGCCCGATGTTACTATATCTGGTATAGAATTATTTTTGGGAAGCAGCAAAGTTAGTGGGCCTGGCATGAATTTTTGCGCCAGAAGTTTCAACTTATCAGGGAAAGAAGTTGTGAAATGCGCAATCATTTCTATACTATATGTATGCACGATTAATGGGTCGAAATGTGGGCGGTTTTTGGCTTCAAATATTTTTAAAACCGCCTCCTTTTCAAAAGCATTTGCTGCCAAGCCATAAACTGTTTCGGTAGGTATGGCAACTAATTTATTGTCGTTTAAAAGTTGTGCTGCTAATAATATATCTGTTCCAATCATAAAATATTTATTGTAATAACATTACTAACTTTCTTCATCAAAATAAATTTTATAAAAACGCTTTCCTGTTTTTGGGTCAGTACCTTTCTCAATTAAATTTCTATCACCGTGTATATAAATATGGAAATTTTTATCCAATTTCAAAACACTTTTAAAACTTTTGTTTTGCTTTTTTACGGCAGCATTAGAAATTTCAAAACTATCAACAAGCACTATTTCATTGTCGTCTTCGTATTTACTTTTATAGTTTTTGAATGATTCAATTACCTCTGGAGCAGTAATTATTTGTTCGCTAAATTGTTGGATGTCAAAATTATCTTGTTCTTTAAAATAATTTATGCTTCGGTTAAGTAAATCAATTTGTTCGGTTTTGTTTACTTCAAACTCCTTGGGAAGTTGCGTGGTTACAAAGCTTTTACACATATTCAAATAATCTTTTGTGTGATGAAAATTATCTTTGCATGGATGCACATTCAAAAAATCGTTTTTCCAAAATTGTGCCTCACTGCCTTTATTTGTATTATCAATTACGCAGATTTTGTAACCGTTTTCTTTATCGGTATTAAAAATTAAACAAGCCTTATCAAGCTTATTAATATTGATGCCTTGGTCTTGCAAAATGTAAAAATCTTTGTTCTTGTTATTTAGTTTCAAAAACGATTGTTGGTTCTCAACTTTAAAAATTCCGATGGCATTAACGGATTCATTTTCTATTTCAATATCATTAATAAAAGCCACAAACAAATCGCCCGCTTTTATCTGTGGATGCACCGACAACTCATACAAATGCTTGGCAATATTTACAGTATTTTTGAAAAACGAATTTTTATTTTCAAATATTTCGGAGGCATATTTATAAATAGCATTCAAAGAAATATCATCGTTAGAAAACCCAAAAGAATAATATTCTTGGGTGTTAAACGGATGCAAAAAATAGGTAAACATTAAGTCGTTTGTTGCATCATCAGTAATATCTAATATGGCACTAGAAAGTTGAATTGCTTCACCATTGTTTTTGTTACCAACTCTGTGGGCCGCCACCTGCCCTATTGTGCTTTGCGTAATATTTATCATTTGAAAGTTTATGCTAAATGCAATGATGCAATAATATGGTTTAGCAAACAATAAACATTTTCTAAAATTACATTTTTTGTAGAGAGTTTACAGAGGTTTGCATTATACTCAGTAATTTTCGCCACGGAGCCGCGAAATTCGCGCAGGAATACATCGCATCTGTGAAAATCTGTTGCCATTTTTGCAACGCCATAGTGCTAATACGAACAAAAAATTAAAGAAGAAAAACAATAAAGAAATTATGCATGAAATTTATTTATAAAAATGATTTTTTGTAAGGAAAATAGAACAGTTAAATTAATGATTGTCAATGCACTAAAAAGGTATTTTCAATTCTTTTTATCACCCATCATTGCGCTTCCCATCATTTAAACATTGTAAACGCAAAACAAAATTCCGTGGGATTTAAATTCCAAATAGCTCACAAATACACACAAAAAAATAGCTCTTTTAAAAGTTGCATTTTTCATAGCCTACCGCCGCGGGAGGTTTGGGAGGCTGTTGCATGGGTCTCTTTTCAATCGGTACTTAACACTACTGGACATTAATTGCCCTCACCAGAAGTGCCCAACGCACACATAAAATGCCTAAAGGTTTTAAACTAATAAAGTAACAAATATTCTTATTTTGCAACCAATCTATTTGAATTAAATGATTGATAAAAAGACGCTTTCTGAACGTGATATATGCACAAAGTTTATTACTCCTGCGGTTGAGAAATCAGGTTGGAATAGACTGACACAGCTATTGGAAGAAGTTTCGTTCACAGACGGAAAAATATATGTTAGAGGTAAACTGACAGCCAGAGGAAATCAAAAACGAGCCGACTACATTTTATATTACAAGCCGAATATTCCAATTGCAATCATTGAAGCAAAAGACAACAAACATTCTGTT
>Ga0105048_10004146_pt1 | contig 23685 bp, 20 predicted proteins | sample MAT05_FD_78382 | JGI IMG/M metagenome (GOLD analysis project Ga0105048, IMG submission 78382) | Freshwater microbial communities from Lake Fryxell liftoff mats and glacier meltwater in Antarctica - MAT-05 | ecosystem: Environmental > Aquatic > Freshwater > Ice > Liftoff microbial mat | place... | reverse complement strand
CACAAAGCAAAAAGCCACCCTGTTGGGTGGCTTCCGCTTTGCAGCTAACTCGTTGATCTAGCTGCTGTTTTCGTGGTTGCGGGGGCAAGATTTGAACTTGCGACCTTTGGGTTATGAGCCCCATGAGGCACAACGGTTCAGCAGGGGTCAGAACGGTAAAAATCGTTGTCAATCAACGTCTTAGAGCCGTTCCCGCCGATTGACTCGGCCGCAGTTTTTGCCTCTTCTCACCGCTTGGCGCCGGACAGGCCTCCGAAGGTCCCGCTCGCGGAGTGCTCACCAGACGACAGTTGGACCAACGCCTGAGGATGCACGGGCGGAGCTTCCGACCAGCCAGCGACTGTTGATGGTACAGGCGCTGGCAGCAAGCGCGCAGGCAGCGTCGCCGTCACCACGCCGAAGCCGCGCCCGGGCGTTCGATCAGGAGTCGCGATCGCCGCTCAAGGCACGCTGCAAGTGGCGCCGATGCCGACCTACTGCGCTCGCGCCAGGCGCGCAGCGAGCTCGTCGTGCTGGAGCCTGAACTTGTCGGCGTTCTTCCTCAGCTTCGCCAAGTTGTGAAGCTTCCAGTGCAGCGCCGGCAGCTCTGCGATGTGTGCATGACGCAGCAACTGCCACTCTGGTTCAGCGCGCACCATCGACAACAGGAACTGGCGGTGTCGAGGCAGCAGGGCGCGCGGCAGCTCGTGCATCAAGCGTTGGCGCGTCGCCACCAGTTCGGCCAGAGCGACGGGGGCCGAGGTCATCCCGACGAACTCACTTTCGAACACCGCTTCAAGCGGCTTCTCATTCGGGAACAGCACTTCATGCGTGGGGCGGTTGTGGCCCGCCAGGTAGACCACGAAGCAATCCAGAAGGTCCTCGCTCCACCCGCCGCCGGCCAGCATCAGTTGGACGTCGAAAAGATCTCTCGGGTGCTGTCGATCAAGCGCCGCCACCAGCTTCCCGGCGTAGAGCTCTGGGGTGGCCAAGACCGGCACTTCGACATTGGCCGAGAACATCTGCTGGGCCGCGGGCGTCAACGCCCGGCGCTCCGGTGGCAGCACCGTGCCGCGGAACACGAAGTTCACCTCGACCTTGACCTCTACAGCTCCGTCGCTCACGAAGAGCTTGGCCTCGGTGCCTTCCTTGGACTTGCGAAGCATGGCCGACAGCCCCAGGGCCTCGACGCGGGCCTGGGCCGCCGTCAGTTCGGCACCGATGGCGCCCAGCTTTTCTTCGCGCGACAGCCCATGCGGGACGAAGACGACGTCGATGTCCACGGACAGCCGAGGCATGTCTTGCAGGAAGAGGTTGAGGGCCGTGCCACCCTTCATCGCAAACGCGGTCGTGTCGAAGACCGCCGGTGCCGCGGCCAGTAGCAACTGCACAGTGCGGACGTAGTCGGCGTTCATGAGGGCCGCTTCAGGTTGAGACGCTCGCCCGTCTTCGTGGCCGACACCCACCGCCGGCCTCCACCGAGGCGTTCGCTGTGGCCGCGCGCCAGGTCAGCCCAAGGAAGACCCAGCTCATCGGCGAACGAGTGGGCCAGCCGGGCCACTTTGATCCGCTTGAGATGGGCCAGCAAGGTGTCCAGCACGTCCATGCGCAAGGATCGCGCGCCCTCCACGAGATGGCGGGCCTCCTCCAGTCCCTGGCTCTTGCCAACGTCGCTGAGCAGTTCGAGCACGGCGCGCTCGGGCGCGGATACCAGTAGGTCGGAGCGGCCGCCCGGCAAGGGCGCCAGGCCCACGGCTGCCGGCAGCGTGTTGTCGAACAGGTGGGTGGCCTGGTAAGCAGCGGGGAAGGTGTCTGTGAACCAGGTCGGCAGCGTCGTGGGCACATTTCCCCAGAGCACCAGCCGCTCCTTGAAGGCCAGGTTATGGCGCACGCCGCGCCAGCCCAGGGCGGTCTTGCCCGCGACATGGAGACCGGGAACCTGCGTCACCAGCCAGGCCAAGGACGCATCACGGTTGAGTTCGTCGCCGGGCAGCAGGTAGACGCCGCGGCCCAGGCGGCGCAGCCAGCCACTCTCCGCCAAGCGCCCCACCTGCTTCGCGCTCAAGCCGCGATCCTGCAGCAGCCGGGTCGACAGGGGCGCGCCCCGGGGTAGCGACGCCAGCGCCTGACGGAATAGAAGGCTAGGAGAACTCACCATCGAATGGTCATTGTTGCACCTTTTCTATGCCGTCGAGACGAGCTCCAGCCTCACAGGCGATGCCTAGGGGAATAGAACTGCGCCCCTTTACACCCTTAAAGCGGTCAGTTCTCGGCTTATTTCATGCCACTTGACCGTCTCTGCGAACGCCGAAACAAGGCTCTCAGCTGAGGCGCACTGGTCATGGGGATCACGCCGAAGCACTCGGATAGGCCAACGAGGACGACAGGGGCACCGTCTGCCGCGTACTGGCCAAACCAATGTGGGCGTTACCCGCATCTTGCAGCGCTGCGCGACTGCGGCGGACACCCATTCCGATATGAGCAGGCGTCCAAAGGACCGCCTTCGAGGGGCCACCTAGGCGATTGGCCCGATTCATATCCGGCGCACGACATCACCTTAGTTTGCCCCGCGAAAACTCAGCCTAACTCATTGATTTACAACGCATTTTTATGTAACCAATCGTGTCATTATGGCGATTATCGGCACGCCAACACTACGCTGACAGGCATCGACAACACCCCGCCAAGGCGCCACAGCCGCCCCAGCCCCAACACCATGCCAACAGACTCTTCGCAAATCGACGCCGACAAACAGCCGAGCACAACCGACGATACCGACGGCCGGCCATCGGTCAGCCAGCCAGATGCGCTTCCTCCGGCTGAAAGCGAACCGCAGGCTGCCGCCTGTCCATCCAGCCCCGACCGCCCGGCGGCACCGGCCCAGGAGCCGAAGCCCGAATCGACCTCAATCAGACGAACTGCGACGCAGGAGTTAGAGGTGGCAGTCCAGCGGGTCCGTCTGGACGAGATCGATGGCGTGGAAGAGGAACTCCAGGAATTCATCCGTGAAAACGACCTGCTGCTCGAGCTGGACCTCCAACTCGACCGCTGGGCACCGGAGTGCCTGCGGTGGAGCGTACAGCGCCTGAACCTGACGCTCTGGCGACGAAAGAACAGGCTTGTGCACCTGGGCAGCGGCCTGATGCTGACGCACGCACGGCGCCTTGTCCGTCACGAAGACCAGATCACGGCGACGGTGATCCAGAACAAGACGCTGCAGAGGAGCCAGAAGCTGCTGGTCCTCGGCGAGGAGTTGCTCTTCCAGGCGGCGCTTGCCAGGACATCGGCCATGCCTACGCCACAAGCGGCGGCGCTGTGTGTGCGGCTGGAACAAGCAGGACGGCAGATGCTGCGCCGCACCGACGCGCGCCAGTTCGCGCTGGCCTTCGGCGTCAGCCAAGCTGCCGTACGACAGATCTGGCCGATGGCCAAGCCTGAATCCGAGGAAGAGGCCTGATCCCCTTTCCACGCAACACGCCGCTCGGTCCTTCCAAGCAGCAAACCTCAACGCTGAGTCCGTCAACACCACCATGAAGAAGAAGCGAAACACCGCCGGCGCAGAGCCGATCTCAGCGAACGACACGGTCGCGCCGGCGCGCTCGGCGGAGTTCCAGCAGTTGCTGCACTTGGCAGCACAGCACGGCGTCAATCAAGCAGCGCTTTGCCGCTTGCTTTGGCTGCTCAACGCCCACCCACGGCTTCCAGGTCACCAGCGCTGCTTCGAAAACCTGGGCAGCCTGCTTGGCACCACGGACTTCGTTGACCCGCTGGACAGGTGGGCCAGCGAGTGGATCGAGGACATCCCTGCGTGGCAAGCCATCTGCAACTGGGCGATGCAGCTGGATCATCACAGCGGCGAGGGTTTGGAAGAGTTCTTCCGCCAGCCGCGCACAGACCGGCATCACCTGCTGATGCGTCACGGCATCAACCGCCATCCGGGCGCCGGCGCCATCTGGATCCGGCATCACGACGACCCGATTGCCGCGTCGCCCACCGCGACGCTGAAAGCCACGAGCCGCGCCTTCCGCCTTCTGCAATGGCACTTGTTCTGCAGCCAGGCAGAGGCACGGTACGACAGCAGCAGCCTGGACCAGTTCATGCATTACGACCAACTGGAAGAGTGGCCAGCGTGGCCACGGCCAGCCGCTGCGATTGGCCTGGCATTGCGCGACTTCAGCTACCCCCACTGGGACACGCTGTTGCTCGATCTGCCGGAGGACACTGAACTCGATGCATTCGCTGCGGCCTTGGTAGACGACAAAGACGCACTCCTTGAGCCATACGACAGCGGTGAGGCCAGACAACGCGTGACCGCGTTGATCAACTACTTCCAATCCATCCTTGCCATGCTTGAAGGCAGGCCCGAAGAGCGACGTCGCGGTGGCGGGGGCGGCCGTGGTGGCAGTCGCCGCGGCATACCCGGATTCATCCACTTCACGATGAGCCCACAGGTCTACTTCGACGCGCCCGAGCCTGACTCCGAGGACGAGGACGTGCCCACGCGAAACTTCACCCGCGTCCACTTTCACACGGACAAGATCACCCCTGCAGTGAATGCAGAACTCGAGGGCCAGGACATCGCGCCCGGCGAGGACCTGCATCCGGTAATGGACTTGTTCCCGGCCGACTCCAGGCCCGGGGGCATCTGCAGCCTCTGGGCGGCCCGCCAGGCGATCGAGAGCGCGGCGCAGCGCCACTTCTGGGACAAGTCACAGCTCACGCCAGTGGAGCTTGCGGCCCTTCTGGACGCCATCGAGTCGCTGCCAAGTTCACCTGCGGGCGCCAGAAGCGCAGGACGCGATGCCGAACCTCGCCTCCTCTTGAACACGATGCTGCTGTTGGGCTGCCCGCTGGAAGAGGCGAGAACGCTACGGGTCATGACGGTCGCCAGCGTTGCTGAAGCGGCAAGGGCCGGCCAGCCTGCGTCCACGCGCCTGCTCTTGGTCTCTGCGGACGACAACGCCTGCGTGGGGTTTGCCATTCCAGCCGTCAGCCCTCAGTACCTCGCGCCGCCGAAAGCAGCGCTTGAGGCCAACAGCCATGCGGCGCACGCCTACCTCACCCTGCCGGACTCGACATCACTGGGCAACCATCTTCTGGCTCACAAGCGAATTCACAGTTCAGACATCGAGGGTGCAGTCTTCCAAGAGCCAGCGCTCGCCCTGGAGGCGGCAGCCAAACTGATCCTGCACGCCGTGAATCACAAACTGGACCCTGACTCCAGGCCGAGGGTGACACTGACCAAGGTGCAACGCAAACTGCCGGCGCTACTCGGGCGCTACGGCCTTGAGGAGATTGGCATAGCCTTGATTTGCGGCGACCGCCGCTATGCCTCTGAGGCACGACTGCACTACACGCAGTACCCGGCAGAGCGGCTGGCACAGGCATACATCAAGGCGGCACAACGCCTGCTCGCGGAAGGTGGCCATGTTGGCGAATCGCGCTCAAGCCAGGACCTCCCTCGCTGCAGCATCGCCGGTGGCGACATGGTGGGAGCGCGTCTGATCGTCCGGCACGACGACCTCTACCGGCTCGTGGCAGGGCTTCGCGAAGTGATCAGAACGCGACCAAGACATCTGCGATCCGCGTATCACAGCTATCACCGTACGTTTCTGCTCTACACACTGCTCATGCAGAGCTTGACGACCGGCATCCGTCCTTCATCGGACCCCGACAGACTCGCGTTCCAGATCTCTCAGCACTCGCCGCTCAGCAACCGCTACGCAACGATTGTGTCTGTCGTCGAAAAGGATAGTCAGTACTTGTCGCGCGCGCGCGCGATGGGCATCCCGAAACGCCTAAATGACCAACTGAGCCACCTACTCGCGCACGCACGGGAGGCATGGCGATGGCAGCCCACGGACCTCGTCCTGCCGAAGGGATCCGCTGCACAGTCGATGTTCCTGGATTGGCCCGACGACGATGCGGTACCCCGCGCTACGGTCGTAAGGCCCCAATGGATCGCCGATCAACTCCATTCGCAGGGCATGCCTGCTGCCGCAAACTTCCACCGAGGGTATCTGCGATCGCGCCTGCTCAGCCAAGGGTGCCCGGAGGAAGTGATCAACACTTTCCTTGGTCATGCGCCAAAGGGTCAGAGCCTGCACAACCTGCACGCCTCGTTTGATGTCGACCACCATGTGCGTGAGATTGCGGCGCACCTCGAACGCATCGCAAATGATCTCAGATTGATGCCATTGCCGTCACTGCTGGCTGACGATTGGAGCGACGCCCGGGACGATTACCGACGTCCTCCGAAATGACAGCGCCTGCACCCCAAGGCGATCAACTGTCGCGGCTTGTGGCTGAGGTATGGAAAGACGTATCTGGCCGCAGCGTGGCCGCTGACAAGACTGCGATCCCGCAACTCCGCCAATGGCTGGCAGGCCAGGCGAACAGACACGCGGCTTTGCTATCTGGACAGAGGCCAGCCGGTGCTGCTGACGATCAAAGCGCACGCCAGCTCGAAGCGCTTCTGATTGGTCGGGTCGCCGGGAAAGAGCTGACGATAACCACCGCAGCCCAACACCTGAACCTGCTACACCGAGTCGGCAAGCGCCTGCGAAACCAGCAGATCGCGCTGGCGCCCACGTGGATTTCATCAATCCTGCGTCCGCCTCCGAGCCCCTTCCCCAGTGAGACAGCATTGGCCATTGCCAAGGTCGAGGCGTGGCGGACGGCGCTGAACAGCCTGCTGTCTGCGCCCATCGCCGACGACTCTCCTACGCTTTGGGCGCTGACGGTCCTCTCCGCAATCTGTCATGGCGCACTGGTCGACCGCGCCAAGATCGTCCAACTGCGGCTGATGCTGTCACGCGGCCAGCTTTCGCTGAAAGGCACTCGCGGTCAAGAGCACTGCTTCGTCGAGTTCATGATGGCGTTCGAAGGCCTTGGTCACCATCACTTGCAGCGCTGGTGGGTCGATCCAGCCAGTGAGCTCCTGCTCAGCCGATTCCCTGCCGCAGGCGAGCTTCCCGCGATGAAGGAAACGATCAAGGTTGTCGCGGATCTCCTTGCCAAGGCAGGTGTGGAACGTTCCTTCGTTCCAGCCAAGCTGACCGACCTGCTGCAGTCGGCAATCATCTGGTGGTCGGCGCGTTGCGCACCAGTCGACCTGCATGCCATGCGCCGGACCTTCGCAACTCACCAGCTGACGGCGCGCTGCTGGACACGACTCAAGGGCTGGCCAGCAGAGCGGGAGCCTGGCGCCATGGCAAACACTGGGCGCGGCGTCGCCGTCGAGGAGAGGAGCACTGCCGACACCGAGGCCGAGCTGATGGCGGCGGCTACCGCCGAGCACGAGTGGCTCAGCGAAGTCTGCGAGGCGCTGTCCTCGTGCAATCTGGACACTGCGAGAGTTTGGGTCGACACCTATTTGGCTGGCATCGCGCCCGATGAGTATCGGCACGTGTACGTGGGCTGGCTGGCGAGCTTGCTCACAGTGCCGCCTCGCAATGCGGACATTCCAGCCGGACTCGCGACACTACTGAAGCCCTTTATGCTCGCCGCACCGCGGCTTCTCAGTTACTGCGGCGCGACGCATCCTCATACGGTGCCGGTTGGTGAGCTCGACGAGACCTACCGCACCATCCTCGACGCGTGCGAGCACAACGAGCCCGTCGAAGGCATCGCGCGTGGCCTCCGACTCTTCCACGAACACTTGGTTCGAGCTCACAAGGCGCAGCACCTGCCAAACCCACGCGCGACCTTTGGCGAGGGCGGGGCGCTCATGCCAGTGGATGCCACCGTCATCTCGGTGGATGAGTACTTCGCCGCACTCGAGTGGCTGGACAAGCAACTCGAACTTGGTGCGGATCCGACCGAAACCGCCATCTGTCGCATCGTGCTCCTCTTGACATTTCGGTGCGGCTTGCGGCGCGGCGAGGTGTTTGGCCTGCGGCTCTGCGACATCCACGACCGTGCCGGTATCTATCTGCACGCGCGTCGATACCCCGGCCACAGCCTGAAGACGCCAAACTCCACAAGAACGATACGCATAGACCCGTTGATGACGCTGAGCGAGAGGGCTTCTCTACGTCAGTGGTGCGCGGAACGAAGTGCCATGAGCTTCACTGGCCCGCAGCAGGCATCGCAGCAGAGGCGTCTTCTCGCAAGGCAAGGCCCTGAGGGAGATGTAATCTCCATAGAGGGAACAGTTCGCCGGGTGATGCAAGCAGTCCACGCCGTAACTGAAGAGCCGCGCTTGGTGCTCCATCACCTGCGTCACTCATGCGCCAGTTGGCTTTGGCTGAAGCTTCGGGCGCCAGACTACCCGCAAATCGAGGCCCTGCTCACCAGCATGCCGAGGCTTCTGGAGGAAGTTCGCCGCGCCAAGCGTCTGCGCGTGCAGCTCTGTGGCACGGCGGCAGGTCCATCGCGTTCGTACACGCACATCGTCGCCAGGGTTCTCGGTCACAGCACGCCCGGAACGAGCCTAGAACACTACATCCACATTGGCGATCTTTTCCTGGCAGCATCAACGTTCAAGGCATCCGAGAACATCCCGGCCAGCGTCTGGCAGGGCCTCACAGGCGCAAGCAAGACGACCGTCTACCAGTGGCTGACTGGCGGCCTACATGGCGTGATTGAAGGCTACCGAGCACAGCGCACACCACCTACCGCGGCCTCAGCCCCTAACCTCAACCCCTGGCGTAAGAAGATCTCGGCGCCGTCGATCCGCTTCGGCGGCGAGGGGTCCCTGGCGAAGGTGAGTCGCGTGCTCCAGGCGTTCAACCGCCTGGACATCACCATGGCTCACGGCAAAAGAGTTGAGGCGGTGGCGGAGCGCTGCGGCGCCACCAGCAGCCAGGTCGAGTCGTGGTTGGCTTCTGCAAGAAGCTTGGCGCACACGTTCAACATGCAGGCGCCTATGGCCGCCGAGCGTGACCTTCCATTCAACCCGGTGCCAGCTCCCGAAATGCAGCTTCAACAGTCCAGCGTCATGGCGCTGGATGATCTGACGAAAGGTCTTGACGCGGTTGCGGAGCGCTCGCCTGCTCTTCTGAGCGCCGCATTGGCGTTGGTGCCGAGCCGGTTCAACCGAAGGCGGCTGGACGTGGTGTTTCGTGGCCCCAAGGACGAGGGCGCGGCGCGTACGTTCATCAAGTTGCTGGACCTGGCTGGACTGATGCCAGACAGGCTTCGACTAACGGTCCGACGCCTGCAGGCAGAAGACACAAAGCTACCCAGCTGGTTTCGAGTACCAAGCGCAAAGGGCTTGTCCGTGAAGCGCATTCCACCACCGGGCACCGAGGCTAATCAGGCCAGCGCGTACAGGAAGTGGGTGGGGCTGCAGCTTTGCAGCTCTGGCGGAGAGCCTGACGGGCATGCGTGGAGAGTTGGTCTCTTTCTGGCTTGCATTGCGCATACGGACCTACCTGCAAAGCCCTGAGCGCGAGCCTCCCAGTGATCACCATCTTCTTCAACTGAATCAGTCTCCAGCCTTCCTTCAAATGAAGTACCCAAAGTTGCACGCCGCGGCATGACGTCCGCTTGCATGACCGATCTTTCCGGAGGCGACACTTCGCACATCGCATCCGCGCTTGGCAGCGCCACAGTCACGCTGGAAGCGTCATGATGGCGAGGTGAAAACACCCGCCCCACGAACCAGCACAACCGACCCGCTCAAGATTGCCAGCCTCACGCTCGGCCACCAAGGCGGCAGGGTCGGTCTCACCTTGTGTCCCGGCAAGCACGCGCGATCGTTGCTGGCCGGCCCGCCCTGGGCCCGCGATCTGTCGGCCGATGTGCAGGCCATCAAGGAGTGGGGCGGCATGGCCGTGCTGACGCTGATCGAGCCCGAGGAGTTGCTGGCGCTGCAGGTGGCCGACCTAGGCGCCGTGGTCCGCAGCGCGGGGATGGTCTGGCACCACCAGCCGATTTGCGACGGGCACACGCCCGACGCGCTGTTCATGCGCCAGTGGCCGGCCCTGCGCAGCGATCTGCTGGGCCAGGTCCGGCAGGGCGGCAGCGTCGTCGTGCACTGCCGGGGCGGCCTGGGTCGTGCTGGCACAGTGGCGGCCCTGCTCGCCATCGAGACGGGCATCGAGCCCGCAGCCGCCATCGAGGCCGTGCGCGCCGTCCGGCCCGGGGCCATCGAGACCGCGGCGCAGGAAGCGTTTGTGCGGGCCTACCAGGCCGCGACCTGGTCCTGAGGCAGTCGCGCTCCTCAAGCCCCATCGGCAACAAGCGCCTGGGTCCTGTCGTCCACCGTGCCGTAGCAGACCAGCCAGACCTCCAGCCCCATCCCTTCGGTGAGCCGCAGGGCGCGGCGGATCGCCGCGTCGATCCAGTCGTCGTCGTTGCCGAAAGCGCCGCCGCCCAGGCGGGTCAGCAGCACCTTGGCGTTGCCTTCTTCCGCTCGCTGGATGCACGCTGCCAACAGTGTGGCCTCGTAAGCCGCTTCGAGCACCAGTCGGGCCAGGGGTTGCCAGACCGCGTTGTGCAGACCGCTGTAGCTCACAGGCACGGCGGAGCAATAGGCCTGGCTGACGGTGGGCCGCGGTGCATCGCCATCGGTCACTTCCACCTGGCGATGCCAGCCGATGCAGAGCTGGCTGCGCAGTGCGTCGCGCCCGGCCTCGGTGGCTGCCATCAGGTGGCGGCCAATGCGTTCGAGAGACTCGCGGCTGGGCAAGAGGTAGCCATTGCGCATCGTCCACAGCGCCTGCGGCAACAGCTGCATCTCGGCCGCGAGCTGCTGCTGCAACGCCGCCGCCGTGTCCACCTGCCGGTCACGGGTCTACCCGAACCCGGTGCCTACCGGCATCAGGTAGTTCCGGTAGATCGTGCCTGCACCAGCGGCCATGGCGCAGGCCGGGCCCTGGGTGCGGTCGTGCATGTAGCGCGTGACGCCTTGCTCGGGCGTCACTTCGGGGCCCACCATCTCCAGCAGGTTGAATTGCGAGGCCACCTGGAACAGCGCCCCGGCGAAGCGGGGGTCGCGGTGCAGCGCGCGCACGTCCCCGGCAATGGCCTGCACCGTGCTGCGGCCGGCCCCTGCCGGGGCACACCGGCTGCGGAGGCTGGCCAGCGAGGGCAGCTCCAGCGTGCCGACGCCCCAACGCTCGCTGCCCAGCGACGACACCAGCCGGCCCTCTTCGACGCGCAGGCGGGACCGGGTGGCCTCGTAGGGGCCTTCCGCGAAACCCGTGATGCGGCTGAACCAGTCTGCGCTTGGGTGTGTGGTGTTCATGCGCTCCTTCCCGAGGGTCCGATGTGGATGTGCCGAGGGGGTGTCATTCGAAGCTGCCCACTTGCAACGAGACCGCCCAGGCCGGGGCCGCGCCCGGGAACAGCAGGTCGGCGCTGTAGGCCTGCCCCGCATCGCGCCAGTAGCGACGGTCGGCCGCGTTGCGCACACCGATGTCGAGGCTGACGGGCGGGCCCGACGAAGAGACCTGCCAGGTCAGGCCGAGGTCGATGACCGCATGGCCGCCCACCCGCACCGCGCCATCAGCCGTGGCGGCCTTCGACGAGCGCGCCGTGACGGCGGCGTTGTAGCGCAGGCTGGGCAGGCTCTGCAGGCGGTGGTCCAGCCGCAGGTGCAGGGCCGATCGAGGGATGTTCTGCAGCTGCCGGTCGTCCCGCCCGGCGAGACCCGAGCCCCGGCCGGTGGCGTCGATGAAGGTGTAGCGCCCGTCCAGTTGCGTGGCTGGGCCCGGGGCCCACTGGAACCCCGCCTCGATGCCCCTGTGGGTTTGCTGCCCGCGCTGCACCCAAGCACCCTTGCCCGCCCAGGAACTGCCCAGCGGCTCGACGAACTCCCAGGGCCGCTGGGCGCGGAAGGCGGTCAGGCTGTAGCTGAAGGCCGTACCCACCCTGCCCTTGCCGCCCACCTCCACCTGCCGGGTGACGCGCGGTGCCAAGACCTCGCCGGCATTGACGGCGGTGGCCGGTGCCTCGGCACCGAACTCCAGCCCTTGAGCGAGGCTCGCGAAAGCCGTGAACGCGGGCCCTGGTTGCCAGCTCAGCGCCCAGCGCGGCAGCAGGCCTCGCTCGCTGGGCTGGCCAGCCGGCGCTTCGATGTCGGTCCAGCGCAGGCCCAGCACCGATGTCCACGCGCCCACGCTCGCCGCATGCCCGAGCCATACCGCCTGCTGCGCACTGTCCAGCAGCGGACGGTCGACGCCGGGTGCGAAGGGCTGGGGCAAGGCCTCACCCGGCCGGTAGACGTTGCCTGAGAGCGCCAGCCCGGCAGCGTCGTAGCTGGTGACGTTGAAGTAGCCGCCTTGCCGCAACCGGCGCTCGATGCGTTCGACGCCGACCTGCAGCTCGTGCTGGAGGCCGGCCGCACGGAAGGGCTGCACCGCCGACACGCGGGCGTGCGTGCTGGCGCGACGTTCCAGCGCGCGGTAGTCGTAGAGCACGTAGTCGCCGTTGGCGCAGAAGAACTCGAAAGGCGGTTCGTTGCACCCGAAAGGCGTGGCCAGGTTGTCGTCGATCCGGGCCTGGGCGCTGGAAAGGGCGGCTTCCCACCTCATGCCGCCGGGGCCGTCGCCTTCCACGCGCAGCATGGTCAGCCGCCCGTGGTTGGTGAAGGGCCGGGACCAAGGCTGGGCGTTCAGGTTCACCTCGCGCACCCGCAGCAGATCCGGCGGCGTGGTGCCCCCCAGCAGCTGGAAGCCCGGCACGACCGGCTGCGCCCTGCGTTGCAGGGCCACATCGACATAGAGCCGCAGCCCTTCGTAGGGCGCGGCATCGAAAGCCAGGCCGACAAAGCTGCGCTGCCCATCGGCGCCGGCGATGCCCGGGCGCAGCCGCGCCTGCGAAGCCGTCGCGCGCCAAGCCCCCGCCGGCCCGGCCTGCCCAGCCTCGGCCACCAGCAGCGTGCCGCCCTGCGCATCGGCCTCAAGCCGGGCCCGCAGAGGCTGCTGCCCGCGGGGCGTGATCTGGTTGAGGCTGCCGCCCGCCCCCACGAGCCCGCCCCGGCTGCCGGCGGCGCCGGCCAGGACCTGCAGCGCCGCGGTGCCTTCGAGAGGGAACTGCCATTCGCCCGGCACCACCATGCCGTTGACGCGGAAGGCGCTGCCCATGTCCAACGTGAAGCCGCGGACCGTGAAGTTCTCGTAGTAGCCCACGGCCGCGAAGTTCTCGCCGACCGAAGGCGCGGTGGCCAGCACGGCCGCCAGCGAGGCCTTGCCGGGCACGCGCAGGCGCTGGGCGCCGTACTCCAGCAACGAGACCGTGCTGTCACCGGGCTCAAGACCGTTCGCGTGCGGCGCCAGCAGGCTGCCTGGCAGGCGGTCTGCCTGGACCAACACACGCTGCGGGGAAGCGGCAGCTGCGTCGGCCTGGCCCGTGGCGCCCAGTGCCGATGGCGCATGCGCAGCCAAGGCGCTCAGGCAGGCCAGGGCCAGCAGGGCCTGTCGTGTCGGCCGGGCCGCGGGCCGGCGGATGTGCTTCACGTCAGTTTCTCCAGAACTTGGGCGACCCGTGCGTCGACGCTGCCAGACACTTCGAGGAAAGGCAGGCCGCGGCGGCGCAGCAGCGCCAGCGTCGTGCCGTGCTGGGCCGAGCGCCAGGCTGCATCTCGCCGGGTGCCGTCTTGTTGAAATGGAAAGTCCGGCGTGCACAGCACGGCGAGGTCATAGCGCCGGCGCGACAGCGCGACGAGCGTGCGCGACGGCGCGCCGTGGTCGAGCAGCGCATAGACCAGCGTCGACAAGGGCGAGGTGTCGCAGACCACGCAAGGGGGTGCGGCCTGGGCCGCCGCGATCTCGTGCGCCACCTGGGTGCGGGCCACGAACTCGAGCTCGCGGAGGCTCAGGTCCTGGCGGGTCTGTTCCCAGTAGGTTCGGCCGTACTCGGGCACCAGCGCGGCGCCCAGCGCTTGCGCCAGGGCGCCGGCCAAGGTGGTCTTGCCGCTGGACTCGCCGCCGAGGATGCAGACGCGTGGGACCAGGTCGGCGTAGACAAAAGCGTTCACCAGGTCGCGCCACCGGGCCGGATCTGCCCGCACGTCGCTACCTCGCACCGGGAAGGTCGCGCGGCTCGGGTCGACCGAGCGATGCACCACGCCCGGGTGCGTGCCATCGGCGGCGCGGAACGCCTGGCTCAGGTGCTCAGCGAAACCGTCGCCATAGTCTTCGCTGGTGAAGACCGCGTCCACCTGCCACCTCAGCAGGTGCTGGCAGAGCCAGGCGACGAAGGCTCGTTGCGCGTGGTCGGCCGCGTCGTTCTGCGGCATCTCGCGCGGCTGCACGCAGCGGACACGGCACAGCCTTGCCAGCTCTGCGTCATCGAGCACGACCGAGCGGACGCCGGGGAAACGCTGCCGCAGCCACGCCCGCCGCGCAGCGGCATCGCAGCGCGGCAACTCGGGCTTGGAATAGGACAGCACGACGACCTGCTCGCAGGACGCCAGGGCGCTCTCGATCAGGAACTCATGCCCGTGGTGCAGCGGGCTGAACTTGCCGACGACCAGCCCGAGGCGATGGCGCAGGCTCACGCTCATGTTCATGCGGGCAGCGGGTGCAGGGCTTGCCGGGCGAGCAAGTGGTGCCAGTGCCTGAGCGCCACCACCGCGTTGAGCAGATAGGCCGTGTACAGGGCTGCCGTGATGTAGAGCTCCCGGCTGAAGAACAGCGGCACCGCCAGCAGGTTGACGAGCAGCCAGAATCACCAGGTCTGGACCTGGCGCTTCATCAACAACAGCTGCGCAACGATGCTGAAGCCCAGCACCAGCGAATCGAGGAAGGGCGCGTAGGCGTCCGTCCAGCGCCAGAGCAGCCCGCCGTAAGTCAGCGCGCCGATGGCGCCGCACACCAGCAGCAGGAGCAGGCTGCGCGGTGCGGCGCGGGTGATGGGCCTGGCAGGCTGGTGCGGCCTCCCGGCCCACTGCCACCAACCCCAGGCGCTGGTGGCCACGAAGAACACCTGCAGCGTCACGTCGGCATACAGCCTGGCCTGGAAGAACAGCGCGGCAAAGAGCAGGCAGCCGACGATGCCGGTCCACCAGGTGTGCACGCTGTTGCGGGCGGCCAGCAGGATGGACACCGTCATGACGCCATTCGCTGCAAGCTCGAGCCACGTCACCGGAACCACACAGAACGCCTTGTTGTTGGCAGAATGTCAATATCTTAGCCAAGACCCGGCGACCTGTCTTCATCATGGTGCGGCAGCTCTATCCCCTCGTGTCCGCCGACGTGGCCTTGTTCAGCGTGGCTGATGACCGCCTGCAGGTGCTGCTGGTGCGGCGCGAGCATGCGCCGGAGGCCGGCCTGTGGGCCTTGCCAGGGGCGCTGCTGCAGCCCTTGGGCGATGCAGACCTGGAGGCCACGGCCCGGCGTGCGCTGCGCGAGAAGATCAGCGTCGAGGTGCCCTACCTGGCGCAGCTGCGCACCTTCGCCGGCGCCGCGCGCGACCCGCGGGGCTGGTCCTTGTCCGTCCTGCACTTCGCGCTGCTGCCGCGCGACCAGGTGCCTGCGGTCGTGCGCGGCAGCGTCGACGGCATCCGTTGGGCGGACGCCGATGCGCCGGGCCGGCGCCTGGCCTTCGACCACGCACAGCAGATCCAGTGGGCACGCACGGCCCTGCGCCAGCGCGTGCAGGACCACGCCCTGCCCTTGCACCTGATGCCCGAACGCTTCACGCTGACGCAGCTGCAGCGGGTTTGCGAGGCGATCCTGTCGCCAAGCCCGGCGCAACCGGTCCGCCTGGACAAGGGGGCCTTCCGCCGCCGCTTTGCCAAGAGCCCGGACATCGTCGAAGTGCCCGGCGCTTTCGAGCATGGTGCTCAGCGGCCTGCGCAGCTGTTCCGCGTGGCGTCGGGGTTTCGGTTCTAGTGGGTCGAGGAGTGACGCCTGCGCAGCGGTTGCAGCCCTTGGCTGCCGGTCCGTCAATGTCGGTAGTACTGCCGCTTGCTGTCTTTCGTCGAGCGTTCAGCGACGGCTTTGGTGCTGCGATACGTGGGCACCATCTGCTCAGTCCTGGCCGATCCGGCTGGTTGCCGATTGGTCGCTCCGGTATCAGGCTGCGTCGAGGATGGCGGTGGCGCAGTACATGCCGTTCACCCAGTCGTACAGCTGCACTTTGCAAATGCCGTTCAGGCGGTGACCAAGGAGCATCGCGAATGCAGAAGGCGCCTTGACGAAGAGGTGAAGCAGCTCCAAGCGGTTCGCGGCCCGGAAGCTCATGAGCGCAGCCTTCGCCTCGGCAACTGCCAGGTTCATCTCCTCCTGGCTGCCCACCGCGCGGCCGCTCTCCAACGACAACATTGGAAGGCCGGCGAGGCCTCCGCCTTGTGCCAGCAACGCATCGGAACCCACCGGCGAGGGAAATCCGAGGCAGGCGACGCCCTGACCTCCTAGGCTGTTACCGGGCCTTGGTACTTCGCTGAAGAATGCGCCCACGGCCTTCTCGTGAAGGTCCGTTCTAAAGACATTGCCGTTGTGTTCCACCCGCAGAGTGAATCCACCTGCAGCCGTGAATGCGTGCCCAAGCAAGCAGGCGGTGGACATGCGCTGCTTGCCGTCCAGCAAAACGCCTCCGCGGCCAGTCGAGGTCTTGATAAACGACGCGGCGGCCGCCGCCGCGCGGGACAAGGTGCTCCACTCCTCCGGGCTTTTCTTCCCGCGCTCGGGGCCGTTGAACGTTTCGACGTCAAGGCTTAGCAGCTCGAATGAGGCGCCACCGCCAAGCTGAACACGCGTCGGGGTGCTGAGCCACGCATCGCCGCGTTCGTCTAGGACCGAGCAGATGTCAGCTTCGAGCTCTTTGCGCTGCACTGGGCTGCTCGAAGACCGTGCGATGTGCCTCTTGAAGAGGTCACGAAGCCGCGCCGATTCCTTGCCGCTGAGGTCGATGCTCGGAAGATGCTGCTCGAGCTCACCAGGGAAGGCAGCGTCGGCGCTGCCCGCTGAGTAAGTCACGAAGTCAACGTGCTGAAGCGCAAACTCGGCAAGGTCGACCGGGTGGCCGTAGGTTCTGGCCCATTCGATGACGTCCTTCCGGTCTTGCTCGAGGATGACCGAGTTCGACTGGTAGGAGGAGCCAACGCCGCGCAGCCTCGCGAGCTTCTCGATGAACGGACTCGCCTTGGTGTTGTAGTCGCGACAGACCAAACCGAATCGCACGAACTCGAGCGGCGAGGTGCTGTGCGCGTTCTTGAAGCGTTGCACTTCCTCCCAAAACGCGGGCGCAGTCAGCGCATAGTCCTTGGCCTCGAGCATCATCCGTCGAACGGCTGCGTCCGGGCCGAAGTAGCAAACCTCCACGTCACCAACGGCTTCGCTCACGACGTGGCTGAAGGCGCTCTGTGCAAGCCAGCGCGGCAACGACTGCAGCACGTATGCGTCTTGGTATTCAAAGCCCAGGCGGGCGGTCGCGCCGCCGGTAGATTCTCTTTCCAACAGTCCCACAGTCATGCCGATGTCTCCAAGTCCAGTTCGGACAGATGAACGCTGCCGTCCGGCAGGTACGTGTGCGCGCTGCCTTCTAGCGCAGCATCGTCGAGGCGGAAGATGAGTAGGACTACGAAATTCGCCCCTACCTTCGCGTCCATAGCCAGCTCGCTCATCGTCGCGTGGTCACGCGAGCTTGGCTGGACGCTGAACAGTGGATGCGTGTGCCACTCACCCAAGTAGTTGAAGCGACGGAAGTCGTTGCCATTGGAGCTGCAGAATGCCTTGATGGCGCGTGCTGCGCTTGCAACGCTGCGCAGGAACGAAGCGATGGCGCTGGCCTTCTGGACCTCCAGCGCCCGGACAGCGAAGTGGTTCCACCCAACGTGTTCCCCCATGAGCACGCCACCGCACTCCCGCTGCCCGGTCCTCTTGAGGGCAAGATGCAACGTGGCTTGGACGTCAAGCGGAACCGTGATTCGCAACACTGGCGCCCTCGCTGATAGATTGCCGGATGGCAGCAAGCGCGCCTTCTTCATCGGGTGACAGCATCTGCTCCGGGTCAGCCTTCAATGCACCTGAGCAGTCAATGGGGATGACGTCAAAGGGGCAACGGAATTCCCAGAACTTGCGGAATCCGGTGAGGTAAGCCGCTACTGGATAGTCGGTGACCTCCGCGCACAGCGTATCCAAGCAGAACTGCGCCATCGACGCGGCGAGCGCCGACACATCAGCATCCGAGGCGACGTGGGCCACTCCATCGGATTCGAGGCCGTAGTCCACCAGTCCCGCCGTTGGCGCCGCAGCCATGCCTTTCATGACGCCGTGCATGTGCGCGCGAACGCCCAGAGCGTCGGCGTCGAGACCAGGACGGCTGCGTGCCATGAGGCAACCGCCACCGCCGCCGAATACTTCGCCCCAGACCATGGCGGTCTTCGCACGCTTGGTAAGCGCGGCAAGGGCGACGAACGCGCTCGCGCTCGCGGTGGCATCCACCACCAGCGTGCAGGCTGTCAGTTCCGCCGCAAGATCAGATTCAACAGACGGGTTCGTTTGCGTGGCAACCTTCATCGACCGCGTCTTCACCTCGATGCTTGGTGCCACAAGCTTCAGAGCACGAACGCCGGCCTCGACCTTGGAGTAGCCCACATCGAGCCAGTTGAACTCGTTGCGAACCAGGTTGTGAGGCCCCAGCACGTCGTCGTCGACCAGCAGGAAGCGCCGGACACCGGCACGTGCAAGCGAAACTGCAATCTTGCTGCCCAGAGAGCCCAGGCCCACTATGGCAACCGACACCGTCGCAAGCTTCGAATAGGTGCTCGGGAGCCGCTGGGCGGCCTCACCGTCGAAGCAAAGCGGGTGATAGCGCTCGAACCAGGGCTTCACGCCGCCGCTCAGCAAGAACGCGCAGACCTCTCCCGTCGCGTCGTGCGCGACGAGGAGTTGTAGTCGTTCGACACCCTGCGCCCAAGGCCAAGCCAAGCCCATCCGTTGCTGAAGGTCGGTGATGTCTTTGGAGCTTCCGAGAGTCGCTGCTTCCGGAACGGCGACGGCGACGCCTATCAACGAAACGCCAGGCCCCTGGGCGACCGCGCCGGGCACGTCGGAGACTTGCACAGACGGGTCTCCCGTCGCGGTAATCACCGCGACAGACTCACCACCCACCCAGTCCACTGTGCCCTGGACCGACAGCGGGCTGGCTTGGCTTGCCCCGGCCAGCACGTTCCGCAGGGCCGCGGTTATCACGAGCCGGCGGCTGTTCTTGCGCAACGCCTGCGCTTCGGTCTCCAGGTGACGCGACGGGAGTGGCCCCAAGTCGGGAACCGCCGCTTGAAGGATTTCACCCCACAGCAGATTGGTGGCGCTTCGGATGAGGTCCACGCCGGTGATGTCTCGATGCCAGTTGTCCGGCCCGAACTGCAGGCAAAGAACCCCCGAGCCAAGATACTGATGGCTGCTCCACCGCTCGCCTGCCTTCTGCGGTCGGACAAACGCCGCCACATCAGGGAACAGATAGGGGTAGACCAACACCCCTTCAAAGGTGCCGACCAGGAGCTTCAGCGCGAAGCTGACGCACAGCTCACCCAGCGCGGTGGCGCTCCAGCTCTGGACGGCGAAGCCTGGTGTGCTGCGCGCATGTTCTTCCAGCAGCTGGCGCTCTCGCGCCATCCGCTGAGGGTGGTCGTCCAACAAGCGCATCAGGCAAACCCGCCCGGCTTGTTTGGATACACCGGCGCCGCGGGGAAGGTCAGCCCGACGCCGACGGCCGGACGAAGCAGCGAAGTCGACAGCGCCGACTCCGAACGATTGCTGGCCGACGCCGGGAAGCAAGAGCCGAGCACCTGGCGCCATAACTTCAGGGCTTCATCGTCGTCGGTCTCGTTCTTGGCCTTGCGCGCGAGCGCCGCGTGCTCCGCCAGCTTGTCGTAGAAGGACTTGAACTCGGCGGCCTTCACTGCCGAAAACACATCGTTGCCCGAAACGCCCGGGTCTTCGAGGAACGGCACGAGGTTGTTGTCGACGTACCAACGGTAGGTGTCCCGCATCGTTTCGAGTAACGTGACGAACAGAGTCTCGAGGTTCGTCTCGGTGTAGCTCATGTGTTTTGCAACGAGGCACTCGAGGATGAACCCCTTGGGGCGCTTGAGGTCGGCGGGCATGTGGAGGCGGCGCCACCACTTGAAGAGCTTCACCAGCTTCTTGAAGCGTCCGCCAGCCTTGGCATTCACATCAATCGTCCACTGAGTGTGCGCCGGCGGATTCGTGGGGAGCCACTCCTCAAGGTGGATGTCGGGGATGAGATAGGCGTCGCCGTGCTTAATGACGGGAACGACGTCCATGTCCACCGTGACCATCCGGACGTTGATGGAACGGCGGTTGACCGTCAGGTTCTCGTAGCCGGCGTCGACCAGTGCCTGGTGAACCGCATCGAGCACCGTCTTCGGCTCGTCGTCCGAGGTGTGGTCGGTGACCGCGATGATGTCCACATCCGGGCGCTGGGTGACGCCCCCGACGGTGGTCGGGCGGATGGCCGTGTCGCGCTTGTACGAGCCCGACAGGAAAGTCGTCACATGGACGTCGCCGAACTCTTCGTGTTCCGCCAGGGCGTCGCGCAGGGTGTTGTGGGCGCTCGAGCACGCCGCCACGGTCGAGGGCGACGGCTCGATTTCCGAAAGCATGTCCAGGAATTGTTGTTGTGTCGTCATTTCTCGCCCCTTTCTGGCGACAGTTGCGTGCTGGCAGCGGGCTAAACCCCCGATGCCACACTGACTAAGACGCCCGAAAATGCTGCCGCGGACACGGCAACAAAAGAATTTCTTCGCCGGCGTCCGCCAAGCCGGCTACCGGCGTCTACCAGAAGGGAGCCCCGTACATGATTGAGGAACCCGACGAGCCCGACGAACCCGTGGAACAGAAAGTGGCCTACGAGCGGCTGTCCGCCGAAGAGGTGGACCAGGAAATCCGCGCGCTGCTGGGGTCACCTGCGAATTTCGCTCGCCTGCGCAGTATCGCGTTCACGCTTTGTGCTGGGGTGGCAGGCCAGACCGGCGATGACCTCCTGAACGAGGTGGTGACGCGCTTCTACGAAGGCCGGCGAAAGTGGCCACGCGGCGTCCACCCGCTGGTCGTGTTCAAGAGCGCGATGCACAGCCTCGCCAGCGATGCCCGGAAGCGCGCCGGCCTGAGCCCGGTTGACGATGCTGTCGCGCTGGCGACGACCGGCGCCGAGGACGAAGCAGCAGATGCTCGCCCGCAAGTGCATGGCGTGTCCGTGCTGACGCCGGAACACGAGCTTTCCGGCAAGGAGCAGTTGGCCGCGATCTACGCGGCCGTCGCCGGCGACGAAGACCTGGAACTGCTGGTGATGGTCTGGGCAGATGGCCAGCGTGGCGAGGAAGCGGCGAAGGAGTTGGGTTGGGAGAAGAAGAAGTACGAGGCGGCTCGCAAGCGGCTCACTCGCCGCTTGGATGCCCTTGACTCTGACCGGAGAACGAAATGACCAAGCCCTCGAACTTCCACAATTTTGTGGATGCTCTGACGCAAGAGCTTATCGACACGCCGGACGAACAGGTTCTGGAGGGAAAAGACGTGGCGGAGCTACAGGCCAGCGCGCAAGCGCTCTTGAAGTCTGCCCGAGCCGAGGCCGGAAGGCGTCGCCTTGCCGCAGCCAAGGCGGGAGTCAATGCGCTCCGAAACCGTCCTGCCGCGTCGAACGTGCACGTGCCGACTTTGTCGGTAGATGAAGCGCGTCGATTCATCGCTCAGGCTCAGAACGACTCTCGGTACACACTGGCTGCCCGGAAGCTTGGCGAGATGTCTGACGAAGAGGTGCTGCGCCTGTACTCTCAAATGAAGCACTTGGAAGATGCCGGCAAGGCTGACAAGGGTCACGACGAATGACTCCTGCAGAGGCAGCGGAGGCCATCATCGAGGACCTCGGCATCACGCGGATTGACGAGTTGGACGTTGACGCTATCGCGTTCGATGCGGGTATCGAGGTTGTCTACGAAGCGCTGACTGGCTGCGAAGCAACGCTCGTGGGGGTTGGCGACCAAGCAATTGCCACCATCAACCCCTCCCCGTATCGCGGGCGTGAGCGCTTTTCAGTTGCCCACGAAGTCGGGCACTGGGAGCTGCATCGAGGACGGTCGTTCCGATGCCGCGTCGACCAGGTGGAAGAGAACTTTGCCTCCTCGCGAGAAGTTGAAAAGGAGGCGGACACGTTCGCCTCTCACTTGCTGATGCCGGCGGGAATGTTCAACGAGGCCATCCGCTCCGCCGGGCAGCCAAACTTCAAGCAGCTCGGGGATGTTGCGGCGGCTTTCGACACTAGCCTCACTGCCACGGCTTTGCGCCTTGTTGGTGTCGATACGCTGCCCGTCATCATCGCCTGCTACACGCGCAGTGGCCTGCGATGGTACGCAGCGGCGAAGCATGTGCCGCGTCGCTGGTATCTCAAAGACAAGGTCGATGAAGACAGCTTTGCCTACGACCTGCTGTTCAGCGGAAAGGAGTGCCGAGCACTGGGCAAACAACCCGCCGACACGTGGTTTACCAACGACGACGCCGGACGTTACGAGGTGCTTGAGCAGTGCGTGCCGCTGCGAGGCGATGAGGTCTTGGTACTCCTGTACCTTGCAGACTCGAAGATGCTCTACGCCGGCTTCGACCCGGGCGTAGGCAATCGCAAGTACAACGAGCACGGCTCCTATGTGGCACCGCGGTCTAAGCGGTGAAGCTCCGGCAATAGCCGCAGGTCAGTAGTAGCGCGTGTAGTCCGCGGCAAGCCCAGCCATGTCGGCGAGTTCATCTAGCACCTTCTTGCTGCTGCGCAGCAGCGCAGTGGTGCGAGGTGGGTCATCCCAATCCTTGACCCCATGCTTGCCTCCACCTGATTAGCGATGAAGCTCAGCAACCCTGATTCCGCGCTCCGGACGCCTGGGCGCACGGACCAGCGCGGTGAGCAGGCCGCGCAGGATGGCGCGCAGGTCGTAGCGCCGGTTGAAGCGGAACTGCACTTCGGCCAGGTAGCGGTAGGCGTACTTGGCGAACTTGATGGCGTGGTACGTCCCGGTGAGCGCAGTCTTGACGTTGCCTATGAGGGTGTTGACCGCTCTGAACTTCTCGTTGAGGACGCTGGCCTTGCCGCCACCGGTGACCTCACGGTCGTGGACGGCGCCCGCGCTGGTTGCCACCTTGAAGCAGTTCAGGCCGTCCGAGACAAGCGTCAACGGCAGCGCTGTATGGCGGGCCATGAAGTCCTCCATGGCTGCGTTGGTGAACGGCCGCGGCGAAAAGCACGCCAGATGAGGCCGTCCGTCTTCGGTGGTCTGCACCGCCGCAACGAGGGCACCTTGTTCTCCGAGCCCCGGCCGGTTTTGCCGCCGCTGCGCTCTCCCCCGAGGTAGGCGTCGTCGATCTCGACCCTCCCGGTGAGCTGGCGGTCGGTCTCGGCCAGCCGCATTCCCTCCAGGATCTTGTGCTTGAGCAACCAGGCGCTGCGGTAGCAAAGGCCAAGGTGCCGCTTGAGCTCCAGGGCCGAGACGTTGGTCTTGGACTGGGTCAGCAACTGCATCGCCAGGAACCAGATGGTCAGGGGCAGCTTGCTGGCTTCGAAGATCGTGCCGCTGAGGACGCTGCAGTGGTACTGGCAACCCGCGCACTGCCAGTAGCGACGGCCCTGCCGCTGGAAGCTCGTGCGGGACTCGCAGACGCCGCAGCGCGGGCACTCGAAGCCCCGAGGCCATCGACTGGCGATGATCGCAGCTTCACAGCGCTCCTCGGTCCCGTACAAGCTCAAGAACTCTCGCATCGACAGCCCCGGCTGGAACTGAACCCGGTTCATCGGCATGGCGCATCTCCT
>Ga0105048_10004145_pt1 | contig 23686 bp, 19 predicted proteins | sample MAT05_FD_78382 | JGI IMG/M metagenome (GOLD analysis project Ga0105048, IMG submission 78382) | Freshwater microbial communities from Lake Fryxell liftoff mats and glacier meltwater in Antarctica - MAT-05 | ecosystem: Environmental > Aquatic > Freshwater > Ice > Liftoff microbial mat | place... | reverse complement strand
CACAAAACGGCTGTCCTGCCCAAACCAGGCGACTCTTCCAGAATTCATCACCCTCACTCAGTGACGACGCGATCCTCGCCGCGAAGTGACGTGCCGGGCGCACTCTGTCAATGGGCAACCAAGCTCAACCGGTCTCGGTCGACTCGTCGGGAACGAAGTCGAGCGAGATCGAGTTCATGCAGTAGCGATCGCCGGTCGGCGTTCCGAATCCATCCGGAAAGACATGTCCGAGATGGGATCCGCAGCGTGCACAGCGAACCTCGGTTCGTTGCGCTCCGAGGCTGTCATCTGCGAGCAATTCGACGGCCTCCGGTCGGACCGACTCGTAGAAACTCGGCCAGCCGCAACCCGATTCGAACTTCGTCCCGGCCAGAAACAGCTCGTTGCCGCATGCCTTGCAGGTGTAGAGGCCGGCGCGATGCTCTTCCAGCAGCGGCCCAGACCACGGCCGCTCCGTCGCGGCTTCCCGCAACACTGCGTATTCGTTCGGAGCGAGCTTGCTGCGCCAGCTCGCTTCATCGTGTTCGACCTCGTAAGCCATCGCTCTCCTTGATGTCGGTGCGGATCTCCACGGTATCGGAGGATCGGGCAGCGGTCATCCCACTGATCGCAAGTCAGCAGATGGTCAACCGATGACGTACTGTTAGTCCATCTGTGACTAATCTGTCCGAATGCGTAGATCATCCCGATTGATCATCTCAGCGGTCGCCGTGCTCGGCTTCCTCGGCACCTCGTGCGCTTCGGACGATGCCGACTCCGCGGACACGACGTCCACGGTTACCGTCACAGAGGCAGTCGAGGGTGACGTCACGGTCTTCGCTGCCGCGTCGTTGACCGCTGCGTACACCGAGATCGGTGACGCGTTCATGACCGAGTACCCCGATGCGGAGGTGACCTTCAACTTCGCGTCGTCGTCGGAACTCGTCACCCAGATCAAGGAGGGCGCACCTGCAGATGTTTATGCGTCGGCCGATGAAGCGAACATGGCCAAGCTCACTGACGCCGGAGGCAATGCCGGCGACCCGTCCGTCTTCGCGACCAATTCGCTCCAGATCATCGTCGAGCCCGAAAATCCGAAGGGCATCACTGGCGTCGCCGACCTGGCCAACTCAGGTGTCTTGTACGTCACTTGTGCGCCCGAAGTGCCGATCGGCAAGTACAGCACGCAGGTGCTCGATGCTGCGGGCGTCACCGTCACCCCCGTGTCGCTCGAGGAGAACGTCAAGGGCATCGTCACCAAGGTCACCCTGGGCGAGGCCGATGCCGGAATCGTCTACATCACCGACGTGACCGCCGCCGGCGACCAAGCCGAGGGCATCGACATCCCGGCCGACGTCAACGTGACAGCGACCTATCCGCTCGTCGTGACCGCCGAGGCCCCGAACGCCGGTGGCGGTCAGGCATTCGTCGATTTCGTACTCAGCGAGCAGGGCCAGAAGATCCTCGGCTCGTACGGCTTCACCGCCCCCTGACCGTTGCGGTGAAGCGGCACACCGAGTTTCCGTCGCGACTGTTGGACATGACGGGCAGAGTCAGCGGATGACAACGGGAGCCAGCCATCCCCGACGAAGCGACAACCGGATCGGCGACGAGTGGCCGAGCATCCCATGCCGATCCCACTCGCTCGATTGTTCATCGGTAGGCTGGAAAAATGGACGCTGACCTGCAGCAACAAGCGCGAGCGCTCGGTGACCCCACCCGTCACCGGATCTTTCGGTATGTCGTCGACTCCGGGCGCCAAGTCGACATCGCTGAATTGACCGATCATTTCGGACTCAACCACAACGCGATTCGCCAGCACCTCAACAAGCTCACCAACGCTCAGCTTCTCGCCGAGAAAGCGGTAGCCAGCGGCGGACCGGGTCGTCCCCGGTTGTACTACACGCTCGCGTCCACCGCAGACAGCCGATGGGACGTCACTGGACCGTACGAGCGGCTGTCTTTGCTCCTCGCCGAGGTCATTCGCACCGGAGACACGCCTGTCGACGTCGGACGTCGGGCCGGGCGGCGTCGGCACCTGGGTACGGCGTTCGTCGACGATCCCATCAGTGGCCTCGTCGACCAAATGGCTCGCTACGGCTTCAACCCAAAGGCCAACGAGCGCAGTGGCGCCGTCAGCATCGTTCTCCAGACCTGTCCTTACGCATCGACAGCGCTTGCCGATCCCGACACCATCTGCGGGCTGCACCTCGGCATCGCCTACGGCGTCGCCGAAACGCTTGGCGGTGTCGAGGTCGATGAACTTCGCCCCAACGATCCGCGCCGAGCGAACTGCATCCTTCGCTGCCACACCACCGCTGCTCCAGACCCCGACTGACGATCGCCAGCACTGGCGATCGAATGACGAGCGAGTTTCCGGTCGCCGACGCCGAGAGAGATGCGATCTCGCGGCGGCTCATGGAAGCCTCAGAAGAATTCCCTGTGGGTCGTCGACCGCGATCGTGATGCCGAACTCGTCGAGGCGATCACGACGTGGCTTGAGCCAAATGGCGTCTGCGAGGACGTACTGGACCCCGCGTTCGGCGAGTGCATCGAGGCTGCGGCCATCCGGGAAGCTGCCGGTGAGGTCGCGGATCTTGCTGTGGTCGGACGGGAAGAAGCCAGAGTAGCCATTGACAAGGGGGTGGCCCGTGCCGAGCAGTTCGTTCATGACACCTGTTGTCCGTTGGAAGGTTTCTGGACCGGGACCGGCGGCGAACGGGAGGTAGAGCACGGCGCCGCCGTCGTCGAGTCTGCTCAGCGCTCGGACCGCTGGCCTCTGGGCGACATCGGCTGCGACGAGCGTTCCCGGCCCGACGTGTCCAATGGCGATTCCGCTGACGATCGCGGCCATCAGCACGGTTCGACGCAGCGTGCGTCTCGCGGCCCAGATCTGTTGCACCGCCGGAACCGTGAGCGCAACGAGTGCAATCTGAACGATCGTTGCCGATCGCCACGGACTCCGCAGACGTGCAATGCCCGGGACGGTGCTGCGAAGGGCGTCCCACGGATGCCATCCAAAGATCGACAGCCGGGACCCGAACGAGATCGCGAACGCAGCTGCGGCAAGTGCAACGAGGAACCAGACGGTGCGGTCACGGCGCTGGATCCATGCTCCGAACAGTGCAAGCAGGATCACGATGACGCCAGGCCAACTGCGGTTGGCGAACCACCAGTCGGACCATTGCCCCGACCCCGCCAGCACTGTGGCCCGGCGCCAGGTGAAACCGTCGAGTCGGCCCTGTTGTGGGATCACCACGACCGCCGCAACGGCGATCAGAATTCCGGCGGCGACAGCGATCCCTCCAATGCGTTGGGTGGCCTCACGATGCCAGCGTCGGCTGACCAGAACAGGCGCAGCGAGCACGAGTGAGAGCCCGAACAGCACGGCGTGGTTCCCGCAGCTGAGCGAGAGCGCAACGATCGACAGCGCAAATCCGGCTACCTGGCGAGGTTCCGGGTTTCGTGCCCAGGCAACGAGGAACGACAGGGCGAACAGCATCGGCCAGATCATCGTCAACTGCAGGACGCCGAGTTGATCGAACACGAACGGGATGCTCTGGGCGAGCACGCCGACGATTGCCGCGGGCACCGGATCGGCACCGAGTCGACCTGCGAGCAATGCTGCGCCGAGGCCCGTCAGCGTGATTCCGACGAGGAGAACGAAGGAGTAGGCGGCCACTGGACCGAGGAGGGTGCGGGTCGCCGCGAACATCGCCGCCGTGAGCGGTTGCGGTTCGCTCAACGCAAAGGCCCCACGTCGTGGCCAAAAGATCGGAGCGTTCCAGTAGGTGTGTCCGAGTGGCACGAGATGAGCGGAACCCCACCGCATCGTCCACAGGTTGAACTCGGCGACGGTACTCGTGGGTTCGGTGCCGAGAGGCAGCCGATTGTTCATGTGCAGCACGAGCGGAAACGTCAGTGTGATGCTCGCAGTGGCGTGAAACGCGCCCCAACCAATCATGCGGGCGGCTCGAGCGCGGAGTCGTTCGTTCAGTGTGTCGCCGGCCTTTCGCTGGTTGTCATACGGCCAGATGTCGTTCGAGGTTCGCTTCGAGTTCCCGGCGCTGACGGATTCGTCCTGATCAGGTGAGCTGAAGATTTCTGCGCGCTGGGAACCAACGCACGTCGCCTGACGACTGAACCTGTGATCGCCACTTGACTTCAGGGAGTTCCATGTCCATTCCATTTCACATCTCGCGCCGCACGATCGGCGGCTCCGCACTCGCTGCCGGGGTATTGCTGGCATTCGGTGCGTCGTCGGCCCTCGCGCATGTCGGCACCGACAAGAGCGAGATCACCGCGGGTCAATCGACCACCCTCACCTTCAGCATCGGCCACGGTTGCGAGGACTCGCCGACCAACTCGATGGCGTTCCAGGTCCCCGAGTCGGTGCTCAATGCCGCACCACAGGTGAAAGCCGGTTGGACGATCACGACGGAGTCGGAAGAACTGGCCGAGCCGGTCGTGGCGGGCCACGGCGAAGAGCAGACCGATCGCGTTGCGTTGATCACCTTCACGGCCGACGATGGAAACGCCGTCGACCCCCACTACCGAGATTCGTTCACGCTGGCGTTCAAGGCTCCTGCCGAAGAGGGCGAACTGTTCTTCAAGGTGATCCAGGGTTGCGAGACCGGCGAGAACGCATGGATCAGCGAATGGGACGGCACCGGCACCGAGCCGGACAGCCCGGCACCATCCGTCATGGTCGTTGCTGGAGCCGACGGCGCAGGGAGCGATCACCACGCCGAAGAGACCGCCAACTCCAGCGCAGACCACGCCGAGGAGACGACCGCAACGAGTGTGACGGTCGGATCGGACAGCGACGACGATGGCGACAGCAGCTCGAACGGGTTGGCTGTCACCGGCATCGTGGTCGGCGGCCTCGGGCTCGTTGCCGGGGGTACCGCCCTCGCTCGTGGGCGCCGCGGTGGCTGATTCGAGTATTGCGCGAGGCTGAGTGACGACGGCGGGCCGGTCGTAACGGTCAGCTACAGTCGCACAAGATGTCGACCCTTCGGATCTCGGTCCTCGGGCGCGTTCGGCTGGAGAGTGGCGACACGTCGGTGGTCGTCGCCGGATCGCTCGCCGCCGTGCTCGGATATCTGGCCGTGCACGCGCCGCATGGTCGGTTGGTCGGCAGAGACACGGTTGCGTTTTCGCTGTGGCCGGATCGTCCGGAGGATCGGGCTCGGCGATCGCTGGCGGACGCCCTCTACCGGTTGCGGCAGATGTCTGCCGGTTGTGGTGCCGACCTGTTTCGTGCGGATACCGACTCGTTGGGCTTCGGAGACGTGGCGGTCGACCTCGACGAGTTCCACAACCTGGTGTCACTCGGGCAGCTCGAGCCCTTGCGATCGGCGATCGATCTGTACGACGGTGATCTCGTCGCCGAGGTCGACGCCGAATGGATCACGCTGCCGCGCCGTCATCTGCGCGACGCATTCGCCGCAGCACTGGGCACGTTGTGGGAGCTCGAGCGGGCCAACGGTGATCGAGAAGCCTTGCTGAAAGTCGCCCAGCGGTGGGCGGCGTTCGATCGATACGACGACAACGCCCATCGGGCGGTGATGCGATCGCACGCATTGCTCGGCAACATCGGCGAAGGGTTGCGGTATCACGACCGCGTGGCCCGCGAGTTGGAGATCGACCTCGGTGTGGAACCCGCAGCGGAGACTCGCCGAGTTGCCGACCAGCTGCGCGCCGAGTTCGACGTCGGCGAGCGGATGCGGCGAGCAGCCGCCGTTCGCGCGCCGTTCGTCGGCCGAGTTGCCGAGCGGGCGCAATTGCTCCGACTGTTGGATCGATGTGTCGACGGTTCCGGTGGACTCGCCGTCGTGCTCGGCGATGCAGGGATCGGCAAGTCTCGCCTGCTCGACGAGATGTCCTCGGCGGCCGCGTGGCGAGGTGTCCAGGTCACCGAGGCCCGAGTCGAAGAATTCCGTCTCGCCGAGCCGCTCGCGCCCTTGTCGGATGCGATCGCGACGATGGTGGCCGGAGTCCGCCGGCACCAGCTCGACGAGATCGTCGATCCGGTATGGCTCGATCACCTCGTGACAATCGTGCCGAGTCTCGGCGACGCTGCCGAGACGAGATCCAGGACGACGGACCCGACTCAGCTCCGGGCGGCGCTGCGACAGACGCTGCGCGGCTTGCAACGGATCGCCCCTCAGCTGGTGCTCCTCGATGACCTGCACTGGGCGGGCCCCGGATGCTGGGAAGCCATCGATGAACTGCGAACCGCGACGGCATCGATGTCGGTTTTGATCGTCGTCGCGTCCCGTCGCAATGAGCTGCGCTCACGATCCGATGCGTGGCCGATCCTGCAGAACTGGGATCAGGCAGGCGTGCCGATCGTGCACCTCACCGGCATGTCGGTCGACGAAATCGGTGCGCTGTCGGCAGGATCGTCTGGCGCTGCGATGAGTCGCGACGCATTGATCGATCTGCAGCGCTCGACATCGGGCAATCCGTTGTTCGCCAAGTCGATCATCGAGGCCGGTGGGCTCGATGGTGAGCGGAACACATCATTGGACCAGCTGTTGGGGCGGCAGTTGGGCGACCTGGGCCCGGCGACGCGACGGGCACTCGACACGGCGGCGTTGATTGGTTCTCGTGTCCCGTACAGCCTCTGGCGCGACGCATCCCGAGCCGATGATCTCGCCGCGCGTTCGTCAGAGCTCGAACAGGTGGGAATGCTCGTCATCGAATCGGAGGGATTCCGGTTTGCTCACGACACCCTTCGCCATCATGTCGTGGGTCAGATCCCGCCTGAGCATCGACGGCTGATCCACGGTCGGCTGCTCGAGTTGCTCGCCGCGTCCACGCCCGACGATGTGCTCACCTTGCTCAGACATGCCGACGGCGCCGGCGAACACGACGCGATCTTGCGGTACTCGCTCGAGGCGGGCGCCCGATCGCTGGACGGTGGTGCGTTCCGCGTTGCGGTCGAGCAATTCACTCGCGCGCTCGATCTCACCTCGTCCGACGACGCACTGGGCAGATTTGTCGCCCTGGTGGGACGGATCCAGGCGCTCGACGTGCTGGCCGATCGGGATGCGCAACGACTCGACATCGATCAACTGGAGCTCATCGGCCCTCGCATCGGAGGCCGCCACGAGATCGAAGCACTGCGGATGATTGCGGCGTTCCGGTTCGCCACCGGCGACTACGCCGCTGCCGAACAAACGGTCGGCACCGGTTTGCAACGGCTGGAGTCGACGCCGTATCCGGAGCTGGAGGCCGCGCTCCTGCGAACCCTCAGCGTCACCCAACGAGAGATCGGGCAGTACGAGGAGTCCGAGTTCTCCGGCCGAGCAGCTCGCGAGGTCTACCGACTCATCAACGACCGTGTCGGGTTCGCAACGATGACGGATGTGCTGGGCGGCCTCGCATGGCGCCAGGGTGATCTCCGCGCTGCGGCCGATCTCCATGTCGAAGCCGCCGACGTCTTCGCCGAGATCGGCGCACGTGTCGCCGAGGCACGAGCGCTCAACAACCTCGGCACGGCGCAGTGGGGTCTCGGCGCGTTCGTCGCGGCCGGCGCCACGCATCGTCGCGCCCTCGTGATTTGTCGCGAGCTGGAGGATCGTCGGGGAGAGGGCGACAATGTCGACAACCTCGGAGGCGTTGCCTGGGCGATGGGGGACTATGCGGGGGCCATCGCGCTCTACCACGAAGCGCTCGAGATCCGCCGGAACTCCGACGACCCGTGGGGTGTCGCCATCAGCCTCGGAAATCTCGGCGACGCTCACCGACTCCGTCACGAGTTCGACCAGGCGATCAGCTTCTTCGACGAGGCGGCTGACGTCAATCGAACGGTCGGCGTCGCCCGAATTGCGGCCACGACGGCACAGGGCAAGGGACTCACACTCGTCGACGCCGGACGCTTCCACGAGGCGATCGACCTTCTCGTCGCAGCGACCTCGGCCCACATCGAGCTGGGCGATCACGACAATCTCGTCGAGACACGCGTGGGTCACGCCCGGGCACTCCTCGCGCTCGGCGAGCTCCGATCAGCAACAACGCTCGTCGACACGCTGCTGGTATCGGAGCGAGCGCAGGACCGGCCGACGATCCACCAGAGCGTCCATCTGCTGGCCCACGATGTCCTGTCCGCGTGTGGGCGAGACGATGACGCGAGGCGACATCTGGGTGTCGCGGCGGGATGGATGGACGAACACCTCGACGAACTGGACGAGTCCGTGAGGATCCAGGTGGCGATGCACGTCCCGCTGCACCGCAGCACACGCAACGCTGTGGATCTGGCCTCGACACGGCTCGATGTCCGCCTTGTCCGCGCGGGAACCCCGCTGGGACGACCGGTCACCGATGACGAGCTCGTCGAGGTTGCTTGGACACTTTCCCGTCCCGGTGACGAGTCCTGCACCGACCGGACGAGCCGTCGTCATCGTGTTCTCGTTCGGTTGTTGCGGGAGGCGATCGAGCACGGCGCCGCACCGACGGACGACGATCTCGCTCGAGCCGTGGGGGTGAGCCGTCGCACCATCGTCCGGGACATGGAATTGCTCGGCGACCGCGGCGCTGCACTGGCGACCAGACGGCGGTCCCGCTCGACGGGAACGCCCCCAGCGGGACCAGATCACGGAGCAGATGACGACATGTCGTAACCAATGCGGTTGCGCGTCGTCTGGATCGACATGAACACATTCACGTCACATGACCTCGTAGCCCTGGGATCCAAGTTCGACCAGATGGAGCTGAACACCGGCGAGCGAGCAGCGCTCTACGCCGTGATCGAGTCGTCGGTCGCCGCCGAGGTGAGCGGATTCGAGATCGGGCGGGCGACGCCACACCTTGACAGCGCAAAGTTGTCGTTCGGCTCGATCCTCTCCCGCTTCCCCGTACCGAAGTTCACGGCGCCCGGTGATGTCGCCGGATGACGATTGCGACGCAAGCTGATATCGCCGCCAGCTGAGATCGCCGCCAGCTGAGATCGCCGTCAGTCGAGCGCTGCTCGAAGGCGCTGACGTGCTCGATGGAGGACGACTTTGGCGTTGTTCGGGGTGATCTTCAGCGCCTCGGCGATCTCGGCCGGACCGAATCCGAAGTGGACGGCCAAGCTGATGACGGTCGCATCGCGTGCACTGAGTCGGGTCATCTGATCGTGCAGCCGATCGGCGACCTCGGCGACCTCGAACGCGTCGTGGGGATCGGAGTTGCGATCGATTGCGTCACCCAGGAGCAGATCATCGTCGTTGGCGAGAGGCGGACGGCAGTTGCCTCGCCGGACGTAGTCGATCACGGCGCGACGAGCGATCTGTAGCAACCATCCGCGCAACGCCGCGGGCTCTCGGAGGGTCGGCAACGCGTTCCAGGCGCTGACGAACACATCCTGTACGACGTCGGCGACGTCACCATTCGAGCGCAGACCACTGCGCACGACGGTCGTCACGGCTCGCACATGGCGCCGATGCATCTCGTCGAAAGCGGCCTCCACACCACCCAGAATCATGGCGACCAGTTCGTCGCTCGACAGGGCTGCGAGTTCGTCGACTGTGACGCGATGGGTTCGTCGTTCGATGGTCATCGGTCGCGTCGGGCCCATGACCCCTCCTCACGGAGGGCGCGGTGAGCGAGGCGCACAGCGAGATGTTCCAGCCAGACGATCGGGTTGGCTTCGCGGGCGCGCACGTCGACCGGTGAGGTCGGAGGTGGACGATGTGAATCGGTCATACCGCAGACATACCGATGGCCTCTCGCGTCAGGATCGCTGGCCGTCGTGACACAGCGGACCTTTGTGACATCGAGCGGTCGGGTGGCGCTGTAACCACCTCGACGTCGGTCCGTCTGGATCGAGGTGACCCGACCATCTCGCGAACACAGCGCTCTCCAGGACGCACTACCGGCCTATGAACTGACCGGTGAGCTCGGTCGGGGTGCGTTCGGGGTGGTGCATGGCGCCCGCCACACCCAACTCGGCCGCGAGGTGGCGATCAAGCAACTCCCGCGTGCCTTCGCAGCCGACCCGGACGTGCGAGAACGATTTGTCGCCGAGGCGAAACTGGTCGCATCGCTCGACCACCCTCACATCGTCCCGGTGTACGACTTCGTCGATCGAGACGACGGCATCTGCTTGTTGATCATGGAGCGCTGCGTAGGCTCGGTCGGCGACCGATTCCACGCTGACGGACTGGCGACGGATGAGGCCTGCGCGGCTGTCCTGGCCTGTTGTGCAGCGCTCGACCACGCGCACGAGCGTCGATTGCTCCATCGCGACATCAAGCCCGAGAACCTGTTGTTCGACGCTCGCGGCGTGGTCAAACTCGCTGACTTCGGAATCGCTCGTGCGCTCGACTCGCCAGAGCGTCGCACGGCGACCGGCATGGTGATCGGTACGCCTGCCTACATGAGCCCCGAACAGGTCAGAGGCGAGCCCCTCACCCCGGCGTCGGATGTCTACAGCGTCGGCGTCATGACCTATGAGTTGTTGACCGGCTCGTTGCCGTTTCCGGGAAGCGGGGCATCGACCGGGCTGTTGGCCCACCATCTCGTGACGCCACCGACACCGTTGCTGGCGACGCGTCCCGAGCTCCCTCGATCGATCGCAACGGTCGTCGACCGCTCGCTCGCGAAGGCGCTCGACGAACGGCACGCGTCGGCCGAGGAATTCGCGCGCGATCTCACTCGGGCATGCGTGACGGCGTTCGGGAGCGGGTGGTTGCGTCGCCGCCGGTTCATCCTGCACTGGCCGGAGGTCATTGCCGAGTCGGAGCGGCCCGACGACAACGGCCCCCGGACGGGAACCATCGTCGTCTCCGCCAGCTCGGACCGGGGACGCTCCGCACCGGATTCCGGTGCGGTCCCCGAGGTCGCCCTGCCGGCGTTTGCTGCACCGTCGCGTGCGACGCCACCTCCACCACCTCCACCACCGGCGCCGAACGAAAGAACCCCGGCACCCGTCGCCACCCCGGGGGGTGGAGCTGCGCCGAAGCGATCGCGACGAGTTGTCGCCGGGGTCTCGGCCGTTGCTCTCGCTGCAGCGGTTGCGGTGACCTGGGCGGCCCTGGGAAGGACCGACGAGCCCAGCGACGCAGGACCAGCGTCGTTGGTCGTGGCGAGCAATGGCGCCAGCCCATCGCTGCCCACCCCGACCGCACCGGCGGTGACTGTGGTGCCTGAGGTGCCTGAGGCGACTGAGGTGCCTGAGGCGACTGAGGTGACTGAGGTGCCTGGGGCGACTGCGGTGACTGAGGTGCCTGGGGCGCCTGCGGGGACCGTCCCGGCAACGGTGCCGGTGTTGCTGACAACGCGACCGGCCGACCTCGACGTCACGCTCGCCGACACTCCATGGCGACCAACGCCGTGCCCTGACGATCAAGAACGCGTCGGCTGCATCCTGGCCGGTGTCGTGGTCGACGAGTCCACTGGCGAGATGATCGCGCCGTACTTCACGGAGGGCTTCAGTCCCGAGCTCGAACCAGCCAGCTTCCACCTGCACTTCTACCTCGACAGTGTGGTGGCCGGCGACGAGCGCAAAGCCGGAACGGAAGTGACCGGCGGCGGCTGGAAACCATGGGACGCGCCCTTTCCGTTCTCTTCGTTCGGAGGCGAGAACGGTCGGACCGGATTCACTGTCGCCGACGCCGAGGCGGCGAGTGCTCGCCAACTCTGCGTCGTCGTGGCGGATGCCGATCAGCGTGCGATCCCGGGATCCGGGAATTGCGCTCCGATCGCCCAGCTGTGGGATCAGGCGGTGCTGAGCGAGCAGGTCAATCGGCTCGAGGGACGCTTCGTTGGCCGGTGCTCGATCGGAGCGACCGCGATCGTGCCGGACGGATGGCGCCCCATCGATCTCGTCGCGACTCCGGTCGAAGACGCTGCACGAGCACTCCGCCCAAACGGTGTCGCCGAGATGACCGCAACGCTGCAGGCGCTGATCGATGATGGCGGCGTGCTCTGGGTCGACGGGCCGGCCGTCGAAGGACTCGTCGTCAACGCCACCATCTCCAGGATCGAAGGTGCGTTCACCGCGAGCGACAGCCCGGATACCGTCCGCGCATCATTGGCCCAGTTGCGGATCGACCTCGGCGACATGTCCGAGAAGCAATTGGTCGGACGTGCTCTCGCAACGAGGACCGAGGGGCTCGAAACCACGAACCGGATCACCTACGTCGTCCCGGACTTCGGGTACGCCCTGATCGTCACGTTCGAAGTACCTCAGTCCGCAGAGTGGGTCGGCATCGCCGACTCGATCGCCGGCACGATCAACGGTTGCTGAACCTCCGGTTGGTTTGCCGTCAGCAGGTGTTCGGCGAGTCCGACATCAGCGGTTCACAGCCGTTGCGCACGAGGTCGACGTTCAACGCGTCGATCGCAGCGACCGACCAGTCCCGCATCGTGGCGAAACGGCGGTCCGGATCGCCGTTCATGCCGGTCGTCATCACCCGCCGCCAGTGCGACGGGAGCGCATCGGCGGCGTCGACGAGCTCGTCCACCAAGGGTGGCGCACTCGCGCTGACGGTCGACCACAGGACGGCGGTCGCTCCATAGACATCGGTGCGTTCGGATATCTCGGCGATCGGCTCGGCGCGCTCGGGGGCCCGGAAGCGGGGCGTTCCGCACGACTGCCACGGGGCGGGATCGAGGAGGTCGACAGCAACGTCGAGGTCGCACACGACGATCCGCTCCTCGACTGTGACAAGTTCGAACGCCTCGCTGCACTCGGTCATGGAATCCTCGTTCGCCGCGAACTCCATCGTTCGTCGAGCGATGAGCAGATTGCCTGGATGCACATCCCCATGGATGATCGATGCGGCATGCAGGGCGGACAGTCCGGCGCAGACACCGGCGATCACACGTGCCGTGCTCCAGGGATCCGACGGAACCCCTCTCAGAATTCGGGCGTGCAGCGAACCGCGGCGGAGCAGGTCCATTGCCAGGAAGGGTCGTCCTTCGTGTGTTGACATCTCGTGGAGTGCGACGACGTGAGGCGAGCGCACCCGACACAGCAGCCGGCCTTCGGCCAGGAGGCGGGCGCTGGCCGTCTTCGTCGCCCGTTGCGGCTTGATCAGCTTGATCGCGACGTGTTCGTCATGGTCAGGGTCGTACCCACTGAACACGGTGGACAGGCCGCCGTCCGCCAGTACCGCCAGCTCTCGGAAGCGGCCGACGGAGTTCGGAGGTGCTTCCGCCGGAAAGACGTGGGCGAGTTGCTCACGCGAGACAGTGGAGGCGGCCGGCTCGGCCCCCTCCACTGTGTCTGGTTCGCAGTCGTTCATTGTGTCGCTGGTTCCGTGGTGACTGGATCGGTGACTCGATCGGTGACTCGATCAGTCACTCGGTCAGTCACTCGGTCAGTCAGAGGGTCGGTGCCAGCGAGTACGTGTTGGCCAAAACGATCGGCCCCGAGAACCCCCACGAGATCGGCTTGATCGACGGGCGCATCTTGGGGGCCGAGAAGCCGACGACCTCGTCGCTGACGGCAGAGTGCACCTTCGATCGGACCGAGGCGGCCTGACCTTCGTCGATGCGGAATTCGGTGAGGCGGCTCTCCGGGACGAAGAAGACTCCGTCTTCGCGGTTGAAGAGCACGCCACTCGTACGTTCTGACATGTCGTTGACCTTTCTGTTTGGCAGCCGTTGCGGTTGCAACGCTCCATACACATCCAGACGGATCCGATCGCCACGGTTACACCGTGATTACAACTCGGTTGGTGCCAAGGAGTACAGAAGCCCGAGCTTGATCGGTCCGGAGAAGCCCCACGAGATCGGCTTGACCAACGGGCGCATCGGCGATGCCGAGAAGCCGACGACCTCGTCGCTGACGGCGGAGTGCACCTTCGATCGGACCGAGGCGGCCTGATCTTCGTCGATGCGGAATTCGGTGAGGCGGCTTTCCGGGACGAAGAAGATTCCGTCCTCGCAGTTGAAGAGCACGCCACTCGTACGTTCTGACATGTCGTTGACCTTTCTGGTTCGGAAAGCTGCGTCTGCAACGTCCCGTCCATCCAGACGGATCACGGCGCGTCAGTTACACCGGTGTTCTGCTCGGACATCTCGAAGAGGTGTTCGCGTCGAACTGCTCGGGTCAGGGCCTGTGCGTCGGCGAACCCGAGCGAGCTCGCCAGGTCGGCCAGCGTCACGTCGTTGGTCGATCCCACCCGCTCCGACAGGAACCAATCGAGCGGGCCATCCGCAGGAGTCGGCGCGTGGGTCATGACACCCGCCTCGTCGAGCCCACTCGACCGGAGCATCTCGGCCTTGGCTGTCGCGCGTTCGACGAAGCCCGCATAGCGACCGCGGATCCTGACCAGGTCGATCACGGCTTCACGCAGGTCTCGTTCGCCTCGGATGTTCCGATGGCCCCAGTGCGCGAGCAGTCGTCGTTCGACAAGGTCGCCGTAGGCATCCCAATCGAGCTGATTGTGTGCCAACCATCGCTCGACGTCGAGTCGTGAGGCCAGACCGAGTTGACGACGCAATTCGTCCGACGCTTCGTCGAGCAACTGCTGGGTCACCACGACGCCGTGGTTCCTGGCGTGCTCGGCTGCCAACAGATCGGTCCGCGCCACCTCGATCAATTCACCGTACAGCTGCGGTCGGAGTTGGACCTCTTCGAGGATCGGGTGGGCGAACCGGTCGCTCGCGTGCGAATCGCCGAGCGACAGTTCCTCGTCGCACATCGCCGTGAAGTGGCGGGTTTCGTTGAGCGAGAAGGCAGCGGTGGGCCGCCGGATCGTGTCGCCGGTGGCGATCCGGCCGAGCAGTTCCTCGGCATCGAGACGCTTCTGGTCGAGTGCTCCGGTGGGCAACCACGCAGCCAGCAGGGCGACCGACTCGGCGTCCGCACCGGCGTCGTTGGCTGCTGCGAGGATGGCTGGATACGTGCGCTCGGCATAGAAGATCGATCGGGCACAGGCGAGGACGAGGTCGCGAACGGATGCATCGACCACCCCGGCGCGCCACGCCGCCCACAACGTGACATGGACGTTGGCGAACGGTGTCGACATGACCCGATGGTCAGGAGCTGGACCGTGGGCGACCGAGACATCGGCGTCGTCGATCACACCCTGCGTCATCAATTCGTACACCGTGCCGACGCCGATCATGCCGAACGGGGCGAGTTCCGCGGCGCGGATCGCACCCATCGACGACGACCCGAACACCTGACAACCCCGGCGAAGGGCGTCGAGTATCTCTTTGTGCCAAACGGGCGGGACGTGTTCGTAGTAGCCGTCGATCAAGGCAACGACATCGGCACCGTCGCGCCCGGCGCGCCAGACGTCACCACGGCTCGCCGGCGGCCGAAGGTCAGCATCGGGCAGCCATCGGCGAACCACCTCGGCCGCCACGCTGGGTCCGGCGAACACCACGACGTGAGCGGTCACGCGACACCGGCCAGGTCGGTGGCCAGGTCGGTGGCCAGACGGGCGGCCAGACGGGTGGACAGACGACGGCCGGCGGCAACGGCCTCGGCGGGGTTCGGCTCGAGACCCGGTCCCACCAACTTGACGACGGCGATTCGCGCGTCGTCATCGTCCACACCGACGAGGTCGACGACGATTGGTTCCGGGAGCGCCGCCGCCTCGATCCGCTCGATCGTGGTGTCGATGTCGTCCTCGAGGAACTCGTTCGGGGCGTGAGGGACCTCGTGGAAGTCACGTCTCTGGACACCGCCGAGTTCGAGTGCGCGTCTCGCTCCCGCACGTGACAGCGCGTCGGCGCCACCTTCGAGGGACGCTCGGGTGACATCGTCGCGAGATCCGGTGATGGCCGTCAGTCGAGCCTGGGCCGCCTCGGTGAGGGCGCGGATCAGTGCGACCCCTCGATCGAGGTGGCAGCCGTGCCCGGCAGTCACCGACAATCGGCGATATTCGTGGATGTTGCGATCGATTGCCGCGACTCGGAACGTCGCGATGTCGAGGTCCGACGTCATGTCCCAGATCGCGACGCCCACACCAGCTGCTTCGAACCGTGCGATCAGATCGACGGCAACCGGGTCGTCGACCGACGCCGGGTCGATCTGGGTGGCGGCCTGCCGGTCGGCCCCCAGGTGCCACCACAGCGACTTTGCATCGCGCTCGACGAGCTCCAGCAGGCCGTGGGCGATTGCTTCCTCGCGGCAGTTGCCGGACGCCAACCCGTTGGATCCGCCGTAGAAACATCCGGTCGTGTAGGCCCGAGGGCGGACACAGTCCATGTCAACCATTTCCAGTGGAACGAGGGTCGGGATCCCGGACCGAGCGCCAGAGCCGACGATCCACGGGATCCGGAGATCCGAATGGAAGCGCGAATTCTGTCGTTTGGCCAGACGTTCGACATCGACCACGGTCGCACCGCGTCGAGCGAGCTCTGTTCGTGAGATGATCTGCACCGCAAGGCTGACGTGCTCGGCATGGTGCAGCTCGAGGCACTCCATCGCCGCCGAGGCCTTGGCGGCCTCGATCGTCACGCCCTTGCCCTGCGCGACCGACAACGAACGGCTGTTGGGCCGGACAGCGATGGCAACCGGGATGCCGATGGTGTCGAGGCGGGTGACGTCGGCGACGCGGGTCATCCCGATCGAGAGCGCCGACGGCATGATCCGCTCGAGCGTGGCCGCAGGATCGATGATCCGTCGGGTACCCGCCACGACCCGTGTCCGTCTGGCGTCGGTCATCGCGCTGCTCCTGCGGTCAACATGCCGTGCTCGACGAGCGCCGCAGCGAAGTCGAGTTGGACCGCGGCGGGCATGCCGGGCAGTTCGGCCGGCGTGAACTCCGAACGAGTCGCGACGAACTGCATCGCGGGTTCGGCCTCGGCGGGGCCGGTCAGGCTGCCCCCAGCGAAGTGAATGGTGACGCTGTCGCCGACCCGGGTGATCAGCGGGAACAGACCAGCGGGTCGCGCGAGTGGGGTCTGACTGTCGATCCCGCATGGCGCAGTCGGGATCCACGGCAGTCCCGGCTGTGGCCGTTCCAGGGTTGATGGCCGGCGGGCGAGGGTCTCGGCGAGGACTCCCGTCAGAGCGTCGGCTGCGCATGCTCGCTCGACGGAGCGGATCAGACCGTCGACACGGTTGGCGATGGCCTCCGCTGACTCGCCCTGATCGGGGCTGAGGGGGAGTGCCTCGCGCAGTCGGCGATCGTGCGACGCGGCGAGTTCCAGATATCGACGCACCAGATCCAGCCAGCGCACGGTGGCGATTCCGAACGTCAGATGCAGCGAGCGCGACTGCCCAGCGATCCCTTCGTGCACCCACCCTCTCGGCAGGTACAGAACATCGCCGGGGCCGAGCTCGACATCGATCACCGGATCGCCCAGTTCGGCCCGAACCGGTTTGGTCAACCGCTCACCGAACGGCAACTCGAACGTCGGCTGCCAGACCTTCCACCGCTTGGCACCGGCCACCTGGACGAAGAAGGTGTCCATCGCATCCGCGTGAGCAACGAACCCTTGCGCCCGGGCGGGCGTGAGGAAGAGGTTGCAACCGACCGGATGCTGGAGGTGGTTTTCGAGTGCCCGGCACGTCGCTGCTGCAGGTGCCCAGGTTCGACCGATTCCGTTGATGATCAGGGTGTGCCCGGAGTCGATTGCAGCGTGAGCATCCGCCGGCGCGATGTGGCCCGATCCGTCAGCACGGAGTCCGGCGTCAAGGGTGCAAGGACCGTCGGCGCGGACTGCCGACACGGTTGGATGGCCGGTCGTGCCGCCCATCATCGGCGCCGCGGCGAGCAACGCGTCGATGTCGCTCACCGATACCAACGTGCTCGCTCGTTCGGAAGTGATGTGCGACATCATCGGCGATCGCTCCCAGTGTCGGCAGAAGAACTCGGCAGTCGACATCGGTCCCAGCAGTTCGAGAAAGTCGATGATCGTCGTCATCTCGCTGTGCACTCCGCTCGGTCGAGGTCACCAGAGCGTCCGGCGACCACGTTCGAGACGGGGCGCTGCTGCGCCGGTTACAGCGGACGTCGTTGCTGAACAGCCGGGTGCTGCGGTGCGCTGGTTTGGGCGTAGGCGCGCCGGATCGACGTCGCCGACATCACCCGGCTCAGCCTGCCCGCGATCTCAGGATCACCCGCTTCGACCACATTTGCAGCGCGTGCCCACAAGACGGACTTCACTTGGAACGGCCTCAGCTCGGGATGCTTGGACCGGATCAATGCCGCGAGCCCAGCAATGTGCGGGGCGGCATAACTGTTGCCGGTCGAGACCGTCTGACCGTGGTGGGTCCACAGCACCGGCACGTCGATGCCGCGAGCGAGGAACTCCGTCGGCGGATCAGGGTTCGCGTGGTATCGACGCGGATCTGCAGACAGGTTGCACGCAACACTGAGCACGGATGCGTACAACGAGGGATAGCTCGCGGCGCGCATGTTGTTGGCGGCCGTGACGATGATCGAATTGGCGAAATACGCTCGGTCACACAATTCGTGGAAGGCAAGGGCGGTCTCGCGCTTGCGAGATCCGAGCGACAGGTTGATGACGTCGAAGCCGTGTTCGATCGCCCATTGCAGCCCGGCGAGAAATGCAGTCACCTTGCCCGACAAGCCCGGGCCGAGCACCCGCACGCTCGTGATCCGAGCCCGTGGCGCGAGTGAATGGATGATCCCGGCGCACGCGGTCCCGTGACCGAAGCCATCACCGTGCGGTCCAGGAGTCGTGATCACCTGGCCGTCGTCGTCGACGTGGAACGCGATGCTCGACTCTTCGTCGACACAGCCATCGAGACCTGGGTGGTCGGCGTCGATGCCGCTGTCGATGACGGCGACTCTCGTACCCTCGCCGGTCGCTCCGCCGAAGGCCCACGAGTGGCTGAGGTCGTGCAGCGAGATCGCGGTCGGCAGCTTCAGCATGACCGAGTCGCGGCTCCATGCCGGCCGCTCGACCGGATCGTCCGACCCGCCCGTCACAGCATCGCCTCGACGGCACGAGCGATCTGCGCGTACCGACGCGGGTCTGACGCGGCGAGCGTCGACAGCGATGCCGCCACAGCGGTGGGGGTGAGCGGGGTGGAGGCGCTCGGGTTCTCGCTCAACGCAGCGCCGGCGATGTCGGCGAAAAAGGCGACCATCTCGACGTCGTCGAAGCTGAATGCTCCGCCGGGGGCATCGACCACTTCGAGCACACCGAGGATCTCGTCGACGATGCAGGGAACTGCGAGGATCGACTGCGGTCGGCCGAGCGCTCCGCCTGCGCCGTGATTGTCGACGTCGGACGGCGCGACGCGCACCGCTGCTGGTTGCCCGGAGGCAATGACCATGCCGGCGATGCCGACGGTGCCCCGACGAGTGCCGACCAAGGTGGCCGAGCCATCGCCGACAGCGGCAGCGACGATGAGGTCGGTGGACTCGGCACGGAGCAACCATCCGCGATCGGCGCCGGTTGCGTCGACGGCAGCGCGGACAACCGCCTCCAGTGTTGGTCGTTGAGCATGTTGGTCCGTCATTGGGTCCTCGTTTCAGAGCGAACTCGATGTCGCGTTGGAATTGGTGTTCGTTTCGGCCCGAGCTCAGCCATGGGTCCGTGGCGGAGCGAAGATCGCAACGGTCGGGGCGCGCCCGCCCGGATCCGCGGGTGTGGCCACGGGGCGACTGGTGGTCATTCGGCTCAGCCGCTTCGCCGAGTGTGGCGGTTGCCACGGCGGTGCCCCGGAGTCAGGTGTGGTGCGGTTCGTTGCCGTGAGGGCCAACTCGCTGAGGACCTGCGATGGGAGATGGAGGAGTTCGGTCGGTTCTGACGCTCGAAGGGTGGCCCGACGCGACGACCCCATCATTGCCGACACGCCGAAGGCATCGCCGGGACGGAGTTCGGCGTCGACGGTCTCTCCGTCCGGCGTCGACCCGACGACGACGTCGGCGCGCCCGGCGACGACGAACATCAGACCGTCGCCTTCGGCCACACGACGGCCGGTGGGCAACGAGAACGGCACGAGCCGAGTAGCCACGCCGGCGAGCCGTGGCGGATCGAGCCGAGCGAGCATCGGGATCCTGCTCAGCGCAGCAATGGCATCGAAGGGTGGCAGGTCGGGCATCGGGGTACCCGTCTGTTCGGCCCACAGCCGGGCGTAGATGCCTCGTCGCTGCAGGAGTTGGTCGTGCGTTCCGCGCTCGGTGACCCGACCATCATCGATCACGACGATCATGTCGTAGTCGGCGACGGAGGCGAGTCGATGGGTCACCGAGACCACAGTGCGGCTGTCTCCGATCTGGCGAATGGTGTCGCAGATCTGTCGTTCGGTGGCGGGATCGAGTGCGGAGGTCGCTTCGTCGAGGATCAGCAGACGAGGTTGGCGAACCAGTGCTCGAGCGAGCGCGACGCGCTGGCGTTGGCCGCCGGACAGGTTCGACCCTCCATCGCCGACGAGGGTGTCCCAGCCGTGCGCCAACGAGGTGACGAACGACTCGACACCGGCGGCCGCCGCGGCAGCGCGAATCTCGCTGTCGGTGGCGCCGGCGCGCCCGAGCGCGATGTTCTCCCGGAGGGTGGCATCGAAGAGGAACGAATCCTGGAAGACGACGCCGATCTGGTCTCGCCACGAGTGCAGCGATCCCTCGCTGATGTCGACACCGTCGACGGTGATCCGGCCCTCGTCCGGTTCGTAGAGTCTCATCAGCAGGCGCAGGACGGTGCTCTTCCCCGATCCCGACGGGCCGACGAACGCGACCCGGGAGCCGGCCGGAATGGTGAGGTCGACTTCGTCGAGTGCCCGGCGCTCAGGCGTGTACGACAGTCCGACTCCCGACAGCGTGATGTTGCGGGTCAGGGGTGGCACCGCCGGAAGATGTTCGTCGACCGACTCGGTAGTCGCATCGATGATCTCGTTGATTCGGATCAACGAACCCATCGACGCCTGGATGTCCTGGCTCAAGGTGACCAGCACGGTGACCGGAGCAAGAACCTCGCCCATGATCGCAAGGAACGCAACGAGCCCGCCGGTCGTGAACCGGCCCTCCAAGATGAGCCACGCGCCGAACCCGAGCACGCCGAGGCGCAGCAGCGTGATGACCAGATTCACCGAGAGTCCGAAGAGTCCTCCCCACATCGTCAGGCGTCGTGTCGATCGGAAGAGTCGCTCGCTGTGTTGTGCGAAACGTCGCCGCTCGCGAGGGGCGAGACCGAACATCTTCACCACGTGGTTCGCTCGGTAGTTCTCGGCCGCGACGGTGAGCAGCGCGCTGTTCGACTCCTGAACCGCGATCGACCGGGACTGCGCGCCGGATGCCATCGATCGGTAGACGAGGCCGACCAGCGGAGCGCCGATCAGCACGACGAGGCCCAACCACACGTTGATCGTCAGCATGATGACCGTGCTGGTGACGAGCGAGATCGTCTGGAAGACGCCCTGGCCAATGGCCTGCGACAACCCGTTCTCGACAGCGTCCACGTCGGTGAAAAGGCGAGCGAGGACATCGCCCTGGGAGTGGTCGCCGTACCAGGGCGACGGCATGACCTGCACCCGATCGAAGATCGTCTGGCGGATGTCTCGGGTCATTGCGTTGCTCACCCAAGCGGTTTGATACGCCTGCCGGACACTGGCGACCAGCGAGACGACGAACGCAATGCCGAGTGCGATCAGCAGTGTGAGGACCTGCGAGAACTCACCGCTCGGGAGCGCGGTGTCGAACAGACGCAAGCTGACGAACGGGAACGTCGCGACGAAGGCGAGGCTGAGCAACATATAGACGAAGATCTCGGCCTGACGGAGTTTGTAGGGCCGCAGGTAGCGCAGCGAGAGTCGAAGGAATTCGCCGGTCTTGACCTCTGGCTCGCCCGTCATCATCCGTTTGCGCCAGAGCCGCTCGAGTTGGCCCAACGACAATCCGTAGATCTCTCGAGCGCCGTCGTCGATCTGTGAGGATTGCGATCCGAACAGCCGGAGCAACCCTGCTTCGCCCTCCCGCTTGACGAGGAACCGGACGAACGATGTCGCCATCACGCCACGAATGTCGCCTTCTGCGTCGGTGAACGTGGGAAGTGGCGTGGTGTCGAGATCGTGGTCTCGGTCGGCGGCACCCGAGCAATGGAGGCCGTAGCCCTCCAGCAGGAATTGCAGTTGATCCGCAGCGGGAAAGGCGGCGCCGAACATCGAGGCGAGCAAGCGATGTGGTGGTTCGGGAGGTGCCTCGGCCGATGCAACGACCCATGCTTCGAGACGGTCGGCGTCGATGACGGCTCCGCTGTCTGCCAACCGGCCCGCACCGTTCCTCGTGCCGTCTCCGTCTCGTTCTCCGTCTCGTTCTCCGTCTCGTTCTCCGTCTCGTTCGATGTACGGGTCGATGAGGTGGATGATCGGAACGGTGCCCCATGGTTCCGAGCCGAATCCGGTCAGCGTCCGCCGGGCTCTGCCCGCCGCGGCGGCGTATCGCTTGGCGATGTCTGCCCCGAACGTTCCGGCGACGAAACGAACCTCGACGTCTTTTGTGACGATCGACTGAGTGGTCCGCGGGTGAGTGGCCACGGGCGGCTCGGCAACGAGCGGTGGTCCGGATTCGATGACGGTGATCGTCGCCTGGCCGAGCCTGAGGATGTCGCCGACTCGGAGCGCGACATCGGTGCGTACCCGTTCCTCGTGACGGAATGTTCCGTTCGTGCTCTGCAGATCGCTCACCAGCAGGACCTGGCCCGTGGCGTCGAATCGAAGATGACGTCCGGAGACAGCATCATCGGTGACGATGATCTCGGTATCGACGCGACCGGCCACCATCGTGCCGGACAGATCCACTCGCCTCGCTCCGCGAGCATCGACGACTTCGATCACGTGAGCCGCCACCGGCCGCGGGGCCGGTGCTGGATCTGGACCTGGACCTGGATGCGGGGTCGTGGTCATCGTGTAACCGTCGCGTCCCGGTCCGTCTTGACGATTGGTACCAACTGTCGGAAGGCGTCAACATGACCGAAATCGGTGATCACCTGGAGCAAGCGGTCGAACGCTTCATCGCCAAGATGCGTGCGTTCGCAGGGCAACTCGAGCCGGACGAACGAGCGTGCCTCGCCGCGTTGATCGGGCCAGGGGTCGCCATGGCTCACCGGGCACCAGGCGACGAAGTCGAAGCGTTCGAGATGAGCTGGGAGCCGAGTCGACTGCCGGACCATCTCGCTCAGGCGGTCAGAGATCACGGGATCGAGATCATTGGCCTCTGACTGCGGTGTGACGTGAGCAGTCGTGACTCGTGGTGTGTTCGACATGACATCGGTCTCCGGCTCGGCAACGTGTACACCTATGACCGACGGGGCGAAGAGTGTCCGGTTACACAGCCGGCCAGTGCTTCGCAGAACACGTTGACCGACCGGGAGTCTCGGAGTACCGTTACCCAGATGGGTCGGGGACCGGGTGTTGGCAGATGGTTGACCGTGTTGGTGATCACCGCCTGTGTGGCGGGCTGCGCGGGGTCGGATTCGTCGGGCGATGACTCGACCACTGAGTCATCTGTGCTGGGGTCCGCTGCGGTGTCGTCCGAGTCGGCGTCCTCGCCCCTGGAGACGACATCCGAGGCGGCTTCCGACTCCGTCGTTGACAGCACGCGGCCTGCAGCGGATTTTGCGGTGTTCACGGCGCAGGAGGTCTGCGGCATCATCGATGGAGAGACCGTCGCCGAGGCGCTCGGGGTCACCGTGACCAATGTCGAAGCGGGCGACTCCGGCAGTACCCCGCAGTGTTTCTACTCCTACGAATCCGACACGGGAACCAGTTCCAACGTCACGATCGCTTCGATGGACACCTCGGCGCTGGGTGGTCGTGTCGGCGAGGATGCGTTCGACT
>Ga0105048_10004144_pt1 | contig 23690 bp, 15 predicted proteins | sample MAT05_FD_78382 | JGI IMG/M metagenome (GOLD analysis project Ga0105048, IMG submission 78382) | Freshwater microbial communities from Lake Fryxell liftoff mats and glacier meltwater in Antarctica - MAT-05 | ecosystem: Environmental > Aquatic > Freshwater > Ice > Liftoff microbial mat | place... | reverse complement strand
GCTGTGATCGCCGCCGGCGCCGTCGTCACCCGGGATGTCCCGCCCGGTGAGATATGGGGGGGCGTGCCAGCCCGGCGTATCCGCTCGCTTGATCCGGGCATTGCCACCACGCCGCCGTAGCCTACCGTGTGCGGGCGCGTCAGCCATTCACGGTTAATTTTGACTTCACTGCTGCCCAACAAACAAAGTCCATAATCGTAAAATGTCCATACTTCACCGAGTGAAAGGCATCTCAGAACGTGAACCAACTTCATTGGAAAACTTGCAGGTAAACGATGCGCCGCTGCAGAACTCCAGAAAGTTCATACTTACCCATCATGAACGCCGTCGCCAAAGCACCTTCTCTGCGCGACTTCATGGCTCGGTACGCGACGCAGGGGGCGTGACTGGCACGGATCGTCACGCGTCGCTGGCCGCATGCTAGCAAGAAGCTAGTCAACCTAAGAAAGCCTTCATGATGGGATCGTTCGTCACAAGTATGGAAGGACGCCCGGAAGCCCCCCGAATCAGCGTGGTTATCCCCTTGTACAATAAGCGGGACACGATTTGCAGGGCGGTTGAATCGGTCTACCGGCAGACCGTCAAGCCGTGCGACATCATCGTCGTGGATGACGGGTCGACCGATGGCGGCGCAGAGATGCTCCCGCACATGACAGACGAGTCGTTCCGGATCATTAGGCAGCAAAACGGAGGGGTCAGCTGCGCGCGCAATGCGGGCATACAGGCCGCGTCGGGAAGCCACGTCGCCTTCCTGGATGGAGATGACGAGTGGGACCCCGACCATCTGCACATGCTTGCGGACTTGGCCATAAGATTCCCTGCCGCGGGTTTTTTTGCCACGGGGTTCCGCATTCGCCTAGCGGCCAGCCGGTCGGCATACTCGTCCAATCGCGGCAGCATCACGAGTCCGGGCATATTGAGCGGCGAGGCATTCTACGGCAAAATCTCTGGCCTCAGTCTCCCGTTTGTCACCTCGTCCTCGATGTGTGAGCGAAAACTGCTCGGCGAGATTGGTTTCTTCACGCTAGGCCAGAAGCGCACCGAGGACATGGACCTGTTTTTCCGGGCACTGGCGCTCCGCCCGGTTGCGTTCCAGCCGGGATGTTCCGTTTCCTTTCATGGCGATGCGTCCTTTCGCGTGACGCGGCAAAAACAGTATCGGTGCGATCCCTTTGCCGAGTATGGGTTGCACGCCCTCGCGCAACGGGCCGCCGAAGGAGGCGCGGAGGGGCTGGGACCAAACCAACGCCGATACCTGGGTCTCGTGGCCATGAATTCTGCAAGGTTTTTCCTGGCAGAACGCCAGGCGGATTCTGCCGGGAAGATGCTGAAGATCGCCTGCGTTCTCGGGCCGAGCGGACTTCAGCGGGTTACGCTTATTATTCTGATGGCTGGGCCGGGGTGGCTGTCCTGTCCGCTGGCGATCATGTGGGTCCTTGGCCAGCGAGCTTGGGGACGTGTGCGCGGCTGCTTCACGAGGGGAGAACGCTGAGCTGATTCTGCTTGCCGGCTTACCCTGTTGCCAATGGGCATGTCCTGCCCGGTGAGGTATGGGGGAGTCTATGCCAGCCCGGCGCATCAGTTCGCTCGATCAGGACATTGCCACTACGCCGCCGTAACCCGCCGTGTGCGGGCATGACAGCCATTCAGTGTTCATACTAGCTTTACTGGTTATTGAAAGCCACTGATGTATGTTCCCATCATGAATATCCGTGCCTACGCCTACCGGCTTTCAGTCGCTGCGGTCATCCTAGGGCTGGCCGTCAGCCCATCCCTGGGCACGGCCGAGTGGCATGTCGTGGCAGGCGCAGCCGTAGGTGGAAGCGGTTCGCTAGGATCGCCGTTCGCAACCATCGCTCAGGGACTCGCTGTGGCGCAGCCCGGGGACACGGTTTCGCTGCATGCCGGGACGTATCGTGAACGCATCCAGCCGCCCCGTTCCGGCACGGTGCTTGCCCCGATCACCATCCAGGCCTGGTCGCCAGACGGGAATCCATGGAACCGCGAGAGCGTCACCGTCTCGGCCCTGCGCATCGTCACCCCGGGAGCGGCAGGATTCGGCACCTGGATGAGCCAATCCGGAGGACGCTGGTCGCTGGCCCTGCCCTCCTCAGCAGCTATCGCCGATGGCTTCAACTGCGCTTTGGTCGATGGCGTGCCCATGGTCGAAGCCCGCTGGCCTGATGCACCGGCTGATGACCAGTACTCCAGAACGCACACCGCGCTCTCGACCGCCGGTTCCCTGGTGGCGACCAACGTCTCCGGAAGCCTGGACCGTGGCAGCTACACCTGTCCCGATCTGACGGTCTTTTCCGCCGATGCCTGGGTGGGCGCCCGGATGCGCTTCAATCCGGGCCTCATGTGGTTCAATCAGCAGGCGGTGGTCGAAAGCAAAACCGGCAACCAGATCGTTTTTCTGTGGCCCGCGGCCGGGGAATTCGGTGCCAGCGCCCTGCAGCCCGATGTTCAGGACTGGTTCGTCCTCAGCGGACGGCTGGTGGCGCTCTCGGGGCCCGGAGAAGCGTATTTCGACCTCACCGGCGTCGATTCGGGATCAGTTCCACGCACCCTGTGGCTGCAACGGACGGCCGATCCTACCGCCTCGGTGGTGGAGACGCGCGCAAGCAACGAGGTCGCCTCGCTATCCGGAATCAGCAATCTGGCCTTGGTCGGCCTGCGCTTTCTCGGCGGCACGGTCTCCACCAGTGCGATCAGTTCGCGTCTGCGTTTTACCGACTGCACCTTCGCACTCAACTCGCCAAGTTGGGCTCAGGATACTGCCCTGAAACTGGTAGGGACCGACCACGTTGCCACCGGCTGCGACTTTCAAGGCGGACGCGGCGCCGGAGTGACGATAGGAAATGACACAACGGGTTCGACCAGCCGGGTCACGGTCAACGATTCGACCTTCTCCAACTACGCCGAGTCAGGCATCCAGTGCAACGTTCCAGACACCGTCACCGTGCGCAACTGCACCGTCCACAGCACGGGTGCGCACGGCGTGACGTTCAATGCCTACAACAGCGACTTCGACCGGCTGCACGTGTACCAGTGGGGACGCACGTGTGCCGATGTCGCGGGCATCAACAGCTACTACAATCTGACCGCGAAGCTTCAAACCCGCGTCCATCATTGCTGGGTGTACGATAACCAGGCCTATGCCCCGGTCGGAGGCCGGTGGTTCGCCGGCGCGGGGATGCGCGGGGATTCCGGGGGCAATACCGGCATCGCGGGCTACACGCTCGACCACAACATCATCAAGCCCGGACAGGGGCCGGCCATCGCGCTATTCGCACTGGACCCTGGCCAGAACGGTTATGGTGCGGCCGACATCTTAATCGCCAACAACAGCTGCACCGGCGCGATCCAGTCGGTGGCGACCGGCAGCAACGTACAGGGCATGCAGGCGATCAACAATGTCACCTCCAACCTGATCGATGGATCCGGACTGACACCCCTGACCCGTGCCGACCATAATCTATTGACCGATCTCGCCAGTTCAGCGTCGCCGGAATTCCTTGATCTCTTCGGCGGCGACCTGACCCCGGCCAGTGGAAGCGCCCTGATCGACGCCGGTGCGTCGGACGTGGCGCATGCGACCAGCGGGGCCATTGGCACTCCGGACATTGGCGCGATCGAATACGGTTCGGCCACCTGGCTGGCGGGCGCATCGGTCCGGGCGCGCCATCTACCTGCCCTGCAGCTGGTCGGCCGGACGGCGCACGACGGCTCGCGTTGGGCGGTGGTGCGAAATCTTCCCGCTGGGCGACTGCTGCCAGTCGCTGCGCGCCTGCGCCTCGGCGCGACGATCTTCAGCAACGGGCTGTGGACCTACGACCCGGCGAACCACGCCGGAGAGGCGTGGTTCGCACTCGGCAGCGCGACCCCGGCCGAAGGGTCGGCTGCGTCGATCGACCTGGGCGACGGCACCTTCGTGAACCTGACCTCTGCCGCCACCGGGCTGCGCTCCACCGTCACCGCCATCGTCATCAACGGCGGAACCTTGACCGCAAGCGGCCTTGGCCTGGACGGGCCGACCGCTGACCGCTATCGCCTGCAATTGGCTGGCCTGGTCGGAGCTGATTTCGTGTCCCGCCCGGTGGCGATGCGGGTCGGGGCAGGCGCCCTGGGCATCAACGCCTCGGCAGGTGATCTGGCGGTCGAGTTGGCGATCGGCGCACAACGGGGCGAATTGGCGCTGCAGATCGAACGTTTCGCCAGCAATATCGTGCAGGGCTGGGCCACGCCCACCACGCCGACAACTGGGCTCGGGGTATTTGGCAGCGCGCTGCGCACTGCCCCCTACGCCTACCGCGCCAGTTCTCCAACGCGGCAGAGCCTGGACAGCACCACTTGGCCGATGCTGACTGCGGCCTTCCTGCGGCTCAAGCCGGAAAGCCTCGCGCTTTCCGACGGGGCAACCATCACGGCCTGGGACGATACCCCCCACAGCGCCAGCTTCACAGCCCCATCAGTAGACCGACAGCCCACCTTCGTGCTCTCCGGCTTGGCGGGACTGCCGGCTGTCTACTTCGCCAACGATGGACTGGCGTGGACGTCCGGCTTGGCCGACGGCCCAGTGACCTTTATGACCACCTACCGCAATGTCAGTTCTGTGAGTGCGACGCCTTCGCCTGGGAATTTCCAGCGGCTGGTCAGCTCTGGTCCGGATCCCGACTACATCAACGGCGCCGTGACGATCATCACGACCAATCCAGATGGGAGCCCGATCGCCGTGGCGAATCCGACCCTGAGCTACATTTCGAAGTCGACCACGGTCAGCCGCAGCCCGATCCGCCTGGGCCGCAACGCCAACCCCGTGACCGGGGAAGCGTTTACCGGATGGATGGGCGAAACGTTGGCCTGGAATCGCTCCATCACGCCGGCCGAAATCCGCCAATTGCGTGAGTATTATGGCTGCAAGTACCGCACCATCCCCAGCGGTCTGCTTGGTGGCAGCCCGACGGCTCCTGCGGTGCGCGGCATAACAGCGACATTTAACGGCACGCCGATCGCCATCCGCAGCGCATCTGACACTCGGCTGGTGTTCGACGCACCTTCCGGAAGCTCGGGATCGCTAATTGTCAGTCTACCCGGCTCCAGCGTACAGGCGGTGCTCAATCCGGACTCCACGACCTCACCTGGATCATCGCTCTCTCTTTCCGGGCTGTCGGTCGTCTACGACGGTTTGACCCACGCTGCCAGCGCGACCGTGGTTCCCGCCGGGCCGACCGTGTCGTTCACCTACAATGGCTCTGCCACCCCGCCTACTGCGGTCGGGAACTACGCTGTGGTGGCAACCTCTTCTGGCGGAATGACCGCCAGCGGCACGCTGGTGATATCGCTGCGCGCATTGAACCTTACGGGCGCCACCACGACAGCCACTGCGGGATCGCCGTTGCCGACCCCCAGCGGCAGCGTGTCGGGATTGGTGGCCGGCGACGGCATCACCGTCGTCTGGACCACCGCCGCCCCGAATCCGACGGTGGTGGGCTCGTGGTCGGTGACCGGTGTCATCACGGATCCGTCGAGCAAGCTTGGCAATTACCTGGTCCACAACATTCCGGGTACGATCACGGTGACGGCTAGCAGCGGCAGCGGCAGTGGCAGTGAGTCAGGGGGCGGCGGGGGCGGCGGGGGTGGAGGGATATGCGGTCTTGGTGGAGCCACCTCGCTCATCCTCGGTCTGGGTCTGCTGGCGGCCTTGCACCGACGTCGCGCAGGCCACTGATCATTACCCCACGGCCAAGGCCGCCAGGCACGCCGGTTCAACGTCGATCTCTGTGATGCGCGTGCGAAGGGATCCCGAGCGCTGGCGACCAAGCGTGGATCCAGAGCGCCTTGGTCGCCAGCGCTTGGCTGCAAGCACCGACGATCAACGTTGAAGGTCGGCGGGCACCAGCGCCATGGCGCCAGGGCGCCAGTCCTCGCCGCCAACCTCGTAGGCACCCAGGTCGGGTGCAGCGCCGATGACGGGCGCTGACCATGCACTGGACGTCCCGTGATCAACCAGGGAGGTATCGCCCGACCGCGGCGCAAAGATGCCATGCCCTGGATCCACCAAAGCCTGGCCAACATCGACGAGATGGGCGAGATTGACGCTTTGGTATCGAGGCGGCGGACGGCCGTCCTCGATGTAGGTTCGTGCCCCGACCGGCGCGCACGCGAAGGAGGTGATGTGGGCCAAGCGGACCTCTGCCACGCCGCCATTGAGGCGCACCGCTGCATCACCACAGCGGGAATCCCACGCCACCACCCGGCTGACGGTGAAGCCACGGCTGCCGTCGTCGAAGTAGATCAGCGGACCGGCCGTGGCCGCACGATTGCCATGGAACCACGAACGGGTGATCGTCGTTCCCGCGCCATCCTGGTTCCAGGCATACAGGGCACCGCAATCATCGGCCAGCAGACCAACCTCGCTGACCTCGACACGGTCGATCACCCGATGTCCGGCGGCATCATGGCGCAGGTGAATCCCATCGCGGCCGCAGCGCCCGATGGTGCAGGCGAGGATGCGATGCCCGTCACCACCCACCAGCAGTCCGGCGGCGTAGGTGCCGGCGGCATTGACGCCGCGCACGGTGCAGCCGGCGATCAGGTGGTCTCGACCCTCGACGCTGATGCCGTTGCCCGTGCCACCGTCGACCGTGCAGCGCAGCAGCCGGTTGCGCGCCCCCGCGATGCGCACGCCGCCCTCCTGGCTGTAGGGCTGCACCAGCCATGAACGGTCCGGCCAAGTGACGTGGCAGTCAGATATCGTGCAGTCCTCGGCGTCATAGGCGACGATGGTGCAACCGACCAGCCGCAGGCCGGACACGACAACATGCCGAGCTCCTCCCAGGTCGATCCCGAGTGGCCGGACGACCCAACGCAGCGCCTCCGGCCGCGCGACGGCGGGCAAGCGGATGGACAGCCTGCCCGCCTGAACCCTCCAGGTCCCCGGCGTGATCGGGGCGGCGCCGCCGATGATGCGGATACGGGCTGATCCGGTAAACCAGGCACCTTCGGCCGCAGGCGTCAACGTCAGGTGATTCGTGGATGCTGCCGTGATCCGTCCCGCTTGTGCCCCCCAGCCAGGGCCGGCGAAGCCGAGTACAAGCCCGCCCTGCCAATTGCCGGGCGGCAAGTCCGGAACCACCGCACGATCAGCCGCGACCGTGGCGGAAGCGTATACCGGAGCCAACGGATCGATGGTTCCTTCGGGCCAACACGCCTCGGGCAGCGGCTTGTCCCCATCGAGCAGCATGCCATCTCCGGATTCGGCTCCGTCAGCCACTGGCGCTTCCCACAGCCCATGGCCGAGGTCAGTCCAGCGGGGCAGGACGTCCGCTCCATCAATGACGACCACGGCATCAACGGCGGCAGTGATCACGATCGGATGCTCGGACGTACCAAGCCGTGGTACGACGAGCGACTCGGCCCAGCGGCCACCTGCGATCGTCAGGCGATCGCCTGGACCCAGATGGGCGATGGCATGGGCAAAGGTGCGCCAGGGCGTGGCCACGGATCCGTTGGAACGGTCATCGCCACGCAACGACACGGCGTACTCGGCGGATCGCAGCAACGGCGCGACTGGCCAAGCGAGGAGTGCCAGCAGGAGGATCCGTCGCATCGGTCTAACCATCGGCGGGCTTGCGCGTTGGCAATGCGCGCGAAGGCTGCGCCGGTATGCCGCACAGCGCCGCCTCTGGACTGGGATGGAATGCGGCCGGGCAGGCGATTCGGGCCATCGCCCAATTCATTCTTGGAGCGGTCTTGGCCAGACTGTTGGGCCCGGATGCCTTTGGCGTGGTCGCGGTCGCGTGGATGACGGTGTCGTTCTGCCGCCTGATCGATCCGGGGATGGGCTCTACCCTGGTGCGCTTGGTCGACCCTAGCCCCCACGACATCCGCTTCGCCTGCACCATGCAACTGGCCGTGTCGTCCGTCTTGGCCGTGGTGTGTGCGGTCGCCGCCGGGCCGATCGCTGGAGCGCTTGGAGACGAGGCCGCAGCGCCGCATCTGCGCTGGATGGCGCTGTTGCTGCCGCTGTTCGCCATTTCCCAGATCGGCAACGCGCTGCTCGAATTGCGGATGGATTTTCGCACCATCCAATTGGCGAATCTGGTGCCATATCTGGTGGGCTACCTCGCGGTCGGCATTCCGCTGGCCCTGGCCGGGGCAGGGGCCTGGACGCTGGTAGTCGCAGCCTTGATTCAGACGGCCCTCACGACCACGTGGCTGTATCTGGCGACGCGCCATCCTATCGCGCCACGGGTGCGGCATCCACGGGCCAGGGCCATGCTCACCTTCGGCGCCCATACCAGCGGCGTGTCACTGGCGGGATTTCTTGGCACGATCCTGGATCAGATTGCGGTCAGCCGCACCGGCACAGCGACCGATCTCGGTCATTACAACCGGGCCGGAGCACTGTTGTCCGCACCGACGCTGGCCTTGGGCAACGCCCTGGGCAACTGGCTCTACCCGATGCTGGTACGCATGGACGCGCGGGCTAAGCGCCGCGCGTTCGTAGCCGCGGCAACGGGTCTGATGGTGGTAGCCGGCGTGCCCTTCGCGATGCTAGCCGGAGCCTCAGCCACGTCCGTCGCAGTCGTCTATGGCCCCGGCTGGCAAGCCTGCGCCGCCATCGCCACGCCGCTCGCGTTGGCGATGCCTGGTTGGCTGCTGGCAATGCTGGCGTCTCCGCTGCTGTGGAGCTGCAACGCCGCCAGCAGCGACCATCTCAGGCAGTGGATCGTCACCGCGCTCCTGGCTGCTGCCATGGTGGCGGCCGTGATCGCCGGCGCCGGGCCGGTAAGCATCGCCTGGGTGGCGATGGCGGCCGTGTGGCTGCGGGCGCTGCTCTTGCTTGATGCGGCACGGCGGGTCTCGGGCTGGCGCTGGCGCCGCCTGGCATCCTCGCTATCCCCGGCCGTCCTGTTCGCGGTGGCGGCCTTCGGTTGTGCCCGGTGGCTGGAGCAACTCACCCAGGGATGGCACTGGCCTGCAGTGGCCATTCTGGCCGTCCTCGTCGCGTGTGGTTGTCTGCTCATGGTCCTTTCTGTCTGGGTAACACTCCGCATGGGCGTGGCTCCCGAAGCGGCACGGGTGCTCACGGGGTGGACGAAGCGAACAGCGCAGCATTGACTCAGCAACACCTCCCTCCTAAATGCATCTCTATATGGCTCTGTCCTACTAGCCTAACGCGATGTTTACCGACCGTTTCATCCGCCGTATCCGCCGTCTGACCAGCCCGCAGCATGCCTCCGCTTCGCCAACCAGCCAGCCCTCGGGCCGCCGCCTGTCGGTCAAGGCTGATGCCGTTTCGGGTGAGGCCTTCGCCCGGTGCTTCCGTGAGCGTCACGAGGATGCCAACGGTCTTATCCTTTTGGCCTTGTCAGCAATAGCAGTCGGCCGGCCGGCGGAGGCCCTGGCCCCGGCAGCCAGAGCGCACGAGCTGGAACCCGACGGGGAGTGCACCACGCTGCTGCTCGCCGTGGTGCTGACGCGCACGCGCCGGTCCCAGACCGCCTGTTCCCTGCTGGCCGAGCATATCCGCCAGCACGGTCTGAGTGCCGCGACCGGTCTGGTCCTGGCGCAAGCCCATGCCGTGCTGGGCAGTGACGAGGCGGCCGAGCGGTACATGGAGCAGGTGTTGGAGCTCGAATATACGAAGGCGATGGACGCCCGGACCAGCCGCATAGTCCGCTTCGTCGGCGGCCCCATCGCCGAGATCGAGCAGCTCTTGCACCAGGCTCTGCGCGACGGCAGCTGGGACCCGCTGCTGCGCCAGGCCCGCCGCACCCTCGCCGCCGGCGAGATTGGTCGGATCACATCCGTCTACGTCAGGCTGTTCCGCTACCTCCACCAACCCGAGGCCGGAGTCAGTGCCGGCGCGACCATGGCCCTGGCCCTGCGCGATCTGCTCGCCGCCGGGCTACCGGGGGTGGCGGCGTTGGCCGAGCCTCACTTCATCCTGCATCGCCACGGCCCCCTCGCCGGGCTCCACCTGCTCAAAGCATTTGGGACGGACGAAACGGCGCGGCGCCTGCTGCAATCACTGCACGCCCTTGAAATTCCAGCGTTGCAGCCTTACTTGGCCCACCATGCCAAGCGCCTCGCCGCGCCTTTGGATCCGCAGACGTCGAGCGTGCAAGCGGAGGTCGAGGCGATCGATATCTTACGCATTCTGCACTCGTTGTGGTGGGAGCCACTCCGCCAGCCCGCGTGGCTGGTTGACGTCGCCACCGGGCCGGTCGTGGCGATCCTCCCACTCGCTTGCCCCATGGCGCGCGAGGTGGCACGGATCAGCGCCCTGGCCATCGTCCTGCAGGAATTCTGCCGGGGCAGCCTGGGCGCAGATGCGCGCCTGCTGGTGCCGTTGCTGGGCGCCCGGTGCATCGCAGACATTGAAATCCCTTGGCACAACGATGAAATCGTTGCCATCGCCGGTGGAGCGTACGGCTTGTTCGACGTTGTTGTCCATGGGTCGGTGATGGCCTCGGCCGGAGACTGGGAGATCACCATCGTGGCCAGGATGGCTGATGGCTCCACCCGGACGGCGGCTGACCGCGTTGCCGCCGGCGATTACGATGGCCTGTGTCGCGTTGCCCCCGGACTCCTCGCCGAAGTGGTGGGGCGACGCCTGACCGGAACCGCTAACCCGGCCGTTCCACCTGCCGGACATGGAGCCAATGGCCTGCTCGCCTTGCGCCGCTGCCTAGAGCGCCTGCTCATCGATGCCGGCATCATCAGTCCGGTTTCTGGCGCCGATCCCCTGGCCGCGCTGCTGAACTGTGGCCGCTGGCCATTCGCCGAACTGATGACGGCAGCCATGGTCTCTATCATGCCCACGAACATGCTACATCGCCATTCGGCCCCGCTCGCCGCCCGCCTCATCGACACTCCGGATTCCGCTGTGCGGGGGCTGTGGCCATTGCTCGGCCGCCCGCTCGGCAAGGAACTGGAGGCCGACGCCGGACGAGCCGCTGATCCCGCTTACCAGACATGGCTTGCCCGGGTCGCCGCCTCCAACAGCGATGATTTCCTCGTTTTGGACGATCCCTTCAGTGCCCGGGACTGCGACCTCGTTCCCGTTCAGGCCCAGCCATGAGCAGTTCGCATGGGTTGAAGCGGAAATTCTTCCTGTTGCTGGCGGACATTGTGGTCATCGCTCTGGGCTGGGTCGTGGCCCAGTCGTATTTCGACATTGAGCAGATCTCAAAGATCGACATGGCCATCCTTCTCTCCATCATTTCGCTGACGCCGTTCGTCTTCAAAATGTCCAGGGCGTACTGTCATCTGGATACGCTGGGGCATGGCCGTTGGTATGGATCGGCGGTCATCGGCTTCGCCATCGTGGTGGGAGCGCTTTTAATCGGTCTCTACTTCCTTGGCCTCACTGAGGTCCTTCCCCGCACGGTCACCGGTGTGTGGATTGGCGTGTCCCTGGGCGGCATGCTGCTGGTCCGCCTCGTGCTCCGTTTCGTGCTGCACACCCGGGCAAAGCGCGGCATCGGCCAAAGTCAGGTCGTCCTGGCCGGAGACGCCCGCTTGTGCTTGGCCGTACATCGGCATCTCCTTGCCCGACCACTGCTGGAGCTGGGCACGGCGGCTGTGGCCAGCGACAATGTCGATGAGCGGGTCCGCTTGGCCTTCTCGGAGGATCCCGACATCATCATCAAACCGCTGGACAGCATTGCTGCCATCGTCGAGCGTCCCGACCTATATCAGGTGCTGATCTGCGCCGCCGTAGCGGACCAGGCGATGGTGATGCGCGTATTCAACCTGCTCAAAGACCATCCTATCAACATCAAGTGGGTACCTGACCTGTCGGACATGCCGCTCTTCTGCTTCAAGGTCGGACACCTCGGTGGTCAGACCGTCCTCGACCTGTCGGTGTCGCCACTGAGTTCGATGCAGAGCGCAGCCAAATGGGCGGAAGACAAGCTCATCGCAATCCTGGCCGTGATCATCTTCGGCCCGGTGATGTTGCTGGTTGCCGTGGCGATCAAGCTGACCAGCCCGGGTCCGGTACTCTTCGTTCAAGATCGCCATGGGCAGCACGGCAAGCACATCCGGGTCTACAAGTTCCGCAGCATGTACACTCCGAAGCCTGGTTCTCCTCCTCCCGTGGCTCCCAACCTGGCAGCGTTGGAGCCAAAAAAGCCCGACGTCAGTCTGGAAATCGTCGGCAGCGTTGAAGAAAACCAGAAACTTATCGACAGCGACACGCTGGCGCCAGCGACCCCGTCCACCAAGCGTCGCCACCGCAGCCTGCGGGTTGACGCGGTGGCTGGACAAAACAGCAAAACCGAAACTGTGTCTACCGAAAAAACCAGAACGGCAACGGCACCATATTCCACCCCCATGCTCATGCCTATGCCCAATGCCGGCGATCTCACCCCCGACCATTTCGTCCAGGCAACTGCCAACGACCCGCGGGTGACGCGAGTCGGGGCCTTCATTCGTAAGACCAGCCTTGATGAACTGCCGCAGTTGCTCAATGTGCTCAAAGGGGATATGTCGATTGTCGGACCGCGTCCCCACCCGCTCAAGCTCAACCGCCAGTACTGCAGCACGATCACCGAACTCATGCGCCGACATTACATGAAGCCGGGCATCACCGGTCTGGCGCAGGTCAACGGGGCACGTGGCGAAACGCGGGTAGAGGCGGACATGCGCAAGCGCGTGAGCTATGACCTCGAATACATCCGCAACTGGTCGCTTTGGCTGGACCTGCGCATCATCCTCAAGACCGCCTACAAGGGCTTCATCAACAACCAGCCATGAAACCTATGCTCCTGCCCATTTTCCTGCTCCTCACTGCAGCGCTGCTTGGCAGTGCCGAGCCAGAGGTCGTTCCACCCATGAACGCCGCGGTCGCCAGTGCCAGCAAGGCGGAACTCGATGCGTTGGCCCTTGCTCCGGGGGACCAGCTCAAGGTCGAAGTCTATGACAATCCCGATCTCGATTCCACCCTGCGGGTATCCGGCGAGCCAAGCAGCTTTCCGCTGATTGGCTCGCTCGGCGTGCTGATCGGCAAGACGCCGGAACAGGTGGTCAAAATCATCACGCTCCGGCTTTCGGACGGGTTCCTCCTGCACCCGCATGTGACCGTGGAAATCATCGCGCTGACCAAGCGGTCCGCTGCGGTCCTCGGTGCCGTGCGTCTCCCGCAGCAGGTCGACCTGCCGCCCTTCTCCAAGGTCACTGCCCTCCAGGCGCTCGCTGCGGCCGGTGGCCAGCTCGAAGACGGAACCAGCGTCGGCTTCCTCCTGCGACGGGGAGCCGCAGCCACCCCGCTCCGCTTGGCAGCTTCACAAGCAAACGGCACAGACGATCCCACCTTGTGCGACGGCGACGTCATCATTGTGCCCCGCCTAGACCGCGTATTCGTGCTCGGCGAAGTTGCCAAACCTGGACCATTGACCCTCTCGGTGGACCAGAACCTTACGGTGACACAAGCGATCAGCAGCAGCGGCGGCTTCAGCCGGGCAGCGCGTCAGGCACGGGTCCAGTTGCTGCGCGATGGTGCACGCACCACCCTAGACATCAGAGCCATGCTCGACGGGAAGGGCGGCACCGATGTCGTCTTGAAGCCGGGCGATGTGGTCTTCGTGCCCGATTCGCTGTTCTGACTGCTGCCACTCGCAGTGGGCTGATGAGCCAAACCTCAGCGAGCAGGATACCCCGCGTCCATCCTACCTGACATGCGATCGGTCAGCCAGCGCCTGCCCGGAAGCATGCTGAAAATGTGGTCTGCCTTGCAAGCCTACACCACCTCGACCCGTCCTTCATAGCGAGCAGGGCGCAACATAGGGGAAAATACTCCCGACAGGCACTGATGCATTTTTCGCTCTTTGCCGCGTTTTTACCGACTAGACACCCTCGTCCGGGGTTCAGAATACGTCGTGCGAAGCTGCGTAAGCTACAGGGGAACACATGAATCCCGTCCAAATGATCAATGTTCCGCAACAATTCCTGCCGATTGCCAAGTCCGTGCCAGTTGCCCGAAACGGCGTGGCTGCCGCTGGGCCTGCTCGACATACGACTCATGCTACGGGTACGGCAGTCGTGGTGGATGGTCCCGTCATAGTAACAACGCTGGTCTTGAACCCTAACTAAATGACCAACGATTTACGATATACCCGATTTGACTTCGGCGGCATGCTCTGTCGCATGCCGCCGAGACCTCTCCTCTCACTGTTGTTCCTGCTGCTAATATTGGCATCCGCAGCCGCCGTTGACGACTCGGCATGCACTACCCAAGTTGTCGGAAAACTTCCGCAGGGTACCAAGTTTCAGGTTGTTACGGCCATCAATGATTCGGCCATAGAGGTGTTGTTGGGCGGTGCTGCCACCAGTGAAGTGGTTCCCGTCACGGGTCAGCCGTTCCACGCCGCGCGCCGGATCAGGGTCAAGGAAGCGGTGTCTCCAACCCACCTCGTCCAAGCGATGGTTCTGCATCTCCCCGGAGCGGTACAGAAGGGCGACACCGTGTTGGTAAGCGCCTGGATTCGTGCCCCCGAAATGACCGCCAACGCCAGCGGCTGTGTGTCGATGCATCTGCAACTGGCACGTCAGCCTTGGACGGTGAAGGCCAGCGCATCGACAATCGCGACTACGGAGTGGCGGCAAATGTTCGCCTATGGCAAAGCCGAGGAGGATTACCCCGCAGGCAGCCTGTCGGTGAGTTGGCCATTAGGATGTCAGCGTCAGACCATCGACCTTGCCGGCTTGGTCGTATTAGATCTTGGCCCGTCCTTTGCTCGTGCCGCCCTCCCCATCTCGCACGTTACCTATCCTGGCCAAGAGCCGAACGCGCCATGGCGTGCTGAGGCCACCCAGCGCATTGAGAGGTTCAGGAAAGGAGACCTGATCGTCCAGGTCAACGATGCGGATGGGAAACCGGTGGCTGACGCGAACGTCGACATCAGCCAGCGACGACTAGCCTTTGGCCTGGGCACCTTCATTGGATCGAGGGCAATAGCACTTAATGCTGATGGCCAACGTTTCTGCGAACACTTGGCGCGGTTCAACCGCGTTACCACACCAATCTATTGGAGTGATTGGGGATGGCCAAAGAAGCGCGACTTGTACCTGGGATTGGCTCAATGGGCGCACGACAATGAATTCACTGCTCGCGCCCATCCGCTTATATATCCTGGGTGGTCGTTTCTTCCGGCCGCATTACAAGAGTCAAAAAATGATCCTGCTGAGCTGCAAGAACGGATACTAGCGCACATCCGAGAAATGTGCGCAGCTATGGGCCCATCCGATTTTCGCGAATACGATGTCACCAACGAGTTGCGTGATTTGGACGATGTTCACAACCTTGTGGGCCGCGATGGGGTTGCTGCGTGGTTCGCCGAGGCACGTAAGAATCTGCCGCCAGGGACAAAATTGGCGCTCAACGAGAACACCATCCTTACGCATACTGGCGCAACCAGCACCAACCAGGATATCTACCTTGGCTGGATCAGAGATCTTGAGGCACGCGGGCAGAAGCCAGATGTAGTCGGATTCCAGGCACATTTTGACGAGGCTCTCACCTCGCCAACCCGCGTATGGGAGATTCTTGACCGATTTGCAGCTACCGGATGTGAGCTACAGATCACGGAATTTGATCTCAATACGCTTGATCAGAGCGCCCAAGCCGACTATACGCGAGATTTCCTGACGACGGTATTTGCTCACCCAGCGGTCACGGCCTTTACCATGTGGGGCTTCTGGGAAGGCGAGATGTGGCGGCCTGACGCAGCCCTCTATCGTCCTGATTGGTCGGCCAAACCAAATGGGCTTGCCTTTGATTCGTTGATCCGTTCCTGGCGTACAGAGACCCAGTGTAGAACTGGTGCAGATGGGACCGCTCATGTACGTGGATTCAGGGGCGATTACGCGATCTCGGTTACCGGCAACGGTGCGTCATGGCATGGAATGGCCACGCTCACCGAGTCCACTACGGTCGTGGCCGTAATCCGGCGTTGATGATAGCGAACCTGACTGAACTTGTGTTACTCTGAAGATCGTACTGCGCATCAATTCCTGGGTCCTGGGCAATGAATGTGGATCCCATAAGTAAAAAAATGGCCTACCCCATCCGGCCCATGTGGGCCGGATGGGGCAGGCGCGCATCCTGAAACGTCCTCCCCCGCCCTACAGCGCCGCCACCAGCAACGTTGCCGCTGCATCCACCCCCTCCACAGAAGCGTCATACCCCTCCGGCACGGTGACATATCGCTGGGTCTCAGTGACGCTGTGGTGGCCTAGCCAGCGCTGGAGGACAAAGGCCCCCACGCCCGATTGGGCTGCTGCTGAGGCAAAAGCCCGCCGCAGGTCATGGGGACGCAGCCAGGGCATGGACGCAGCGCGGCCCACGGCGGCCAAAGCGCCATTGAAGCGCCAACGTCGCCCTCGGGCCACGGCTTCGGCGGCGGCCTCGACCACCTGGCCATCGCGCCGTTGGTAGCGCAGCAGCACGTCCCGCAGGCCCGTGCACATCGGCACGCTGCGTTCTTTGCCGGACTTGGTCAAGCCTGCCGGACGGCAGCGCACCAGCACCATCCGCCGGCCGATGAGCAGGTCCTCCCAGCGCAGGCGCTGGATCTCGCCTGGCCGCAATCCGGCGAGGAGGCCGAGGGCCACGGCCAGATGCAGGGACGGGCCGGTCTGGGTCGCCGCGGCCAGCAGGTGGTGCCGTTGGTCCGGCGACAGCACGCAGCCACGCACCGCGGTCAGGGCTGGCCGGACCACGGCGATAACCGGATTGGCCGGCAGGACCTCACCCGCCACCGCATGCTGGAGCAAACGCTGGAGCGCGCCCAGCAGGTTGCGGATCGACCGACCCGACCAACCCTGCCGGGTGAGCGTGGCGACCAGGCGCTGGATCCGCTCGGACGTAAGATCCACCACCAGGTGATCGCGACCGATCATGCGATCGAGCGCTTTCCAGGCGCCTTCATAGGCAACGCGACTGCTGGCCCGAATGGTGCCGGTCAGGCGCTCGGACTCCCGGTCGATGCAGTCGCCGACCGTGACCACGGTGGGCTGACGAGGCAAACGAATGGCCGCGAGCCAGGCCGCCAGGCAGTGTTGGAACCAATGCATGAGCGCTGCCACCGTCCGGCAGGGCAGCGCGGGCGAGATCTGCACGCGCTCCTGGCCTGCATGCACCCGACCCGGGCACAGCTGCTGCAGGGCCGGTGCTGGCCCCTGCAAGACGAGGACAAAGGTCTGCTGACGCTTCTCGAAGACTTTGCGCACGAGCACGCGCCCATGCTCGGTTGGAATGGCCGCCAGGGCGGCTGTGGGTTGTCGTGACATGATGAAGATCCACGCCGGTCCCGCCCCTGGGTCCGGCACGTTGTGCTGGGGAGCCCAGGGGCGGGCCGACGACATGATATCGTGGTCAGCGGTCAGCGGTCCAACGACCAGCCGCCCCGCTCTGCGTGGTGTGGAAGGAAACAGACGGCTACCGCGACCAGCGACACCTCCGCGACATCTGCTGCGGCACGGCTGGCACGGACGACGCCCGCCACCGGTCGGCCACGTTCGTGTGGGAGAGCTGTGGGAACGCCCCCCACGACCCCGCGGCCAGCCGCCCTAACCACTTGTCACGACGTAACCGCGGCAGCCGACCGGGGGCCGCGGAAGAAACCCGGTGTTTTGTCACGCTGCCGACTCCGGCGGCGACACCGGCCACAGCGGGCCGTCCTCCGGCAACGGATCGATCAGCACCGCCAAGCCCACGTCGCTGAACAGCGCCGGCCGGGACCTCTGGTTGCCGCGGCCGCGCACGCTCAGGCTCCGCGGGTCCTGCTCGGCCAGGGTCCAGGCCGCGGTGGCGCTATACCCTAGGTAGTCGAGCACCGGTTTGGGCATGCCCACCACCGAACGAGCCACCTGCGGCATCGCCCACATGGCGACGAGACTGGCGATCCAGGGGTTGGGTTTTGCCACCGGGCAGACGCCCAGCGACATCTCATAAGCCCCCCGGCGCCAGCGCTGCTGGGTACCATACTCCTCGGTGATGAACTCGACCGGGGTGTCATCGTCCAGCGTCGACAAGACCGAGGCAGCCTCGATCGCCACGCGGGCGCTGACCAGCCACGCCAGGTCCGGCATCATGGTCGGGTAACAGGGATGGTGAATGCACATCGTGACGAACGGCGCCTCTAAAGAGACGGCGATCGCCGGCGTGGTAGCGAGTGAAAACACTTCAACGCGGACGCACTCCATCGGCCCAAGGATGGGCAGCCGGGCGACCCGGTCCAAAAAGCGCTGGGGTGTGCGAATACTGAAACGCATGGACATGGGACCTCTGAGGTGCGGCAAGACCGCACGGCATGGGATGACGAGACAGCCCCGGGTCACCCAGGACTGCCAGCAACGCGACGACCCAGGAGCAACGTCCTGGAGGTAAGCACAGCGCCCCGGTCGTGGGGAGCCGTCGCCAATTGTTCTCCACGTAGAGAATCATTGGCTACCGGACCACGTGCACCCCCTCCCGGGGGCAACGAGTCACAGCACGACGACGTCGACTCGCAGCTCGAGCGACCCCGTCATCTTTATATACGCATTTTGACGCGCAGATTCACCGACCCCCTGGGAGGGGTGCGACCACAGCAGGGGCGGCCACACCGCCGCTGGCCGGGTCGGGCAACCGGCGCTGCGTACTCGCTGAACATCGTTGAATATGGACCTGTCCCAATCATCCCGCAGATTCAGAATTCTAGACCCTTGTGCACACGCCAGGACCTTCACGTTCGACAAGGGCTGGCCGAGTAATACCCAAACTGTGCCGCCACGCTCTTCGAAAAGACCTGCCTGGTCAGACAAAGTCGTGGTCTGCAAACCCGAGCCTGTGTAGTAAATCATAGCCACTCGACGGTGGCCTGGCCAAGATCGTGGATGCGAGAGTGCCGGATACCTTCGGAGCTAATGGTTAGACGCTGAATGCCGATCTGCTCGATGCCCTGGCCTTGATGATTGGGCCTCCAGGCCGCTCGCAGCAGGCTGAAGCACAGCCTGGGGCCAGCAACCCAGCCCCTTTCAACCGAGAACGGCTCCCTAAGCTCTCCAACGGCCACCACATCCCGTGGTGTCATACCGTGACAGGAGAGGGCATGTCCAAAACTCCTTCATTCCGTCAAACTATGAGCCCATTGGCTTTAGTGCGCTCAGGCTCACCTGCGGCCGTCTGATCGACTTCACCAAATGACGAGAACCACCCCTGACTCTCAAATGATTTGCGTTCGCGCAGTATTGGCCCGTACTCTAGGATGCATTCAGCGTGAACAAAAGATGCCGGTAATGCCAAGGATTCAGCGCCCAAACCTTCTCCACAACCTCCTGACCGGTACGGCCCGCACCCATGCCTGACCTCGTAATCGAACCAGTCTCACGCGAAATCGATGGCCGCACTCAGACCGTTGAACAGCTCCTTTCCGGCGTGACCTACGGCATCGATACCTACCAGCGCGACTACTGCTGGCAGCACAAACAGATCGAGGAGCTGATTGAAGATTTAGCTCAGTGCTTCCTGGACGAGTCGAGCGGCTGGAAGCCCGGTCATCCTACCTCGGCAGTTGAAAACTACGGCCATTACTTCCTGGGCTCCATAGTCTTGACCAAGCGTGGCTCGCGCAGCTTCATCATCGACGGCCAGCAGCGTCTGACATCGCTGACCCTGCTGGTCATGTTCCTAGATCGCTGGCAACGTGAAATCGCTAGCACCAGGGTCATCGATGGCCTGAAGACACTGGTGTACAGCGATCCTTATGGTGACCCAGCCTTCAATCTGGATGTCGATGAGCGTCGTGCGGTGATGCAGGCTCTACTGGATGGCACGTCCATCGATGCCACGGATCAGTCGGCATCGGCCGTCACCATTAAAGACCGCTACGAGGACATCGCCAGACTGCTGCCCGAGGCCATCGACGTCGCAGCGATCCCGCACTTCATCTACTGGCTGAAGAAGCATGTGCACCTGGTCCGCATTGAGGCGTTCCACCAGGACGACGCCTACACCATCTTCGAGACCATGAACGATCGGGGCCTGAGCCTGAGCGACAGCGACAAGCTCAAAGGTTACTTACTGTCCAAGATCGGCGACCAAAAACGCCAGCGAGAGTGCGCCAAGATCTGGCAGGAACAAATGGCGAAGTTGGCAGAGATTGACCGGAATGCCCCAGCCGAGTTCTTCAAGGCTTGGCTGCGCGCCAAGTACGCGCAGGACATCCGTGAGCGCAAGAAGGGCTCGACCAACAAGGACTTCGAGCAGATCGGCAACCAGTTCCACCGCTGGGTCCGTGATCACGACGACCTCATGGGCCTGAAAAGTCCGGAAGCCTTCGAAACCTTCATCCGCCGTGACCTGGTCGTATTCGCTCGTCACTTCCTGCGCATCCGCACCGCCACCGAGACCCTGACCAAGGGCCTGGAGTCGGTCTATTACAACGCCTACTTCGACTTCACCCTGCAGATTCCCGCCATGCTGACGCCGATCAGGGTGGACGACACGGCGGAGCAGGCCGAAGAAAAGATGCGTCTGGTCGCCAGTTACCTGGAACTCCTCATCGCCCGTCGGCAGTGGAATTACAAGCAGGTCGGGTACAGCGCGATGGTGTTCGGTATTTTTTCCTCGCTCATCAAACCTTTACGCAGCCTGAATGTCGCGAGCCTGACTGAACGCCTTGGCAATCTGGTCACCGAGATCCGGCAGCAGTTCAGCGACAACCCGACATTCCGCCTGCATGGCCAGAATAAGCCGGCCATCCGCTACTTCCTGGCTCGCATCACCCGCCACCTGGAAGAAGGGGCCGGGATTGCCAGCCACTTCACCGACTACATCAACCGAGGTGACGGCAAGCCCTTCGAGATCGAACATATTTGGGCCGAGAAGCCCGAACGCTTCGCCGCCGACTTCGCATCGTCCTATGACTTCCAAGAGTACCGTAACCACATTGGCGGCCTGGTCCTGATTCCTCGGGGCTTCAATCAGAGCTACAACGACGCCACCTACGAGACAAAGCGCCCACACTATCGTGGCCAAAATCTGCTCGCCGCGAGCCTCGATCCCGACACCTACGAGCATAACCCCAACCTACGGGCATTCCTTAGCCGTAGTGGCCTGCCAGTGAAAGCACACCTACAGTTCAGTCGAGCGGACCTGGACCAGCGGCAGGCCCTTTACATTGCGATCTGCGATCAGATCTGGAATCCTCAGGGGCAGCTAGGGCTTGCACCATGACGGTCCCCAATTCCGCCCGCGTGTACCACATCACGCATGTGGACAATCTGCCGGCGATTATCGGGGGTGGCGCCCTGTTGTGTAAGCAGCTAGTGCCGGCGACTGGGCACGCCAACATTGCCTACGGGCACATCCAGTCCCGCCGAGCTGAGCAGACAGTTCCGGTTGGACCCGGTGGCTCTCTTCATGACTACGTGCCGTTCTATTTCGGCCCACGATCGCCCATGCTCTATGCGAGCTGGAAGGGCACGGTACCCGGTTACACCGGTGGCCAGGAGCCGATCGTCCACCTCGTCCTCGACATCGCTGATGTGCACGCGGCTGGGGTGCCATTCGTCTTCACCGATGGCCATGCCATCATAGCCACCAGCCGCTGGTTCACTGACCTCAAGGACCTGAGCCACGTTGATTGGCCGCTGATGAAGTCGCAATTCTGGAACGATACGGACCAGCACCCTGACCGGTCACGTCGCAGACAGGCCGAGTTCCTGATTCACCAGCGGGTTCCGTGGCGAATGATCAAGCGGATTGCCACCCAGACCCAGGCAGTTGCCGACCGGGTAAATGAGCTGATTGCCACTTCATCGGCCGCGCCCCACCCCATCATCAAGGCTAAGCCCGACTGGTACTACTCATGATCACCCCCGCTACTGGCAACTTGCTGGAATCCGACGCCGAGGCCGTTGTAAACACGGTCAACTGTGTTGGCGTGATGGGCAAGGGCATCGCCCTTCAGTTCAAGCAAGCCTACCCCGAGCTGTTGCCTGCCTACGAGCAACAGTGCGAAGAAGGTCGCTTGATGCCCGGCCACGTGCAGGTGCTGTCTACCAATCGGGTGGTTGGCCCCCGCTTCGTCATCAACTTCCCGACCAAGCGCCATTGGAAGGACAAATCCAAGCTCGCCGACATTGAGTCTGGCCTGAAGTCCTTGGTCAAGGCGGTCCGCGCTCATACCATCACCCGCATCGCACTGCCACCTTTGGGCTGTGGCAATGGCGGACTCAAGTGGTCGGAGGTGCAGCCCCTGATCGTCGCTGCTTTCGCTGGTCTGCCCGCGGTCGAGGTACTGCTTTATGCTCCGGGCGCAGCTCCGTCCGCAGAGCAAATGCCGGTGGCAACCGAAGCGACGGGGCTCAATCGCAACCGGGCACTGTTGATCGCCTTGATCGCACGGTACGGCGAGCCCGGCTACCGTTTGACCATGCTCGAAGTACAGAAGCTGGCCTACTTACTGCACACTGTACTCCCTCTGCCCCGCCTCATCTTTGCCGCGCACAAGTACGGACCCTATGCCGACAACCTGAACTTTGTCTTCCAGCGCATGGAGGGGCACTACACCCGCGGTTACGGTGACCGGTCTCGATCAGCGACACAGTTGAGCCTTCTGCCTGGGGCGGAAGACGCCGCCAAGACGATCCTGGCTACCGACGCAGAGGCCCAGGCCGCTCTCGACCGGGTCACTGCCCTGATTGATGGGTTCGAGACGCCGCACAGCATGGAGCTCCTGGCGACCACCCACTGGGTTGCCCTCCATCACGCTGACGCGGCTCAGGCACCCTCTGCGGCACGCAGTCGCGTGCATGCATGGAATCCGCGCAAGCGCCAGATGTTCACCGAACACCACATCACCGTGGCTTGGCAGCGGTTGCACGACCAAGGTTGGATTAGCGAACCGCAGGTGATCCCTCGGTGACCGGGATGACGGCCTACACCCTCTGGCATGAAGGCCAAAACCTCGAAGCGAAAGAAACCCAGGGGCAACACGGGTAGGGCGAACTGCCCAAGTCCTTCTGGCCAACCTACAGCACGCTCGTCAACAGCGACGGGGTCTGCTGGGCGCCAAGGAGCAGAATGACGGCAGCCTGGAGATCCGCATCATCCCGCCGCTCGTGCCGAAGGAGACTGGCAGGACCAGCACTGGCGCGCCCCGTCCGTGGAAATGGGCACGGCGTTGGATGAGACGCCCCTGCTGCTTACCACCGGGAGCTTGCTTCCCGCCGAGGTGATGGCCGACCTGAAGTGAGGACACCTGTCCGCCTACCGGATGGTTTTCCTATCTCGGGCGGTTGGATTATCAGTTCTTCGATGAGTCCTTCAACGGGGCATCGAATCTGGCGTTGGTGGTCCTCCCCGGCGCGCCAAGCCCTCGGTGATAAACCGAGGGCTTTTTTTATTGGTGAACCAGTGACCAAGCATCTCCCTCAATCATTCCCAATTCGAGCATTCGAGCATTCGAGCATTCGAGCATTCGAGCATTCAAGCATTCAAGCATTCGAGCATTCAAGCATTCAAGCATTCAAGCATTCGAGCATTCGAGCAACCGAGCATTTCCCAACCCTACCCCCCCAGCCGCTCCAAAGCCACCCTCTGCATCAGCTCCACCGGCGCGGCGCGGCCGAACCAGCGGTCGTATTGGGCCGCGGCCTGGGCGATGAACATTTGCAGTCCACAGATGGTG
>Ga0105048_10004143_pt1 | contig 23690 bp, 17 predicted proteins | sample MAT05_FD_78382 | JGI IMG/M metagenome (GOLD analysis project Ga0105048, IMG submission 78382) | Freshwater microbial communities from Lake Fryxell liftoff mats and glacier meltwater in Antarctica - MAT-05 | ecosystem: Environmental > Aquatic > Freshwater > Ice > Liftoff microbial mat | place... | reverse complement strand
GGCAAACGCAGCTTTCCGAGCAAGAACCTGAGTCACGGAGTTGGCGAATGGAACCACTACTACGTCCGTGCGATTAACGGCGAAGACAGGCTCTGGGTGAACGGCGAAGAAGTCTCCGGCGGAAAAGACTGTAAACCCGCGAGTGGTTTTCTGTGCCTGGAATCCGAGGGTTCACCGATTGAGTTTCGCGGGTTGCGGATTCGCGAACTGCCGTAGTATGCATGCCGCTCCGGTTATGCTCGACGCGGCGTGGAATAAACACCGGCGAGCGGAGTGGCGTGAGCCCTCCGAGTCACGTGTGTGCAACTCGGCGGGCTCACACCCACCGCTCGCCGATTCACCGCAATGATGACCGCGTAGAGTATAATGTAAATTTCGGTCGCGCGCGGTATGATGCGACGTTGAGGACATTTTGAGTCACATTCGTATTCGACGGACCGACGACCATGGCAGATAAAGCTCCCGATATTACTCCATCCACGGTTTCCACCCGACCATTCGCCCATCTGCACTGTCACACGCATTACAGTCTGCTGGACGGCGTTAATCGCATTCCGGAGCTCGTGAAGCACGTCAAAGCGAGCGGCATGAATTCGGTGGCGATCACCGATCACGGCAACTTGTACGGCGCGATTGAGTTCTACAACGGCTGCAAGAAAGGCGGTGTTAAGCCGATTCTTGGATACGAAGCTTACGTCGCACCGGGACGGCGATCTGACCGAAGTGCCAGTCGGCAGAAGGAAGCGTCGTCGCATTTGACGCTCCTGGCGATGAATCGCAAGGGATTCGACAACCTTATTCGGTTGTCATCCACGGCCTACCTTGAAGGCTTCTACTACAAGCCCCGCATTGACCGTGAAATTCTGGAAGAATGCAACGAAGGCATCATCTGCCTGTCGGGATGTGCGTCGTCGGAACTGTCCCGCCTGCTGCTGGCTGAAAATAACGATGATGCAAAGCAATTGGTCGAATGGTACGCGCGGGTGTTCGGCGATCGTTTCTACATGGAGATCCAGAACGCAGGCTTTCAGATCCAGAAGGACTGCATGGACCTGACCGTGGACCTCGCCAACCGTGTCGGCCTGCCGCTGGTCGCAACGAACGACGCGCATTATCTTCACAGGTCCGATGCCAAAATTCAGGACGTCATGCTGTGCGTCAACACGCGGACTACACGCGATGATGAAAAACGCATGAAGATGGAGCATGACGGCTTGTTTGTCTGCACTCCGGATGAGATGTATGCCTGTTTTCCGGGGCTCGACCATGCGGTTGCCCGATCGCAGGAGATTGCCGATCGAGTCGATATTCAACTGGGTGACCGCAAACTATATCCCGTGTTTCGCCCGCCGAACCAGCAGACGGATACCGAATACCTCAAGGACCTCTGTCATCAGCGGATGCACGAACGGTACGGTGATGAACTCACCGATCGCCACTGGAAGCGCTTGGAATACGAATTGAGTGTGATCAATTCGAAGGGCTACGCGAGTTACTTCCTGATCGTGTGGGACTTCGTGGAATTCGCTCGCCGCAACGGTATTCCGTGCGGTGCCCGAGGATCCGCGTGCGGAGCCATCGTGGCATATCTGCTGAGACTTGGCGACGTTTGCCCGTTAAAATACGACCTGCTGTTTGAGCGATTCCTTGACCCCAGCCGCACCGAACCGCCCGATATCGACATTGACTTTTGCCGTGATCGACGGCAGATGGTCATCGACTACACCAAGCAGAAATACGGCGAACGCAACGTCGCTCAGATCGGCACGTTTGGCACGCTCAAAGCGAAAAACGCCATCCGCGACGTCGGCCGCGCGCTGAATGTGCCGCTGCAGCGTGTCAGCGAGCTTGCGAAGATGATTCCCGACACTCTGAATATCAAGCTTGAAACCGCACTGACGGAAAGCGCTGATCTGAAAGCGGCGTACGACACCGATCCGGTCGCGCGGGAAGTGCTGACGTTTGCTATCGCTGTCGAAGGTCTGGCACGCAGCGCGGGAACTCACGCGGCCGGGGTTGTGATTGCCGACGTGCCGCTGGATACGGTCCTGCCGCTGCAGACGATCACAGGCAAGGAAGACATCATCACGCAGTGGGACGGCCCGACAGTGGAAAAAGTCGGCCTGCTGAAGATGGACTTTCTGGGTTTGCGGAATCTCACGATTCTCGACAAGGCTGTCAATAACGTCACACGCACGCATCCGGATTTCGATTTTGAATACGTCAAGACGCATCTGGATGACAAGGAGACCTTCGCACTGCTGCAGCGCGGGGAAACAAAGGGCGTGTTCCAGCTGGAATCCGGCGGGATGCGTGACCTGCTGACAAAGATGAAGCCCGACTGCTTCGCTGATATTATTGCGACGTCGGCGCTGTATCGTCCCGGTCCGCTGGAAGGCGGGATGGTGATGGAATACGTCGATGTGAAGCACGGCCGCAAGCCGCCTCGTAAGGTGCATCCGGTTGTCGATGAGGTTCTGGCGGAGACCTACGGAGTGATGGTCTACCAGGAACAGGTGATGCGCATTCTGAATCGCGTGGGCAACATCGAACTGTCCAAGTCGTACAAATGCATTAAGGCGATCAGCAAGAAGAGTCAGGAGATTATCTCCAGTTTCCACGAAGAGTACATTGCGGGCGCGGTGTCGAATGGAATTTCCGAGCAGGTGGCTCAGGAGTTGTGGAATCTGATCGTGGCGTTCGCGGGTTACGGTTTCAACAAGTCGCACTCTACGGCGTACGGTCTGATCGCGTATGAAACGGCGTATCTGAAGGCTCATTACCCCGTTGAGTTCATGGCGGCGCTGCTCAGCTGCGAAATGGAAAGTACCGAACGCATCAGTGAACATGTCGATGATGCGCGGCGCATGAAAATTGAAGTGCTGGGGCCGAACGTCAATCAGTCTGATGTCGATTTCAGCGTCCTGGGCGAAAAGATTACGTTCGGCCTTGCGGCGCTGAAAGGCGTAGGACAGAACGTCGTGCAGGCAATTGTTGATGAACGGGCTGCCCATGGCCCGTTCAAGGATATTTTCAATCTGACCGAACGAGTCGATCCGAAAGTACTGACCAAAGGCACGCTGGAAACGCTGATTAGGGCTGGAGCTCTGGACTGCCTGCCAGGCACCCGGGCTCAGCAGTCAGCGATTGTTGAACGTGCAGTACAGTCGTCGTTGTCACGCCAGAAGGACAAGGCGCGCGGGCAGAAGAGTCTGTTTGGCGGCGATGATGATGACACCGATGAGGCTGGCGAGCCGATGGCCATCAGTCTGCCGGATATTCCGGACTGGACTCCGTCGCAGAAGCTGGCGTGGGAAAAAGAAACGATCGGATTCTATCTGACGTCGCATCCGTTGACGCAGCATGCACGGCGGATAGAACGGTATGCGGCGAATCACAATTCTGAGCTGGCGGAGATGGAAGACGGTGTGCAGGTGACAGTCGGCGGCATGATTTCGTCGATCAAACTGGCGACGGCGAAGAAGAGCAGCCGCAACGGACACAATCGATATGCGAACTTCGATCTGGAAGATTCGTCCGGCATCATGCGGTGCATCGCGTGGCCCGAAGACTATGCGCGGTATGAAGAATTGATCAGGACGGAAAACGTGATCATCGTCGCTGGGAAAGTCGATCGCCGCAGCCGCGAACCGAACCTCGTGGTCAATCGGATTTATACGCTGGATCAGGCCGACAAGGAGTTCACGGCTCAGGTCGCAATCAAATTTGAAAAGGGTCTGCATTCCAAAGATGACATTCAGCGTGTGCGAAATGTCGTGTCGAGATTTCCAGGATCGACGGAAGTAATTCTCATTGTCGATTCGTTTGCAGAGAATGTTCGCGGCAGCAAAGCCATGAGCGGGATTGGGGATGTTGACAGCAATGCGTACGGAACTTCCGACGAGCAATCTGAGGGTTCGTCGGTCTCGCGATTGCGTTACATTCTGACGACCGGCAATGAATGCAAAGTCAACATCGGACCGGAGTTTCTGGAAGCACTCGCAGAGGTCGTTGGTGACGACAACTATGACTTGAAAGCGGCAAAGACCAAACGACCGTCAGGGCAAAGCATCGGACGGTAGCAAATGTTACGGGGTCCACTGTTCGTTGTTCCATTAGTCCGCTCGGGCAATTTCCCATGAACGACCGAATGGTCGGACCACGTGACGCTGTTGGCCACACGCCACCAGCGAAAACTGCCGGAGTACCGTATTTCCGAGTTCGTCAGGATTCCGCGAAGTTAGCGGAACCTGGGCTTGGGGATTGTGGGTTGAACTTGGTGTTGCTATTCTTTTGCATGGAAGGTAATGTGACATCTGCCTGAAGCGAGTTGGAATCATCATTTTGAATCCGCTTGACTCAGTGGGTGCGGCCATCAGTAATCTCGAAGACAGTCGCGTACTTTCAGTCTCGTCCGCTCTTGAGTTCTCCTGCGCAGCATACACCTTTGTGATAAGCCACTGATGTTTTTGATCAGCCGTGCTTCTAAATTCGTGTTCAAACGGTTGCCGTTGTGGCAACGATCTGGTGTTTTGTTAGCTGTATAGCTCAAGGGTTTTGTGATGAGTAAGAACATTTTTGTGGGTAGCCTCGCGTGGGGCACTACGTCTGAGGGCCTCGAGCAGGCTTTCGCTCAGTACGGCGTTGTGACTTCAGCCAAGGTTGTCAGTGACCGCGAAACAGGCCGATCCAAAGGATTCGGTTTTGTCGAGATGGAGACCGGTGGGGATGAAGCCGTTCGTGCTCTGAACGGTTCTGATCTTGACGGTCGCCAAATTGTCGTCAACGAAGCACGTCCTCGCGAGAGCGGTGGTGGCGGTGGTGGCGGCGGTGGCGGTGGTGGTCGCGGCGGCTACGGTGGTGGCGGCGGCGGTCGTGGAGGCAGTGGCGGCGGCGGCTACGGTGGTGGCGGCGGCGGTCGTGGAGGTAGTGGCGGTGGCGGACGTGGCGACCGTTACTAGGCCGAATTTTTGGGCTTTACAGTGAGAGTGTTCCGGATTGATTCTGGAATGTTCGTTATACAATAAAAGGGATGGTCTGCTCGTGAGAACAGGCCATCCTTTTTTTATTTCCACGCAGTTAGAACGCTCCGCCAATCATCTGCAGAATACTGGACACCGGTGCGTCACTGGAGGGTTGAGTCCACAGCCACATCGTGCGGACAAGTTCGATGCCGACCACTGCGCACATCACAGAAACCAATGTCGAAATTCCTATCATGATCTTCGTGCCGATGCCCCAGTCGATGTCCGCGCGTCCGGCACGCATCGGAACCGGGAATCCTGCAACCTGACTTTGACCGGATTCGAAGTTATCGTCTTCGAATCCTTCGGAGTCGTGAACATCAAGATCTTCGTCATCTTCGAATTCTTCTTCGCCGTCGTCATACGAACTTTCTTCATCCTCAAACTCTTCTTCCGCGGCTTCATCCACTTCGTCCTTCGCCGCAGCGCCGGACAATGCGGGAACGGCCATGGTCCGCGATGAGTCAGGATCATCGACTTCTTCAAATGTCAGCACGCCGGTATTGGAGCCGACTTCCTCATCATCGTCGTCAAGACCAGCCAGTTCAAATTCACTGTCATGGCTGCTGGCGGATTTTGGGATTTCAAACTGTGTCGTCATCGACGTCGAATCGGACACTCCAGCTTTGGCACCCTTGATACCCTGCATCGGCATCGTTCGGCTCAAATCGTCGGGTGGCATTGAGATCCCGCTGTCGCCGTCCAGATCCAGCGAAATTCCACTGTCTCCTGCGTCCAATGTGATCGCGTTGTCATCACCCAGGCCGGTTCCGCTTTCAAAACCTTCCAGAGAAATGCCGCTATCGTAGCTTTCAAGACTGATGCCACTGTCGTCGGCTTCCAGGCTGATGCCGCTGTCCATTTCCAGCGAAATGCCGCTTTCGTCGGCTTCCAGCCCAAGCCCGCTGCCGCGAGCTGGGGCTGACATGCCACTGTCAGGCCTGTCTTTTCTGACGCCAGACCCCTTGTTGATCAGTTTCAAGTCGCTGTCATCCGGTGGAAACTGAAGACGGTTTGGTTTTGCCTTTGGATCAGATGAAGGTTTTCCCGACGCGGCAGGAGAAAACTTTGCGGTTGGAGCGGGTGAAGGTTCCGGCAGCCGGATATCACTGTCAGTGCGATCCAGGTCGGCACTCAGCTTCACGTCGCTGTCGCTGTCTTCGTCCGGCAAAAGCAGATCTTCGCTGCCCATCAGTTTGACATCACTGTCCGAATCTGTGCCATCAAAGTGTGCCGTGGCAGCCAGATCTTCGTCATCGACGGCTGCCTCATCGTCGGCACGCTGCATGTCGCTGTCATCGTCTCCACTCGACAGGCGTACGTCGCTGTCGGAATCGGAAATCCTGAATTCTGAATCGGCAGGCAGGCCGACTTTGCCGTCTGTGCCCGTCACCATCACGACATCGCTGTCCGCATTATCCTCCATCTGAATCGTTTGATTCAGATCGATTTCCGGCTGAGTCCCGGCACCAACGAGTTTGACGTCGCTGTCCGAATCCGAGAGTTTCGCATCGCTTCCCCAGCCACTCAGGTCCAATTCATCTTCAGATTCTGTTTCTTCCAGGTTTGGCCCACTGTCGCCTGCCAGTCGCACATCGCTGCCGGAAGAAACAAGACCCTTCGCGTCGGTGCCGTCAAACAATGATTCATCAAAAAACAGCCGCACGTCGCTGTCAGATGATGACAAATCCGCTGCATCCAGTTCTTCCAGAACGGAGGATGACGAGTCACCAGTGATGATTGGAAAGTCGGGCGAAGAATCCGCCTGCCGGCTTCGCTGAAATTCATCGATATCCTGTTCGCGAAACTTCCAGCTGCCACGATCCGCGAATCCGCGAATGTCGCCCTGCTCGCGAATCTTCATCAATTGCTCGGTTGTCATGTCCAGCAGGCCAGCTGCTTCTTCAAGGCTGAGATATTTCTTTGCCATCTGTTCCAATACTCCCAGAAGTGGACATCCGTGCGAAAATAGGTTGTGCCAGCAGCCACCAGCCGGTTATGACCAGAATCAACAGTCGCGTCGAACAACGAGATTCAACGGAAACCCTGAACACACAATATTCGACGCAGTTTGACGCATCTGTGAAATTCTAAATCGTTACCCCGCAGATGCAAGATCTTTGTGGAGAACATGCCATGAGTTGCGCCGGTTATGTCGATCTGACTCCTGTTGCTCCCGTGCCGCGCAAGCGTCACATTCATCACCACCACTACGCCCCACCTTCGGGCGCGCAGGTCGAATCAAGGTCATTCGTCAGCCAGAAATGCTTCGACGTGATGTCTTATTCCGGATTCGGCGACTTCTCAGCAAGGTCTTCAGGAAAACCCTATTCTCCGGGACCGGAAACAAGCAGCCGTCTTTTCCAACTGAAACAAACACTTCAAGCGTTGCGACTGGAACCCGTACGGCGACTTCTGCGCATGATAAACAGTCCACCGATGATCATGCCGCCGCCAAGAGCCTGCGCCGAATTGATCGTTTCCCCAAGCCACACCCATGCCGCTGCCATCGCTACAATCGGGGTCAGATTCTGGATCATGGCTGCCTGAGCCGCTCCGGCATGTTTCACACCGTAGCTCCACATCGCCAGGGCCAGCCCCGTGGAAAGAATTCCCGAGTACAGGGTGCAAGTGACCAGCGGCACATCTTTCATCGCAGCAGCACTGGCCGGCACAGAGTCCCAGCCGATCGCCAGCGCTATGATTATGTGAAAGGGTAAGCCGAGCGTGGCTGAGCATGCAGACAATTGCATTGGGGAGATTCTCCCCAGTAACGGGCGACTAAAGACGGTACCTCCGGCCCATGCCAGTGCGGCCGACAGCGCGAACAGATTTCCCAGCAATCCTCTCGAGGCCTCGTTTGCTTGCTGTTGTACCGCTCCGTCGCCGCCCTGAGTCCCCGACGAACCGTGTTTCGGCGTCGCCTGCAGATCAACCTGCGGCAGGTGCTTTGCGTCGGGGACCGAATGCGCAGTTGTCTCATCGAAGACTTCACCCCGACTTGTGACTTTGTTTTCGCTCGTCGGCGACGGTGCCTTATGCAAAGTCACAATCATGGTTCCAGAAAACGCCAGAATCAGGCCCACCCACGCCATCCGCGGCAGAATTTCTTTCAGAAAGAATCTCGCACCAATTGCCGTCCACATCGGGACAGTCGCCATGATCAACGCGACATCAGCCGACGCTGCGTGAGAAATCGCCAGCAAAAACAGCAACTGATAGGCCATGGAAACGACAGATGCGTAGATGCAGACGTCGCGTTTCGACAACGTGCTGGCCGGTCTGATGCCATTCAGGAATTCCCGCCGCGCGAAAAAGATCAGCACGGCTGACGAAACCACCAGCCGGATCGCATTGAAGGCATAGGCGTCGATCTTCTGCAAAGCCACTTTCATCACGGGGATGTTCACTCCCCAGATGATCGCCACCAGCAACAGCGTCAAGTCCGCCAGCCACAGAGGCCGCACGGGCAGCGAGCTGGATTGAGTTGTGACCCGAGCGTCCATAAGATCGTTGTCGAAAGGTGGCCGATTACAAATTTCATTGCAGGATAGGTAAAACCTTGCATCCTGACCCTCCCCAACCGCTGCGCGTTCGCGCAGAATACGAGGAGTTCCCGGCATTGAGCCGGACACCTGCAACAACGTGAACGATTTTGGAGACGGGAAATGACCGCGCAGCGCTGGGCGATGATCGCCGGATTGGCTTTGACAACAGTTTCAGTTGCGTCAGCAGACGACTGGGCTCAATGGATGGGTCCCAACCGAGACAACGTCTGGCGTGAAAGCGGGATTATCGAAAAGTTTCCCGAGGGCGGACCAAAAGTGCTGTGGCGCACTCCGATCGCCGGAGGTTATGCGGGTCCGGCGGTTGCAGGCGGCAGAGTCTTCATCACCGACTATGTGACAACTGAGGACGTAAAGGTTGATAACTTCGATCGCAAGGAATTTACCGGACAGGAACGCATCCATTGTCTGGATGAAGCCACAGGCAAAATTTTGTGGACCCACGAGTATCCCGTCAAGTATGCGATTTCCTACCCGGCAGGCCCTCGCTGCACGCCGAACATCGAAAGCAATCGCGTTTACACGCTGGGCGCCGAAGGCAACCTGGTTTGCCTGAACACCGCCGATGGCAAGGTGATCTGGTCGCACGATCTGAAGCTGGACTACGGCACCAAGGCGGCTCTCTGGGGCTACGCAGCTCATCCCCTGATCGACGGCGACAATCTTCTGTGCCTGGCTGGCGGCGAAGGAAGTCATATCGTGGCATTCAACAAGCACGATGGTAAAGAAGTCTGGAGGAGCGCGACATCGCCGGAACAGGGTTATTCACCACCCACAATTTTCAAACACGGTGGAGTGCGGCAGTTGATTCTGTTGCGTCCGAATGCGGTGTCGTCGATAGACCCCGAGAACGGCAAGGAATACTGGTCGATCCCGTACCAGGCATCTAACGGATCCATTATCATGTCGCCGGTCATGTTCGGTGATTACCTGTACGTCGCTGGCTACAGCAATCGGAGCGTGCTGATTCAGATGGATCCCGCGAAACCTGCCGCGACAGAAGTCTGGCGCGACAAGCAGAACATCATCTGTCCAGTCAACGTGCAGCCTATCCTCGATGGGAACATTCTGTATGGTATGGATCAGAAAGGTGTCATGCGCGCCGTCTCGATTCCAGACGGAAAGCGTCTGTGGGAAACCTCCGCTCCTGTCGGAAGTCGCGCCGCTGGCTCGGATACGGCATTCATCGTTCGTCATGAAGATCGATACGTCCTGTTCAACGAATTGGGTGAATTGCTGTTCGCAAAGCTGTCACCGGAAGGTTATGCCGAAATCGATCGCGTCAAGGTGATTGATCAGACCAATACGGCATTCGGACGCGACGTCGTCTGGAGCATGCCGGCTTTTGCAAACAAGCACGCTTACATCCGGAACGACAAAGAAATCATCTGCGTCGATCTGGCGAAGTAGTGCCTGGCATGAACGCATGTCAGACCAGTGTTCAATCCGCTGCCGAACTGCTGCGAACAGGGCACCTTGTGGCGTTTCCGACCGAAACGGTTTACGGACTGGGAGCCGATGCAACCAATCCGACTGCAGTCGCACGTATCTTCGAAGCCAAGCAGCGTCCGACGTTTGATCCGTTGATCGTGCATGTCGCGGAACTCTCGCAGGTCGAACATGTTGTCAGCCAGTTTCCTGAGACAGCTCGTCGGCTGGCCGGTGAATTCTGGCCTGGCCCCTTGACACTTGTGCTACCCAAGCGCGACATCATCCCTGACCTTGTGACGGCTGGTTTGCCCGGCGTCGGTATTCGCATTCCGCGTCATCCGGTGGCGATCGAGCTATTGAAAGCCGCCGGTTGTCCTGTGGCAGCTCCCAGTGCCAATAAATTCGGTGGCATCAGTCCGACGACGGCGCAGCATGTCGCCGATGGCCTGGGAAGCAGCGTCGATTGTATTGTCGATGGTGGTCAATGTGCGGTAGGACTGGAGTCCACGGTGCTGTCTCTTATGGCGGCGCGGCCAATGCTGCTGCGTCATGGCGGGTGTCCGCTGGAAGACATTGAACGCCTCATTGGCCGGATTGAAATTGCACGATCTGACCCATCGCGAGACGATGCGGCTCAACCGTCCCCCGGAATGCTCAGCCGTCACTACGCGCCGGGCACGCGGCTGATCGTAATTGCCCACGGACAGTCAGCAGAACCAATCGCGGGACTGTGTTGCGGGCTGCTCACGGCAGGCAAACAGCCGTTTTCCGGCAGATTTGCAAGAATTATCTCCCTTTGTGACGATGAAAATCTGCAAACTTGTGCCGCAAATTTCTTTGCAGCCTTGAGAACTCTCGACGCATTCAATCTGGATGTTATCATCGCCCATGAGTTTCCCGCACACGGCCTGGGAGTTGCCTTAAACGATCGATTGCGGCGGGCGTCCCACTGACAATGTCTCGATTTTTCAATTCCGACTTCGGCATGAAGTGATACCAATGAACAGAACATCCTGGATTGTCGTTGTTGCGGCATGTGTGGTTGCAGTCTCTCTGCGTTTGTTTGATCGCCCCTGGATGAATTTCTCCGCGCTCGGTGCTCTCGCCGTACTTTGCGGTGCAGTGGTGCGTCCCGGATGGCTGGGGATTCTGATTCTGCTTACGTGCCGAGCACTCACAGACGTCATTATCGAAGCAAAGACGGGTCACGGATTTTACGGATCGTGGATGTTTGACTATGCCGCATACGTCGCCATCTTCGCGATTGGACGATTGATTCAGCCAAAGTACATCCCTGAAGCGTCTGGAACGGGACTGCTTGCCGCTGCGGCCTTCTTTCTGATCAGCAACCTTGGCGTGTGGTGCATGCCGCACGAAGCCGGGCAGTACCTCTATCCGCGAACGCTCGCCGGACTGACAACATGCTTCGTGAATGCCATCCCATTTGCACGAGGTACATTCCTTGGCGACATCGGATTCACGGTCGTCTTCATTGGTGCCATGCAGTTGCTTGTTGCTTCGACCGTGAAGAATGAAGCATCCGCCTCGACTGAAACGTCCTCAATCGACACCTGAATTCAAGTTCAGCGACAAATGGCGTGCGTGGCGGATAAATGACGCCGCCCGCAACCCAAAGTCGCCATCACGCTCCGCCGTGATGAGCCAGGTCGATTCGACGTTGCCAACCTTCGCAGGTGGATTTCGGAACGGTTTTCGGCGTGGAACATGAAGTGGTTAATCATATTTGTCCGTCGAGGGCTCATCTCGGCGGAGCGAGATGGCTACAGTTTGTGACCTGTTACTGTAGACTCCGGTTCCTGCAAAGATCGCCTGCATTCTTTTGTCGCGAATCAGCCCCATGAAACGATGGCTCAACATTCTGATCGTGTTCGTGCTGGCCGCGCAGGCTGCCAGCATCTGTGCCCAAAACGTTACGTCACAAACGGAAGACAACTACTACAGACTGATTTCGGTCAGCACGTCGCAGGCCCAGACGGATTCTCGGGCGAAGACGTGGAAGCCGGCTCCGGATGGACTGGCACTGGAAGTCAGTGGGATCGCCATGCTGAATGACCATCGCGTGGCAGTTGCCATTCGCAAGGGAGAAGTCTGGATTCTGGATGGAGTCTACGACGATCCGCCATCCAACGTCACTTATCATCGGTTTGCCTCGGCTCTGCATGAACCGCTGGGACTGCTGTATCACAACGATTCACTGTACACCGTGCAGCGAACTGAGCTGACTCAGCTTCGCGACACCGACGGAGATGACGTCGCCGACGAATATCTCACCATCGCCAAAGGCTGGGGTGTCACCGGCCACTATCACGAGTATGCGTACGGCCCGAAACTGGATCACGAGGGAAATCTATGGCTCACGCTGAATATCGGTCTCGGGCTGAAAGGCGATGAACTCAAACGCGCCATTCATGAACCCACGCTCAACTACCGGCAAGGACTTTGGCGCGGCTGGGGTATGAACGTCACTCCGACCGGTGACTTGATCCCCGTCTGTGCCGGAATGCGCTCACCCAGCGGAATCGGTGCCAATGCGGCGGGCGACATGTTCTACACGGATCAGCAGGGCAACTGGGTTGGGACCAACACACTGCACCACATGCGTGAAGGCGCCTTCTTTCATCACGCCGAAGCACTGGCTTCGATGAATCAACCGGGCTCAACAATTCATGGCGTCACCAGCGTTCCGGATGGCGTTCCTTTTCCAGACGCGATCAAAGCGTTTCCTCAACTGAAGCCGCCCGCTGTCTGGTTTCCGTACAAGAAGATGGGCCAGTCCACCACGGACATCATGCTGGATGCCAGTGACGGAAAATTTGGCCCATTCGCCGGACAATTGTTCGTCGGTGAATTCACTCAGGCGGGCGTGAACCGCGTATTTCTGGAAAAGATTGACGGCGAATATCAGGGGGCCTGCTTCCCGTTTCGCAGCGGTTTTGCGTCTGCGGTCCTGCGGCTGGGTCAGGGAAGCGACGGCAGTGTGTTTGTGGGTCTGACAAATCGCGGCTGGAGCAGCCTTGGTACTGCATCGTACGGCCTGCAGCGATTGGTATGGACAGGCAGGGTACCATTTGAAATCAAAGAAATGCGAGCCCAGCCAGATGGCTTTGAACTGGTCTTCACCAGGCCGGTCGAAAAAACTACGGCCGCCGATCCCGCTTCATACAATATGAACAGCTACACTTACCTGTACCAGTCAACCTACGGCAGTGACGAAATCCAGAATCAGGATCTGGTCATCACCAGTGCCACCGTTTCCGAAGACGGCTTGAGTGTGCGACTGGCAATCAACAAACTGCGAGAACTCTTCGTGCATGAACTCACGGCCCTCGGTATCCGCAGCCACGAGGGCGAACCACTTCTGCATCCATATGCGTATTACACGCTCAATCGAATTCCTGACTTCTGATGCACTGCGAACACTTTCAATCTCAACGCTGCCGCTCCTGCAGCCTGCTCGACACCACATACGAAGCCACGCTGCAACACAAGCAGGATGCTCTGACCCAGCTGTTTCCTGAAACGCAGATTTTGCCATTTGTGCCGTGCCAGAACGTCGCCGGAAGTCGTATTCGGGCTAAGCTCGCTGTGACCGGCACACTCGACAATCCGCAGATTGGGTTCTTCGATGATCATCAGACTCTCGTCGCAGTCGATGACTGCCCGCTGCATCATGAGTTGATCAACGAGTTTACGCAGCGGTTGCCGTCCATCATTCGTGAAACCAGGCTCACTCCGTACGTCAAGCAGATGGATCGAGGTGAACTCAAATTCGTGGTCCTTACCTGTTCGCCGACGCATCTGCAGTTGATGGTTCAATTCGTGCTGCGATCCCGCGAAGCCGTCGATCGTATTCGCAGTCTGTGGCGGCGAATTTCGGATTCGGGAAAACAGGCCATCGCGGTGATGTCGATCAACTTGCAGCCCGTGCGTTCATCGACGATCACCGGCGCCGAAGAAATCCCGATTTCAGAGCCCCGGAATCTTCCGATTCGCTTTGGTGACACCGATTTGCTGTTCGGGCCACAGAGTTTTCTCCAGACGAACTATGAAATTGCTGCCGCCTTATATTCCGCTGCAGGCCGCATGATTCAGCAACACGCGGCAGAAAACGTTCTCGATCTTTACTGCGGCGTGGGAGCGTTCTCACTGACAGTCTGCTCGCAGGCACGCTCTGTCACAGGCATCGATATTTCGTGCAACGCAATCGCCTGTGCTGACGAGGCTGCTCGCCGCAACCAGCGTCACAACGCTCAGTTTCTTTGTCGCAGCCTCGATCAGTTCACGGCCAGTGAACTCACCGTACACAACTTCGATACGATCATCTGCAACCCACCGCGACGAGGTCTCGACATCGCGAGCGTGACACTGATTCAAACATTGAAACCCCGCATGCTGCTTTACTCCAGCTGCAATCCTGTCACGCTCCGGCGAGATCTTCAGTTGCTGGCCTCCGACTACCAACTCTGCCACCTTCAGCCCTTCGACATGTTCCCGTTTACGCACCACTGCGAAGTATTGGCGCTGCTTTCTCGGAGCGAAAGGCGACTCTAAAAACCGCACGATGCTTACGCCTACGGGGTGTCTTGAGCAATAGGTATGGTATTTGCTCTACTTCCAAACAAAGACTGTAACCTAGAGTGAGCGATTCATTTCCTGGCCAGCGGCAAGTGAAATCGTCCGGTGGCGTATGCTCCCAGTTTGCGTTTGATCGCGGAACAAAAAGCCGGGACATTTACCGCACTGGTCATCACGCCGCTCGCTTGGAAACACACAAACCAGAGACAAGAAAATGTCGGACTTGACGTACAAATGCCCCCTTTGCCAGAAAAATATTGCGGTTGCTCCAGCTCTGGTTGGACAGCAAATTGACTGTCCTCATTGTAAACTTCCCATCAAAGTGGACGCACCAGTAGCGCGACTGATCGAGGAAACGGCACCGGACGATAATGAGGTCGAACGGGTCGTAACTCCCGTCAATTCCGAGGAGTTGATTCAGACATTTCATCCAGTGATGTTTCGCGCCCGCCCATTTTATTACATGCTTTTAATGGCGTGTCTGATGGGTGGACTGGTGATTGGCCTCGGCGGGAGGTACTTCAGTTTGCCGTGGAATGTGACGATCGACTGGATTGTCGGCGGGACATTGGCTGGCATTGGAGCGGTCGCTTTATTGGTTTGGTGGGTGAAGACTCTGGGTGTTACACTGGAGGTCACCAGCAAGCGGACCCGATTGACTCGCGGGTTGATCGCAAAAGCAAGCTCGGAAGTTCAGCATGATGATGTCCGCAATATTCAGGTCGATCAGACGTTTATAGAAAGACTGGTAAACGTGGGATCGCTGGCGATCAGCAGTTCCGGCCAGGACGATCTGGAAATTCAGGCCAAAGGCCTGCCCGGTCCCGGTCAAATTGCCGAGCTGATTCGCGACCGACAATAAAAACGACCTGGACCGCAGGAAACAGACCGATACACGAATTTTTTCGCACCGGTGGCGGAAAAGAAGCCAGGCTGGTCGCCAGACTGCCAGGGGGTTTCGAAGAGTTAGTCATCACGAACCGCGATGGACCATTGCCGGTCACCGGTTTTGTCGGGACGGCAACATTCCTGACGGCTTTCACTTCCCTCAAGCGTTCCACACTCCGAACAACAACGTATCGAATCGCTGATCTGACCGAATTTGTTTTCGCGGTTTGCACCGGGAAGGGTGGAGAGTCCCGACCGCGATGGCTTCCATCGGATAACGCTCAGCTTTCCTGTCGGCTCCAGAAAAGCCTGTCGGACTTGCCCCAGGTGTGAAATGCCTTCGGTACGCAGCAACTCGAAAAGTTCTTCTCTGGAAATGCGTTCGCGCATGAGTTGCTGGCTGTCGATACTACCCCGATCGACCAGCAGTTGGGTTTCTCCTTCCACGAACTTTTCCACCAACTCGTTCTTCCGGGTCATCACGGCGAGAAGTTGATGCAGACTGATCACAATCGCAATCACGAGCATGACGTGAATCAGCGGCACGTGGTCATAAAACATTGGATCGCCGACTGCAGAGCCGAGGGAAACGATGATGGCGAACTCAAAGGAGCTGAACTGCCCCATGCCCCGTTTGCCCATGAACCTCAACAACAAGAGGGTGTAGCCGAAAATAATTGTTGTCCGGAAAGCGATTTCCACCAGGAACCACGGTGACTTGTCGCCCCAAAAAATCCGACTAAGTTGTTCCGTGATCGTTTCCATATTTTCCTGTTCGCGCTCTGTGGTTGGGAATTGTCCAGCTTGAACAGAATACTCGATTCCCGGGCAAAGGTTCCGTCGCCGGGCATCTGTTCCTACGACTTTGGATTGACCGGCCCAGGCGAACCGGGTTGCGGAGGTATCGGCGGCATGTCGCCGGGGCGCGGAGTACCGGGAATGTCTCCGGGTTGCGGCGTTCCGGGGCGTGGCATATCAGGATTTGGGTCGGGGTGACGAAGCGTTTGCTGGTTTCGTTGAGTAAACAGATTCATGATTTTCTTCCTTCTCGTAATGCGCGGCGAATCGTTGATGGCTTATCCCATACGTTCGCCTGAAGTTCCAACTATTGAGCGGCCAAAAAACGAAAGTCTGCCGGAGTGACTCAGGTAGTCTTGTTGAATCATCGACGTGGAGCGAACACTATGCCAAACAGATCGTTGACATCATGATCGTTGAACGAGCGGCGGCGCAAACGCTGCGAAGAACAGGCATAGTCATACCAGACAAGTTTCAGAATCAATCTGAACGGTTGCATCGTCGCGGTCTGCAGACGAGATACTTCTGGTCGCTCGGCAACCGCGCTGCGCGCTCTTCGGGCCGGAGGGCAAAACAACGGGGCCGGGAAACAACGAAACCATGTCAGGCTTTTTCCTGACAGGAGTTTTCAGAAAACCTGGGATCGCCTATCATCCCGCGCCGCCAGGCACCTGCGCTGGATATCCGAGAAACCCATCCGAAAGACACGCCGTCGATGACAATTCCGATTGCTGACATTCGTGACGTCCGTGCAGCCGAGGCCGTGATTCGCCAGCATGTGACTCCCGCGCCGCTGATCCGGTCGTGTGCCCTGGAAAAAGTGCTGGACCTGCCCCCTGATCGCCGCGTCTGGCTCAAAGACTACGGCTGGACTCCTTCCGGATCATTCAAGCTGCTGGGGGCTCTGAACTGGATGGCAAATAATCTGGAACGGACCGGCTCGCGACCCGTCGCGGCCCACTCGTCGGGGAATTTCGCCTCAGGGATTGCATTCGCAGGGATGCGATATGGGAAACGTGTCATCGTCGTGATGCCGGAGAGCGCCCCAGCGGTGAAATTCAATCTGACTCGGTCCTTCGGCGCGGAGACCCGCACGTATGACATTGCCCGCGACCACGAGACCGGCGACCGCGATCGCCTGACACGCGAAATTGTCGAAGGCGAAGGCGCGATTCAGGCATCTCCGTATGACGACCCGCATGTCATCGCCGGCAACGGTGTGGGCGGCCTTGAAATCGCTGCGGAGTTGCAACGTCAGGACCGTACAGTCTCGCAGTTCCTTTGCCAGGTCAGCGGCGGCGGACTGATGGCTGGTCATGCTTTGGCCATTGCCGATGCGTTTCCTGACGCCGCGATCATCGGAGTCGAGCCGGAATTGGCGAACGACTTTTGCCAATCACTCGCAGCCGGACATCGGGTGCGGGTGGAAAGACCAACGGGCATCTGCGATGGCTTATTGTCCTACGATGTCGGCGCGCACAACTGGCCGATCCTGAAGGAACATGTGACAGAGGCGGTCAGCGTCCCCGATGCGGAAACCCGGCAGGCGATGCGCTGGATTTACGACAACCATGGCCTGCGCACAGAACCGTCGGGTGCGATCACCGTGGCAGCCCTGCTGTATGGGAAAACGGGTATCGCAGGCAAAGGCGATATCGTTGTCGTCGTCAGTGGCCGCAACGTGGATGACATTCGTTTTCGCGAATGGATCGGCTCATAGTGCTCTTCGGCGCTCCGCAGATATTTCCAGCAGGGATTCCAGCGTCGGCGCATCGCCAGTGGTGATTGCCTCGCGAAATCTCATCAGCAATCGCTCTGCCGCGTCGATTGATGCCACACAATGAATAGAATTGCTCAGCAGGATAGATGTCCACAGGCTGGCCGATCCGGCGGCAATGCGAGTCGTGTCACGAAATCCCGTCCCCGTGTACGGCAATAACTCTGCTGTGATACATCCGCTCATCACGGCCGCAACAAGATGTGGAAGATGACTGGTCAATGCGAGCACACGGTCATGTTCATCCGGAGACATTTGCTGCACCGTCGAACCGATGGATTCCCAGAACGCCACGATGCGATCCGTATCGATCCTGGTGGCGTTTACCGGAGTCACGACGCACATTCGATTGACGAACAGATCTGCGTCGGAATTTTCAAATCCCGTATGCTCGCTGCCTGCGATCGGATGGGATCCAATGAAGCGTCCTTTGGGGACATCGTCCAATGCGGCATACACGCAGGCTTTCACACTTCCTGCGTCCGTCACCAGCTCGCAGTCCGCATCCACTAACTGTCGAACGGCTCCGGCAATCTGGTCCACCGGAAGACAGACGATTCCCAGGCTGCCATGCGAAATCGTGGCCGAAGTGATCTGATCAGACCAGTCGGTCAGCAGTCCGCGTTCAGTCGCCAGGTTCAGCCGTTCTCGATTCCGCCCGATGCCGATCACTTTGCATTCCGGAAACCGCTTGCGCACAGCAGCAGCGATCGAGCCCCCAATCAGCCCGACGCCGACGATCACGATACTCTGCTCAGTAAAATTGCGACTCTCGGTTTGCATGTCGGGAGATGATAGAGCCGCTGCCGCAAAACCGCAAACTGGACGGTCATCCCCTGATGACCCGGCTCGCCACATCTTCTTTCAGCAAATACGCCGAGGGCAAAGCGTCGGCGAAGCGAATCGGGCGGCCGATGGGAGTGACGATCTCCTTGCGGAAGTCGATACCCATCGTCGCCATGATTGTGGCGTAGAGCTCGGGAACCAGGACCGGTTCGGCAGGCAGAACGAGTTTGCCGTCGGCTTTCTTTCCTTCGAACACGTCGGTGGGCGTTGCCCCGATGACAGTGCTCTCGCGGAATCCGCCACCCGCAATCATGCAGGAAAACCAGTTCGGCCAGTGATCGCGGCCAGCAGCCGGATTGATGCTCGGCGTGCGACCGAACTCACTGATGCACAGCACGATCGTCGAATCCAGCAGGTCGCGATCTCGCAATTCGTGAATGAGTGTCGCAATCGCCGGGTCAAGGATCTTACAATTGGTGACATGACCACTGTGATTCGCCACGTGCGTATCGAATCCTGGCAGAGTGACTTCAATGGAGCGAACTCCCACTTCCACCAGCCGCCGCGCGACAAGACAGCCGCGACCAAATGACGTGTCGCCATAAGCCGCCTTGACACCTGCCGATTCTGTATCCAGTTCGAAAGCTTTCAATTGCTCCGACGACATCATTTCCAGCGCGCGATCGAGCGTATTCTGATGCAGAGTCCGTTTTGCTCCAAACTGACGGCGCTGTTCAAACTGCTGGCTGACGACATTCAACCCCTGCAGTCGATCCGCCTGACGCTCTGGACTCACGTACGACTTCAGATTCGACAGCCCCATGCCTGGCTGGAAAACGCGAAAGGCATCCCATTGATTTCCCAGATATCCACCTTCCGGCACGATGCGGTCCGGTGCGAGAGTCACATATTGAGGAATCTCAAGTTCTGGATTGGGCAATTCATGCGCTGCGATCGCTCCCAGCGTCGGATACTTCAACGTCGGTTCCGGACGATAGCCGGTTTTCACAAACGCCGCGCCGCGTTCATGGTCGCCTTCCCTGGAAGTCAGTGAACGGATCAACATGCACGAGTGCAGTTGCTCGGCCATCTGTGGCAGCAATTCAGAAATACGCACGTCTTTGTTCGTGGTCGCAATGTCCCTGACTTCCCCGCCGGACTTCGTGCCGGGATGAGGATCCCAGGTCTCCAGTTGACTCATCCCGCCGTTCATCCACAGCGTGATCAGGGACTTCGGTCGCTCATCCCGTCTCCGCGCCGCTGCACGGGCCGTCATGGCCGGGAGTGCCAGAGACACGCCGCAAGCGGACAGAAACTGCAGAACCTGACGACGTGCGGGGTTGAAATGCATGCTAGTGGTTCCAGGAAAACTCAGGACTATTGTACAACGTCCACACAAGATCTTCCACGACCTGAGCGCGCGTACGCATGGGTATTGATTCGGGACTTGCCGCAGGTATCTCAGGATTCGCTTTTCTTTTCTCCGCTGCGGCTTCGGTCGTTGATTCCAGCAGGTTCAGAAAATATGCGCGCTCATCGACTGCCGGATGACGACAGAGACAGGCCAGATAGCAATTGTCGATGAGAGCGGCGTTGTCCGGCGAGAAATTGATAAACTGCGCCGCTGCAGATAAGCCATCGACTTTGCTTTGTTCAGCCGTGAAGCGTCCGTTCATTCGCAACAAAGCCTGAGGAATCGTGCCGACTTGCTGAAGCAGTTCTTCGTCACCAAGGTCCCCGTATTCGTTCAGAAAATCGTTCTCGTTGCCAAACTTTGTGACACGTACGAAGGGATTGGAATTCTGATCGATCGATCGAACATGCCCGGCCTGAAACAATGATCCGATCACCTGTTCCGGCCGCAATCGCACCAGCGGAAACACCGACCACGCCTGCACTTGTTTCGTATAGGTCTCTTCATTGTCCGCACTCGATTCGGATGACAGGCGAAACACATCGGACATCGCAACCATGCGAATGAGCACGCTCAACCGATCGCCACGGGCGCGAAATTCCTGCCCCAGAATATCCAGGGCGTCGGTTTCGCCTTCCACCGGATGCGGGAGATCATCGACCGGTTCGTGCAACGGCTTGCCGAGCATAAAACCCCAGATGCGATTTGCAATGGCTCGTTCAAAGCGACGATTGTCTTTGTGCGTGACCCATTCTGCCAGACGATGTCGCAGGCCACCGTCTGCGGGCAGCCATTCCGGATGGAACGGCACGGCGCTTGGCACAAAGCGACCTGTTTCTGCTCCTGGATCCACGACCTGGTAAACGACTTCCTGTTTGTCTTCGCCTGTCTTGTAATCAGTCACGCCGCCCGGGGACAACGCTGCCTGACAATAAAACGCAGCCAATCCCTCAAAGTCCGCCTGCTTCCATGCAGGATCGAACGGATGATCATGGCACTGCGCACAATCGATTCGCTGGCCTAGGAACGTGCGCACAGTGCGGCCCGCCAGTTTATTGACATCCAATCCTTCATCTTCGATGCGGGCGACGGTGATAAAGTTGGCGGCTGGTCGATCCGTCCACAAGCCTTCTGCGTCGATCAACTCCTTTGTCATTTGAGACCACGAAGCGTCTTTATGCAGCTGTTCAGCCAGCCATGCCGTCATCCGATCTCGGCGAAACACAATGAACGGACCTTCTTCAACACCAACCAGACTGCGTGCCAGACGTTCGGCAAAATAATCACTGTACCGTGAATCCTGCAGCATCTTCACAACCCAGCGATCAATCTTGTTCGACTGATCGTCGGCTTCGAAGGCACGAATGTCTTCGAGGGACGGCACTGTCCCGAACATTGCCAATGACAGGCGTCGCAGCACCGAAAAATCATCAACGGTATCGACGACCTGAACGTTTTCGGCCTTCCACTGCTTGTGAAACTGTTCATTGAGCCGTGCGACCGCCGCGCCAAGCTGCCGATCGTCAGCCACCGCTGCAGGCGATCCAGAGAGCTGATCAACGCGCCCGGCGACCTGAACGGCTTTCAGGACCAGCGCAACGATCAGCAATGCAAAGACGATCACGACGGCACGCATTTGATGGATCTCCCTTTATTTATGTAGCTTGGACATTCATGTCCGAGACCTTGCCAGCTCAGCCCCAACGCCCAGAAGTCTATGACGCACAAGACGTTCCGTCCCGCTGGCGCTTGGCGGTAAAAGGACGGACGGGAATGTCCATCCTACACAAGAATAGGTGCTGAACCACCCGCTGCATATACTGTATACTTCGTATCATGTGCCGGAAACCTGGAACTCACGTCACAATTCTGGCCATGTTTCATCGAATTGAGCAAGACAACATCCTGCGTCAAAGGCGTGTTTATCCCTGGGGAATCCTGTCCATGACGTCAATTCTGACAGAATCTCCGCGAAGCGGCCCGTTCCTGATTCCGTCACCGGCAGAAACGTCGCCCCCAATTCTTCCCATTGAAGAGCGGATGGGGCCAGGGCGTTTTCCGGGGATCTGGAAACCCATTCGATCCGTATTCTGGTTCATCCATCTGGCCTTCGGGACCGGCTGCCTGGTCATGGTGCTGGCCATCCTGGCCGCGATTCCTGGTCTGAATATTCTGACACTTGGTTACCTGATCGACCCCCAGAAGCGCGTGGCAATCAGCGGGCGGCTGCGAGACGGTTTTCCACTGATGGCACTCGCACCCCGGTTAGGTGTGATCGTCTTCTTTTCGATCCTGTTGCTGGTACCGATTCGCATTCAGGCCGAACGAGTCAGCGACGCCGCCGTGATCCTTGGTGCCGTGCATCCGCAAGTGATCCAGATGCAGACGATTCTGCAGGTCCTCCAGACGATTGTCGCCGTGCATCTGATGCTGGCCATCGCGCGCGGCGGCACGGTCGGATGCTTTCTGCGACCGTTCAAGAATATCATCTGGTTTCTGCGGAAGATCTTAACGCGCAAAGGTCGTGAAGAAATGTCGGATGGTACCGAGCAGGTGTTGCAACTGGTCAAGCCCGTTCAGCATTTCTGGATTGGCCTGAAAGCATTCGTCGGAGCTGTCATCTGGTTGTCCGTTCCGGCTGGTCTGCTGGTGGCCTATTCTGCTCCCGGTCGCACTTCGCCCCTCTTCGGTCTGCTCTCGTTTCTGGGCGGCGTGTTGATGATTCCCGTTGCGGCATGGTTGCCACAGTTACAGGTTCATCAGGCAGTGACGGGGAAATTCAGTGCGATCTTTTCGGTCCGCGCGGCAAGACGCGTGATCCGAAGTACTCCGTTATGCTGGATGCTGACCACGGTGCTGATGTACGTCATGACGTTTCCGTTGTATCTGGCCAAAATCAGACTCCTGCCAGCAGATGCACTCCTCGTGCTGACACCGTTCTTCATCATCCTCACCTATCCCGCTCGAATCCTCGTCGCATGGGCCTATCATCGCGGCATGCAGAAAACTCAAGCGGCGTGGTGGCCGTATCGCTGGACCATCAAACTGCTCATGATCCCGCTCCTCGCCGGATACGCAGGGTTCCAGTTCGCTACTCCCCTCATCAGTGAACTCGGCAAAGCCGCTCCCCTGGAAAACCCGGCATTCCTCGGCCCCGTGCCCTACGCCCAATGGGCACGCGGAAGTGACTGATCGTCTCCGGCTGATTTGCGTGGAGATTTTACGAAATCACGATCGGTCGTTAGACTGCGCGCCGACGGATCAAACTACTTCGTTTCCATTGAGAAAGGTTTACCACAGATGGCGATATTCAGCGACAATTCTGAGACCATTGGCAGGACTCCGTTGGTCCGCATCAACCGTCTGACCGCCGGGCTGAAGGCGACCGTGCTGGCGAAGATTGAAGGCCG
>Ga0105048_10004140_pt1 | contig 23696 bp, 26 predicted proteins | sample MAT05_FD_78382 | JGI IMG/M metagenome (GOLD analysis project Ga0105048, IMG submission 78382) | Freshwater microbial communities from Lake Fryxell liftoff mats and glacier meltwater in Antarctica - MAT-05 | ecosystem: Environmental > Aquatic > Freshwater > Ice > Liftoff microbial mat | place... | reverse complement strand
GTGAAGTTGAAGGGTTGAGGCCGCCGATCCATCTCGCCTGGCTGCGTTGCGCCGCCTCGACAGACGCAGAGTATGCCGTCGGACGGCGCGCCTTGCCAGACGAGCGCCTCGACACCCGCAACCATCAACTTCACTGTGCAGAGCTACTAGGCGACGGCGCCGACGCGGGCGAGGAGCGCCTCGAGACGGGGCTTCTCGACCGGGAAGCTGTCGATCATGAAGCCGACCGTGGTCTCGCCGACGAACCCGACCCGCGCGCGGAGCACCAGTGTGTCCACGCCCGGTATCACCAGCGTGATCTCGTGCATCGAGCCGATCGCGCGCGGCGCGGACTGGGCGATGATCCCGCCGAACGCGATCTGGGTCTTGTAGTGCGCCATGAAGGCGCGCGCGGACGGGAACTGCAGGCGATCATCCGCGCCGAGCTGCGGCACGGCCGGGTTCGGTGGGGCCACGCTCGGCGCGCGCGCGACGGCGGCGATCGGCGGTGCCGGAGTGACCGACGCCGACGGACGGCTGGAGCCCGAGGGCGCTGCGGCCGGCAGCGAAGGCTGGATCGGGGGCAACGTGGGCGCGCGCGGGCGGGGCGTGATCGAGGGCGCCGGCAGCTGCGAGCCCGAGCGGGTGACCGCGGAGGGGGCGCGCGCCGGCAAGCCCGACGGGTTCGCCGGCGGGACCGGTGCGGTGCTCACGCGAGATGCGCTGCGCGGGGGTGCGATCGGCGGCAGCAGCGGCGGCAGCGGCATGGGCGGAGCGCCCCGGAGCGGTGCGATGATCGGCTGGGGCGCGGCCCGCTCCTCGGTGGGACCGGGCTCGGTGCGCTCGACCCAGGATGCGTCCGGCAGCGGCTCGACCATCTCGATCAGGGCTCCGAACGTGAGGCGATGCTCGGCCGGAACCGCGAACGCCACCACGAAGCCCAGCGGATCGCGCGACACCAGCGCCACCTCGCCCGGCAGCGTCACGCCTTCGAAGCGCAGGACGACGAGGCTGCGGAACGCGAGCGCGGTCTCGCCCTTCACGAACACGCTCGATCCCGTGAGGTTGGCCAGGGTTGCTCTGAAGGAAGTTCCGTCGGCGCGTTCGATGTCGGCGTGCACGCGTGCTTGATAGTCAGAGCGCGTCCCTCCAACAAGAGGGATAAGCACTCGCGCGCCTTTCCTGAGGGTGATTCCACCGCCCGAGGCGGCTCAGAGGGCCGCCCGCACGCGCTCGACCGCCACGGCCCAGGTGGGACATCGGGAAGTCCACGCCGGGGCATCGTTCCGCTCCGCCGCTTCGCCGAACAGGAACAGGTGCGGGACCAGCCCCCGCAGGTGCCCGAGCACGTCGACGCGATCGTCGATGAAGTGCGTGAGGCCGTGCCGGCGCGCGATGCGAGCCTTGTCGGCGCGCTCTCGCACGAACACGACCTGCTCGCGGACGAGGCCGGTCTTCGCGTAGACCTCCCGCGCGTCGAGCCACCGACGCGTCTTGTCCGCGACGCGATCGCCGGCCTTCGAGACCAGCCACACCGAGGCAGGTCCGAAGGTCTCGATCAGCGCGGCGAGCCCTTCGATCGCGCCATCGACCGGCGGCGATCGGAGCGCTTGCTCGATACCGCCGGAGAGGAAGTTGGTGTCGGGCGACTTCGCCGAGTCTCCGTCGATGAGGACCCGGCCGATGTCTACGCCCAAATTCAGCTTGTTCATGGGAGGACCATGCGCGCTTTCGGCTATTCGTTGAAATCGTATGAAATCATGAGGTATCAGTTTTCGTTATGATCGACTCCGAACAGCTCGACGCGTTCCTGGAACTGACGGAGCGGCTCAGCTTCACGCGGGTCGCCGAGGCGCGGAACCTGACCCAGCCGGCGATTCATCTGCAGATCCAGAAGCTCTCGCAGGCGCTCGACGTGGTGCTGTACCGGCGCGTGGGCCGCGGCCTCGAGATCACGCGCGAGGGATGGATCGTGGCGCGACACGCGCGAGAAGCGCGGGAGCGAGCGGCGCAGCTCTCGGCTGAGCTGGCGGGCGGGGCGCGCGCGCCGCGGATCGTGCTGGCGGCGGGGGAGGGCGCGCTGCGGTTCATCGCGGCAGGCGCGCTGAGTTCGGTGATCCGCAGCGGCAGGGTCTCGGTCACGGTGCGCACCGCCGACGGGCCCGACGCGGCCGAAGCCGTGGCGCTCGGGCGGGCGGATCTGGCGATCGTCGCGGGCGGAGACGTGGCGCCCGATCTGACGGTCGAGCGCATCACGCGCGTCCCGCCGATGGTCGTGATGCGCGCCGATCACGCGCTGGTCGCAAAGGCGCGCATCCGGCTGGCGGATCTCGACGGCGTGCCGATGGTGCTCCCGCCGCCGGGACGCCCGCATCGCGCCCGCATCGCCGACGCGATGCGCGCGCGTGGCTTCGCGCTGGCAGTGGCGCTCGAGGTGGGCGGCTGGGACGCGATGGCCGACTTCGCGGGGATGGGCCTGGGGGTGGCGATCATCAACGGCTGCGTGACCGTCCCGCGCCGCCTCGTCACGCGGCCGCTGGTCGGCCTGGAGGCGGTCGAATATCAGCTGGTGCGCCGGGGGGCCGGGGGCAGCGCCGACGTGCTGGCGGACGCTATCCTGGCGCGCAAGACCGAGTGGCGCCGGAGACGCGACACCGCGTGGGCGCGCGCGCGTTCATGATCGTCTCCACAGCCACGCAACGAGGCCGAGCGCCAGCGCTGAGAGGCCGTATGCGGGGAGGCGCCACCACCAGGCCCACGGCGTAAGCGGCGCGTCCGGTTGCGCGGGGAGCGCTCCGTTCGACCAGGCCACGAACGCGTCGCCCACCGGCAGCGCTCCGAAACCGTAGCGCCGCGCGCCGTCCCAGGTGATCGGCAGCCCGAAGACCTCCATCGTCTGGAACAGCGCGAGCGCCAGGGTCTCGTCGCCGTGGACGAGCGCGGCGCCGCGCGTCACCACGGTCGCCGAGATGCTGACGCCGAAGACGAGCGGTCCGGAGTCGACATCGGCGGGACCGTCCTCGACGTGCTCGCGAACCCCAGGAAAGCCGAGCCGTCTGACCACGAAGCGCTCGCGAAAAAGGGAGTATTGTTCGGCCGCGAATATCGGATCTATCTCCGGCAGGAATCGCTGGATGATACTTTGCGAGGTCCCGCGCGCGCCCTCGAGCGGATGGCCATCGACGGGGTCGGCGCGGTGCGGGACGAGCCCGGTCTGCGGATCGAGGCGGAGCTTCACCGCGCTGACCCAGCGGGCGATCAGCGGCCCGTGTTTCGGCGGGAGGATCCGATCGTGAAGCGCGACCGCTGCCATCGCGACGCTGCTGTCGACCGGCCACGCCTGGCCCGGATAGGCCGCGAGAAAGGGCGAGTCGCTGCGCGCGAAGGCGGCGGCGATCGACGAGGTACTGGTCTCGAAGCGCGCGACGAGCTCCGTGTCGTTCGGATCGAGCGCCACGAGCGCGCCGAGGAGCCAGGTGGTCCAGCCGGCGTAAAAGATCCCGTACGGCGGATCGAGCGTCGCCGAGAAGGGCCCGCGTCCTTCCGGCGTGCTCACCGCATCGAGCGCTCGTCGCGCTTCGAGCTTGGTCCCCGCCAGGCCGCAAAGCACGTGGGTGAACAGGAATCCTTCGGGGAAAAGCGCCTGCATCCTGGGCGCGGCGCCTTTGTCGATCGCGCGCTGCACGAAGACGAGCGACGCCTGCTGATCGGCGATGGAAGGCTCGGCGTGGAGGCGCAGCAGCTGGACGAAGACCGCGATCGCGATCAGCACCGAGGCGACGCGGAGCATCACCGCGATGGTGGCACGATATCGACCCGCTCGCCCCCGCGATCATTGAGCCCGTAGCGGCGGAAGATCTCGTCGTAGCGCGCCGCGGTGTCGCCGCCGCGGACCTCGGTCATGCTCGAGCCGCGCATCGGCAGCGGGGGCACACCGCCCGAGCGCAGGATCTCGACCGCGTCCCATCCGCCGCCGATCGCGGTGGTCTGGGTGGGGAGCACGTTCTGTCGCTCGCGGCCTTTCCGCGATCCATCCGGGAGGACGTAGAACTGATCGATCGAGCTCACGCGCTTGAACGACTGCGGCTTGCCGACGCCCGCACCGTCCTGCCGGAACTGGTGGCTCATCGACGGCCCGCCGGGCTCGCCGCTGTTGATCCACAGCTTGACCTGGTTCCGGCCCACGACCTGGACCTGCATGCGGACGTCCTCGCCCGGATAGAAGTACACGTTCTCGGCGGAGCCCAGCTTCGGCGTGCCCCAGTCGTTCTTGCCGTGGCTGATCGCGCGCCACACCGGCCGGAACGCAAAGTTCGGCGACAGCGAGCGCATCTTCTCGGCGACCGCGTCCTCACCGCGTGCGACGACCGAGCCGTTGCCATCGATGACCGCCGGCTGGCCACCGGACTCACCGCGGTGGAAGCGGTGCGCCGCGTCGCGGCCGTCGGTGCGCTCGGGACGATCGGTGTACGTCGCGGCCTTGCCGTCGTAGACGCGATCCCACGTGAGGCCGACGTCCATCTCGACGTCGCCGGTGCGTCCGCCGAGATAGATGCTGGGGCGATCGAGCGGGCCGGTCTCGTAGTGATCCATCCCTTTCTTCGAGACGTAGGAGCGCGAGGGATCGAAGTGCACCTGCGGCAGCGTGCCCGACGCGTGGATGCCGCGGTTGCTGACCTGCGCTTCGCTGGTGACCTTGCGGAAGTACGCGCCCTTCGTGCCGGTCTCGATGCGGCGGCCGAAGCTGTCGTCCGCCGGAGCGGTGGCGCGCGCGGTCTTGATCTGGAAATCGTCGAAGAGCGTCGGGGTCGCGACATCGACGATCTGGGGTGATCGGTGAGTGCGAAGATCGAGTGAGGGGAGGAGGCCGAGACTCGGGAGCCGCATGTGGAGAGTATCGTCGCGTCTCGAAAATTCGGCATCCGAATAGATCCGGATGCGTTTCTTCCGGGCGTGAGGATCTCTCGACAGGGTGTGAGGTTCTGTCTACAGGCGCTACTTCAGGAACTCGTCGAGGATCTTCTCGATGAGCGCGCAGGGTACGACCATCGGCTTCTTTTCCACGGCGAACGACACCATCGAGCCGGAAACTGTGTACGTGCCTTCGACGCTGCCGAGCGGCGTCCGGAGGATGTAGTCACCGCGCTCGGTGTCGCCGCGGAAGATGCTTCCGAACTTGACGGCTTCCCGCTTCGCACGGTCGAGCGTGCCGGCGGGGTCGGTGAGGGTTCGCTCGATGAGGCAGCGAGGCACGGGCGGAGCATCCCCCCGAAATATTTCTCTGTCACCAACCGCCGGGGTCGCGCGTTGGCCGGGCATGAGCACCACGATCACCTTCGTCGAGCGCGCCGTCACGGGCGCCGTCACCTCCGGCGGGGAGGTCCTCCTCGAGAACCTCGAGCACGCCTCCTGGGCCTGGATGTTCGTCGTCCCCGGCGTCCTGGGCGTCATCGCGACCGCGGTTTTCGGCTCGCTGATCGCCGCCGGCTTCGGCGTCGCGTTCGTGCTGCTGCTCGCGCAGCTGAGGACCCCCGAGGTGACCGCCACGTTGCGCGTCCGCTGCGGCTCGCTCGCCGCGCTCGCTCGCTGCCTCGACGTCAGCGCGCGCGCGAGGGGTGTGACGGTGTCCGGTGTCTTCCCCACCAGCGACGAGGCGCGACGCGACGGCGACATCTATGTCCGCGCCCGGCAGCGCGCCGACGAGATGTGCGCGCGCGCGGGCCTGCGGGTGACCGAGCTGGTCACCTGGGAGGAGGCGGCCGTGCTGCCGGCGCCCGTGCGGACGGACGTCGTCGCGCGCAAACGATCGTCGATGGGTGAAGGGCTCGAGCACCTGACGCTCGCGCCGGACCCGGCGGCGGTGCGCTTCGTGTTCCGGGCAGAAGCTATTTCGTAGGCTTCATCTCCAGCGCCTTCTTGAAGGCGGGCCGCGCGGCGAGCTCGTCGAGCCAGCGCGTGAGGTTCTTGTACTCACTCAGGTCGAGGCCGATGAAGGTCCGCGCCGCGTTGAGCCACGTGAAGTTGATGATGTCAGCGATCGAGAAGTCACCCGCCAGATACTTCGACTCGCCGAGCCGCTTGTCGACGACCTTGAAGAGGCGCTCGGCTTCCTTGGTGTAGCGCTCGATCGCCGCCGGGACCTTCTCGGGCGCGAACTTGGTGAAGTAGCCGAGCTGGCCGAGCATCGGACCGGGACCGCCGACGTTGAAGTAGCACCACTCCAGCACGGCGTAGCGATCGGCGCCCTCGGGGAGGAGCTTCTTCGTCTTCTCGGCGAGGTACTGCAGGACCGCGCCGGACTCGAAGACCTGGATCGGCTTTCCGCCGGGGCCCTCGGAGTCGACGATGGCCGGGATCTTGTGGTTGGGGTTGATGGCCAGGAACTCCGGCCTCATCTGGTCGCCGTTGGTGATGTCGATCCACCGCGCCTGGTACGGAAGTCCCAGCTCTTCCAGCGCGATCAGGAGCTTGAAGCCGTTGGGGGTCGTCCAGACGTAAGCGTCGATCATGGCGGAGCCTAGCGCGGTATTTTCCCCTCTTCGAAAAAAAAGTTTCCCGGCGTGTCGATCGGTCGGCACCCCGTTCGACATGAGGTTGCAACGCGAGCCGACCGCGACCGGCGCGATCGTGAAGAACGTCGGCGGCGAGGCAAAAGAGCTGATCGCCGGCTACTCGGTCCTGCAGTGCGCGACGCGCGAAGACGCGATCGAGTGGGTGTGGCGCTGCGTCCAGGTGATGGGCGACGGCGGTGAGTGCGAGGTCCGCCAGATCCAGGAGGAGGAGGACTTCCCGGCCGAGCTGCGGGCGCAGGTGCCCGAGGTGTTCGAGCGCGAGCGCGCGTTGCGCGAGCGTGCGGGACAGTAGGCGCGATCCCATGCGATTCATGATGCTCATGATCGCGAGCCGTGAGCGGGGCGGGGGCTGGGCGCCGCTGCCGACATGGCGAGCTACGACGAGGCCCTGGCGCGCGCGGGCACGGCACGCTGCTCACGCGCGGAACGCTCCAGCCGAGCGGCGTTCGGATCACGTTTTCGAGCGGGAAACGCGGGGTGATCGAGGTGCGGAAGGTAATGTGATAGCTCGCCAGGGGTGAGCGATGTGCACCGAGCCATCGACGCACTCTGGCGTATCGAGTCGCCGCGGCTGATCGCGCGGCTCGCGCGCATCGTGCGCGACGTCGGGACGGCGGAGGAGCTCGCGCAGGACGCGCTGGTCGCGGCGCTGTCGCAGTGGCCCGAGTCGGGCGTGCCCGACAACCCTGGCGGCTGGCTGATGGTGGTCGCCAAGCACCGGGCGATCGACGCGCTGCGCCGGAAGACCAGGCTGGCCCAGAAGGTCGAGGCGCTCGGACAGGAGGAAGAGCTGCTGCGCGAAACACCGGATATCGACGCGAAGCTCGACGACGACGTCGGCGACGATCTGTTGCGTCTGGTGTTCACCGCTTGCCACCCGGTCCTCTCCACCGAGGCGCGCGTCGCGCTGACACTGCGCTTGCTCGGCGGCCTCACCACCCCGGAGATCCCGCGCGCCTTTCTCTTGCCGGAGCCGACGATCGCGCAGCGCATCGTGCGGGCCAAGCGTACGCTCGCCGAGGCGAAGGTGCCGTTCGAGGTCCCGCGCGGGGCCGAGCGCGCCGAGCGGCTCTCGTCGGTGCTCGAGGTCATCTATCTCGTCTTCAACGAGGGATACTCGGCGACCGCCGGCGACGACTGGATGCGACCCGCGCTGTGCGAGGACGCGCTGCGGCTTGGTCGCATCCTCGCCGAGCTCACGCCGAAGGATCCCGAGGTGCACGGGCTGGTCGGGCTGATGGAGATCCAGGCCTAGCGTTCCAAGGCGCGCGTCGGGCCCTCGGGCGAGCCGGTGCTGCTGCTCGAGCAGAACCGCGCGCAGTGGGATCAGATGCGCATCGGTCGCGGGCTCGCGGCGATCGCGCGGGGGGCGAGCGCTCGGCGGCGCGTTGGGTCCGTATGCGATCCAGGCGGCGATCGCCGCGTGTCACGCGCGCGCGCGGGTCGCGACCGACACCGACTGGGCGCGCATCGCGGCGCTGTACGGCGAGCTCGCGGAGGTGTCGCCGTCACCGGTCGTCGAGCTCAACCGCGCGGTGGCGGAGTCGATGGCGTTCGGTCCGGCGGTGGGTTTGCGGCGCGTCGATGCGCTCATGAGCGAGCCGTCGATGGCGAAGTATCACCTGCTGCCGAGCGTGCGCGGCGATCTGTTGGCCAAGCTCGGGCGCTTCGCGGAGGCGAAGAAGGAGTGCGAGCGGGCGGCGTCGCTCACGCGGAACGTGCGGGAAAAAGAGCTGCTCTTGGCGCGCGCGAAGTCGCTCTAAGGGCAGACGTTGGCAGCGCGGGGCGTGCCCCAGTTCTGGTTCCAGTACGCAAGCGCCATGGTGGCTTCGGCGTAGCACCACGCGGTCGGATCGTCGTTGTCCGCGGTGGTCTGCGGGCGCGTGGGGTTGAGCTGCCAGGCGCGGCCGCGCAGATCGTTTTCGAACGTGCCGGTGGGCGTCGTGACCTCGTCGACGATGTCCGCGACGTCCGGGGGCTCCATCCCGCTCCAGGTCGGGACCATCAGGCGCACGCGGTTGGCGTCCGCGCCGCCGTTGGCCAGCTCGAAGGTGCTGTAGACATAGTCTTGTGTGGCCGTGCCGAAGTATCCGCCGTTGCTGCGGGTGAGGAGGACGCGATCACCGGGCGCGACCGGGACGCTGCGGTTGATGCGGTGATTGCCGACTGACATGACGGGGGCCGATCCCGCGCCTGCGTATTCGCGGTGGGTGAGGCGACAGCCCTCGAGATCGAGCGCGCGGCCGCTGACGTTGATCAGCTCGATGTACTCGGCCTGGTTGTCGGCGGCGGTCTGCGGGTTGCCTTGGATCTCGACGATCACGAGATCGCCGGGGCCGGGCTCGAGGCCGGTCGCGGTGGAGGCGTCGTCGAGCACCGCGGCGTCGGCAAAAGCGCCGACGGCGTCGATGCCGATGTTGTTTGCGGCGTCGCGCTGCGTGACCGGCTCGGCGTCGGCTTGCGCGACCGGCGCGGCGTCGCTGGCGGCGGCTGCGTCGTCATTCGCGACGATCGCGGCGTCCGGAACCACGCCCTCCTCCGCGTCGGGAAAAAATGCCGTCGGCGCGTCGCGGCAAGCCGCGAGCGTCGCACAGAGCAGGAGGGAGTGACGAAGAGCGCCCAAGATGTCGCCGCATCGCACGACCGGACGCTCTTGCGCTAGTCTCCGCGCGTGATCCGGCTCTTCGACCGCGTACTGGAATCGCCGAAGCGGTTCGTCGCCGGCACCCACCGCGCGGAGGCGCCGGCCGCAACGCTGGCGCGGGCGAAGGGCCTCATGCGCGAGCTCGGCATCACGCGGCTCGCCAACCTAACCGGGCTCGACTGCCTGGGCGTGCCGGTGTTCGCGGCGATCCGGCCCAACGGGCGCAGCCTCTCGACCTCCCAGGGCAAGGGCCTCGACGACGACGCGGCCGCGGCGTCTGCGCTGATGGAGAGCATCGAGACCTGGCACGCAGAGAATCTCATCCTCCCGGTGCGCCGCGGCGCGCCGCGGAACATGCGCGAGAACGTGACCGACGTGCAGAAGCTGGCGCGCGCGACGAAGAAGAAGATCGATCTCGGCGCGCCGATCGACTGGGTGCAGGGCTGGGATCTGATGCGCGACGAGGCAGTCTGGGTGCCGAAGGACGCGGTGACCCTCGACTGCGTGGTGCCGCAGGATCATCGCCCGGTGTTCGACGTCTCCTCGAACGGTCTGGCTTCGGGCAACCACGTGCTGGAGGCGATCTCGCACGGGCTATGCGAGGTGATCGAGCGCGACGCGGAGTCCCGCTGGCGAGCCCGGCGCGGCCAGCACCGCCTCGACCTCGCGACCGTCACCGACCCGGCCGGTCGCGCGCTGCTGGAGAAGGTCCGCGCGGCGGGCGTGCACGTGACGGTCTGGGACATCACGTCGGACGTCGGGGTCCCGGCCTTCGGCGCCGCGTTCATGGAGGACCCGCGCGAGCCGGCCTGGCGATCGCTCGGCCTCTACCAGGGCTTGGGGTGCCACCCGTCGCCGGCGGTCGCGCTGCTGCGGGCGCTGACCGAGGCGGCCCAGACCCGGCTCACGTACATCGCGGGGAGCCGGGACGACTTCTTTCCGGACGACTACGCGCGGGCGACCGACCCCAAGCTCCTTCTCGGGATCTGGAAGGACCTGACCACCCCGGCGAAGGGCGTCGTGACCTGGGTCGACTTTGCGAAGCTCGTCCCGCTCGACACCCCGACCTTCGAGGGCGACGTCGAGATGCTCCTCGAAAAGCTGGCCGCGGTGGACGTCCGATCGGTCATCGCGGTGGATCTGTCCCAGGAAAAGCTGGGAATTCCAGTGGTCAAGGTACTCGTCCCGGGGCGAGCGACCCGGGTGGAGCTGATGGGATGAGGCGCGACACGGTCGTTTTTCTGGGCCCGACGCTGCCGGTCGCCGAGGCCCGCAAGGTCCTCGACGCCGAGTACCTGCCCCCGGCGGCGATGGGGGATGTGTACAAGGCGCTGCGGGGGCGCCCCCGCCGGATCGCGATCATCGACGGCTACTTCGAGCGGATGGCCGCCCCCTGGCACAAGGAGATCCTCTGGGCCCTGGAGAACGGGGTGGCGGTCTACGGCTCGGCGAGCATGGGCGCGCTGCGGGCCGCCGAGCTCGACGTGTTCGGGATGGTCGGGGCTGGCCAGATCTACGCCGACCTCAAGAGCGGCAAGCTCACCGACGATGACGAGGTGGCGGTGCTGCACGGGCCGGCCGATCGCGGCTACGTCGCGATGTCCGAGGCGATGGTGAACGTGCGCGCGGCCGTGTCGCTGGCCGAGCGGGACGGCGTGCTGAGCGCCGAGGCGGCGGAGCGTCTCGTCGGGCTGGCGAAGCAGCAGTTCTACCGCGATCGCAGCTGGGAGTCGGTGATCGCAGCGGGCAAGAAGGCGGGCCTCGACGGCATGGATCGGCTCGCGAGCATGAAGCGGCCCGACGCGAAGGCGGACGACGCGCGCACGTTGCTGCAGCTGCTCGCCGCGCGTGCGCCGGAGAAAGCGTCCACGGTGAAGCTGGCGCGGACCTGGTTCTGGTGGCGATTCGTGGACGTCATGGAAGAGTGATCTCTGATAGAAGGGGCCGATGGCGCGCAAGCCGCGACCGCCCGAGCCCCCGCTCGAGCGCCGAAAACCACCGAAGGCCAAGGACGATCCCGACGCGCTCGCGCCGTGGACGTTCGAGCCGATCGGCGTGGTGCGCTCGCCGTACACCTACGTGCACGACGCCCCGCGACAGGGCGCGGGCGCGGCGAACGCGCCCGCCGAGATCGTGCTCAAGACCGGCATGCAGAACTGCCTGCGCGATCTCGCCGGCTTCGACCGGGTGTGGGTGGTGTTCGTGTTCAACTATTCGAACGGCTGGAACGAGATGGTCATCCCGCCGCGGGATACGACGCATCGTGGCGTGCTCGCGACCCGCGCACCGCACCGGCCCAATCCCATCGGGCTCACCTGCGCGCGCATCATCTCGGTGAAGGCGCGGACGGTGACGATCGACGAGCACGATCTCCTCGATGGCACTCCGGTGCTCGATCTGAAGCCCTATCTCCCGTACGCCGACGCGCATCCGGCGGCGCGCGCGGGGTGGACCGATAGTCTCCCGCCCGGCGCGCCCGATCATCGCTGGGAATGAAAGCGGCCTTCGGCGAGGAACTCGAGCGTCAGCGCTCTCGCGCGCGGGTCGTTCATGATGAAAGTGTGCGTCGCGTCGATCTCGGCGTGCGCGGCCATCTTCGGGTGCTTGGTCTCTTCCACGCTGACGGTGCCGTCGCTCGGTGCGTCGGGCGGGAACATCTCCGCGCTGCGCGTGAGCCAGGAGATCGGATTGCCGATCGAGAAGCTGCGGGTCCCGGCGATCACACCGAACGGTGTCGGCGGATCTGGCCAGCTCGAAGCATCGGTGAGATCGCGACCGGCCGGCCCGTACGCCCAGCGATAGAGCGGATTTTCGCGCAGCGCGAGCCCGACGCGGGACCCGCGATTCGGCGGCGCGAGCATCACCACGCGCGACCAGGGGAGCTCGTCGCGCATGTGCCGCACCAGTATCCCGCCGAGGCTGTGCGTGACGGCGTGATACTCATCGGCCGGCGCTTCCGCGCGGATGCGCGCGGCGATCGAGCGGGCGAGCTCCTGGATGCCTTGCTGCCGCGAGGGATAGGTGGCCGACCAGGTCTTGTAGCCGGCGTTCGCGATCACCGCCGTCAGCCCGCTCACCGATCGGTGCGTGCGTGCGAGGCCATGGAGCACGACGACCACGGCCATCGGCCGACGCTCTTAGCACGTTATTCGGTGAGCAGCTTCAGCGTCGGGAACACGGTCGCGTCGACCCGAGCCCCGAGCGCGAAGTACCGCGCCGTGAAGGGGTAGGGCTCGCAGCTGCCGGTCGAATTCGTGATGGAATACGCAGAGCGGATCGAGATCCCCACCTCGTAGACGTGGCTCTCGGGGAGGCCGGTCGCGTGGTGCAGCCCCTCGCGGACCGTCACGCGCGGCGGCGGCATCTCGCTGCTCGCGTTGTCCATCGCCATGGCCCGTCCGGTGCAACGGTTGTCGGCGTAGATCGTCGCCCAGCTCAGGACCGTCTTGGGCGGCGCGGGGAGGCAGCGCAGCTCGCCGTCGATCCACGCCGGTCCGCACGGCGCGCCGGCGTAGTCGAACATGGTGGCGGCGTCGACGCGCGACGCGGGGTCGGCGTCCCCTCCGGCGTAAGTGGCGACGTAGGTGCCGAGGCCGCGGCCACCTTCGCGCAGCACGCTCATCTCCGGCCACAGGCTCGCGGGATACGGCGAGCCGAGGTGCAGCGTGCGGCGGGTGATCGGGATGTCCTCGACCGCGCACATCCCGCCGCTCGATCGGCCTGCGTGCTGTTGATCGACGGCGACCTCGAAGAGATAGATCTCTCCGTTGCGTCCCTCGACCGGTGCGACGCGGGTCGTGCCGTACGGCGTGATCGCCAGGCGCAAACACGCGGGATCGAGCAGGCCTTCGTCGACTGCCTCGCCCTGGAGGTCTGGCTGGCAGCGCGGGCCCTCGGCGGTGATCCCGGGGAGACAGCTCACGCCGCTGGTCTCGTCGATCAGGTCGTGGAGGACGCGAAAGCCGTCGTCGCTCACGAAGGTGACGGTGCGGAGGCCGCCTCGCGATCCCGAGGTCTCGAGCCGCCCGTGCGGGAGCTGCTCGACCGGGACGATCTCCGCCTCGAAGAGCGGCGCGGCGACCGGCGTGGCGGCGCTCCCGCACTGTCCGTCGCCCCAGCCGAAGTAGCGCATCGCCGGCGGGCTCGCGACGCGCGCACCGCGGCGCACCGGGACGACGGTCATGATCAAGGTCTGATCCCTGGCGTGGGTCTCGACGTAGGGCCGGGTGCAAGCCGCGTCGAGGTACACCAGCTCGCCGCTGGCCTTGGGGAAGCAGGTCATCGTGCCGTCGCTCGCGGTGCCGCGATTCAGGAAGCAGGGCTCGCCGGTCGTGGTGTCGATGAGCTGGTAGAAGCGGCGCAGCGACTCGTCCGGGCTGCTGACGAGCTGCCGGTGCAGGCGGTGCTGAGACGTGACGCCAGCGTCGCTCGGGCTCGTCAACGCGGCGTCGGGGGAGCCGGCGGCATCGGGGGCCGCGGCGCCCGCGTCAGGGCCGGGCGGCGTCTGGAGGGGCGTGGTCGGCTCGCCGGCGCAGGCCAGAGCGGACATCAAGAGGAGCGGTGCTGCGTACTTCACGCGGCCATGACCCTACCTGGTCGATTCTTGGGAAGTCGACTTCCCATGATTCGACCCGGTCGGGTCAGGCAGTAGTAGATTGGGCCATCGAACGTGACGAGCTTACCCGCCTTTATCGGGACTATGGTCCCGTGGTGCACCGCCGTGCCCGCCACCTCCTCGGTACGGACGAGGAGGCGCGGGACGCGATGCAGGAGGTCTTCGTGCGCGTGATCGCATCCCATGCGTCGTTCCGCGGCGAGGTGCCGGCGCTGCACTGGATCTATCGGATCACGACCAACCTCTGCCTGCATCGGCTGAGGAAGCGGAAGACCCACCCGGTGGTGAAAGATCCCGACGCTGCGCTGCGGCTGATCGGGGAGGACGGCGCTCCGGTCGATCGTCTGATCGTGTTGCAGCTGCTCTCGCGCATGGACGAGCTCACGCAGCAGATCGCGATCTATCACTACGTGGACGGCATGAAGATGGAGGAGGTCGCAGAGGTCGTGGGTTACTCGCGAAAGACCGTCGGAAAGAAGCTGGAAGCCTTCCGCGAAAAAGCGCGCAAGATCCTGGGAGGCGCGCGATGAGCGGGCACGCCAGCGATCTCATGCTCGATGCGCTGCGGCTGGGGAAGGCTGCCCATGGCGTCGCCGACCACGTCGCGTCGTGCGCGGCGTGTCAGTCGCGTCGCGCCGAGTTGGATGTGCAAGCGCAGGCCTTTCTCGCCCGTTTCGATCTGCCGGGTCTGGCGGCGGATGCGGCGATGCGCGCGGAGCGGGAGCCTCGTCCGTCGCGGTGGCGGATCTTCGCGCCGCTGATCACCGGTCTCGCGCTGATGATGATCTTCGTGTTCCGGCCGGTCGCGCCGGTGGTGGACGATCAGGTTCGCCTGAAGGGCGCCGCGCCGCTGATCGAGGTCCACCTGGCCGGTCAGCCGCCGGTGCCCGTGCGCGGCAACGTGGCGGCGGATGCGCACCTCGCCGTGCGCGTGAATCCGGGTGCGCGTGCGCGCTTCGTCCGGCTGCTGTGGGAATCGTCGCCGGGCGATTGGGGTGCGCTGTATCCCAATGCGGATGAGGACGCGTGGAAGCTCGAAGCCGCGGCGTGGCTCGCGCGCGAAGTCGTGCTCGACGGCGCGAACGAGGCCGAGCAGCTGGGCGCGGTCGAGTGCGCGCTCCCGGTCTCTCATGTCGAGGCGATGGAGATCTTGCGCGGCTTGGCGCGCGCTGACTGCACGTCGCTCGCGGTGCCGATCGTGAAGGAATGAGCGCGCTCCTCGCCATGTGCCTCGCCTTGAGCGCGGCCCCCGATCGCGCCGGCATCTTCATCGGCAGCAACGGCGCGCCGATGGGGCGCACGCCGCTCGTGCACGCCGAGGCCGACGCGCGGCGGATGATGGGCGTGTTCGTCGATCTCGGCGAGCTCTCGCCGGAAAACGCGGTCTTGCTGGTGGCGCCGACCGGCGACGCGATCCTCGAGGCGATCCGCCGCATCGGTCCAGGCGCGGGGATGGTGGTCTTTTACTATTCGGGCCACGCCGATGATCGCGCGCTCTTGCTCGATGGATCCGAGCTCTCGTTCGTCGAGCTCACCCGCGCGCTCGATTCGGTGGGCGCCAAGCTCTCGTTGCACCTGGTCGACGCCTGCCGATCGGGCGCGCTGACCCGGCGAAAAGGCGCCACGCTCGGCGAGCGATTCACCGTGGACGCGGCCGACCGCGGCGAGGGCAAGGTGGTGATCACCTCGAGCGCGGAGTGGGAAGACTCGCAGGAGAGCGATCGCATCGGCGGCTCCTTCTTCACGCTGCACATGGCCACCGGCCTGCGCGGCGCCGCCGACACCGACGCGGACGGTCGCGTGACGCTCGGCGAGGCGTACCGGTACGTCTACGGACGCACGGTGGAGAGCACGATCGGGAGCAGCGCGGGCGTGCAGCACCCGACGTTCTCCTATGATCTCTCCGGTCGCGGCGATCTCGTGCTGACGTGGCCGCCCCACGCGGGTGGGACGCTCGTCTTCGGCGACGGAGACTATCTCGTGGTCGAGTCGGGGACCGGCCACATCGCGGCGGAAGTGGGTACCCGCGGCGCGCGGGTGAACTTACCGCCGGGTGACTATCGCGTGAAAAAGCGCGCGCGCAGCGAGGTGCTGAGCGGCCAGGTCTTGATCTCTCGCGGCGTGACACTGAACGCGGACGACGTGCTCACCGAGCGCGAGGCGCATGCGCGGCTGGTGCGAAAGGGCGGCGGATCTCTGTCGCACGTGATCCGTCTGTCCGGCGGGGTTCGCGGACCACTCTCGGGAGGGGTCGGAGCCGCGGCGCTCTTCCGGGTCGGCTATGAGCTGGCTTTGCCGTGGTTCTCGTTCATGCCGTACGGCGCGACCACCGCTCCGTCGGCGTTCGATACGCCGCGGCTCACCTTTCAGACGCACGAGCTGGGGCTCGGCGTGCTCGTCTCTCGCGCTCAGGACTTCGAGTACGTGACGTTGCGCGGTGGGTTGAGCGCCGAGGGTGTGCGGATCGCGCAGTCGGCCTCGACCGAGCCCGAGCGCGCGACCTGGGGCGGCGCATTCGCCGGGCAGATCGCGTTCGAGAGCCCGCCCCTTCTCGGTGATTTTGTCGCCTCGCTGGCGGCGGAAGCGGCGGTCTACGTGTTCCGGAGCAGCGACGCGGATCGCGCGCCGGCGGGGGACGGTGTGATCGTGACCCACCCGACGTACCGGGTACTATTCTCGCTGGGGTACGAGCTGTGAAATATCTTGGGTTGGTCTTGATTCTTGCGGGCTGCGGCGAGCCGCTGGTCGGATCGAGCTATCTCGGCACCGAGCTTTTCAAGCTGGGTGGGGTGGTGGTGCAGCCGAACCACCGCATCCCGGCGATGCACGGGGCTCTGGCGCTGAGCTTGTTCTGGATCGGTGGGCAGGCCGCCTCGGACGCGCGTGTGGAGCAGCACGCCCAGCTCGACAGCGGGTTCTCGGAGTATTCGATGACTTTGTTCGACCCGCCACCGGCGGGCGCGGCGGGGTTCTCGGATCTGTTGCCGGGCGGTGAGCTCTCGATCGGCGTGATCGTGCTGTACGCCGACAAGGATACGAGTGGGTCGCTGGATCTCGCTTCTGATCTCTTGCTGGGCGCGAGCGCAGACCACGTGGTGGTGTTCGCGAGCGCGCCGGTGAGCGCGGGGACGCCGGCCGCCGCGTTGCTGGGCGAGCTCGACGCGGGGTATCACACGTACCGGAACGACGGCCCTTCGAGCTGCCGTTTCGTGGAAGCCGCCTCTTGCGCGCCGCAGGGGACGCTGACGGCGACCACCGGACCGGTGTCGCTGTCGCTGTGGCCGACCGCGGAAGAAGTGGTGGTGCCGGCGCCGGCGGCGCGGCAGGGCACGATCTGGACGGCGATCAACCCTTGAGCGGCATCATCTCGTAGCCGGCGTCGACCAGGCGCGCGAGCACCTCTTGGCGCTTTGTCGAGGGCGCGATCGCCGCCATCAGGTCCGCTCCGGCCCGTTTGACTCGACAACGGGCAGCGGCGCCGACGACCTCGATCGCGCTCATCTTCAGCCGGACTGATAGGCCGTCGTATGAGCGTGGACGCGGCAGCCACGGCGGCACCACGAACGCCGCGGAATGTCAGGCAAGGCTCGATGAAGTCGCGCGCTCATCCCTTGACGCCGCCGGCGGTGAGCCCGCCGACCAGGTTCTTTTGCAGCGCGAAGAAGAGCAGCACGACCGGGATGCTCACCAGGATCGCGCCGGCGGCGAAGTGTCCCCACTCGCTCGAGAACTCACCGACCATCATCTTCAGGCCGACCGGCAGCGTATAGTGGGCCTCGCCCATGAACTGCGCGGCGAGGATGTACTCGTTCCACGCGGTCATGAACGAGAACAGCGCCGTCACCGCCACGGCCGGCAAGCTCAGGGGCAGCATGATCTTCCAGAACACCAGCGCGGGTGAGGCGCCGTCCATCAACGCGGCCTCCTCGAGCTCCTTGGGGATGGTGTCGAAGTATCCCTTCAGCATCCACACGCAGAACGGAATGGCGGTGGCCGAGTAGACCAGGATGAGCCCGAGCAGCTGATCGAGGAGGTGGAGATAGTCCATGATGATGTAGAGCGGGATCATCATCAGTACGCCGGGAAACATCTGGGTCACCAGGAACGAGAGCATCGCGGCGGTGCGGCCGGGGAAGCGGAAGCGCGAGAGCGCGTAGGCGCTGGTGCACGCCAGGAAGACGCCGAGCGCGGTGGCAGCGATGCTCACGATCGCGCTGTTCAGCAGCCAGCGGCCGAACGGCAGCTCGAACAGGACGTGGCGGAAGTTATCGAGCGAAGGGTTGGTCGGGATGGGAATGGCCGAGGCGTCGAAGCCCTGGCTGGGTGACAGCGCCATCTTCACCACCCACGCGACGGGATAGAGCACTGCCACGGTGAACGCGGCGAGAAAGGCGTGCTTCAAGGCGCGCTCGCCCTTCGTGGAGGTGGTCGCCGTGCTGGGTACGCTGCCGCTCACTCGAAGGCTCCTTTGGTCGCGCCGGTGACCTTGTTGGTCAGCAGCGTGAAGAACAGCAGGATGAGGAAGATGATCGTCGAATACGCCGCCGCGTACCCATACTTATCGCGCTCGAAGGCCCAGCGGAACGCATCGGTGATGAGGATGTCGGTGGCCCCGTCGGGCGCGCCGCCGCTCACCAGATAGATGATGTTGAACATGTTGAAGGTCCACACGGTGCCCATGATGACCGCGGGGACCAGCGCCGGCATGAGCAAGGGCAGGGTGATGTCCTTGAAGCGCTGCCAGCGCGAGGCGCCGTCGACAAAGGCCGCCTCATAGAGATCGTTCGGGATGCTGGAGAGCGCGCCGAGCGACACCACCATCATGAACGGAAATCCGAGCCAGGTATTGGTGGCGACGTTGGTCATGAACGCCGGCCAGAAGCTGCCGAACCAGGCCACCGGCTCGAGACCCACCGCGTCGAGGAAGAAGTTCACCGCGCCGAATTGCTTGTGGAACATCCCCTTCCAGATCAGCGCGGTGATGTAGTTGGGGATGGCCCACGGCACGACCAGCAGCACGCGATAGATGCCCTTGGCCCGCAGCATCTCGTCGTTGAGCAGCAGCGCGATGAAGAGGCCGATACCGACGTGGAGCATGACGTTGGCGCCGGTCCACAGGAACGTCACGCCGAGCTTGAAATAGAAGTTCTTGGTCGAGGTGAAATCGAAGTCCGAAAGTATCGCGACATAGTTCGATAGTCCGGCGAACTCGAAGACGTTGTAGCGCCGATCGGTGAAGCCGAGCACGATACCGAAGACCACCGGCACGAAGACCAGGATCCCCATGCCGACCATCGCGGGCGCCAGATAACCGTAGGCGGTGCGATTCGACGTGAACGCGCTCCAGAACGCGTGGATGCGCCCGCGGGCGCCCATCACGAACAGCCCGATCGCCACCATCCCCGACAAGAATGCCCAGCGCGAGAGATCCGAAAAGTCGCGGTCGTACGCGGCCTCGAAGCTCGACTCGACGAACCAGGCCTCGTGATCACCGGCCTCGAATCGCTCGCCACCAGGGATAGCGCCGAGCGCGAGCGTGGCGGAGCGCGTCATCGCGCGGTCGACAGGGCGCACGTCGACCAGCTCGATCGGATACATGCGTCCGTGCGCGTCGCGGCCCAGCGCGCCGATCAGCGCGGGGCGGCGCGAGACATCGGGCGGCAGCACGCCTGCTCGCGCCAGCGCGCCCAGGTTCTGAGCGGTCGCGAGCGTGACCGAGCGGCGCAGCCCAAAGCGAAATCCAGAGAGCGCCCAGACGTCCGCGACCGCAATGAAAAGCAAAAGTACGACGCCGGCCGGCACCGCGATCGACCGGCGCGCGAAGAAGAGAAAGATCGCCATCGCGATCAGCCCGATCAGCACGATCAGCGCCGGATACGGCAAGGTCGGCAGCGGCTCCGCCATCTCCACCCGCGCGAGGCCCACCACCCGATCCTCGTCGTTCCGCACCGGCGCGGACGCGGCGACCGCACCACCCGGCAGCGATGCGATCTCGACCTCCGGATACGGATCCTGCTTCAGGCTCGGATCGCGCTCCCGCTCCTCGACGTTCTTGCTCGCGCTGGCTTTTACGGCTTGCGCCGAGTCGTAGAGCGCCTTGTCGCTCAAGCTGTCTTGCGACAGCGATCGGCCGGCCTGATCCGGCGCCGAGTGGGCGACGATCTTGTTCCCCTTCAGCACCAGCGCCGATTTGACCGCCGGCAGCTCCCCCGGGAGCGCCTCGAGCAGCCGCTGCGTGCGCCCGTCCGGATCACCGGCCTGCTCCTCCGCGTACGTCCACGCGACTGCCCGCGCGACCAGCAGCGCCGAAGTGTCGGCGTGCGCCCGCAGATCGCCCTCGCTCTGTGCGAAGGCGAGGAGCGCGAACACCAGCGTGATCACGGCCGCGGCGGCCGCGAAGGATCCGAGCTTCAAGCCGCGGCCCTCGGTGCGCCCGCGACCGCGCGCGTGCTGGCCCGATCGAACAGATGGACGTGCTCGAGATCCACGCCCAGCGTGATGTGCTCGCCCACCGTCACGCGCGTGTCCGGCTCCAGCGTGGCGGTGACGCTCACGCCCTCGACGTCACACAGCGCGTTCACGATCGCGCCGAGCGGCTCGAGCACGTCGACCCGCATGCGCACCGTCCCCGCGCCTCCGCCGGTCCGGAAGTGCTCCGGACGAACGCCCAGCGTGAGCTGCGCCGGCAATGAACCGGAAAAACGCGGCGGAATCGGCAGGTCGACCCCGCGTCCCTTCAGCCGCCCGTCGCTCACCTCGACCTCGAAGAAGTTCATCGCCGGGCTCCCGATGAAGCCCGCGACGAAGGTGTTGGCCGGTGCGCGGTAGAGATCGAGCGGCGCGCCGACCTGCTGCACGATGCCGCCGCTCATCACCACGATGTGCTTGGCTAGCGTCATCGCCTCGGTCTGATCGTGCGTCACGTACACCGTGGTGGTCTTCAGCCGCTGGTACAGCTTGGCGATCTCCGCCCGCATCTGGACGCGCAGCTTCGCGTCGAGGTTGGACAGCGGCTCGTCGAAGAGGAACACCGCCGGCTGCCGCACGATCGCGCGGCCCATCGCCACGCGCTGCCGCTGCCCACCAGAGAGCTGCTTCGGCTTTCGCGACAACAGATCGGTGATGCCCAGGACCGTGGCGGCCTCGCCCACGCGCTTGGTGATCTCCGCGGCCGGCATCTTCCGCAGCTTGAGACCGAAGGAGATGTTCTCTTCGACCGTCATGTGCGGATAGAGCGCGTAGCTCTGGAACACCATCGCCACGTCGCGATCGCGCGGCGAGACGTCGTTCACCACGCGCGAACCGATCGACAGCGTTCCTTCGCTGATGTCCTCGAGGCCGGCGATCATGCGCAGCGTGGTCGACTTGCCGCAGCCGCTGGGGCCCACCAGCACGACGAAGTCCCCGTCCTCGATCTCCAGGCTGATGTCGCGCACGACCAGGTTGTCACCGTAGCGCTTGAAGACGTTCTTCAGAGTTACAGATGCCACTATCGCTTCGCGCCCTTCACGAGCTTTTCCACTTCGGCCTGCGCTTCGTGCAGCGCGGCGTCGGGCGCGACGTTGCCGTTGATGACCTTGTTCATCGCGGAGGTCATCGGCGCCCAGACCATGCGCATCGCTGGGGTGTTGGGCATCGGGACCGCCGTCTCGAGCTGCTTTTTGAACGTCATGAGCAGCTCGTCCTTGGCGACCGCGGCGTCATCGTAGACCTCGCGACGCGCGCTGGTCTGGCGGCCGGTGAGGGCCATCGTCTTTCCAGCCTCGACGCTGGTCAGGTACTTCATCACCTCGAACGCGGCCTTCTTGTCGGCGGTCTTGGCGCTCATGATCACCGCTTCGGTCGTCAGGAAGGGCGCGGCCTTCTTGCCACCCGCCTTGCTGATCGCCGGCAGCACCGCGACCTTGTACGCGACGCCCTTGTCGATCTCGGCCATGAACCAGGGCCCGTTGATCACGAACGCCGCCTGTCCCTTGTTGAACAAGGTCGTGACGAGGGTGGCGGTCACTTCCTGCGGCATGACGCCCTGGTTCTTCGCCAGATCCTGCGCGAACACGAGCGCGTCGATCGACGGCTGAGCATCGAGCGTCGGCTTCTTCGCTGTGAAGACCCGCGCCCCGAAGCCCTGCATCCAGGCCCCGTGGTGGTAGAAGTTGGCATTTTCGTAGACCAACCCATACTTGCCGGCCTTTGCGTCGGTGGCTTTCTTGGCCTGCGCGATCAGATCGTCGGTGGTCTCGGGCGCGGCCTTCACCAGCTTGGTGTTGTAAAACAGCGCCACCATCTTGAACGCGAGCGGCAGCCCGTAGACGGCGTCGTCGTACGCGAGCGCGTCGAGCGTCGGCGGCAGGAACGCCTTCTTCAGCGTGTCGTCGAGCCAGAAGTCGACCGGCTCGATGAGACCGCTCGCGGCCCAGTCACCGATGCGATCCTGCGCGAAGATGAAGAGGTCGGGCCCCTTCCCGCGGGGAATCGCCGCGGTGATCTTGTCCGCAAAGGCGTCGTACGGGATCGAGACGACCTTCAGCTCGATGCCCGACTTCTTCGCGTTGAAGGCGGCCGCGACCTGGTTGAGCGCGTCGCTCTCCTTGCCGCGATAGGCGTGCCACAGGGTGACGGTGGAGTCGGCCACGGCCGGCCCCGGGATCGCCGAGAAAGACAGGGCGGCTGCGAAGAGAAGCTGCGCTCGGTTCATTGGGAGTCCCCTGGGGAATCATGGCCTCATCGGGAGGTCAACCGTGAGTTGACGCGCCAGCAGGGGCGCGAGAGCAAGGACCGCGTGAGGGCATTCGGCGCGCTCCTCGGCCTGCTCCTCGGCTGCGCGCACGCTCCACCTGCGCCGCCCACTCCGACGGCGCGGCCCGCGGTCTTCTACGAAGTCTTCGTGCGGAGCTTCGCGGACGCGGACGGCGATGGCACCGGCGACCTCCGCGGCCTCACCGCGCGCCTCGACGTCTTGAAGGCGCTCGGCGTCGATGCGCTCTGGCTGATGCCGATCCATCCGTCGCCCAGCTACCACGGCTACGACGTCACCGATTACCGGGCGATTCACCCCGACTTCGGGACCCTCGCGGACTTCGACGCGCTGGTGGCCGCGGCCCACGTACGGGGGATCCAGATCGTCCTCGACTACGTCATGAACCACGCCTCGGTCGAGCACCCGGCGTTCCGCGATCATCCCGAGCGCTTCCTGTGGCGCGACGACGACCCCGGCTGGCGCCAGCCCTGGGGCGACGGGCCCGTCTGGCACCCGACTCGCCCCGGGGCGAGTTCCAAGAGCGCGTATTACTACGGGATCTTCTGGAGCGGGATGCCGGACTGGAACCTGGCCGCACCGGAAGTCGAGGCCGAGCACCTCGCGAACCTGCGCTTCTGGCGGGCCCGCGGGGTGGAAGGCTTCCGCATCGACGCCGCCCGCCACCTGTTCGAGAGCCCGACTGGCGAGCTCTCCGATCAGCCCGCGACCCACGCGTTCATGCGGCGCATGAAGGAGAACCTCCCGGGCGCGCTGCTGGTCGCCGAGGCCTGGACCCACCCCGAGACGGTCGCCACCTACCGCGGCGAGTACGATCTCGCGTTTGCGTTCGACACGGCCGGCGCGATCAAGACCGCGCTGCGGGACGGCCTCCGCGCCGACTTCGTCCAGGCGCAGGCTCGGTCCGAGGGCGCGTTCCCCGACCGCAGCTTCGAGGCGACCTTCCTGAGCAACCACGACATGGAGCGGGTCATGCGCACGCTGCGCGACGACGCGCCGTCCATGCGCGCTGCGGCGGCGACGCTCTTCGCGCTCCCCGGCACGCCGTTCATCTACTACGGCGAAGAGATCGGCATGCGCGGCGGCCCCGGCCCGCGCGACGAGGACAAGCGGACGCCGATGGAGTGGGAC
>Ga0105048_10004139_pt1 | contig 23697 bp, 23 predicted proteins | sample MAT05_FD_78382 | JGI IMG/M metagenome (GOLD analysis project Ga0105048, IMG submission 78382) | Freshwater microbial communities from Lake Fryxell liftoff mats and glacier meltwater in Antarctica - MAT-05 | ecosystem: Environmental > Aquatic > Freshwater > Ice > Liftoff microbial mat | place... | reverse complement strand
GACAGATTAAAATGAACAAATTAAAATCCAGAAATTAGAGTCGATGATTGGTACTTCCTCTAATTTCTGGATTTTTTAGCTTATCGCTTTTTACTACAGCGCTTTGCGCTGTTATAAAACCCAGAGAAAATTTTAAAAGTGCCGCAAAGCGGCACTTTTAAAATTTTCTCTGTACCCCTTTCAGCCTATTCAAGCTTTAAGGGATTTTACTACTGGCGATCGCCATAGCAGCTAGCCCAACTTCTTGGCGCGATTTGCTTGCAAATCTTGCTTTCTTTTTCTGGCTTGGGCGCGACGCTCTCTAGGAGTTGGCAATCCTACTGGTGGTTCAACAATATTCACTTCATTTATAAAGACTAGACGCGCATCAACAGGTTGATTGAGCGTATCAGTAATTTTCACTGATTCAAAATCAGCATCGATCGCGGCAAATTCCGTCTCATTTAACCATGCATGGTATTTTTTACGAAGTTTAGGTTGCTGTATCAGTTCCTGTTGTAACTGTTCGAGTGAGCCTTCTGTCCATTGGTAATAAAGATTTTTACTACGGATTTGGGTTTTCGATTCCGAAGTTTGTTGAGCGAGCGGATTATTTGCCCAAGGAATGCGATGATCCCATGTGGCAAGTCCCCCAGCCCGATCGCTTTCAAGCAATCTCTCTAAAATCTGAAGATCGGAATGCTCAGTTACCCGATCAGGAAAGCGACAAAAGCTTTTGGTGACATCGCTTTGGGAAGCCCGCAGCAGATTCATAATATTGCTCTGGGCATAGCCGATCGCAGTTTGGCGATCGCGCAAAGTCTCAAGCAAGCCCTGCAATTCGCGTTGCAAAATATCGACATTACCGTAATGCGCCAACAAGCGATCAGTAAGCGGTTGCAAAATTTGTCGAATCTGAGCTTCACGAATACAGTCTTCGGCGCGATGTTGCACAAGAGCGTAGCTCATCAGAAATTCAGGACTACGCTCGATTGTGGAACTATAAGCCATATCGATAATGCGATCAGTCATGTATTCCATCACTACAGGTTGCTGCGTGAAGCTATTTGCATTCTTTTCGATCAGCGATCGCCAACGTAGAGAAATCACTGATTCCAAAATTTGAGATTTGGAAACCATTGGCACAATATCTTGACGCAGATTGTCAGTGGTAATTGGTTCGCGTTCGATCGCTAGCCAATACATTACCTGCTGCTCAAGATCGGAAAGTCGAGAATATTGTTGATCAATTAGAGAGCGAATATCACCAAATACATTTGCCTCTTGATCGAGAAATTCTTGAATATTGCCGTCGAACATACTGTAGATAGAACGCGATACTACCGTTAGTGCGAGCGGATTTCCACAATAGAAGTCGATCAACTGGCGAGTTTCAGGTGCGATCGCCAATTCTTCACGAAACATCTGACGCGCTTCTTCTTTTAATCCAGTCAATTGGAGAGAACGTACTAGGCGATCGCTGCTATCAGGAGGTAACACATCATTGGGCTTTTCACGACTGGTCAAAATCAAACAACTTTGATGGCGCACTTGTCCAACTTGACGGAACAATTCTCCATAGCCTTCATAGCCTTCTGAATACTGACCTGTGGTTTCGCCACTGCGTAAGATTGACTCAACATTGTCTAAGACAATCAAGCACCGCGATTGTTTGAGGGTTTGGATAAATATCGCCAGCAGGCGATCAAAATCTTGAGGCAAACTGGCGATCGCCTGAGCCGTCAAGAAACTAACTAATTCTAACAACATCGTTTCCACAGTTGGCGCATTGCGGAGCGATCGCCAAGAGATTAAAGTGAATTCTGACTGCACTTGTTCGGCAAGTTTGGTCGCAAAAGCAGTTTTGCCGATACCGCCCATGCCGAATACACCCAACAAGCGACAGCGATCGGCGACAACCCAATTTTTGACTACTTCTAGCTCATCAGTACGTCCATAAAAAATTGAAGTGTCGATCGCGTTTCCCCAATCACAGCGTTTAGCATTTATATCAACCATATTGGAATCAATCACACTGGAATCAATCACATTGGAGTTGTGAGGATTAGTCAACGCGATTAGAGGATTAGTGAATGGCTGACTGATCGTATTAGTCACAACATCACCTTGAAAACGCTTGGCATGAGTACGCACCACAACTTGCAAATTATGCTTAGTGACGCGTTCCCCAAAGCCCTTTGTCAACATTTGCCACAGGCGATAGCCAACATCACGAATATAGGAAGAATCGTATCCACACATCTCCGCAATCTCAGCATAAGTCTTGCCCTCCCATGTTTGGCGAAATAGCTGCTCCTGAATGTTGCTAAGGCGCTTTCCCTGTAGTGCGGCATCAACGATGGCGATCGCATCTTCAATAGTCATATTCGTAACTCCTCTTAAGTAATGTCTCGGTGAATGTCTCAGTGAATGTCTCGATATTGGCTTAGTAATATCTAAGGCTGTCGAAAGTTTTAGTGCTTTTACAAATAGTAGTGATTTGCTTTAAGTTTTTTTAGGTTCTAAAGTTTTCTAATCATATTTTCTAATCATTTTTCTAATCATATTTAAGAAATGTTTAATTACAGCAATTACAGATGATTCAATCAACTTATTCTTGTTTTTTCACGTTAGATAAATAACATATATTTTTGTATTTGCAATAGGTTTATCTAATTTTTATGTAGATCCTGATTTAGTCTGACATTGGCTCATACGTCTTTCAATTTTTTCTTGTTTTTTCTGCTAAACCTAGATTTATAAAGGTTTAGTAGACTTAGTTAGTATCTAATTTGAGTCAATCCGTATATAGATTATTGTTTTTTCAAGCTAAATAATTAAAAAACTTGTTTCTGACCTAGAACTTTATATGCATGATTTAATAAAAATAATTTCTGAATCAATACAAGTAAAATCTATGAAATTCAAATTAGTTATATACATATTAAATATAGAAATTTATTTGTATGTAATGGAATAATTGCTTTTATGTAATTCTCAGTTTTATCCATACATTTACTGACAAAAAATATTGCTTTTTCTGGTGTGCAAATTGCAATTTGGGTCGTATGCTATTTGCCATCGAAGGTTATAAATTGGTTTAACTGCCTTTACGACCTTTGGAACACCTGTAATACTCACTTACCCTCACAATAAAATAATTATTTAATTCTTTTATCACTGGTAAGTACATATGACAAGAGGGAATCAATGTTTTACGACAAAAAACGACTTTTCCTCATCTATCCTCACAATTAGAGGCATTGAAACATGAGCGCCCCCCATCATTTACCCCAACGTCATCTCAATTTAATACCTAGCTCTACACACAAAACATCACAGTTTTTTGTGCGTCCTCACATAGCCGATCGCTTATGCCAATTGCTTGACGAAATCGAAGCATTTTTATGGACTTGCAGTTATGAGGAAATGTGTAACTTTTGGAATGCAATCGCAAATCTACGTCAATGCATCCAAAAACGTCCTCATCAACCACAAGTGCCTCAGTTCTTAACTTGCCGACGTAAACAGCGAGATTTCTGCCGTATTTTGGAGGTATTAGCGGATTTGCCCTATCCCAAATTGCACTTATCCGATCATCCAGTTAGACGCTCAGGCGATCGCGCTAAGTCACAACAACTTAAGCCACTGCAAAGCGCCTTTGCACATCCTCACTTTGCCCATCCTCACTTTGTAAAACAGAAATAAAGAGGATATATGCAAAGCGACGCTTTCCCCACACCACCGATCTGTTCTCTTCATTTCCAGCCTCAGCTGATTCAGCACTATCTAGAACAGGAGCAAGAGCAGCAAAATCTTGAACTCAAACCGAACTATTTACTAAATGAGATTGAGCAATTGATAGCAGACTGCTCTACTGAAGAATCTAAAACTTTTTGGTCGGCAACCAATCGCATCAAAGTCAAACATGAAGTAATGGAATCAATGCAAAAAATTGAGAGCTTGTTTCTTGATTTAGCTAGAGAATCAACCCATGATCCTGACTTGATATCCGCCGTCTCCGAAAGTCTTCTTTATAAAAATAATTCTCCAAGACATCTTCAAAATCAACTTAATATTCCCAACTTTATTAAGCATCGACTTTATTAAGCATGGACTTTGTTGATTTTCTAATGCATCGTTTTATTGCTGCACCTCCCCAAAAAAGTCTAAATTAAATCATTTATACCAAAGATCAAAATCATGAAATTTCTACTATCTCTTATTTCTGCTTCTGCTTTGCTAATCCCTTTCAGTGGTAGTGCGTCTGCCTATTCTCAAGACCCTCGCAGTTGCAACGACCCGAGAACCCAATATCCGTCAAATCCCCCTTGTCAAAAGCAACAAAATTTATTTAATGTTTATAAAGATTAGGATGTGCAAAGCTTTGGGCATCCTATTTCATACCACAAATATTAATTAGACATAATGGGACGGTTATGAGAAGAATGCGTTTTCTTCAATTAGGGGCGGGGGCGATCGCTTTATGCACCTTTGAACGCATAGGCAAAAATGCTGTTCGCGCCGAGGATTCCTTACCATTGTCAAAAAGCTTTCTTAGAGAGCAAGTATGTGATCAAGCTCTGGCTGGACAAATTGATCGGATCATGGGCAATGGATTTACATCTGAAGTCCAACTTTTGCGGCTTTTACAGCGAAATAATGTACCTTTAAACTTTTATGGTGACTTACCAACCATCTATCGTGAAGAAGCAACGATCGAAGGCGTTAACTATGACATCGCATTTTGTCAGATGTGTCTAGAAACAGGTTTTTTGCAATTTGATGGTGATGTTAAAGCAGAGCAAAATAATTTTGGTGGAATTGGCGCGATCGGCAATGGTGTTCGCGGTGATAGTTTTAGCGATCGCCGCATTGGGATAAGAGCACAAATTCAACATCTCAAGGCGTATGCAACTACAGCGCCCTTAATACAACCTTTAGTTGATCCACGTTTTAGCTTAATTAAGCGTGGTACCGCGCCTTTATTAAGTCAGCTTGCGGGCAAATGGGCGGAGGATGCTAATTACGACAAAAAAATTATGGCGATCTTACGACGGCTCTATGAGTTATCAAGCTTATTTTAAAAATGATCGTGAGGGAATCCAGTTCTCTTTAGTTCGGAAACTTTTTATTTCTTCCACTTAACATCAGTACTTAGGGCAGTTGTTGATCAAATCCACCACGATAAGGGTCGCAGGGCGAAGCCCCGCAAAGGGTTTTATATTATTGTTTGTGGTAGGTTTGAAAGCAAATTGCTGTAATGCAAATTACTATAGCTATATAAAAACATTTTTTAAAGCATTGCTTTAAGAAAATTGTTTAGTTTGAAGATGAGCATCTATATAAAGTAACTATTTTCTCTAAATTTTTGCTAGATGGATCGCGTAGCAAAAATGGTAAATGACCAATGGGCGGAGATTTGAAATTAGGTTGACGACCTTCAATATATTCCCAACGAGAAGTTTGACGATTATAAGCAGTGTTGATCGCTAGCTCTCCAGATGGACTTATCCAGCCAATGCTTTCGTAGGTTTTGCGAATATCTTTTGCAGAATCTTCATAAATTTTTTTTTGTGCAGTTAATCCGTGCTTCCCATTACTAGCTTGCGTCCATAATTGATCGATTAAAACCAAATCAGCACAAGTAATTCGATTAAATTCATCAGGATAAAATGTTCCGTCATTATAAGATTGGCTTCCTGCTGCTTTTAAAAGTAATAGATAAGTTTCATTATCCGCAGCTTGCCAATTCTTTTCTTTGAGATAAGTAGTGAGTTGATTATAACTCGCGTTGGTTTCTTCAATTGGTGGAGATGAAGCGATCGCTGGTGTAGATGGACTAGGAATAGGAATAGGCATGTCAATAGGAGGACTAGCAACGAGTGGAATATCACTTTTAAAAGGATTCCAGCCGATACTAAACAGATAAACTCCACTCGCTAATGTAAATAAAGCGATCGCTGCGGGAAATAATGGAAAATTTAATTTAACTTGGCGATCATCAGTAATTCTTGGAGAATTTGTACTTAATTTTGGCAGCTTCGCAATGTCTTTTAGCACTTCATCAACAGTCTGGTAGCGATCGCGAGGATTACATCGAGCCATCCGATCTAAAACTGCTGCAAACTCGCGTCCAACTTTGGCATAGCTACGCCAGTTAATTTCATAGTCACGATCTCTAGGAAATTGACTAGGATGTTTGCCTGTAAGAGCTTGCAAAGCCACCATCGCCAGAGAATAGATATCACTACAAGCCACAGATTGACCGCGCTCTTGCTCGTAGGACATATATCCAGGAGTTCCAATCGGCAAGGTTACTCTTGCTTTATGGTGAGCACTAGCAACTTCCATTTGGACTTGCTTGACAGTTCCAAAATCAATCAGAACTAATTTCCCATCGCTATGACGGCGGATCAGATTACTAGGTTTAATATCCCGATGAATTACATTATATGTATGGACAAATCGTAAGATTTCTAAAACTTCTTTAACGATCTGAGCAACCCTCGCTTCTGCCATTTGACTGCCAGGAGATATTTCTATACTAAGAGGATGTCCTGCGATATATTCTTGAACAAGATAGAATTCTTTATTCTCTTGGAAATATGCGTAAAGTTGGGGGATTAGATCGTGTCTTCCCAATTCTTGCAAAGTTTCTGCTTCCGCCTTAAATAGTTCTAAAGCTTTTTGAGTAAAAATCGGATCGTCAATCGTGGGATTGAGATGTTTGACAACGCATTGTGGATTTTTGGGTAGGCGAGTGTCTTCAGCAAGGTAAGTTTGCGAAAAACCTCCTTCTGCTAATTCTTTAATAATGCGATATCGTCGGTCAAGTAGCTTGCCTAGCATTGTCACATTATAGATTAGAGAATGTGTGAAGTATACTCTCTAATTTACTCAACTAATTTACTCAACATATTTCGCATCCAAAGGAGGACGATTATCTTTTAGTTGATTATTATTATTTTTATCTTTTAGATTTGTGCGATCGCCATACGGCACAGTATCAGGATCTGCATTTTTACCATCTTTCTGATCAAAATCACCATCTTCATCCCAATCATCTTCATCATAAAAATCATCTTCGTCTGTTTCATTTTTATAATTCGCTGGTTTAGATACCTGTTGATCACCATATCCAGCCGCAACCACTGCACGACGCACCGCCTGATTATGTCGCCAAGTAGCGATCGCATTAATCACAAATGCTAGAAGCCCACCACCCACAAAAGCTGCCAACATTGCCCAACTCAAGGGAATCGGCAAAGTCTTTTGACCTAAGAAGAAAATCTGAACTGTAGGCTGTAAATTTTGGACAAAAATAGCAGCCAGAATCGTAATCGCTAGCCCTAAAAATACAAGCTGAGCTATCGACATTGCTCCTGAAGAACTTTTACTAACAGAATTAGTAGTTTGCGAAAAGCGCGATCGTGTCATAGGTCTGATCCTGTTTCAATAGTACTGGTTGGTATTCGGCCCTGCCAACGCTGGATGAGATCGGCATCAATATCTAATTGATCGAGCGCTCTTGCTATGACAAAATCTACCAAATCCTCAATTGTTTGCGGGTTGTGATACCAAGCAGGAATTGCTGGTACAATTCGCGCTCCTGCTTCCGCTAAAGTAGTGAGATTACGCAGATGAATTAAGCTGAATGGAGTTTCGCGAGGAACTATGACTAATCGGCGACCTTCTTTGAGATGAACATCGGCGGCGCGTTCCAGTAAATCAGAGCTTAACCCATGAGCAATTTTGGCAACCGTTGCCATACTACAAGGAATAACCAGCATTCCCAATGTCCGAAATGAACCACTGGCGATCGTTGCGCCGACATCGCCCCACTGATGGCAAACTAATCGGCTGTCTTGGGTTTCACTACGATCGCGCCAAAATTGTTCTTGCGATCGCAAATTACTGGGCATGGCAATATTATTTTCCGATTGCCAAACCATCATCGCTGCCTTAGAAGCCACCAGATCGACATTATAATTATTATTTAGCAAAAATTTAAGCGATCGCACGGCATAAATCATGCCTGATGCCCCAGAGATTCCTAACACGATTGCTCGCTTATCTTGCATTTGATATCTAATTCAACATTATAATTCGGCACACGATCTCAATCATATCGCCAAACTCAGAAAGTATAACAATTGACAATTACTGCAAATCGCGAACAAACGAACCACAATATTTTTATAAAAGCCCCGCGGAGCAGGGCTTTTATAAAAAATCTGGGTTTGGTTTCATCGTAAAGCGCTGTAAAACGAAAAAAGAGAGGTGGTGCAAAGCACTGCCTCTCTTTTTTCGTTTTTTGATCACTTACTCCCTTCACAGTGAAAGATTAGACATTAAACCCAAATAATTAGCTTTGCGGCGCGAAGCTAATTATTTGGTGGGAAGGGAGTATCTTTAATTACAAATGGGAACGAAAGCCCTCAAACATAATTAGATAGTAAATTTAGAAGGGCAATGTCAAAATGTCTGGGAATAAGCGGTTTGCTTCGATCAATACACCAGCCGTGATGATCATCCATACAGTGGCTAACACAGGAGCAGATGATAAAAAACCTTTCAATGGAGTTCTCCTTTTAAATAGTTTTGAGAATTCTCCAAAGTATTAAAAAACACTTTGGAGAAGTTTTTAAAGCGATCGCTAGAAATAAAAACTAGCGGGGGGAAACAGTAACTTCGGTTTCACGAGCTACTAATTCACCAGTGCTAAATTCTTTAAGAGCTGCAAGTGGCCATGTAAAGCCAGTTAACATAAACTTAATTGCTAGAGGAACATCAATAAGGATTTCCTTCTGAAATTTAGTTGATGGGTCTTTGCGGACAGCAATGACGTAAGCACGACCAACCCAACCAATCCAACCAGCGATATATAAAAATATCAAGGCTGGAATGATAAATTCGCCTGCATGGCTCCAACGACCATCAGTGATTAAGTGAGGTAAACCATCTTCACCACAAAGCAAACCAGATTCTGCATATTTAGCAAAGCGAGCTTCAGTTTGAGCAACTTTGCCTCTGAGGTACTCAGAAGAGGAGCTAGCAGTAGGAAAGTTAACTAAACGCGATTTATAACTCTCAACTTCTGCTTCCAAGCGAGCTTGAAAGGCGGACGAAGTTGCACAAGGAGTCAAAATATTAAATGATGAGACATCACCTGCATATGCTGCAGGTGTAGCGGCAAGGCTTATGCCAAACCACAAACTAATGATGAGAATGAGAGCAAAAAGTCTTTTCATGGACTGACCTTAATTTACCTTGGTTAAGATAGGCAAAAATAACGATATTTTCGTTTTAGAACTTAATTTCAGATCGTATATCAGCGATCGCGCCTTGGTAAAGCAATCTTCACATCCTGTAAAGTAATTTATTAAATTTGCTTGAAATTTGATTAAAAAATGCCAACTATTCTTGCGATCGAATCTAGCTGTGATGAAACTGCGGCGGCGGTAGTATGCGATCGCCAGATTCTTAGTAGTGTGGTTTCATCGCAAATTCAAACCCATGCGCTTTACGGTGGCGTTGTTCCAGAGATTGCAGCACGACAGCACGTTGAGACAATTAATTATGCGATCGCTCAGGCTCATCAAGAATCTGGCAAAACATGGTCAGAGATTGATGGCATTGCCGTAACCACAGCGCCTGGGCTAATCGGCGCACTCATGATTGGTGTAACTGCCGCTAAAACATTAGCAATGTTACATAAAAAACCACTAATTGCCGTCCATCACCTTGAGGGACACATTTGCTCAGCTTTACTTGCTGATCCGACTTTAGAACCGCCATTTTTATGTTTATTAGTCTCTGGTGGACATAGCAGCATTATTTTAGTCAAAGACTACACCGACTATCAGGTGATGGGTAAAACTCGCGATGATGCCGCAGGAGAGGCTTTTGATAAAGTAGCGCGGTTGCTAGGTTTAGGCTATCCAGGCGGGCCAGCGATTGACAAGATCGCGATCGCTGGCAATCCCAAGGCTTATAAATTACCGCAAGGTAAAATCGCCGATGCGCCCTATGACTCTAGCTTTAGTGGTTTAAAAACCTCAGTATTGAGACTTACACAAAAGTTAAGGGCAAATGGAGAAGAATTGCCGATCGCAGATATTGCCGCTAGCTTTCAAGAAGCTGTAGCTGCCGCCCTCGTCACGCGCACCATCAAATGCGCGATCGAGCATGATCTGTCAACTATTGTCGCTGTCGGGGGAGTGGCAGCAAATAGTGTTTTGCGATCGCGACTTGTGGCAATGGCTAATGAGCATCAAATGAGGGCAATCTTTCCACCCTTGAGCCTATGTACTGATAATGCGGCGATGATTGGCTGTGCGGGAGCAATCCATCTCAGTCGTGGTCAAACCTCAGCAATGAATATTGCCACGCGATCGCGACTTAATCTTGAAGATTGTCAAAGTTTGTATAGCTAATTTGTATAGCTAAAGAGTTTAGGCTTCGACTTTGATCAAAGTTGGCTGAGCGAAGTCGAAGCCTAATTTTTGATTTTTTTAGATAACTGAAGGAGTAATCAAATCCTTCATCGAATTATAGATTTCTTCAGTAAGTTTGCGGGTGCATTCTTTAGCAGCAGTGCGACTTGATTGATATTCGGCAAGATGCTCTGAGACTGAGATTGGTTCGGCAACTGAGAGAGTCAATTTACGATCGCCAAAACTTGGTGCTTTTTTGAAAACTGAATCTGGGTTGCGATCAGTCACGCGCTCTAACACGCTCCACATTAATTTCAACACTTCGATATAGCGACTAGGACTAGGATTTTGGCTCACATAGTCACTAGTGACACCGATAATACTTTCAGCAATTTTCATATGCCAGTTACTATAATTTGCCTCTAAAGCAAGCTGATCGGCAAAGCTACGCTCTACTTGCGATAACTGTTCAATATCCTTGATGTCATTACGAAATATACGATCCCATCCTGCTTGTTCGAGGCGACGACAGCGATCAATCGGTGTACCTTTGGCTTTGATGCCAAAACTCATTTCGGTAACGCTCAAAATGCGATCGGCTAAATCATCTATACGAGTTGCTAATTCGCTGGATTCTGGCACATTCTTGTCTTTCTGAGCATAATTTCCATAAAAGGTCTTGTAATAATCGTTCACCCATTGCACTAAGTAACTACCCAGATCGTAAAGACGTTGATAGCGGGTCGCAGGTGTAATTGGCGATTGACTGATTCCACATTCCTTTTCAATCGTGGCGATCACCTCATCAATTTTGCCCCAAGACTCTTGGGAATATTGGTATTGAATCCCCACAGGAATAATTAACATTTCTTCAGTACGCCCTTCTTTGAACAAATCCTCAGCTGCCCAGAAGCCGATTTGAGCAATTCCTGGTTCTAGTTCGGCAACTATTTCACTTTTGCCATTTGTGCCACCTTCAGGAGCCATTGAGAGTGGGGATTCTCCACTGGTGATCTGCTTACGCATTAGGTTTAGAGCCGTACGATCAAGCTTACTGCGAAAGGTTGAAATCCCTCCCAGTGCGGGAAATAGCCAATTGATATAGTCTCCTGCCCACATAGAAATTCCGCGATCATATACAAAAAAGCTATGTGGCGGCTTTGCAAATTTGATCCCCATTTCCCTTGCTTGCTCAGGCAATGCGTAGGAAAGCAAATACAACATCCCAAAAGGATCATCTGTGGTGGGATGCCGAAAGGCGATAATATATCGAGCTTTCCCATCCTGAAATTTTTTTGTCGCTATGACAAGGCGATCAACATAGCGGGTTTCAATCTGCTTGATGCCACATTGCCACCGCAACCAAAATGGTGCCAACAACCGTATGAATTTCAATATGAATTGATTAACTTTGGGCGGATAAACTTTAAGAGGTGGTTGGACGCGAGTCAGATCTACTGCCATGATTTCCGTTATTTGTATAGCAATATCGCATTAAAACACGCAAAGCGTGTCTTCACAATTAGAGTATGGTAGAATCGCGCCCAATTTCGTTTTTCGCTATCTTCGGCTGGCAAGTATATGAGACCTCACACACAAACCCATCTTCGTAATTTTGCCCTTGGTCTAATATCTCTTTTGAGTATTAGCACTAGCATTAATGGTAATTTCAGCGCCCCTGCTCACGCTCAGTCTTTCCCAAATGATTCTTTACCAGCAGCAATCCCGTCTAATGCTGGTAGCGCGCAGTACCTCGTATATTTGCCCAATGTAGCAAATATAAAACAGGCAAAGATTTTAGCTCCTGATGCCTTTGTCAGCCGTCTGGATACTGGTGAACAAGTCATCCAGTTGGGACGTTTTAACAACCTAAATCTTGCTCAACGTCGGGTTGCCCAATTTAGTCGAGCAGGGCTCGTACCACAAATCAAAACTGTACAGAGCAAATTTGCTACTTTCCCCCCTGTCTCAACTACAACTCAGACAATTCCTTCCTCTGCTCCGATCCCTGTAGATTCGATTCCAATTCCAACCTCGCGGACAAATGATGCTTTACCTGGTGTACCAGGCTCAGAATTTCCTAACACTCAAAATAATGCGATCGAGATTGTCCGCTCACCTCAACCCATACCTCAACAAAGTCAGCCGATCCTGACACAGAGCAATCCGCAGCCTATTCCACAGGTCGTTAGTCAGGGCGCAACAAATACGGCACAGATTCGCTATTTTGTGATTATTCCCACAGGCTCTGCATCTGAGTTGCAACGAGTTCAAACGATCGCCCCAACTGCTCAATTACGTTCTTCCTTTCGCGGAACTTATATCGAGGTGCAAGGTTATCCTGATCGCAGCAGTGCCGAGACTCTGAACGGGACAATTCGTCGTCAAGGTTTTGATAGTCGCGTTGTCTTTTTCTAGAGTTACTCCCTTCCCAGGGAAAGATTAGACGTTGCGGCGCTCTGCGCCGCAACGCTAATTCTTGGTTTTTAATGTCTATTTTTATACTGGGAAGGGAGTATGTGTAACTAGAGTTACAGCAAATTGCGAACAAACGAACCACAATATTTTTGTAAAAGCCCCGCTTCGCGGGGCTTTTACAAAAAATCTGGGTTTGGTTTCATCGCAAAGCGTTGTATGTGTAACTAGACCAAAAAGCTAGAGCTACGTATAAGTACGTCCGCGCCAGCTTTTGGGTCTAGTAAGAGCAGAAATCCAGATACGGAGAACAGCAAAAGGATCGGCGAGCGGCGATAGCCAAAACCAAAATCCAACTTCGGTATAGCTGGTGCGGATGCCGAAGACAAGCAAACATCTGATGAGCACCAGAAAGGCATTGAGCCAAAATAGGCTGTTGATTAATAGCGATGGAGATGGTTGCCCGATCACGGTCGTGATCACGATCGGTAAGGGTAAACCCTGAACTGCCGTGAGTAAAATACAATCGGTAAATGTTTGGCTAGGAGTCGAGGCATCTTTGAGATCAAGCGATCGCCCCCATTCGCGCCATGTTTCTTGCATAGATGTATACATCCGCACTTGCATTAGGGCTGCACCATCGAGAAATCCTACTTTCGCGCCACGTTGGGCAGCGGCTCTAGCCAGAGTGACATCATCGCAAAATGATGACTTGGCAAGTTCATAGCCATTAAGCTCGACTAGTTTGGATCGTTTGGATAGAAAGCATTGACCATTTGCCATTACCCTATCTTCAGTGAACTGAGTGCGATCGCCTGTCGCTCCAAATCTAAAAATTAAAGTGATCAATAATGCAGGTTGTAGCCATTGCTCACCTGCGGTTTTAAGAATGAATTTTGGCGACAGCGACACAATATCAAAGTCGTCTGCGATCGCTTGTTGCACAAAGCTAGCGACTAATCCCTTTTGGGGCAATGTGTCAGCGTCAATGCCTAGCACCCATTCGCTAGTCGGATCACTATGTAAAAAACCTGTATGCAACGCCCAAGGACGACCAATCCAACCCTCTGGCAAAGGATCATCATTAACTAGCTTTAGAGGAATAGGATAATCGGTTTGTAATTTCTGCACATATTCGGGTGTACCATCCTGCGATCGGCTATCCACCACGATGATTTCTTTGGCAGCTTGGTCGCGCAAGCCTTCTAAACAAGTCGGTAAGCGATCAATCTCGTTGAGTGTGGGGATTACAATTGAAACTTTGGGATTTTGCTTAGCTAATTCTTCTTCTGAAGAAACAAGGGGCAAAAGTGGCGCAGTGCGATTGCGGGCCGTGCTAAGACGTTTCAGTAATACAAGTGTCGAGGGGACTTGGATTAACAAAAAAAATATAGAGAAAAGCGGATTATTCAAATTCGATGGAGATACTTACGTTCTGGAGATTTATCCTATCGTGATTTGCACCGCGCTCAGCACGGTGCAAATCAAAATTAGTCTTCGAGTAAACTTCTCAGCATCCATGCAGTTTTTTCGTGAACCTGCATCCGTTGCGTCAATAAGTCAGCCGTTGGTTCATCGTTATTTTTGTCGGCGATCGGAAAGATGGAACGCGCAGTACGCACCACTGATTCTTGCCCTTCGACCAGCAGCTTGATCATTTCCATAGCTTTTGGCACTCCTTCGGTTTCAGGAATCGAAGTCAGCTTTGCGTAGGCTGAATAGGTTGCAGGTGCAGGACATCCTAGAGAGCGAATCCGCTCAGCAATCAGATCGACAGCTAAGGCAAGTTCGGTATATTGCCCTTCAAACATAAGGTGCAATGTATTGAACATTGGTCCAGTAACGTTCCAGTGAAAATTATGAGTTTTAAGGTAAAGAGTGTAAGTATCAGCTAGTAACCGTGATAATCCATCGGCGATCGCAGTGCGCTCCTCTTGTGAAATACCGATATTGATATTGCCAGATTGCTCTTTATCGGTTGATTTTTCTTTGTTTTTGCTCATGTTGACGTTGTTTATAATTACTCTAAACAAATTATAACTATTCAGACACTAACAAAGAAGCACAGCACCCATCAGGTGCTGTGCTTCTTTAATCAATACTCACTTTGATTAATACTCAGATTAATATTCAATAGTCATGCTCTCATAAGTTACACCACGAGTTGTGTGGATACGCTCAGTGGGTCTAGCTTTAATTTTATTGACAAATTGCGATTCAGTCAGTTCAGCACTCACAGCACTAATTTCAACCTCACCATCTAATTGAGCGAGGTTGAGATTAAGTTCAGCAAGCCGAGCAATAATTTGATGCTGGCGATCGCATACTCTTACCAATTCTTCTTGTAAGCGTTCTTTCTCATTAGCGAGTTGGTGCATCTGGATATAAATCGCTGAAGGAGTTTTACGCAGAGGCATTGAGCGCAACTTTGGTTGAATCGGTCTACGAGATGCGCGAGACATAGTCATAGTAATAAACCTGATAGGCGATTATTTCGTCGAATTTGATGCAAAGAATACTTTATATAAAATAAACCCAACTAGCGCCATAATGCCGATTGAAATCGCAGCTGTGACTAGTTTAAATACAAAACTTAAAATTGTGAAAGAGACTAGCCCAATCACGATGATTGCGGCAACCTTGGTTGCTCCAGTCAGTTTATTTACCCAAGTGATCAGGCTTCCTACATTCGCCTTCGCCGCATCACCAGCTTGGTTTACCGCGACAAACTCTGGCTCGGCCCGTTTGTTTGGATCATAGGATGGATTGTTTGTCTGTTGCTTGTTGCCCATTACTTCGCGTTCTAATTCGCGAAAGCGCTCTTCAAGATTATCGGTTTGACTCATAGCAGTAATGAATAAAAATCTACTTCTTATTGTACTGTAAACAAGCATAGAGACAAAGCTTTGACCTGTTTCTATTAATTCTCTGGTTTTAGATCGCGTTCCATTAATCCTTCAACTGCTTGTTGCAAATTGATTTCTCCTTTGAGCAGCCGATAAACATAACGTGAAACAGGAACACTGATTTTTTCGCGATCGCTAATTTCGATCAACACATTAGCTGTATTTACACCTTCAGCCGTACCGCGAATACTGGCGATCGCCTCTTCTAGACTTTTGCCCTGAGCGATCGCGTAACCTACCTGATAATTTCGACTAAGACTGCTATTGCAAGTTGCCAATAAATCACCTAAACCTGATAAGCCCCAAAAAGTTTCAGGTTGAGCGCCAAAATAAATACCAACGCGAATAATTTCAATTAGCGATCGCGTAATTAATGCCGATTTAGCATTAGTACCCAGATTTAATCCGTCACAAGCGCCGACAGCGATTGCAATCACATTTTTAAGTGTCCCGCCCAACTCTACCCCAATTGGATCGGAATTTGTATAGACTCTAAAATTTTTCGAAGCAAGAATATTTTGGATAAATTGGGCAGAGTTCTCGTCTGTACTAGCCGCAACTGTTGCCGCAGGTTTACCTGCCACAATTTCTTGCGAAAGATTTGGTCCCGATAAAACTACAAGGGGATGATTAGGAAACAGCGATCGCCAAATTTGTGATGGTGTTTGTCCTGTAATTGGTTCAAGTCCCTTAGTTGCACTGACTAAAACTACATGAGGCAATAGGCTTGCAGTTTGCAATTTTTCGGCGATCGTCCTTACTCCATGCATCGAGACTGCCGAAATAATTGCATCACTGTTGCTGACAGCTTCGGCTAGCGAATATTGACTTTGACGAGACCAGATTTGCACATGATGTTTATTGCTTTGAATTAGACTGCCTAGAGCTGATCCCCACGCTCCAGCCCCGATGATCGTGACATTTTTTAAGTCTGATTTCATGTTTTGAATAGTTGTTTATTAAACCAAATGATAGATGAGGCACAGAGTACTCCTCTAAAACATTTGCAAAAACATTTGCAAAAAAGTAAAGCATTAGCAAAAACAAGACTGGAAGCCAGACTCCCTAACGCGACGGTGATATAATAGCCTGTAAAAGCCTCTCAAGCTCTAAAACCCTTGATAGTTAAATACTGATAGTCTTTAATTATCAATATCACATTAAGAGTTTTAATTGATGAGGTACTTTCGCTCATTTCTTGAGGAAGGCTGGCAACAATGATCGAAATGAAAGTGGCGGGGATTGCTATTGATGCGGTAAGCCGCAATCCGATTGTCTTATTAAGAGATACTTTAGAACGCAGAGCATTACCGATCTGGATTGGTGAAGCAGAAGCTAAGGCGATCATTGGCGCTTTAGATGGTAAACCTCTAGAACGACCGATGACGCATGATCTCATGCTTAATTCTTTAGATGCTTGGGGGATAACTGTTGAACGGATCGTCGTTCATGCTCTGAAAAACAGTACTTTTTATGCTGTGATTACAGTCTCACAAGGAGATATCAAAAAAGAGATGGATGCGCGTCCAAGTGATGCGATCGCGATCGCAGTGCGGGCAAAATGTCCAATCTGGGTGATGGAAGAGGTGATCTTAGAAGCTTCGATTCCTGTCGATCAGGATGCTGATGAAGCCGAAAGAAGAGCATTCCGTGAGTTTTTAGCAAAGCTCACCCCAGAGGAGCTAGTTAAAAAAAGCGGACTTGAAAGCAATTAAATCGGCAGCGCGAAGCGCTGCTTATTTAATTATGGTGTGTCATTAGTGGACATAAATTCCACAAATCCACGTAGTCCAGAATCATTCGTTTCAAGATTATTAGGTTGATTTACACCAAAGAGTCTTTCAGCAACTTCACCTTCTTTCCCAAGTAACTTGAGGGGCTGATTGTTATAACTGAGCGCTACTGAAGAAGCATTACCAGCACGGATCGAAATTTGACGATCGCCTGACCAAGTTAACTTTTTACCTTCATCAAGAACTCCTTCAAAATCCGTCTTTCCATCTACAGTGATGCGTAACCAAGATTGCCCCTTCATCACGATTCCGACATTAACAGGCTTATTACTAACAAACTCGAAATTACCGCTATTCGGAATCTCTGCACTATTTTTTATGTTGGCATTGACCGCTAAAGACTGGAGAGTATTATTTAGGTTAGAACCTACCCCTCTCAAAGCAGTTTCAGATTGCGATTTGTTAGGTAAAACTTGAGAAATTGTCTGATTTGCCGTTTGGGTGGGCAATGTAACTTTAGAAATATTAGGAGGAGTCGCTGCTGCGGATGGCGCGCCAACTGTCTGCCTCAAAACTTCTAGTCCACCAATTTTTGGTAACAGAACTGATACTAGGTCAACAGGCTTGTTAACTTTTGGAGAATTTATTTGAGCAGCATCGCCAAAATTTGTTTGATTATCGTTAATCTTATTGGCATCAGGCGTATTCAAGAAAGTAGCCAGAAGGCTAACTGCCCCAGCAATTACACCGACATACAGCGCGTACAAATGTAGAGGACGCAACTCGGCGGCAGCACTACCTGCCCACTTAGATTCAGGTAAAACAGGATTTAAAGGAAAATCTTCCGAAAGATCGCCAGCCCCCAAAGCATCACCATACTTCCGAATAAATCCACGCACGTAGACTGGTTCGGGTAAGGATTCTATTTGACCATCTTCGATCGCGCGCAAGTAGCGCTCAGAAATTAATGTAGTCGCAGTTAGATAGGGAATCGATAACTCTTTATCTTGGCGAATTCGCTTAAATTGCGCTCCGATTTCCGCTAATTTCTCTGCTTGCTTCGAGGTTGTAATGTTCACAATACTCACAGACATTTAGGAAGAGCTGGCATTGACTAACTTAAATTAAATTCGCTTAAATAAAGCTGGATTTTAGGCAAACTTGTGCACAAACAAGTTCTATTCTAAAATTTCGCAGATATTTTGAGGAGTCTTGGAGTAGTTAGACTACAAGAACCAACCTAATATAACATTTTGCAAAGTTTTGGGACTAAATTAAGATTGTATTGAACATAATTTGTTGATTTCATCATCACTTAGTAGTCGATATGATCCTGCTTTAAGTGAAGTAACTGAAATAGAGGCGATCGCAACTCGATGTAAAGCAAGTACAGGATGTCCCAACTGTTCAGCCATACGACGAATCTGGCGATTGCGACCTTCTTTTAAAATGATTTGCAATTGTGTTCTTGGATTTTGATTCAGATTTTTTTTGCGTTCAATTTGTAAAATATTTACCGAGGTCGGTAGAGTGGGTCTACCGTCTAAGATGATTCCATCTTGCCATTGCTTGATAGTTTGGTTGCTAGGAATATCCCTGACCCAAACCTCATAAATTTTGGCGACATGATGGCGAGGATGCATCAGGTAATTTGCAAAATCACCATCATTAGTCAATATCAATGCTCCACTACTATTATAGTCAAGCCGTCCCACAGGATAAGTATGTTGATATTGGGATGGCAACATATTCAGCACTGTTTTTCTGCCTTGGGGATCTTCGCAGGTGCTGACTATACCAGTTGGTTTATTGAGTAATAAGTATACAAATTCTGGCGGAGCAGTTTGTAATAACTTGCCATCGACCTCAATGCGATCGCTTTCAGGGTCGGCTTTTATTCCTAATTCGGTAATTCTTTTCCCGTTTATGCAAACTCGTCCTGACAAAATCATCTGTTCGGACTCTCTTCGCGAAGCAAGCCCGTATCTAGATAGGATTTTTTGTAAGCGATCAGTCATTGAATGATCATATACCGCGTCTAGGATGAAACCCATAGTTATTTTAGAGGGTCGCAGGGCGAAGCCCCGCTTCGGGTTTCTTCTGCGTCCATGTTGAAAAACGAAGTATTCAACATGGACGCGATATAGCAATTAATTTAAGATGCGGTGATTTGCCTCGCCTGTTGATTAATTGTTATGCAATTACTGCATTAATGTATTGCAATTGTTAAATAAAGTTAAAAAATATGTAGTTCGTGATACGGATTGGGATCAAAACGTTAAGTAGTGTAAACGCAATGTAAAGAAGTTTAAATAAAGCTTGAAAACTAGGAACTTGTGATTTTGCTTGTATAGCGATCGCGATCATCTGGAATTTCCAAGCCTGAGCCAAGGATAAATAAACATGGCTAACAAAATTGAAGCCCTGAAATCAGCGAAAGATGGTCTTGCTATAAAGGCAGAAATTGATCGCTTTGCCGAAATTGGCTGGGAGGCAATCGATGACGACGACCTGCAACATCGTTTGAAATGGTTAGGTGTGTTCTTTCGCAAAAGTACGCCTGGTCGTTTTATGGTGAGGATGCGGATTGCGAATGGATTGCTAAGTAGCGCTCAAATGCGAGTATTGGCTGATGTGGTCAAAAAATGTGGTGAACATGGCGTTGCAGATATCACCACTCGCCAAAACATTCAAATGCGCGGTATTCGCATTGAAGATGTTCCAGAAATGTTTGATCAGTTTAGATCGGTTGGGCTTACCAGTGTTCAATCAGCGATGGATAACATTCGGAACATTACGGGTTCTCCTGTTGCGGGCATTGATGCCAATGAACTTTATGACACCCGTGAACTTGCTCTTCAAGTCCAAAATTTACTCACAAATAATGGTGAAGGAAATCCTGCTTTCACTAATTTACCAAGAAAATTTAATATCGCGATCGCAGGCTGCCGTGATAACTCCACCCATGCCGAAATCAATGATTTAGCCTTTGTTCCTGCTTTTAAAGAAGAGTCAAAGGAAACCTTTGGATTTAATGTATTAGTTGGCGGCTTCTTTTCTGCTAAGCGCATTGCGGCAGCAATTCCTCTTAATGTATGGGTTCTACCTGAAGATGTGGTTTCGCTCTGCGAAGCTCTTCTCATCGTATATCGAGACAATGGATTGCGTGATAACCGTGCTAAATCTCGCCTGATGTTTTTGATTGATGAGTGGGGAATTGAGAAATTCCGTGCTGAAGTTGAGAAACAAATAGGTAAACCGCTGGCGATCGCAGCTCTCAAAGATGAAATCGAATGGGAAAAGCGCGATCATATCGGTGTTCACAAGCAACAGCAAGCAGGAATGAATTATGTCGGCTTGCAAATTCCTGTCGGGCGGATGTATGCGCCTGACATGTATGAATGTGCACGTGTCGCTGAAACCTATGGTAACGGCGATATGCGGCTGACAGTCGAACAGAACTTGCTGATTACCCATGTGAGTGATCAGCAAGTACCACTACTTCTGCAAGATCCACTGCTTCAGAAGTTTCCTGCCGATCCTGACAACCTCATGCGGGGTCTAGTGTCCTGCACAGGTAATCAGTTCTGTCCAGTGGCGATCGTGGAAACCAAAAATCGCTCTCTTGCACTGACCAAGCAACTTGCCGAAGATTACAATCTTCCAAAAGTTGTGCGTATTCATTGGAGCGGTTGCCCCAACTCTTGCGCTCAGCCACAAGTTGCTGATATCGGCTTTACGGGTTGTAAAACTCGTAAGGATGGCAAAGTTGTTGATGGTGTAGACATATACATGGGGGGTACGGTGGGCAAAGATGCTCATCTTGGCACCTGTGTAATGGAGAAGGTTCCCTGCGAGGATCTGCGTGAAGTGGTTGGTAAGCTCTTAGTTGAAAAATTTGGAGCTGTACCTAAACAAAATGCGATCGCAGAATCATCGGCGGAACTAATCTCTGTCAGCTAATCATTTTAATTAGTAGTCAATTTAAGAAATTCAATCAATTCAAGGAAATCAATGAGTATCTCTCGTCGTAAATTTTTAACCACCGCAGGACTCTCTACCGTTAGTGCGATCGCTTTAAATGCTTGTGGTAGCGCTGAAACTCCCAAGGCAGATAGTACAGCGACAACCAAGGCTAGCCCTTCAGCGATCGCTACAGCTACACCCAAAATCAGCGCTGCTGATGCCCCTGAAGTCACCAAGGCAAAGTTGGGATTCATCGCTCTTACTGATGCAGCACCCCTAATTATTGCTAAAGAGAAAGGTTTGTTTGAGAAGTACGGTATGAAGGATGTCGAAGTCCTCAAACAAGCTTCTTGGGGAACCACTCGCGACAATATCGTACTTGGCTCTGATGCAGGCGGTATTGATGGCGCCCATATTCTATCTCCTATGCCTTACTTGATTTCCGAAGGGAAAATCACCAACGGTAAGAAAGTACCGATGTACATCTTGGCAAGGCTCAATACCAACGGTCAAGGGATTTCGATCGCCAATGACTTTAAAGATTTGAAGATTACGCTCAAGAGTGATTCGCTCAAAGAAAGCTTTGCTAAAATCAAGTCTAGCGGTAAGGATGTTAAATGTGCGGTAACTTTCCCAGGTGGAACTCATGATCTCTGGATGCGCTATTGGCTAGCGGCTAATGGAGTCGATCCTAATACTGATGTAAACACAATCGTGGTTCCACCACCGCAAATGGTAGCCAATATGAAAGCAGGAAATATGCAAGCTTTCTGTGTTGGTGAACCTTGGAATGCGCGTCTGGTTGCTCAAAACTCTGGCTATACTGCTCTTGTCACAGGTGAACTATGGAAAGATCACCCAGAAAAAGCTTTCTCAATGCGTGCTGATTGGGTGGACAAAAACCCTAAAGCTGCCAAAGCATTGCTAGCAGCAGTTCTCGAAGCTCAGATTTGGTGTGAACAAGCTGAAAACAAAGAAGAGATGTGTAAGATTGTCGGTGCTGATAAGTGGTTTAAAGTACCTCCTGCTGAGATTTTAGGTAGACAGCAAGGCAAGGTTGATTACGGTGATGGTAGAACCATTGACAATCTCGATCTTTCGATGAAATTCTGGAAAGATAGCGCTTCCTATCCATTTAAGAGCCACGATCTTTGGTTTGTAACTGAAGATATGCGTTGGGGCTACTTCGATGCTGATACTGATGCGAAGAAGTTGGTTGACAAGGTCAACCGTGAAGATCTTTGGAAGGAAGCAGCCAAAATGATTGGCAAAGAAGCTGATATCCCTAAGAGTACTTCTCGCGGCATCGAGACGTTCTTTGATGGTGTCAAGTTCGATCCTGAAAACCCAACTGAATATCTCAAGGGACTGAAGATTAAGAAGGCTTAACCTCTTTCAAGATCACAAAGCAAGGGGCTTAAGCCCTTTGTCATCATGGTTCTTATCGGCGGCACGAAGCGCTGTCGATAAGATATCTAAATAAAAAAGCTAGGAGATATCTCAAATGGCGACAAGCAGCTTAAGTTCCAAATTTGACGCTAACAAAATAAGTGAATGGTTTCAGCAACAGGCGCGTTACCTTATTCCACCTGTACTTGCATTAATATTTCTCTTGACTATATGGCAAGTACTCTGCTCTGGTAAAAATCCTCCATTACCACCACCGAGCAAAGTATGGCAAGAAACTCAGGACTATATTTGGCATCCATTTTTTGACCGCGATGTTTTTGATATCAGTACCAAAGAAAAAACTGATAGTCCTGGGCGCACAGAGCTTAAGGAAAAACTGACAATTGACAAAGGCTTAGGTATAAAAACTATGGTTAGCCTTCGCCGTGTAGCGATCGGTTACTCAGTATCAGCGCTAGTTGGGATTTCTCTGGGCATAGCGATCGGCTCAAATGTATTTCTTTATCGAGCGTTTGACCCGATCTTCCAAGTTTTGCGGACTATTCCACCGCTTGCATGGTTACCGATCGCCATGTCAGCATTTCAAGGCGTAAATGAATCACTTAAAACGGTCGGGCTAGATGTTACGGAAGCGGCGGCGCTATTTGTGATTTTCGTTACTTCGATTTGGCCAATCTTGATGAATACAGCTGTTGGTGTGCAACAAGTTCCTCAAGATTATCGTAACGTTTCTCGAGTTCTCCGCCTAAGCAAGTTTGACTATTTCATTACAATCTTGATGCCATCAGCTGCTCCTTATATTTTTACAGGTTTACGAATTGCGGTTGGGCTGTCATGGTTGGCGATCGT